>Ga0209006_10005427_pt1 | contig 11571 bp, 10 predicted proteins | sample JacPin_JW_Ref_O2_FD_188567 | JGI IMG/M metagenome (GOLD analysis project Ga0209006, IMG submission 188567) | Forest soil microbial communities from Algoma, Ontario, Canada - Jack Pine, Ontario site 1_JW_Ref_O2 (SPAdes) (version 2) | ecosystem: Environmental > Terrestrial > Soil > Boreal... | reverse complement strand
CTCCGGCTCACTGCCCGAGAAAGTGCTCTGCGAGCCGGGCAAAGTGATAGAAGGACTAGGGGTTGAGTTCTGCGCAACAACACCCGTCGCGGCCATCGAGACTATTACTATTATTTCTGAAATCCAGCCGAGAAATCTGCGGGTCGAGTAAAGCGAAGGGAAGTGCATTTCTATTTTTGAATAAGAGCCCATTATAGAGTTTGCAGTTCGATCTTTCTTCATGCACAACCACTATAACGCCAGATCGGTAATTGACTAACGCATTGATTTGGATTCACTTATGGTTGGGAGAGATGCAAAACCAATTCAGCTCCTATAGGAAAGAAACAGTATTAGGATGCCGATCGAGCCAAGGACAGAACCGTGAATCTTGATCGACATCAAGCGCACTGGTTACCTTTGGAACTTTCGCTTGCGTAGTCCTACCCGCTAATGTGAACACGGCTCCTTATGCATTCCTTGGAAACCTTCATCCTGGCCCGCGCAGTGTCCCATTCCTTGTACGTCGACCCGAATGAAGAGCTTGCCGACACTCACGTGGTACGGATATCTCCGAGCGCGTAGCGCGCAGAGTCAAGGCCTAACCTCATGCCGTCGCCTAAACCCGCTTCCGTCAAGAGTGATACCGCGCGTCGCCGCCGGCACCCCAGGTATCGCGGAGACTTCCAAGTGGCGGTGAAGCAATTGATCGAGAACCAATATCGGAGGCTCGAAGGACACTGCCGCGATCTGTCGGAGTCCGGAATGGGCATAATCCTCGCGGCGGATGTGGCTACGAGTGACGTTCTGAATTTGACCTTCTCCCTTCCGGGATCTGCTCTTACGTGGGATGTGCGAGCGGTGGTCCGCTTTCGTCAAGGCTGTCAGTATGGGCTTGAATTCCTGTCAGTCCGTGATGATTGCAGGCGCTCCATCGAGGACTACCTGAAGAGCGTGCAGCCCGTGGACTGAGAGAGCCTTTCGCGGAGATCGTCTTCGGGCAATGACTTCCGTCATCTTGCAGACTTGTGACCTAAGGTTCAGGCTGGAAATGCGCAAGCCACTAAAGATGACGAAGACGGAAAAGAACAATACGCATGTCTGATTCCAAGCCTCGCCAAGCAGCTACGGACTGGACCGGATTGCTCGCCGATCCCGATCTGGCGCGAAACCTCGGAAAGCTCCTGCAGATTTACCGAGACGCCGCGCCCGAGCGCCGGGAGCACGCTCTGCTAGAGGCAATGCGCGAGATCAAGCAGGCGTCCACGAAGACAACGGATTCGCCCAAGTCCACCCCTGAGCAGGTCAAAGAGCCGGCACCCACCGTGGCGTCCACGGCCCCCCCTTTTGAGCCGGACATCTTTTGTTCCAACTGGAGTCAAGATCGGCGAAGTCATCCCCGAATTAAATGCTTTGTGGCGGTGGAGCTGCGGGTGAACGAAAGCGATGTTCCTTTCTGGGGAAACCTGTCCAACACCGGCTTTGGCGGGTGTCAGGTTGAAACTGCCGCGCAGATCAGCGGTGGCTCGAAAGTTGAAATCGGCCTATGGGTGGCTAGTGGCAAGGTCTGGGTGAAGGGTCTCGCCTTAAATGGGGTCGTCACTCGTAGCGCCTCGCCTGGTGTGCGCATTCGCTTCGCCGGAATGGATCCGGCGGGAAAAGAAAATCTTCGACAATTCCTGAAGTACGTTCAGGAAACTACGAGAGCCTCAAGCAACGAAAGCAGCTACCTGCAACTCCTCAAGTAATCCTCGACGGTCCTTCCTTCAAGTATTCGTTGAATTTCGGCGGCCGACCTTTTATTTACACAGGAGGCCTGACTCGATCCGCGAGAAATTGGTACACTCATGTGGCATCTCTGAAACCCTTTACCGTCCTCAGAACTCTAATGGACTAGCCAGTAAGACAACCCACCCACGTAGACGGATCTAACCTCGGAAGGAGCACGCGTCGCATGGTAGCCAGTGAACAGGCGTTAGTAACAGGCAAGCAACTGGATACGCTGTGCATCAACACGATTCGCACCTTAGCGATCGACGCGGTACAGCAAGCCAACAGCGGACATCCCGGCGCGCCGATGGGCTTGGCCCCTGTCGCGTATTGCTTGTGGCAGGAATTCCTGAGATACGATCCCGCGGATCCCACCTGGTTGAATCGTGATCGCTTTGTCTTATCGAACGGTCACGCCTCCATGCTGCTCTACGCGATGCTTCATCTGGCGGGAGTGCGCGAGGTCGACGAAAACAATCAGGTGCTCAAAGAACTCGCGATGCCGATGGAAGAAATCAAACGGTTCCGTCAACTGGGCAGCAGAACTCCGGGGCATCCGGAGTCGCACATAACTACGGGCGTAGAAACAACCACCGGCCCGTTGGGCCAAGGCGTGGGCAATAGCGTGGGAATGGCGATCGCGGGCAGATGGCTGGCCGCGAACTTCAACCGTCCTGAGTTTGAGGTGTTCGACTACGACGTCTATGCAATGTGTTCCGATGGCGACCTCATGGAAGGCATCGGCGGGGAAGCGGCCTCGCTGGCCGGACATCTGAAGCTTTCAAACCTTTGCTGGATGTACGATCACAACGGCATTACGCTCGACGGTCCGGCCAGTTGGTCCTTCAGCGAAGACGTCGCCACCCGGTTTATCGGTTACGGCTGGAATGTAACACGGGTAACCGACGCGAATGACCTGGAAATGCTTGCGCGGGCGTTTGAAGTTTTCAAAAACACCACGGATCGTCCGACGCTGATTATTGTGGATAGCCATATCGGTTATGGATCTCCGCATAAGCAGGACACGAACGCAGCTCACGGTGAACCGCTGGGCGAGGACGAAGTGCGGCTGGTGAAGAAATTCTATGGCTGGCCGGAAGATGCAAAGTTTCTGGTGCCGGAAGGCGTGCGCGAACATTTTCAGGATGGAATCGGAAAGCGCGGTAAGGAAGCGCGCGCGCGGTGGTCCAAAATGTTTGCCGGCTATTCGGAGAAGTATCCGGAACTGGCGGAGCGATTGCACCTGATGCAGCGTCGCGAATTGCCTGCAGGGTGGGACAAGAATCTGCCAACCTTCCCGGCCGACGCCAAGGGCATAGCAACGCGCGAGAGTTCGGGAAAAGTACTGAATGTTTTAGCGCAAAACATTCCATGGCTCATTGGCGGCTCAGCCGATCTGGCTACTTCGAATAAGACGACTCTGAAGTTCGAAGGTGCGGGCGATTTCGAGGCGGGCAGCTACGCAGGGCGAAATCTGCATTTCGGGGTTCGGGAACATGCCATGGGGGCAAGCGTAAACGGGCTTGTCGTCTCCGGCCTCCGGGCGTTTGGCGCGACCTTCTTCAACTTCAGCGATTACATGCGCGCGAGTATCCGGCTGGCTGCGCTCATGGAGATTCCTTCCATTTTCGTGTTCACTCACGATTCCATCGGGGTTGGGGAAGACGGCCCTACCCATCAACCCATCGAGCAACTTGCTTCTCTTCGCGCTATGCCAAACTTAATCGTGCTTCGTCCAGGCGATGCGAACGAGGTTGTCGAGGCGTGGAAAATCATCATGCAGTTGCAGAGTCAACCGGTCGCGCTGGTGTTGACCCGCCAAAACCTGCCGACGCTCGACCGTACCAAATATGCTGCGGCCTCGGGGACGGCTAAGGGTGGTTATATTCTGGCGGATGCCACCGGTGGCAAGCCCGACGTGATTTTAATCGGCACGGGCAGCGAAGTTGCGCTGTGCGTGGAAGCCTACGAAAAACTCAAGGCCGAGGGTGTGCAGGCTCGCGTGGTAAGCATGCCCTCGTGGAAGATTTTCGACAATCAAGATAAGGCGTATAAGGACAGTGTTCTGCCACCGTCCGTGACCGCCCGAGTTTCCGTTGAAATGGCGGCGACGTTTGGCTGGGAGCATTACGTAGGTTTGAAGGGCCGAAAGATTGGGATGCATCGGTTTGGAGCATCGGCCCCGCTCAAGGATTTGCTGAAGTTTTTCTGTTTCACTACGGAAGAGGTTGTCGCGGAAGCGCGTAAGGCGATTGCAGACAAGTAATCGCGATTCCCTTCGTTGTGAATAATTTAGTATCTAGCCGCATTAACCGGACGTCCGCCGTCAAAGATCAGGAGAATCATGATGCAACCCACTGGAGTAATAGAAACTGAAAAAGCCACGAACCCGTTGAAAGCGCTGCTGAGCCATGGACAATCGATGTGGCTCGACTACATCCGACGCGACCTGCTGACCAGCGGAAAACTGAAGGCGATGATCGAGGAAGATGGGCTTCGCGGAATGACGTCCAACCCGTCGATCTTCGAGAAGGCTATCGGTGAGAGTTCTCTGTACGACGACAAGTTGAAGGAACTGGCTGCGCGTCCAGATCTGGACGCCACGGCGCGCTACGAGCAGATCGCGATCCGCGACATTCAGGACGCCGCCGATATTCTGAAGCCGGTTTATGAGAACTCGAAATACCATGATGGATTTGTGAGTCTGGAAGTTTCACCTCTCCTCGCTCTCGAGGAGCAGAAGACGATCGATGAAGCGCGGCGCTTATGGAAGACAGTCAACCGGCAGAATGTGATGATCAAGGTTCCCGGCACGCCGCAAGGGATTTCTGCAATTCGACAACTCATCAGCGAAGGCATCAACATCAATGTGACGCTCCTGTTCGCGCAAGAAGTTTACGAACAAGTTGCGCAAGCCTACATCGCCGGAGTGGAAGAACTGGCGAAGCGCGGGGGCGATGTGAAGAAGATGGCGGGAGTGGCAAGCTTTTTCATCAGCCGCATCGATACGCTGGTGGATTCCCTGCTCGACGACAAATTGAAGAATATCTCCAACGCCGAACAGGAAGCGCGGTTGAAGGGGCTGAAAGGAAAGGTTGCCATCGCCAACGGGAAACTTACTTATCAGCGATACCAGCAGCTTTTCAGCGGGCCGCGGTGGGAAGCGCTGGCTACGAAGGGCGCACAGACGCAGCGGGTACTGTGGGCAAGCACGAGCACCAAGAATCCGGATTATCGAGACGTCATGTACGTCGAGGAATTGATCGGGCCTGATACCGTGGATACAATGCCGCCCGCCACGGTCGAAGCGTTTCGCGATCATGGTCGGGTACGCAACAGCCTGACCGAGGATCTGCCGGGTGCACAAAAAGTGATGGATGATCTGGCAAAGAGTGGGATTTCGATGAAGGAAGTGACGACCAAGCTGACGAATGATGGCGTTAAGCTCTTTGCCGATGCGTTTCACAAACTGCTGGCTGTGGTTGCAAAGAGCGTTGAGCAAAAGGGAAAGAACGCTTGAGTCGCTTGAAGTCTTCTCTGCCGGAAAGCCTGGCTGCATCGGTCAAGGCTGCCGTCGCCGAATGGCAGTCAAGCGGAAGGATGCAGCGCTTGTGGGCGCGCGACGCTTCTTTGTGGACCGGCACCGACGAAGCGAACTGGCTAGGATGGTTGGGTATTGTGGAAGAGGAGATCGCGCATCCCATCGAACTGCGTAACCTGGCGAAAGAGGTTTGGAGCGCCGGCTTCAAAGATGCGCTCTTGTTGGGCATGGGGGGATCGAGCCTTTGTCCTGAAGTGCTTCGCAAGACATTCGGCAAAATAGCCGGCTATCCGGATTTGCATGTTCTCGACTCCACTGATCCGGCGCAGGTAAAGGCGTTTGAGAGCAAGATTGATATTGCGCGAACGCTCTTCATCGTTTCCAGCAAGTCGGGCAGCACTCTCGAACCGAATATATTCAAACAGTATTTTTGGGAACGCACCAAGGAGGCAGTTGGGGCGGATAAGGCCGGCAGCCACTTCATGGCAATTACCGACCCCGGCTCGAAGACGCAGCAGGTAGCGGAAGGCGACCGTTTCCGTCACGTGTTCTTCGGTAAGCCATCGATCGGCGGCCGGTATTCGGCACTTTCGAATTTCGGGATGGCGCCTGCCGCCGTGATTGGAATCGATACGAAAAAATTTCTTGACCGCGCCCAGGAGATGGTTCGAGCGTGCGGTCCTTCTGCCGCTGTCGAACAAAATCCAGGAGCAATGCTTGGGATTATCCTGGGAACAGCGGCGAAGGCTGGCCACGATAAGGTCACCATTATTACGTCTCCGGACATTTCCGATCTGGGTGCGTGGCTCGAGCAGTTGCTGGCGGAGTCTACAGGCAAGGCAGGAAGAGGTATTATTCCCGTGGACCGGGAAGAATTGGGAGCGCCTGAGGTATATGGTAACGATCGGGTATTCGTTTACCTTCATACCGAACATGCAACCGACGCGGCTAGCGAGACAAAACTGGCCGCCCTCGAAAAAGCCGGGCACCCGGTGGTGCGGATTTCGATGGCCGACATCTACGATCTAGGAGCGGAATTTTTCCGCTGGGAGATTGCCACTGCCGTCGCCGGTTCCATCATCGGCATCAACGCATTCAATCAGCCCGATGTCGAAGCCAGCAAGATTGCAACGAAGACTTTGACATCGCAATTTGAAAAGACCGGCTCCTTGCCCCCGGAAAAGCCTGTGCGTGAGGAACAAGGGATCAAGCTTTTCACGGACGAAAAAAATGCTGCAAGTCTGGCGACAGCTGTGGGTTCCGACAGGTCGCTGGCAGGATATTTGAAAGCTCATCTGGGCCGACTCGGAGTGGGCGATTACTTTGCGGTCCTGGGATTCATCGAGATGGATAGCGCTCACAAAAAGAGCCTACAGACGATTCGGCACGCGGTCCGTGACAGGAAACATGTTGCGACTTGCCTCGGCTTTGGGCCTCGCTTTCTACACTCCACCGGACAGGCCTACAAAGGCGGCCCGAACTCCGGAGTGTTTTTGCAGGTCACCTGTGACGATGCGGTGGAACTGCCGGTGCCGGGACATAAATACACGTTTGGCGTGGTAAAGGCAGCGCAAGCGCGCGGCGATTTTCAGGTACTGGCGGAGCGCGGACGGCGCGCGCTTCGTGTGCATCTCGGCAGCGACGTGGAATCGGGTTTGCAGACTCTCGGGACATTGGTCCAATAAGCACTCGGGCAGTTTCGACATACTGAAGCTATTTTCCTGGGTTAGCAGGAACATTCAAGGAGCACGGCAATGCAGTTGGGAATGGTAGGTCTGGGCCGCATGGGTTCGAATATGACGCGGCGATTATTGCGCGGTGGGCATCAGTTAGTGGTGTCGGACCTGAGCGCAGATTCAGTAAAGCAACTTACGGGAGAAGGCGCGGGGGGTGCATCGTCGCTCGAGGACCTCGTTTCCAAGCTCAAGACACCACGCGCAGTGTGGATCATGGTTCCATCGGGAAGCGCTACCGAGCAGACGGTGCAGAAGTTGGCGCAACACATGCAAGCCGGTGACACGATCATTGACGGTGGTAATTCCTACTTCAAAGACGATGTGAGGCGCGCCGGCGAACTGAAGAGCAAAGGCATTCACTATGTGGACGTGGGAACCAGCGGCGGAGTGTGGGGTATTGACCGCGGTTACTGCATGATGATTGGAGGCGAGGACGAAACTGTGCGGCGCCTCGATCCCATTTTCAAGACACTGGCGCCGGGACGGGGCGAGATTCCCCGCACTCCCGGCCGCGAAAAACTTGGCGGCACAGCGGAAGACGGTTACATTCACTGCGGACCGTCGGGGTCCGGTCACTTCGTGAAAATGGTGCACAACGGCATCGAGTACGGCATTATGCAGGCCTATGCCGAGGGTTTCGATATTTTCAAGAACGCAACCAGCAAAGAGCTGCCGGAGAATATCCGATACGATCTCAATCTTCCGGATATCGCAGAAGTATGGCGCCGCGGAAGCGTTGTCAGTTCGTGGCTGCTCGATCTGACGGCCATGGCGCTTACCGAGAACCCAACGCTTTCCGAATACGAAGGCTACGTACAGGATTCGGGCGAGGGGCGCTGGACGATTCAAGCCGCCATCGAAGAAGCGGTGCCGGCGGAGGTTCTGACCGCGGCACTCTATGTCCGATTCCGCTCGCGGCAACAGCACACGTTTGCGGAGAAGATGCTCTCTGCCATGCGGCAGAAATTTGGCGGTCACGTGGAAGCTGGGGAAGGCGCCGGCGGCGCCGCGAACAAAATCAAGAAGTCGGCCTAGCTTCAGTGTGATTGCAGTGATTGCAGAGGACCTAATGATGGCTCAATTGGCGGAAAACCCGACGATCACGCTACCGCGTGTGGGGAAGCAAGGTGATCCCTGTGTGATGGTTATCTTCGGCGCGGCGGGTGACTTGACTGCGCGCATGTTGATTCCAGCGCTGTATAACCTGGCACGCGCCGACTTGCTGTCCAAGGAATTCGCAGTGCTGGGCGTGGCCCGTTCGCAGATGTCGGACGAAGATTTCCGTAAGCGGATTTACGCCGACATCAAGGAATATTGCGGCGATTGCATCCAGGATTCGCTCTGGGAGACTTTCTCGCGCCGCTTCTATTATTTTGCCGGCGACTTCAACGACGACAAACTTTACCCCCAGCTCAAAGAACACCTGGTGAAGATCGATCGCGATTACTCGACCCATCAGAATGTTTTCTACTATTTGGCGACGGCGCCGAATTATTTTGGCCCTATCGTTGATAAACTTGCCGCCAACGGTTTGATGCAACAAGACAATGATCACTGGCGGCGAGTGATCATTGAAAAGCCCTTCGGTCACGATCTGGAATCGGCGAAGGCCCTGAATCAGCAACTTCTCAAAGTCGCCGACGAGAAGCAGATCTATCGGATTGACCACTATCTCGGCAAAGAGACGGTGCAGAACATCATGGCGTTCCGCTTTGCCAACGGGATCTTCGAGCCGATCTGGAACCGCCGGTATATCGATCACGTACAGATTTCCGTGGCTGAGACCGTAGGCGTAGAAGGTCGCGGCAGTTATTTTGATCACGCGGGTTCATTGCGTGACATGGTTCCCAACCACATCATGCAGCTCATCAGCCTGACGGCTATGGAACCGCCGATTTCGTTTGACGCCAATGCCGTGCGCGACGAGCAGGCAAAGATCCTGCACGCCATCCAGCCGATCAGCGACGAGGAAGTTCTCAGCCGCTCGGTCCGCGGACAGTATGGCGAGGGCACTGTGGGCGGCCAGCATGTTCCGGCGTATCGCGCAGAACCGGACGTAGCTCCGGATTCTCGCACGGACACGTTCGTCGCCATGAAGCTGCTTATCGACAACTGGCGCTGGGCTGACGTCCCGTTCTATCTTCGTACCGGCAAACGTATGCCGGCGCGCAACACCCATATCGTAATTCAGTTCCGCCGAGCTCCGTTTGTTCTGTTCCGCGAAACTACGGTGGAGCACATGATGCCGAACCAACTTGTCCTGCACATCCAGCCGGAAGAAGGAATTTCACTGCAGTTCGCGGCGAAAGTACCCGGCCCGGTGATGCGTCTTGGTACAGTAGACATGAACTTCGAATATCAGGAATACTTCGGAAAGCAACCCAGCACAGGTTACGAGCGATTGCTGCATGACTGCATGATCGGGGATCAGACATTGTTTCAACGGGCGGATATGGTGGAAGCAGGTTGGACCGTGGTCAATCCGGTACTGGATCTCTGGAAGGCGCTGCCCCCACGCAACTTCCCCAATTACGGTTCTGGCACATGGGGACCAAAGGAAGCGGACGAACTGCTGGAGCGCGACGGCCGGCGCTGGAGGAATTTCGAGAAATGATTCTCGCCGGCGATATTGGGGGAACCAACGCTCGACTAGCCTATTTTCAATCGCAGAATGGCGGAGTTCAGCTAATTCGTGAGCGCGTTTTCCCGAGCCGTGACTACAGCGACCTCGGCGAGATCGCCTCTAAATTCATACAAGAGTCTGGCGTCCGGCCCGATGTTTCGTGTTTTGGAATTGCGGGTCCCGTACGTGAGGGTAGAGTTGAAACCTCCAACCTTCCCTGGGTTATCGAGCAGGCGCACCTGGCAAAGCAAATCCAACTTCCATCTACTCTCCTGATCAATGATCTCGAGGCTACGGCCTGGGGAATTGGTGGCCTTCGCTCGGAGGACCTTACCGCTCTCAACCAAGTTGCGCCATCGCAGGGCAATCAGGCAGTAATCGCGCCGGGAACAGGTCTGGGACAGGCGGGATTGTTCTGGAACGGAACGCAGCACCAGGTTTTCGCGTGCGAAGGCGGACATGCGGATTTCGCTCCACAGGGCGAACTGCAGATTGAGTTGTTGCAGTTCCTGGCCGCCCGCTACGGTCATGTCAGTTACGAACGCATTCTTTCGGGCCCGGGATTGGTGAACGTCTACGAATTCTTGCGGGGAAAAGACTGTGCGGCAGAGCCGAAGGGCTTTGCCGAGCAGCTTCATCAAAAAGATCCAGCCGCGGCGATTTCTCAAACCGCTCTCAACGGGGAGAACCCGCTGGCGGAAAAGGCTCTGGAGTTATGGGTCTCGGTGTACGGGGCAGAAGCAGGAAATCTGGCGTTGAAGACCATGGCCACGGGTGGAATTTTCCTGGCGGGCGGGATCTCTCCGAAGATTCTCGCGAAACTCGCAGATCCAACATTTATGAAGGCTTTTCTGGCGAAAGGCCGACTGCGTCCACTTCTCGAAAGTGTTGCGGTACACGTCATTACCAACGATAAAGCGGGACTGCTGGGTGCGGCCCGGTGCGCCGCGGCGAAATACTTAACCGTCATGGCAGGGGTATCGTGAGCGAGAACATCGAAATCCGCAGGTTGACGACGCCGCAGGATCTTTTCCAGGGCGCAGCTGAAGATGTCCTCCATTGTGCAACGGCCTCGATCGCGAAGCGCGGGCGGTTCACCATCGTGCTCTCGGGAGGATCGACTCCCAAAAGCATGTATCAGCTAATCGCCGCCAATTCGAGTTCCAGCCTTCCGTGGAACAAAATATTTTTTTTCTGGGGCGATGAGCGTCACGTACCGCCAACCGATCCCGAAAGCAATTACCGCATGGCACAGGAGAGTCTGCTTTCGAAGGTGCCGGTTCCACCCGACAACGTCTTTCGCATCCCTGCGGAAAATCCTGACGCTTCCGCCGCCGCGGAGTCCTACGAAGAAACGATCAGCAAATTTTTTTCTCTGAAGCCGGGCGAATTCCCGAAGTTTGATCTAATCCTGTTAGGCATGGGCCCGGACGGGCACACCGCGTCCCTATTCCCGGAAAGCCCCGCTCTTCAGGAGAAAACACGGCTTGTCGTTTCGAACTGGGTGGAGAAGTTCAACACCAGCCGGATCACGCTCACTCTGCCTGTCTTAAATGCCGCGAGGCGCATCGCCTTCCTGGTGAGCGGAGCCGACAAGGCGGCAGTCTTGCATGAGGTTTTGGAAGGTAAAGGACCAGGGGAGAAATACCCGTCAAAACTCGTACAGCCGACGGACGGGAAGGTGATATGGTTCGTGGATCGCGCAGCTGCCAGCGAGCTAACGGCATCCGTTGGATGATGGAGGCAGCCCGCGAGGAAAGCGGTCCCGCCAGGCTGACACTTCTGTCAGCCCTTTTCCTCGCGCATGTTCGAAGAGACGGACTCGATGGCGAGAGTGTTCAAACTCGTGGATGTCTGCCCAAACCTCGGCTTGCCAGGATTTCGTGTGGGTAGCGCATGCGCCGCAACTGGCGCAGCGCGTA
>Ga0209006_10005426_pt1 | contig 11573 bp, 12 predicted proteins | sample JacPin_JW_Ref_O2_FD_188567 | JGI IMG/M metagenome (GOLD analysis project Ga0209006, IMG submission 188567) | Forest soil microbial communities from Algoma, Ontario, Canada - Jack Pine, Ontario site 1_JW_Ref_O2 (SPAdes) (version 2) | ecosystem: Environmental > Terrestrial > Soil > Boreal... | reverse complement strand
AACCGCAGTTCGGCTCGGTCTACTCACCCTTTTAATGGCGTGTTTGCTAGGATCTCCACTTTTTCAACCTGCGGGGGAGTCGCGAACAATTCATTTGCCCGAGCCCCCAAAGCCTTTGCGATCTCGCCAGTCAAGTGGGCATTGCGGCCCGCTTCATTGGCAAAGGTGTCGAAGATGCCGAACTTCCGAGGGCCGACCTTGAACGCATACCATTTCGACGTCCCTTTTTCATTCAGTGCGAGTGGCTGAGCTGACTTTAGAAATGCCTCGGCATCAGCCTCTTTTCCTGCGCGTGCTTCGAGCGTGACTAACAATCCAATTGCTTCCATTGACTTTTCCTCCTGCGTTGAGTCAGTTCCGACCGGCAACCACAATCAGTTGATCTGGTGTCCGGTTTGTTGACGCCTCAGCTCGGCTGACAACTGTTATTAAACTGCCGGTCGAAAACGGACTTGTGCGGATTTCTGCTGGGATGGTCGGAATCTTGCTAAATTCATGCTCTCCGAATCAGCCCTGTCAGACTCCCAGCTTTTTACGGCAACACCGTGAAATTCACGTTGCTGGTCAAGGTTCCGTTGGAGGTGATGACGGTGACCGGGCCGGTGGTCGCACCCGTGGGAAGCGTGGCTTTTATCAAAGTACCCCGAACTACCTTGAAGGATGATGCAGGGACGCCGTTGAAGCTGAGCGCGGTCGTGCCTGTTAGGCCCGTGCCCAGAATCTCGATAACAGAGCCGACCTTGCCGCTAGCGACCACGAATGTCACGAACGGTCTAAGGCCGAGATCTAAGCTGAACACCGTGCCGCAGCCGATGGAATCGAAGGAGTCACAATTGATGGAGGTTCCGCCTTCGCTCGTCGTGCCGTAGAAAGTCCCATCTGTGTGTTGCATCAGACCGAACGGGTTCGCGCCATCAATGTGGTCGAAACTAGGGAAACTGTAGAGTGTAGTCAAAGTGCCGTCGGCGGCGATGGAGAAGATCGACCCCTCCCCGTGACGGCCACCAAAGACTGTCGTGCCATACAGATTGCCGTCGCTGGCTTGCACCAAACCGGCTTCGGGGTTAGCCCCGTCGATACTGTCGAAGCTGTGCAAGACGGTTACAACGCCCGCCGGGGTGAGCTTGAAAACGCTGCCTTGGCCGCTGTCGCCTCCGGCGACGGTCGTACCGTACATATTGCCATCGGCGGCCAGAAGAAGGCTTCCCTGCGAAGGTGCAACGTCGGAAAGTTTCGTGAAGGTGCCGCGGGCGGTGATCTTGAAGATCGTTCCGGAACCGTTGGTGCCTCCGCCATAAGTTACGCCGTAAAGAGCGCCATCGGATCCCAAGGTGAGTCCCGCGCCAGGGTTTTGCCCAAAGCCCGCGCCGCTGAAGGTGTGAAGAGATTTGAAGGTGCCAGAAGGCGTTATGCTGAACACCGTCCCGAAGTTGTTGGCTCCGCCAAAGGCGGTAGTCCCGTAATACTTTCCGCCAGGCCCCAGCGTAAGAGGTGCCTCAGGGCTGGCACCGTCAGAACCACCGAAGGAGTGGAGCACGGTGATTACCCCCGTCTGAGAGTTCAAGCGGAACACTTCTCCGTTCCCTGAAGCGCCCCCGGTAGTCGTCGTGCCATACAACAGCCCGTTGCGGCCCAGCAACAAGCCCGCATACGGAATCGCGCCATTGGTGCCGTCAAGGCTCACCGAAGTCAGAGCCCCCTGTGGGGTCATTTTGAAGGTGGTCCCGCAAAAGCATTTAACGGTTTTCGAACCGCCGATGGACGTGGTCGCGTAAATATTGCCATCGTCGCCCTGCGTCGGAGTGACAAGGTTGGGATTTGCCCCATCGTCGAAGGTGAAGCTGTGGAGTGTGTTTATCGTTTGAGCGGAAGCGACGAACGCCGTCGCCATCCATAACAAGGTGAGAGCGAAAAGCTTCTTCCCGCCGTTACCGCGTGGTCGTATTGATTCCATTGAGTTACCTTCCTGTGTTGAATTGATTCCGGTTGATGGACCGGCATCTGCTCACAAATGTGAGTACACTGGAGATCGGAAGCGGACTTGTGCGGATTTCTGCTGGGATGGATGGAAACTTGCTAAATTCATGCTCCACTACCCAGCTGGCTTCTTGAGAAATTGTGCCGGATTGTTTGAAACGAACACAAAGGCCGCCCCGAAGGCGGCCGCTGTGCACACTCAGAACCTTTAGTTCTGGCCGAACGCGATAACTCCTAACGTGCCCGCTACATTGTTGTTCGGTCCTGCCGTGAAATACAGATGGTTAGGAACTCCGTTAGCACCCGTATTGTCCGGGAACGCGATTCCCCACAATTGGTCGATGACAATCGGTTTTCCTTTTTCGTCTTTGATCTTTCCCATGAAGGCCCCAGTAAGAGGATCGAAAGCATTGATCGTGCCTGCATTCGTGTTGTTCGATATCAACAGCGAATTGCTCAGAGGTCCGAAATTGTGAGGTGCTGCCGCAACTCCCCATGGTTGATTCAGCGGCGCGCCGTTGATCAAGGTCTTCACAAATGTTCCATCTTCTTTGAACAGATCAACCAAGCCGCCGGTTCCTCCATTCACATTCGCGAACGTCACGTACAACAGACCGTTGATGTCCTGGATTCCGAACGGAGCAAAGCCCGCTGGCAATGTCGTGTCGGTGAAGGACTTCACGAAGGCGAAATTCGCGTCATACATGTCCACTTTGCCGTTCGCCTGATCCACTGCGTAAAGCAAATTTCCTGAGGACCGACTGGTGATCGCCAATCCTGTGTAGACGGATTTGTTTACCGAATTGTCCACTGCCACAACTGCCTGATTAAAGTTCGATTGCGGCGCCCATCCGCTGATTGTTCCGTCCAGTGTTGCAAACAGGAAGAATGGTGTGGATCCCTGTAGTTGAAAGTCATTCGATCCGTTAAAAACCGTACCCGTTGGCGATCCCGGGCCGTTCAATCCGGTCGATGAACTCGGCCCATTTCCAGCGGTAGGAATCAATACCTTGGGCTTTGTAACTTGTTTGCCAGATCCGTCGTACAACGTAGCCCATCCGGAGTTGTTGTCGCTGATCCACCACGGCGTGCCAGGGCCATGCACCAGCCCCCAGCCATTCACGAGAAGCGGATCCGTATGGGCCGCCTGCTTGACTTGATTCGACACCAGGTTCTTCAGTTGATATTGCGCCTCAGCCATGCTCGAAACCAATATGGTGGCAAGCCCGAAGCACACGATTGCGAGTGTGCGATGCTTCATAGAAGTTTTCCTTTGTCTGTTGAATTAGTTCCGGCCGATTGGCCGGCCTCTGCTCACAACTGTGAGTACACTGGAGACCGGAAACCGACTTGTGCGGATTTCTGCTGGGATGGTTGGAATCTTGCTAAATTCATGCTCCCGCGTTTGTCTTGAAGAAACGGTGAGGAGAGAGTGAATCAACTGAAACGTGGCCGAATCAGAATTGTTGAAAGAAGACACCGAGGCGGCTGCAAAGAGCTATGAGTTACACATCTCCCTACGGGGTGGACGTTAACAAGGAAGTGAAGAGTAACCCGTGAGAGTGAAGTTCTGGCTGCTAACCAGCAATCACCAGGAGTGGCTCATCTTCGGAGTAGCCTTCAGACGTGCTAGTCGCTTTGGAGCCGACAAGATGCTGGCGATACTCTGTCGGGCTAACCCCCCAGACGTCACGAAAGACCTGCGCAAAGTGCTGCTGGGTCTTGAAGCCACAGGCAATGGCGACGTCCAACACTCGCGCGTCGTGAGCGCGCAACATCCCTTTAGCACGCTCGAGCCTTTGGCGCAGAACAAATTGATGCGGGGTCCCGCCCGTTGACTTGCGAAACATCCGCGCGAAATGGGCCGTGCTCAAGCCCACCGCTTGCGCCATCTCGTCGAGACTCAAGTCTTCTTCCATCTTCGCGTGGACCAATTCTTTAATCCTTCGCAGGCGCGCCGAGCCGAGTCCGCCTCTGGAGAATTGCACAGGACGGTGCCTTACCGCATGACCATTGACCAGCGTTACGGCCATCGCCTGTTCGACAGAATCCAGAAATAGCCGCCCGCTCGGAAAGCCCGCGACCATTTCCGCATGAACGGCCGCAACCATCGCACTCAGGCGTGGCTCCGCAAACTTGCGCGAAGCGCGCAATTCTACCTCGCCGTAAGCTCCGTCAGAGCAAGCCATCAGTGCCGCATCGGAAATACCCAGCTGCAGATGCGATACGTTCATGAGGCCAACCCACTCACCCACATGACGATCGCACAATGCCAAGTCGCCGGCCGTGTAGTCGAACTTTTCCAGCGCGGAACGCTTCGAGCCCCATTCAATTGAGCCGGGCCGCAACATCATTGCGAAAGCCTGATCATGCCGTATCCAATGACGCGGCTCTGTCTCAGGGTCGGGAGAAAAACGTTCAAGTTTCATGTTCCGGACTCCGTATTGGGGGTCTCGTACCTCATCTGTCGAACACCAAGGGATGAGCCACGAAATGGTGGTTTTTTCCCTGGCCGCCGTGCGAGACCAAATCGCTACACAATAATAGATTTGAGAAGTGACATTACGATACGTCGTATGTTTCAATCAGACTGATAGGGAGTGCCTATCAGATGGAATTAAGGCATCTGCGCTATTTCACCGCCGTCGTAGAGTGCAAAGGGTATCGGGAGGCATCTCGCCGGCTGCATATTGCTCAGCCCTCGATCAGTCAGGCTGTGTCTGATCTCGAAGATGAACTTGGACTAAAACTCTTTTCACGAAGCGGTCGCAATGCCCGTTTGAGGCCGGAAGGCGAGATATTTTATGCGGACGCCGTGCGTATCCTTCAACAGGCAGAGACTGCCATCCTCACTGCCAGGCGAGCAGCCCAAGGTAAAGTTGGGAGCCTTTCGATCGGGTTCATCGGCTCGGCAACGCTCTCTTTCCTGCCTGACCTCATTCGCAGATACAAACTGGAGTACCCGAACGTAAAGCTCGCACTCCACGATCTCTATCCTGTCGAAATGGACAAGGCATGCGACAGAGGCGAGATCGATATCGGCATCACACGCGCCCTCTCGCCTGAGCGGAGCAAGAATCGACAATCGTTCGTTTTGCTGCGTGACCCCCTGGTGGCAGTCCTCCCTCGATCACGAAAGTTAAAATTAAAGAGCAAGAAGATTCGGCTTGTAGACCTTGCGAATGAACGATTCATCCTTTTTCACCGAAAAGGAGCACCTGCTGTTTTCGACACCATCGTTGGAGCGTGCCGATCTCAAGGTTTTTCTCCACGGGTTGAGAACGAGCCGAATTCGATGCAGACGATTCTCTCGTTGGTTGAGGCGGAGGAAGGCGTAGCCATCGTACCTGCTTCCATCAGCAATCTCCGGTCGAATGGTGTGCAATTCGTTCGGCTCGTACCGGATAATCTGTATCTCGATCTGATCGCGGTGTGGCCACTCGGCGAGCCCTCAGCCGTATTGCGCACATTTCTCGACTTTCTAAGCGCCAATGCGGATGCGATTCGCGCAAAGGCCGACTTTGCGCTGTCCTCCATCGACCGGATCAAGTGATCGCACTGCTCTCACTCTAACCAGCGGCAAACTCCTTGCAAGTCGTTGGAGACCTGCCTCTGTGCGGCTGAATTTAGCAGGATTCCGACCAGCCCAGCAGAAATCCGCACAACTCCGTTTTCGATGTGCAGTTTACTCACAACTGTGGGCAGCGGTCGATTCTGTCCCGAACCTAGAAGTCAGGGGCCAGCACTTTAAAAGGGAGCTTTCAAATGGCAAATACGGCGAAAACAGTAATTGTTACAGGTGCCTCGCGAGGGATCGGAGCGGGACTCGTCGAAGCGTTCTTGAAGCGAGGCTACAACGTAGTCGCAAACTCGCGACACATTAGCAAAGCAAGTCCATTCGCAGCGTCCGCAAATGTCGCACTGGTCGATGGAGACATCGGCGACCCGCGCACGGCCGCAAAGATCGTGGACACCGCCATATCGAAGTTTGGCACGATCGACGTGCTGATCAACAATGCGGGTGTTTTCATTCCGAAACCCTTCACCGAATACACCACTGAAGACTTCGATACGTTAGTCTCGACGACGCTTGCAGGCTTTCTCTATGTGACACAGCTCGCCGTGAAGCAAATGTTGCGCCAGAAATCGGGCAGCATCATCAACATCTCAACTACCCTGGTTGACCAGCCGATCGCAGGTGTTGGAGCGGCCGTTCAAATCATGCTGAAGGGCGCCTTGAATGCGGTGACGCGCGCCCTCGCCATTGAATATGCGAAGGAAGGCATTCGCGTAAACACCATCGCGCCGGGAGTAATCAATACCCCCATGCATAAACCGGAAACCCATGAATTTCTCAAAGGGTTACACCCGGTCGGAAGAATCGGTGAGGTGAAAGAAGTCGTCGACGCAGCTTTGTTTCTGACCGACGCCACCTTCACTTCGGGTGAAATTCTGCACGTGGATGGCGGAGCGCACGCAGGCAAATGGTGACCCGATGGTGGTTGCCGGTTTTGATCGGGCTCAGAGAAAAACGGAGAAGAATAAGGATGACCACTTTTCAAGAAAACAACGCAGTGGCTCGGTCCAGCCAGGAAGACACTAAGGTGCGCTACTCGCCAAGACCCATACTTCGGGCGGCCGGCGCGGCGGCGTTTCACGCAGTGATGATGGCCGCCTAGACGTTAAGTTCTCGGCTCCCGGAGTGCCAGGAACTGGTACCAATCCGGAGCAGTTGTTTGCCGCCGGCTGGTCGGCTTGTTTCATAAGTGCGATGGGGCACGTGGCTAACAACATGAAGGTCAAACTTCCGGCTGACTCAGCCGTCGATGCTGAAATCGACCTGTGCAATTCTGGCGACGTTTACTTCCTCCGAGCACGGCTTAATGTCAGCCTGCCGGGGGTTGGAGCGCAAAGTCGCCCAGGCCATTGTGGATGCCACGCACGGCGTGACATGTGCCTATTCCAACGCTACGCGCGGCAACATTGACGTCACGCTGAACGTCGTGTAAGCGAAGCGTGACGAACTATGATCTCAGTCTCTATTCAACGAAGGAGAAAAATATGAAACTCTCGAAAACATACGGAACCGCCCTGATTGCAATTGCAGGATTTCTGCTAACGGCAGCGCTTCACAAGGGGCTGGTCGCTCACGCGAACTCCACTCAAGGGGTTAGAAACGTCGTCATTGTTCACGGTGCGTGGGCCGATGGATCAAGCTGGTCCAAAGTGATTCCACTGCTTCAAGCCAAGGGATTGCATGTGGTTGCCGTGCAGAACCCATTGACCTCGCTGGCCGACGACGTTGCCGCCACTAAGCGCGCCATCGCATTGCAGGATGGCCCTGTACTGCTAGTGGGCCATTCCTACGGCGGAGTGGTTATCACGGAGGTAGGAAACGATCCAAAGGTGGTCGGATTGGTTTATGTGGCTGCGCTCGCGCCATCGGATGGTGAGTCCGTTGCTTCGATCACCAAACCGTTTCCGCCAGCCCCGCTAGGCAGCGAGGTCCGGGCAGATGCTGAAGGTTTCCTAACGGTGACGCCAAAGGGAATCGCGGAAGATTTCGCCCAGGATCTGCCCGACAGCGAGAAGCAGCTCTTGACGGCGACGCAGGGCCCGACGGCAGCAGCTGTCTTTGGGGCCACAGTCACCACCGCCGCATGGAAGAGCAAACCATCTTGGTACGTGATTGCCAGCAACGATCGCGCTGTTGCTCCGGAGCTTCAGAAGGCCGAAGCGGCAGCAATGAAGGCTACATCGATCACTGTTCCCTCTAGTCACGTGCCAATGCTTTCTCACCCGAAAGAAGTCGCAGACTTAATCGAGCAAGCTGCGGCGAAAGCCGGAAGCCAATGATCTTCATCGAGGGCAAAGAGAGCTAGGGCTGTCGCCCAATACATAAAAGGAGAACCAATGACCGCAGTGAGATTAGAAGATGCCCGCCGTGTTATCGGCGCGGCGGAGAAGAAAGCCAGTGAAATTGGCCAGCCCATGAACATCGCAGTTGCTGACGAAGGCGGAAACATTGTGGCGCACATTCGTATGGACAACGGCTGGATTGGCAGTATTGATATCGCTCTGAAGAAGGCTTACACGTCGCGCGCATTTGAAATTGAAACGAAGGAATTGGCCAAGCATGCTCAATCGGGAGGTCAGTTCTTCGGCGTTCATGCGTCAAACGATGGCAAGGTCATGATCTTTGCTGGCGGCATCCCGCTGAAACGCGATGGCAAGGTAGTAGGGGCTATTGGCGTCAGTGGTGGTTCGGGCGATCAGGATCATGCCGTCGCTGCAGCAGGTGCCGCCGCGTTCTAACGCAGCTGACAGAGCAGACCTGAAAGAGAAGGAATAATCCATGTCGCATCATTATTCAGGCCCGGACTTCAGCTTTCCCCACGGGGACGCCCGACTGGACTTCACAGATCTGTATGCGTTTCCGAAACCTGGAGACGCTAGTAGATCCATTCTGATCATGAATGTGCATCCGTCTGCGGGCGAGAACCCTGCTGGACCTACTACAACCGAGCCTTTCGCACGGGAAGCAATCTACGAGCTCAAGATTGATACCGATGGGGATGCCATTGCCGATATCGCATACCGGGTGCGCTTCTCAGCTTTCGAGCGCGGCGTACAAACTGCGATTGTCCGCCGTGTTGATGGCCCGCAAGCGGCCGGGACCGGTGATAGCGGGCGGGTGATTGTTGATGGGGCGCCGGTTTCAACAGGGCTCGCGGCGAGGATTACAGAGGCACGTGATATCCGCTTCTTTGCCGGCTGGCGCAGCGACCCTTTCTTCTGCGACGTGGAAGGCGCGAAGAATAACTTTCAGTTTACGGGAGAAGATTTCTTCGCTGACAAAGATGTGTGCAGCATCGTTCTTGAGGTGCCTAACTCTGCTCTGGGGACAAAAGAGGTTCGCCTGTGGGCGCGCACGCTTACGCTAGGTGATGGCGGCGGATGGATTCAAGTGGAGCGGGGAGCCCGGCCTGCGCAAGCGGTCATACTCGTTGAGGAAAAGGATGCCTACCTCGCCGGTGAGCCGGCGGACGATGAGCATTTCCTTGCCGCCTTCGCGCACGCCCTGAAGCACACAGGGGGATATGCGCCGGCTGAAGCAAAGCGCGTGGCGGGGACATTGCTCCCAGATGTTCTGCTTTACGACCCTGCGCGCCCCGCATCTTTTCCTGATAACGGCCGGACACTCACCGACGACGCCTTCGACTCCTTTATCCGGATCCTCACAAATGGAAAGGTGACGGAAGACAAAGTAGGGCCTCACGGCGATTTGTTAATCGATTTTCCCTATGTGGGGCCACCTCACAGGGGAGTATCCAATGGGCGAGCATGAATGGTTTTCCAATTTGATTTGCGAGGAGCGGGCGTACTTGGCCGGACAGGAGTTGTCTTCCTTCATCGCCGCGGTGACGGAATTGTACGGTTCAGAACAAGCCATGCTTTCCGAAAAGGACTGGCTTGAGGAATTGGAGCTGATGGACAATCCGCCGTCGTCTTCGAAACGCCACTGGCGAGCGGTCACGATCGCAGCCTCAGTCCGGCTGGCAGGCCGATTGAGCAAAGGCCGGTTAGATCCAGTGACGTGTTAACAGATTGATCAAACAGAGGAGATTCAAAGTGACAACACAGACTGGGACTCAAATGCCAGCGGTGACGAAGCAAATATCTCTAAACCAGCTCTCCCCCCATTATTGGCGAGTCACGATTGACCACCCGCCGCTCAATATCTTCGATCCGGAAATGCTTCCGCGAGTGAACGAAATCATCACCGCAATCGAAACTGACGACCAGGTTAAGGTGGTGGTCTTTGACAGTGCTGTTGAAGGTTTCTTTCTGATTCATTTGGATTTTCTTGCAAAACTTGACGATTTGGCGCATCTCCCTCCCGGCCCCACAGGCTTGCATCCATGGCCCGAGATGCTGGTGCGCCTGAGTCGGTCACCTGTTGTATCCATAGCGTTGATTCGCGGGCGGGCGACTGGTATGGGAAGTGAGCTTGCCCTTGCCTGCGACATGCGTTTCGCAAGTCGCGAAAAGGCAATCCTGTCGCAGTTTGAAGTCGGCGCCGGTCTCGTGCCTGGTGGCGGCCCGATGGCGCGACTGTCGCGCCTCATGGGAAGAGGGCGCGCACTCGAAGTAATTCTAAGTGCGGACGACGTCTCGGGTGACCTGGCCGAGCGCTACGGCTATGTGAATCGGTCGTTGCCGGACGCTCGCCTTGACGAATTTGTCGATGCGCTTGCCACGCGGATCGCCTCCTTCGACAAACAGACAATCATGGATACCAAGCGCTTGGTCAACGTCGCTAGTTTGCCGCCTGATATCGAAATCGAATCCGGTTGGAATGCTTGCGTTGCTTCGATGGCACGACCGGCCACGCAGCGACGAATCAAAACGCTTATAGAACGAGGCTTTTGCAAACCTGGCGATGCAGAAGATCGCTTGGGAGATTTCGTGGGACGCTGAGCATCTCTAACGGCGCAGCCTCCAATAGGCCTCTGTAGGAAATCAGAGTGTAGACGATCAAACCGAACCCTCCGGAGCGAGATCAATGAACACGGATTCGAAGGACGAAATCATAAGTGGGAATGGCTCTCGTCTTGCCACCGCCGAGCAGCGGTTAAGTCAACTTGGTATCAAGCTTCCAGCGGCGCCTGAGCCGTTTGGCATCTACGCGGAAGCGGTACAAACGGGCAACTTACTCTTTCTCACTGGAATGCTTCCGACTGTAGGCCGCGAGGCGAACTTCATCGGGCGCCTCGGCGCGGAGCTGGACGGCGAAGCGTGCCACAAGGCGGCTCGCCTGGCCGCACTAAACGCCCTCGCTGTCGCGAGGCAACATCTGGGAACGCTCGACAAGGTCACGCGGATGGTCCGGCTTGGAGTGGCAGTGGCGACTGCGGGCGATGTCCGCGATCAGCCTAAAGTCGCCGACGGCGCTTCAGAGTTGCTGCAAGACGTTTTCGGAAAAGACAAGAACCCTAGCCGACTCGTGTACGGAGTAGCGAGCCTTCCGCTCGGTACACCGGTCGAACTGGAACTCATTTTCGAGTTAGCGGGATAGGAAATCCCTCAAGCAGGCGGCTCAGACATGAAAGAGATAGGAAGAGGTCAGGATGGCAAGTATCAGTAAAACCATTACACCTGAGCAGCAGGCAGAAACACGCACAGCCGTTGAACGGATCGGCGCTTTTGCAACTGCCGCCCGACCGGAGCACTTGACGACCGATATTCGGCACCTCTTCAAACGCAACATTCTGGATAGCATTGCGTGCGCGATCGCCGCTGTTGATGGTCCGTCGCTCCGAGCGCTACGCGAGCAGATAGAAGAATATCGAGCCCCCGGTCGTTGCACTTTGATTGGCGGCGGCAAGACCTCTCCCGACCAGGCGGCACTCTTTAACTCCGCGCTTGTGCGCTATGTGGACCTCCTCGATAGCTACATGGCACAGGGCGGCCTTTGCCATCCGAGTGACAACTTCGGGACCATTCTTGCAGCGGCTGAATACGTAGGAGCATCTGGCGAGGAATCCATGGTGGCACTCGCCACAGCCTATGAAATCCAATGCAGATTCACGGCC
>Ga0209006_10005425_pt1 | contig 11576 bp, 11 predicted proteins | sample JacPin_JW_Ref_O2_FD_188567 | JGI IMG/M metagenome (GOLD analysis project Ga0209006, IMG submission 188567) | Forest soil microbial communities from Algoma, Ontario, Canada - Jack Pine, Ontario site 1_JW_Ref_O2 (SPAdes) (version 2) | ecosystem: Environmental > Terrestrial > Soil > Boreal... | reverse complement strand
AGCTTTCAGCGCCTCAAGCAGTTCGTTGCTCGTCCGCGTGGAGTGCCCGATAGTGTAGAGAATCGCCAACGAAATGCCCGCAAAGGAGAAAGCTCGCTAGGACGACAGAGCTACGAGTGAAGCCCTAACCGCCTCATCCTGCTCCGGAAACACTGTTCGCAGATCGAGCAGCACGCGTCCATCCTCGACCCGCGCAATCACCGGAGGATCGACGGCGCGCAGTCGCGCGGCCAACTCGTCAGCACTCAGTCCCGCACAAGTGAGCGCGACCAGCCGCGTAGGCAAAACCGATGACGGCGCAGCCCCGCCGCCAATCACGGATTCGCCATCAACGATCTCCGCTTCCACCTTAGATGAAGCTATTTTCGCCGCCAGCGCCTCCGCCCGCTTACCGATCTCCTGCTGTGTAAGCCGCATCATGCGCAGTATAGGAATGGCATCATGGTTGCGCTTCACATACGCGAGAAGCGTGGCCTCCAGCGCGGCATAAGTGAGCTTATCCACACGCAGCGCCCGGAACAGCGAATTCGCACGCATGCGCGCGATCAGCTCCCGCCGCCCACTGAGCAATCCAGCCTGCGGTCCGCCCAGCAGTTTGTCGCCACTGTAACTGACAACATTCACGCCGCTGCGTAGACTGTCAATCACCGTCGGCTCACCGCTTATCCCGAACGGCTGCAGATCGACCAGTGCGCCGCTGCCCAAGTCCTCCATGAGCGGCAATCCACGTTCGCGAGCTAAGCCCACAAGGTCCGCAGTGGAAGCCTGTTCCGTAAATCCGCTGATCTCAAAATTCGAACGGTGTACGCGCAGCAGCAGCTTCGTACGCTCGTTAATTGCCTGCTCGTAATCGGCGACCCGCGTGCGATTCGTCGTTCCGACCTCGCGCAGAATCGCCCCCGATTTCGCCATCACGTCGGGGATCCGGAACGAACCGCCAATCTCCACCAGCTCCCCGCGCGAGACAATCACCTCCTCGCCATCGGCCAGCGTATTCAACGCCAACAAAACCGCGGCAGCATTGTTGTTGACCACGATGGTCGAAGCCGCTGATGTGGCGACAGCCGCCTCGGCTGTCCCGCCAGAGCCTGCCCTGAGCCTGTCGAAGGGGCGAAGCCCGGCGGAAGCTCCCGGATCCCCGCCATCGCCAAGCAGCCTGCGAAGCAACCGGTCCACATGCACATCGCGCTCGCCGCGCTCGCCGGCGCCAACGTCAAATTCCAGATTCGAATAAGTCGCGGAGGTTTCGCGAATATGTTCACGCGCCGCCTCTGGCAGCGGTGCCCGTCCCAGATTCGTATGCAGGATCACTCCCGTGGCATTGATCACCGCGCGCAGCGAATAGTCAAGCGCGCGCCGCAGTTGCTGTTCCACCGCGCTGCCCATCCCCGACAGCCCTAAATCCAAACCGCGCTCCTCAAGCAGGCCCGAGGAAATTTCCTCCCGCAACCGGCCAAGCGCCGCCCGCACCGCATCTGCGACCGCAGCAGTTCCGTGCGCGCCAGACAAAACAGCAACCGCCGGAGAGCGAAGCACTTCGTCCACCGCAGGCAGCTTTCGCAAAAGATCGGACTTAGTGGTGCTCTTCACGGAAGGATTATCCCACGAGACCCGCGGCGTGGTCCCTCTCACTGCGCCGGACACGGCGTTGCGAAACTCTAAAGCGTGTGCAGGTAGGCGAGCAGCTCCTCAATATCATGTTGGTTGAGTGTCTGGCTATACCCCGGCATCTCTTTGCGGCCGAGCCGAATGATGTCGACCACCCGCTCGTCATTAGCAGGAAGGCCGCTCACCGAAAGATACGGCTGCTTGAAAACGCCCTTCAGCCCGGGACCTTTTTTCCCGCGCGTGGAGTAAGGTTCGTGGCAGCGATCACAACGCGAATCGTAAATCTTGCGCCCCGCCGCCTGTTGCGGATTGAGTCCAAGTTCCGCGTCCGATTTGCGGCGTTCGACATCACACGCGCAGAAAGTCACCAACGTGAGCAACACAACGCCCGCCGCGAAAATAGTGCAACGAGATGAACGGCAATCCCTCTTCATGCGCCAACGCCCGTCAATCGCCCGAAATGCCGCCCCGCGCACAGACACGGCGGCCACAGTCCCCTTACAATAACAGAGCAATGTCGAGTCATGACCTGACCCTTCGGATATACAAGAGCGCCACTGCGAAAACGCGAGGGAGTCATAAGCGAGATTCACAGTCAGAGTCACAAGAGATTTCCTAAAATGACGGTCGCGATCAAACGAGTCTACGAGCCGGCGAAGCGCGGCGACGGAGTGCGCGTCCTGGTGGACCGTTTGTGGCCTCGCGGGCTCACCAAAGAACGAGCCGCGGTCCATGAATGGCTGCGTGATCTCTCGCCTTCCGATGAATTGCGAAAATGGTTTCACGCCCGGCCGGATCTCTGGCAAAGTTTCCGCAAGAAATACCTGAAAGAACTCGCCCGCCCTGAGGCTGAGACTGATCTGCGCCAACTCTACGTTCTTGCGCACAAAAAGAAACAGCTCACTCTGCTCTTCGCCTCGAAAAACGACCAGCACAACAATGCGCTCGTCCTGAAGGAACTCCTGGACGGCATGCGCAAACCTCCGACCGGCACCGGCCCGGGAACGGCTTACGCCACAAGCAGGCGCAGCGCCGCAGTCCGGAGAAAGTAGCGGCGCAGGTCTGGGCAAGACCTCTGTGTGGGGCACTTGTGTGGGGCGGGCACTCCTGCCCGCCACGGCCGCGCCTGCGGCCGGCCTTTGACTTCGCGAGTTCTCGATGAACGTGACCGGCAGAGAACCCGCGCCTCTCGACACTCCGAAATTTACTCGCTCTCAGAAGTCTCCTCACGTCATTCACTTTCCCCTCGCGACAAATCCCTTTCATTTAGAATCGTCCGCGATGAGAGCAGTCTTCCAATGGAGCCTGGGCTCGCGCTCGCTGGAGCTCGGCAAGCGCACGCTGATCATGGGTGTCGTTAACGTCACGCCCGATTCCTTTTCCGACGGCGGCTCTTATCTCGACCGCGACCAGGCCGTCGCACACGCTCAGCGCCTGTTGGAAGAAGGCGCTGACATCCTCGACATCGGCGGCGAATCGACGCGCCCCGGAGCGCGCGTGGAGGCATCTGCCGCGCAGTCGTTGAGCAATGCCAACAAAAGTTCCGTCAGCCCCAAAAGCGCCGTTACCGCCGAAGAAGAATTGAAGCGCGTGCTTCCGGTAATAGCCGAACTAAAGACCGAACTAAAGAAGAAACATCCCGCGGCCGTGCTCTCCATCGACACCTACAAAGCCGCCGTAGCCCGTGCCGCAGTGGCTGCCGGAGCCGAAATCGTGAACGACGTCAGCGGATTTCGCTGGGACCGCCAGATGGCGAAAACCGTAGCCGAGTTAAAATGCGGCGCCGTCCTCATGCACATGCGCGGACGCCCGGAAGAATGGCGAACCCTGCCACCGCCCGGCGATGTAGTGCTGCTGGTGAAACGTGAGCTGAAAGAATGGGCTGAAGCCGCCGTACTCTCTGGCGTGCGCCGTGAGCGCATCGTGCTCGATCCCGGCTTCGGTTTCGGTAAAAATTTTGAGGAAAATTATCCCCTGCTGGCGCGTTTCAGCGATCTGCAACCCCTCGGCTTTCCGCTGCTGGCGGGAACGTCGCGCAAATCTTTCATCGGCCGAACTCTGGCAAGAGACGGCAAAGACGCGTCCGTTTCAGATCGTCTCTACGGAACGCTGGCCAGCCAGACGGCACTGATCCTCAAAGGCGCGCACATTATTCGCACCCATGATGTGAAGGCAGCCGTGGAAGCGGCGTGCATCGCCGATGCGATTCTTCAGGCGCGCTGAGTTCGCTCACAACCGCATCTCGATCCTAGATCCGCCTGCCGGAGACCGAACAAAACGTCCTCTACTTCGCAGTCGGATAAATTCCCTCCAGCGGTTTCGCCAGCTGCTCCTCCAGTTCTGGATGAGGCAGAGGCTTCCGCGGCAGCATCGCATCACGTTGCGCGGTGTTGTAAACGAAAATGGCCATAATCACGGCCGCCTGCTTCAGGTCAGGTTCGGAGAGCCGTTCGTAAGTGTCGAGGCCGGTGTGGTGGCTGCGCGTCCCGTAATCGCGCGGATCCTGAATGAACTGAAAACCCGGAAGTCCGACCTGATCGAAAGAAACGTGATCGGTAGACCCCGTGTTGCGCAGCGAAACCGTGCTGAACCCCAGGTCGCTGATCGGAGTAGCCCACTGTTGAAAGATCATCGAAGCCGCCAGGTTGCCCTCGGCGAAAATGCCCAGAAATTTTCCGCCGCCGTTGTCGGCGTTGAAATAGGCGTCGAGCTGCGCATGTTCAGGCTTGATCGTAACTGGGCCCGTCTGCTGTCGCAGAAATTCGGGCACCACCTGTTCTTCGGCCTTCGTCGAGTAGGAACGCACTCCAAAATGGTTGCTGACGTATCCGGCTGATCCGAAGATGCCCTGCTCTTCGCCGCCCCACAGGCCGATGCGAATCGTCCGGCGCGGCTGAATGTTGAGCGCCCGCAGAATCCGCATAGCTTCAAGCGCGATGATGGTTCCAGCTCCGTTATCGGTAGCTCCCGTGCCCGCGATCCAGCTATCGAGATGTCCGCCCAGCATCACCACTTGATCCTTCAGCGCAGGGTCGGTGCCGGCGATCTCCCCAATCACGTCGCTCCCCGGCTCATGGTCGCCATAAAACTTCGTCGCAATGTTAAGACGCACGGAGACCGGAACGCCGTGCGAAACCAGCCGATGCATGCGGCCGAACGCCTCACTCGCAATCGCCGCCGAAGGGATAGCCTGCTTGTGCTCGGGACGATACACGAACCAGCCCAGCGAAGCTCCCGTGTCATCGTGCAGATCGCCGCCGAAGCCGCTCGCTCGCAAGACCGCGATCGCATGCTGGTCGGCAAAAAAGTGTCCGACCTTCTCGAGAAAAGCCATCTCCTTAAACACCCTTTCCCACAACGCAGGATCGTTCGGAAGAACGAAACTATCGTTCTGGTCGCCGTCAAGCGGATAGGAACGGAAGTGGTCGAGCTTCGCCGCGTCATAATGTTCGAGCGGGTTCTCCGGGTCGGGATTAATCTTCGGCGTATCCCCGTAAAGCACAATCTTCCCCGCCAGCTTCCCCTTCCATGCGTCGAAGTCTTTCTCTTCTTTAAGCGCCGGAACCGCAATCACCGCAGCCGTAGCTTCCCCGGCCGTCGCGGGTGACCAGGGCGTCGCTTGCGCCAGAAACGTGGCCGTCGAGGGCGCAGTCATCTCCACCGAGGTCCCGATCTGCTGCCAGCCCATCCCAAACTCGCCCCAGGATTCAGCGTGAACGTTCGTGGCTCCCATGTGCCGGAGTTGCTCAAGCGACCACTGCTCCGCCTTCGCGAAATCAGGCGAGCCCGTGAGCCGCGGGCCAACACCGTCGAACAATCCGCTGGCATATTCCATGATGTGCGAGTGGTTGAAGCCCTCGGCGCGGATACGCGCAATCGTTTCGAGCTCGAGAGTCTCGGCAGCGGGCTGCGCCGCAGCAGGCTGGGCCGCAGCGGACGCGGGCGCAGCCTCAGGTTTTTCCGCGGCGAACACAGATAGAGACAAAGCAACAAAAAGAGCAATAGCAATTTTCATGGCCCGTCGATGATACGGCAGCTAAGTCCGGACTCACAAATAGGGCGGCTCGCAGTCGGCGGCGCAATCGCATCGGCAGAATTTGCCAGGCGAAACGCTGACATTCGAAACTCCGATATTAAGGAATCTCACATCAGTCCGGGAAACGAGCACTTTTGGACAGCCGCTTCATGTTCAGACGCGTAGCATTCAGACTAAGTCTGCCTCAATCTACGTACTTTCTCACTGGGCTCTAGGATGGCAGGAAAAGTGCACACCATAGCTAGGGCTACATCTCCTCTATGTCTTCTCCCACCAATCCGGTTGCGACTGTAACTTCTTCCGCTCCGCGCACGGCTGCCGCCGCCGCTCCGGCCGCGGCTCCCATATCGACTCCCGCCTTGCTGGCGGCAATGCTAAGAACGTCAGCGAAGATCAGCGACCTCTTTTTCTCGCCCGGGAAACCACCGCTCGTGGAAATCAATGGAAAACTCGTCGCCGCCGGTGCGGCGCGCTCGCTCACCTGTGAAGACACCCGCCGCATCGCCACCGATCTCATGGGTGACAACCAGGACGCCGCGGAGAACTTGCGGAAGCTCGGGTCGTGCGACGTGTCATTCAGCCTGCCGGGTTCCAATCGCTTTCGCGTGAACATTTTCATGCAGCGCGGTACCTGTGCGGTGGTGATGCGCGTAATTCCTGGCAAGGTCCCCGACTTCGAATCGCTGAACCTGCCCTTGGAACTCGGCAAAATCGTCGGCCTGCGCAATGGCATCGTGCTCGTGACCGGTCCCACCGGCTCCGGCAAATCGTCCACGCTGGCCGCGGTCATCGACAAAATCAACAAAGAGCAGTCTTATCACGTCCTCACCATCGAAGATCCTATCGAGTTCCTGCACCCACACAAGAACTGCATTGTTCATCAGCGCGAGTTGCACGCCGATACTCCCAGCTTCGCGCTCGCCCTGCGCGCCGCGCTGCGCCAGGCCCCCAAAGTAATTCTCGTCGGAGAAATGCGCGACCGCGAAACCATCGAGATCGCCATGGAAGCCGCGGAAACCGGCCACCTCGTCATGTCCACCCTCCACACCATCGACGCTTCGAAAACCATCGAGCGAATCGTCGGAGCATTCCCCATGGCCGAACAGCACACTCTTCGCAATCGTCTGGCCAAGAGTTTCCGCTACATCATTTCCCAGAGACTCGTCCCTCGCAAGGATGGCACCGGACGCGTCGCCGCCTTCGAAATATTGAAGTCCACTCTGCGCACACGCGAGTACGTGGAGAAAGGCGAAGGCGATGGCAAGACCTTGCTCGATGCCATGCGCGTCGGCAGCCAGGACGGCATGCAGACCTTCGACGGCGAAATCGAAAAACTAATTCGCGAAGGCATCGTCGATATCGACACCGGCCTGGCCTACGCCACCAATCCCGGCAACCTGCAACTGGAGCTAGCCGATCTGGCGCAGGAACTCTCCGACCCCTTGCTGGAATCCAGCGCAACCTAGCAGCAGCTTTGGCAAGCAGCGGGGTTCATTCGTGCCCTGATCATTTTGGGAAGGGTACGAGTTTACTCGTGCCGTTAAGCCGATGAAGAGATCAGCGCTTTAGCGCATGAGGTGAGCCACTCTCAGGACACTAAATTTTCCCGCCGACAATCCCCGCATCACTCGGCGAACTGCTAGGGCGCCAGCACTGGCGTCATCGTGAACGTCCCGCTCCCACTGCATCCCACGCTTCCCGTCACGGTCCAGGTGCCAGTGATCTGACCGCCGCTCACCGTGCCATTCAGGGTCAGGACAGCCGTCCCCCCAGAGCTGACCACATAGTGAAACGCCCCCGTAACCTGCCCGTTGAAATTTCCGCTGAGGGTGAACGTGCCGCTCTCCGTAACGGGGCTGAACGTACATGGATGCATGTTGTTCGTCGTAAAGGTAAAACTGCTCGTGCCCAGCGACCCATCGCCGTTGACCGTGATGTTCGTCATGAACGCGAACGTCTCGCTTCCATTGCTGTTCAGGGTCGCGCTCCAGTTTCCATTGATATTGCCGTTCACGTGCTGACCCGCTCCGCATCCGGAAAGCACCAAACCCGCCCCTAGCAATACGAGCACCGCAATTTTTTTCATAAGGAAACTCCTCACTTCGTCGGGATTTAACGAACGGGCACCCTGTGGGATGCCAGCGCCAGAGCGAAAGGATGTCAGGATTCGCCGCAGCGATCCTCTGGCGATCGTCACCTAAGGATAAGGAACCCCGGCCTCACGGAAAGGTTGCTCTGCCCCAACCATCGCAGAAATTAAGCTCCGGTCAAGTCGGTTCCGGGAAGGCGGGTCTCGGGAAGGGCACGAATTCAAAAGTTGCGGAAAAACTCACGAATATGTGCAGCACCGTGGAAGAGCGGCGCTTCAGCGCCGCGTAAAGCCCCAAAACCAGCGTGGGCTTCAGCCCCTGTGGTCGTATTTCTGTATCCGCAGTGAGTCTTTCCGCAACCTCTTCACTCGTGTCGTAAAGCCATGAAAATATGTCCGCGCTTCAGCGCCCGAGGTGCGCACTCTCACGCGATCTCCGCAATCTCCTAAACCTCCGGCACGGGGCCAAACTCCGGTGACTCGACTTGCAGCAGTCCGTACGCTTCTTCCAGCGTGCGAACGATGTGCAGATCGGGGCGAGTTTTTTCGCCCAGCATCTGAAACATCCGCGCCATACCGTACACCACATCCGTCGGAGTGACGAATACTCGCATAAATCCCGTTGGAAACGCAGACGCAGCCGATGCCAATCGTTTGACCACGTTGCTGGAAACTTCGAATTTCGTATTCGAGAAGAACAGGATGCCGCGGCAAGGCGGATGCGTGGCAAAATAATTCGTCACGCACGCGTAGCACTCCAACAGCGATTCGTCCGTCACCAGACCTTCTAAAGTCGCGCGAAGAATGCCATTCCTCGTGTCGAAATCCAAGGCACAGCCCACAGGACCCCCCCTCCCCGCCTTTTGAACGCTCCGCGCGAGCCTACCCCATCAGAAAATTTTTTCCAACAGGGTTTCAGCCGGTAGATTCGAGCTGCTTCATTCTAGCTCTTGCGAAAAACGTGCGATCCACGCGGGCTTGGGAAGGGCACGAGTTTACTCGTGCCGTTAAGTCGTGGAAAATATGTCGGCGCTTAAGCGCCTGAGGTGCGCATTCTCATCTGGGTCGTTTTTCGCAGCTCCCGGAATGCCTTCGCAGAACCGCTTCTGCCTCGCGCGCCCTGAGGTTCCCGTACAGCTATATAGCACAACCGCAAACCTTTGCGCATATTGCCCACGATAAGTATTTTCTTGCACGACCTGCTATATAGTTCTATACTTCGCGCCGTCAGCAATCCACCCAGTTCTGGAGGTTCTGTTATGACCAGCAATTCCCCGCATCGCCCGTTCTGCGCAGTATTGACCACGGTGTTGGCGCTCGCCGCCTGCATTGCTCCCGCGGTAGCACAAACAAACAATCACGCCAAGATTCTCGGAGGCTACTTCGAAGAGTGGAGCATCTACTACGCCGGCTACAACATCGCGAACCTGCAGCAGAATGGTGTCGCCGGTAAACTCACGCACCTCATGTACGCCTTCGCTAACGTGACCACCACTCCCTCGCCCGCCTGCGCCATCGCCGATACCTGGGCTGACTACCAGACTCCCTATCTTCCCAGCGTGAGCGGTGTCGCCTATCCGGGCCCGCTCTACGGAAATTTCGCCGCCATTCAACAGCTCAAGCAGCTCCACCCTGCGCTTAAGGTTCTGATGTCGATCGGTGGAGCATCCGCTACGAACACTGCAGCCTTCGTGACCGCAGCCAGCACCGCGGCGGGTCGCCAGGCTCTCGCTGCTTCGTGCATCGACATGTTTGTCAGCGGCAACATCGCTCCCGGCGTCACCGCTCCCGGTTTGTTTGATGGCTTCAATATCGATTGGGAGTTCCCCACAGCGACGGACACAAAAAACTTCACCGCCTTGCTGGTGGAGTTCCGTACTCAACTGCGAGCCCTCGCGGCAACCACCGGCAAGCATTACGTTATGTCGTTCGACGGGCCGGCTGGCGCGCAGAACTATGTGAACATCGATCTCAAAAAAGCCGCCGAGCAAGTGGACTTCATCACCATCGACGGCTACAACTACGCCGGATCATGGCAGACGCAAACCAATGACGCTTCCCCACTGTTCGACTCCAAGCAGGATCCTTTGTACGGTCAGGATCTCGACATTGATGCAACCGTGGACGCCTATCTCGCGGCCGGCGTTCCGCCGTACAAGTACACGATGGGCCTGCCTCTCTACGGCGCCGGTTGGACTGGCGTTCCCAACAAAAACCATGGCTTGTACCAGAACTCAACCGGACCTTCTCCGGTCCTCTGGGCCAACGGAACGGGCTTGTGTCCCGATCTCAGCGGCAACACCGCCGGATGTGACACTCTGTTGACCCCGGGCCTGGCCACCTATTCCACTCTTTCAAATCTCACCGCCAACGGATACACCAGCTACTACGATGCCAAAAGAGTAGCGGTATCCCTCTACGATCCAACGGCCAAAACCTTCTACACCTTCGACGACCCCAGCGTTGCTCTTCTGAAAATGCTCTACATCGAAGTGAAGGTTCCAGGGGGACTCGGCGGCGCCTACGTATGGGCTCTGAAAGACGACGACGCCAACGGAACCATGGTAAAAACCATGGCCGCAGGCCTGGGCCGCTAGCAATAAAAGCCCGAAGCTCGCAACGAACCCCACGGCAGACTGGCGATAGAAGCCAGTCTGCCGTTAGTTCCTGGAAGTCATCTCATCGCTTTGGGAGGGCACGAATTGCTTGTGTGGAGCGGGCACTCTTGCCCGCTTCTCTTCGCGCTCTAGCGCCTGAGGCACGGCTTCCCTCGCGCGAAGTCTTCCCGCAACCTCTGAGACCCGCTTAGAAGGCGCGCCTTAGAACGCCTTCGCCGAATCCAGCAGAATCGTCACCGGACCTTCGTTCACCAGTTCCACCGTCATCATTTCCTGAAAGCGTCCAGTCTCGCAGCGCAACCCCGCCGCGCGAATGCGCTCGACGAAGAATTCATAAAGCTGACGCGCCTTCTCCGGCGCAGCAGCCGCATCGAACGACGGCCGCTTGCCCCGCCGCACGTCTCCGTACAGCGTAAACTGCGATACCGCCAGCACGCTGCCGCCAACATCCTGCACGCTGCGGTTCATCTTGCCGAGTTCGTCCTCAAAAATGCGCAGGCCAGAAATTTTTTCGGCCAGGTACACCGCATCGGCCTCAGCGTCCGCCTGCCCCACTCCGAGCAAAACCAGCAACCCCATCCCAATCTCGCCCGCAATATTTCCATTCACCGAAACGATGGCGCGGCTCACCCGCTGCACAACAGCACGCATAGAATTTCTCTGCTCCTGGGAAATCTGATTCCGTGTCAAAAGAAAAAGCTTAAACCACAAAGGACACGAAGTATCACGAAGGACTCCGGAAGCCGGAGCCAGAAGCCCGAAGCCCAAAGCCCAAAGCCTGAAGCCCGAGGTTTGACCACCGCAACCGCGAACCGTTAGGATTCCATCTGGGCAGCTTCGATGCCAGAGGCTCTGTCGCTTGCGGCAGGCTCCATCCTTTACACTGATTCGTACGTCCAATTACACTACACACTCGCCTTTTTTGATTTTCCTGAGAGGAGTATTCCGATGGCCGATGAGAAGGTTAATGAGAAAGACAAGCAGATTGGGGAAAAGGTAAAGCAGATCATCGTCGAGCAGCTGGGCGTCGACGAGGGAGAAGTCACTTCGAGCGCTTCCTTCGTGGACGATCTGGGCGCGGACTCGCTCGACACCGTCGAACTGGTCATGGCCTTCGAGGAAGGCTTCGACATCGAAATCCCGGACGAGGACGCCGAGAAAATCCGAACCGTGCAGGATGCAGTGGATTACATCCAGAAGCACTCGAAAGTCGCCAAGTAGCACG
>Ga0209006_10005424_pt1 | contig 11576 bp, 4 predicted proteins | sample JacPin_JW_Ref_O2_FD_188567 | JGI IMG/M metagenome (GOLD analysis project Ga0209006, IMG submission 188567) | Forest soil microbial communities from Algoma, Ontario, Canada - Jack Pine, Ontario site 1_JW_Ref_O2 (SPAdes) (version 2) | ecosystem: Environmental > Terrestrial > Soil > Boreal... | reverse complement strand
TGCTCGCAGACGCGATGGACGTGTCAGTCTCAGAGCTGATCGGGGAACTGCCTGCGCCGACCCACAAGGCTGGCCGCGCCAAGATCCTCGAAGTGATCGGGCGCCAGCCAGGGGTCACGAGGCGGGCTCTCGGAGAGGCCGTCGGCTGGCCCGATTCGTATGTCGGCCTCCTCGTTCGCTATCTCGCCGCTCGTCGCGAGATCGCCCGGCAAGGCGCTGGCTGGCAGCGAACGCCGGAGCCATGACGGCGCGCGGACTCGGGGAACACAAGCGCAAGTGGCACGCAGGACGGCTATCGCGGGGCTCTAGACGCAAGACCCCGAGAGCGCGTACGAGGCACGATCACAAACATGCGGCGCAAAGCGTGATCGACGCCCCAGATGTGGCACTCCGCAACAGCCCACGCAGCCCGCACCATCCGATGACCTGCCGAAGTTAGGCGCGCGTCCGATGCACACCAGCACCGATCATCGCCCTTCGCGAGGAGCTAGAGCAGGCGCATCCCGCTTCTCGCAGCACCGCCACGCACAGCAAAGGAACTCCACGAGTGTTGCCGAGATAACTACTGTCGTCGTCGGGTGTCTGGACCCCCTGGTCGCGCGGGGAGTATTCGATGCGCTGCGCACCGACCGGCACCTGCGCGTGGTCGTGAGTGAGTTGATGGGCTCCGCGCTCGAGGACGAGGTTCGTAGCCAGACGCCGCAGCTCGTGCTCATCGGCGAGAAAGTGGCGTATTCGCAGCTAGCACGCTTACGCTCTGCCGAGCGGCCACCGGAGATCCTCGTCCTCGCCCAGGACCGCGCGGAGCTGGTCGGGCCCTTGTTGCGCGACGCAGGCATGTCGTGTCTGGCATCCGGCGCCACCGCAGCAGAACTTCTGAAGGCGGTCCACCTCGCAGTGAGCGGCCACCCTACGTTCTCACGCATAAACGAGGCAGGACGAGCCGAGCGGAGCTATCCCACGGATCTCGCTCAGCTAACAGAGCGCGAGGTAGACGTCCTTCGTCGCTTGAGCGAGGGATACACAAATCCAGCGATCGCCGAGGCCCTGCAAATCAGCGTCGCCACGGCCCGCACGCACGTTAGGGCAATCTTTCAAAAGCTCGATGTCCACAGCAGACGCGACCTCCTCGGCATGCCCGTGCGGGGACTCTCACCGGCGGAGGAATAGACAGCTACCTCGCCGAGAGGAGCCATATCGTCATACGCCAGCACCCCCAAAAGATACGTCACTTCGGCCGATAGGCGAACAGCCGCTTTTCGATTACGGTCCCCGGCGAAGGTTCTAAAAATTGGGCAAGACCTAACCGCTGGGCCGAGCCAGCTGGGGGCGAAACGAGTTGCGGACAGTGGCGTATCAGCCAATGACAGGCGGGATTCCGGGATTGAGGTCCTGGAAGCCGACTGGGTCACGCTGCGCAGTCGGTAGACACATCTCGGTAGGGGTCCGAGACGCACTGCGCCTCGCGTCCTCGCCCATTGTCAAGAGCGCTTCTGGGCGGAGGAGCGACTGTTCGACCTTTTGGCGCGAGAGCCGACCCGATGGACACGTGCCGAGCCCGCCTACGGAACGTGGGGCGTGGCTGCTCGCGCTTGCCCTGTTTGCTCTCGGCGTGGGCGTTCTCGTCGCGGTACTAACGGGCGCCGTCGGTCGCACGGCACGTACGGCGACTGTACCGCTGCCGCCGACCGTGATCGTGGCGCAGGTGGCTGACGTGCCAGCGGTGGCACCGGGACGATTGGCTGGAGAAGCCGCGGCGGCCAAGGAGGGGGATGCGGCGTTGCGGAACTACCCGGCGGGCGGACGTGCAGAGGGCCGGGTCAAGCGCGCGCCTCACGCGGCGATCATCGCCCGTCCGTCGACGCAGGCGGTCGAGGAACGGGGCGTGGACGCTACAGAAACGCATATCTCCCGGACGTGGATGGAAGGCTTTTATCCGATCTATGCGACCGGGCAGAGCACGTTCGGGGTGAACTGGCTCTTGCTGGCTTCGATCCATCGCCAGGAGTCCGCGTTCTCGACCGCTCCGGGTATCTACGACGGCCTGAACTTCGCGGGCTGCTGTGGGGGGCCGATGCAGTTCAACGTCACTAACGGGCCGGTGACCACTTGGGATCTGGTCGCAAACTCCTACAAGTACGGCACGCGGCCAGCTCACTACGACTATATGACGGCGACGCATCCGTCGATCTATGACGATTTCGACGCGATCATGGCCGCCGCGCATCTGCTCTCGGCCGACGGCGCGGAATACGCCCTGAACGTATCGGCCTGGGACGCGGCGTATGACTACTACGGTCACGACGCTGCCGGGGTGACGTATGCCGATCAGGTGCTGGCGCGCGCGATCGGCTGGTCCCAACACGGGTTCTGCATCAACTGCGGGCTGGAACCGGCAATGGTGGAAGCCGTCCAAGCTGCGTATGGCGCACCAGTGCTCGATCCACTGAGCCTGGACGCAACCACGTCGATCTCGGGCATTAGCGAGGCAGAACACCCCCGGCTGCAGATGAGGACGAAGCCGTTGAAGCATGAGGCGTCGCGCGCGCGAAAAGTCAGAGACCGAATATGAACGTTTTTGCGATGACGGGAAGCACATCTAGCGGAGCGGGATGCAAGTCGATTAGGAGCGTGCCCACGTTCTCCAGCGTGGCAATCGGGCGCGCGTATTTCTATCCAGTAAAAGATGGGGGCTCAACATGAGGTTCGGCGTGCGACGTTTGGTGGCCTGTCTGGCGTGCATTGGGGCAGGGTTCGCGATCTCGCCGGTGACCGCGTTCGGGGCGAGCGCATCTTCGGAAGAAGGGACTGGTGCGTCCTCGTTGAGTGCCTCGCTGGTGACCCCCGGCTCGCCCGCGCAGAGCGAACAGGTCCAGGCGGCGGAACAGGCGAAGCTCGCGAGCCCCGAAGCGGTCGCGGCTCGCGAAGAATCCCAGACCAAGTACGAGGGTCTAAATCCGAGTGAAGCCGCAAAGCTCGCTGGAGAAGTGTTCCCAGACACGATCGATCGTGCCGCGGGCGCTCTGCCGCAGTTGCCTGCCGGGCAGGAGGTGGTGGGTTATCCGACGAATAACGCAGCGCAGGTCGATCTCGTGGGCGGCAAGCACGGCGTGATCGAGTCGACGGAACCGATCGCGCTGGAAACGTCTCCTGGCAATCACGAACCGCTCGATCTCAGCCTCAACGAAGCAAATGGCGCGTTCCAGCCCGCGCGCTCAGGGGTCGGGCTGCGGATACCGAAGCAGCTTGTCAATGGCGTGCAGCTCGCAAGCACGGGTGTCTCGCTCACCCCGGTCGACTCGAGCGGTTCGGCGCTCGGCGGCTCCGAAGGTACGGTCGATGGGGCGACGGTGTTGTACGCAAACACGCAGAAAGATACGGACACAATCGTCAAGCCGCTGGCGTTGGGGTTTGAGGAGGGCACGCTGCTGCGGTCGGCCGAAAGCCCTGAACAGCTCTCCTACCGTGTGGGGTTGCCGGCCGGTGCGAGCCTCGTTCAGGCCCAGCATGGGCCGGGGGTCGTGGAAGTGATGGACGAAGGAGTGGCGATAGCGACGATCCTCCCTCCGAGCGCAAAAGATGCCGCGGGGACAACCGTGCCGGTTTCAATGAGCCTCTCGGGAGATACGCTCACCTTGACTGTCGATCATCACGCTGGGGAATACCAATATCCGATCGAGGTGGACCCGACCGTTACAGACAAACAGTTGACCAACTGGGAATGCAACTCGAGTGAGGTTGGTGATTGGACGTTCGAACATGTAGGTAGTGGCTTTTACTGGGTGGACGAAGAATATACGACCTGTGAATCAAAAAGTATAAAAGACGAACCCGCCTACCTGACGGATCAGCTCTTTATCGAGTCCGGCGAATATGCTCTTTGGGCCTATGCGACGCAAGGCGAATCGCATATATACGAGTTTATCTCGGAAACATCTGGGACCGGCGAACATGTGGAAAATGAACTCGGAATCGTTAATCCAGCGAGGACGAAGGAAGCGCACGCCGTCTATCCCGCAAGCTATGGCAAGACGAGAACCGAACTGTGTGCGGAAGCTGGGTGCGCCACCGGCACCGTCACGAGCACTAATGAGGGTAATGCCGCCTACTTCCAGCAGGTGGGAATCGGTAGCACTCGTGCTACTGCCACCGTCACGTTTTCAGCTGGTGATGTTGAGATTCTTCAAGAAAAAGGTCCGTCAGTCCCAGCCTTTAATGTGACGAGTCCGACGCTAAAAGATGGGGAACCCAATATTCTTTATACGCATGCGTGGTTTGGGCCGCATACACCGCAGTGGGGCGGCTTTGAAGCGACAGCGACCGATCCTGGAACGGGTATCAATGAATGGTTGCCGAGTTCACCAAACTCAAGCGAATGGGGAGAGAAACCAAGAGGCGGATATTGCACCATCGAGTGCACTAAAGAAGGTACGACGGGTGCGCCGCTTTCGATGGAATTCTATTGGGGGACTTTCTACAGCAGATGGGACGGCAGTGTCTACGTCGAACATCATCTGCCTGATGGTGAAGACACGGTGGAAGTCAAGGTGTCCGACGCCGTCGGGTTGAGCGCTAAAGCAGCCGTCAAAGTCAAAGTAGATCAGACGGCACCGCATAACATCACGTTGGCCGGCCTGCCGCCTAACCAGGAAATCGGTAATGGCCAGTATCACCTGAAAGCCAGTGCGACCGATGGGTCCGGGTCGACGCCAAGCTCGGGCGTCGGCTCGCTGGTACTGAAGGTCGATGGTAAACAGGTAGGAAGCCCGGCTGGGACGTGCTCGCCGGGACCCTGTACGGCTACCGGGGAATGGATCGTAAGCGGCTCTGAATTTGCTGTCGGGCAGCACGAAGTGACTGTTACCGCGACTGATAACGCGGGCAATGTCGCGGTCGAAAAATTCACGATGTATGTGGCGCGTCCGACGACTCCTGTCGCGATGGGTCCGGGGTCGGTCAATCTCCAGTCCGGCGAGTTCAGCTTGGGGTCGAAGGACGCTTCGATTGGGGCGCCGGGGGCGGCGTTGACTGTTACGCGGAGCTACGGTTCGCTTCACACCACGGCCGGCGCCGAAGGGCCGCTGGGTCCCGAGTGGGTGCTCAGCCTGGGCGGCAGCGAGAACCTGACGAAACTGCCCGACGGGGACATGCTGCTGACCGACGGGACGGGGCTTCAAGCGGTATACGCGAGCAAGGGCGGAGGTGAATTCACACCACCGACAGGCGACGAATCACTCGTGCTCGGCGAAAAGACAGTCGGAGAAAAAGTCGAGTTTACGCTAAAGGACGCGAGCGGGTCGGTGACAACGTTTACGCAGCCAAGCGGCGGTAGCACGAGCGTGTGGTGGCCGACCGTGCGAGAAGAGGCGAACGGGCTGGATACGACTACCGCCATCTACCAGGTCTCGGGGTCGATCACGGAGCCGACAGAGGTGATCGCGCCGATACCGGCCGGCGTTTCCTGCGGGACGAAACCCGAAGAATTGAAAAAGGGCTGTCGCGCGCTCCAGTTCGTCTACTCCTCTAAAACGACCGCTACCGGGAGCGGCCAGAGCGAATGGGGCAACTACGCAGGCCGGCTGCAAGAAGTGACCTTCACGGCTTGGGAACCGTCAACGAGCAAAATGGTGACCAAGGCCGTCGCCCAGTACCAGTACGACAGCGAAGGCAAGCTGCGGGCCGAGTGGGATCCGCTCATCACTCCCGGCTTGAAGACGACCTATGGCTATGACTCGGCCGGACGCGTGACGGCGGTCTCCGAACCAGGCCAGCAGCCGTGGCTCTTGACGTACGGCACGATATCTGGCGATACGCGCGGGGGCCGGTTGATCGGCGTCACGCGACCGAGCGCATCAACAGCCTTCGGCGACGGCATCGTGCCCGCGAACACCGCCGCGCCGGCACTCTCAACCACTAAACCAGCCTACGGCACGGTACTGAGCGTTACCAGCGGGTCTTGGAGCAACAGTCCGCTCAGCTACGAGTATCAATGGGAAGACTGCACTACCGTCGAATGCAAACCGATTCTGGGTGCGACGAACCAGAGCTATAGACCCGCATTGTCCGACAAAGGATTTGAATTGGCGGTAAAAGTGACAGCTGCCAACGCCGATGGCTCAACCGTAGTTGCGAGCAACAGAAGTATCGCCTCCGCGTATCCGACGCCGATCTATGAACACAAGCTCGAATTCGGCAAAGAAGGAACAGTCGAAGGAGACCTGAAAAAGCCAGCGGGCATAGCAGGCGATAGCAAAGGTGACGTGTGGGTGGCGGACACCGGCAACGACCGCATTGAGGAGTTCTCGTCCGCTGGCACCTTCATGAAAGCCTACGGCAAAGAAGGCACGGGGAACGTCCAGTTCAAAGAACCCAAGAGCATAGCGATTGACAAAGCGGGCTACATGTTCATAGCCGACGCGGGGAACGACCGCATCGAGATCCTCAACTCAAAAGCCGAATACGTAACGAGCATCAAAACCACCGTCGCGCCAGGGGGCATAATCGTCGGCGAAGGCGAATACGGGGAGGTAAAGGTCGACGCCCTATACGTCACGGTCCCCAGCACCAACGAAGTAATGAAGTACGTCGAGTACCGCGAAGAACGCCTCGAACACTTCAAAGTCGGGAAATTCGGCAAAGCCGGGTCTGGCAACGGAGAATTCAACGACCCGACGGGCATCGCTCTAAACGAAGCTGGCAGCCTCGCGTACGTCACGGACGCGGGCAACCATCGCGTGCAGATGCTGAGCGTAAATACCGCGTCAGAAGAAGAAGGGCGCGATGAAGTGAAATATTCGTCCCAATTCGGGACAAGTGGTTCCGGAAACGGCCAGTTCTCCTCTCCCGGCGGTATCGCCATCGAGCCGGCGGCCCTCGAATCGCTTTCCGAAAATAACCCGTATGTTGTGGGACTAAGCGGCGGAGCGTTGGTTGCAGATCCGGGCGACAGTCGCTGGCAGCAGTTCAACAGCAGCCACGCCTATCAGCAGCAATACTCGGAAAAAGAAGTACAGGGCATCGCGATCAACGAGGTCGCCGGTAAAAGCGCGGGCACCGTGTACGCGCTGAACTCAACTACCGCGGGTAAAGACAAGATCGTGGAGTGGACGCCAAAACCATGGTCGTCTAGCCCCCCTGAACCGCCTACTCCCGGGACGAGTGCCGTAACCACTATCGAGTACGACGTACCGATCTCAGGCACGAGCGCACCAGATGCGATGGGTAGCAGCGAAGTCAGCAAATGGGGACAGACGGACGATCCGACCGAAGCCACGGCTATCTTCCCGCCAGACGAGCCGGAGGGCTGGCCTGCGCAGAACTACAGACGCGCCGGCATCTACTACCTGGACGCTAAAGGACGCACCGTGAACATCGCCAGCCCGTCGGGTGGCATCTCGACCGCGGAATACAACGCGACCGACGATCTCGTACGCACGCTCACGCCGGACAGTCGCGCGGCCGCGCTAAAAGAAGGCAGCAAATCCGCGGAAGTCTCCAAACTTCTCGCCACCGAAAGCACCTACAACAGCGAAGGCACCGAGTTGCTGAGTACGCTAGGGCCGCAACACAAAGTAAAGCTCGCCAACGGCAGTGAAGTCGAAGCGCGCAACCATGCGCAGTACAGCTATGACGAAGGCGCCCCCACCGAAGGCGGCCCATATCTGCTGGTCACAAAGCTCACCGATGGAGCACAGTATTCCGGCAAAGAAGAAGACATACGCACTACCACGACCTCATACTCAGGACAGGAAAACCTCGGCTGGAAACTTCGCAAGCCGACATCCGTGACGACCGACCCCAGCGGCCTCAAACTCGTGCATACGCTGGTCTATGAAGCGGGCACTGGCAACCTGACCGAAACGCGGATGCCGGCCAGTCCAGGCGCCAAAAGCCCCCACGACGAACAGACGATCTACTACACGGCCGGAGCGAGCACCGAACACCCGACATGCGGAGAACACCCCGCATGGGCGAACCTGCCCTGCCAGACGCAGTTCGGCGCGCAACCCAAAGACGTCAGCCTGCCGCCGCTCGCAGTCAGCACCGACACCTACAATCTCTGGGATGAGCCGGAAAAGATGATCAGCACCAGCGGCTCCGCGACACGCACCACGACGATCGCATACGACGCCGCCGGGCGCACCGTGAGCACAGAAACCACCGCCACGACCGGGACTGCGCTGCCGAAGGTCAGCGACGAATACAGCACAGAAACCGGAGCACCGATCAAGCAGAGCACGACGGCGGAGTCGATCAAAAGCGTCTTCAACGCCCTCGGACAGCTCACCTCCTACACCGACGCTGATGAAAACGCCGCGACCTACAAGTACGACATCGACGGTCGTCTCGAAGAAGTCAACGATGGAAAGGGCATCCAGACTTACGCCTATAACACTACGACCGGCTTCTTGACGGAACTCGAGGACTCCGCCGCGGGCACCTTCACCGGCACTTACGACGTCGAAGGCCGACTCGTCACCGAGGGCTACCCCAATGGAATGAACGCCATCTACAGCTACAACCAGACAGGCGAAGCGACCGGCTTGGCATACGAAAAGACGACGGACTGTACAGAAAAATGCGTGTGGTTCAGCGAGAGCGTCGCTCCCTCGATCCACGCACAAGACCTCTCCCAGACGAACACCGTCGCAGGCGAAACGTCCACCAACAACTACACCTTCGACGGAGCCGGCCGGCTCACACAGGCACAGGAAACACCTGCGGGGAAAGGCTGCAAGACCCGCGTCTACGCCTACGAAGAAGACACCAACCGTACGAGCCTAACCAGCCGCGAACCCGGCACCGAAGGCAAATGCGCGACCGAAGGCGGCACCGTAGAAAAACACACCTACGACGAAGCCGACCGGCTCACCGACGAAGGCATCGCCTACGACGCCTTCGGAGACATCACGACGCTACCCGCCACAGACGCCGGTGGACAGGCACTGACAAGCACCTACTACACCGACAGCCAGCTCGCCTCCCAGACCCAGAACGGCGAGACGATCGGCTACAACCTCGACCCTGCAAGGCGCACCCGCGAAACCGTCGCGACCGGCAAAACGGCCCAAGACCTCATCGAGCACTACGCCGGCGGCGGAGACTCTCCCGCGTGGAGTATCGAACCGGCCTCCGGGCACTGGATACGCGACATCCAAGGCATCGGCGGAGGACTCGTAGCCATTCAGACCAACGGCGAGACACCCGTCCTGCAGCTCTCCGACCTCCACGGCGATATCATCGCCACCGCAGAGCTCAGCGAAACAGAAACAAAACTCCTCACGAACTCCACCATGACCGAGTACGGCGTGCCGACAACCACGACCCCAGCCAAGTACAGCTGGCTCGGCGCAGACGAGCTCGCAACCGAACTACCATCCGGCACGATCGACATGGGCGCACGCTCCTACGTCCCCCAACTCGGCCGGTTCCTGCAGGCCGACCCGATCCTCGGTGGTTCGGCCAACGCCTACGCCTACGTCTTCGGTGACCCCGTCGACGAATCGGACCCGGCCGGCACCTCCGGCCTCCCACTATGGTTCATCGCGTTCGCCCACGAAAACGCCCAGCAAATCGCCGAAGCCGCGGCGGCACGAGAACTCGCCGCCAGAATCGCAGCCGAAGAAGCAGCCAGAGAGGCCCGAGAAGCCGCCGAAGCCGCGGCAGCCGCAGCCGCAGCACCGCCAGCCGAAGCACCACAAGAGCCCCTCGGCGGCTCCGCTAGCTGGGCCTGCGAATACGCCGCCGAAACGGGCCAGACGGGACCGGGATGCGGAGGAGAAGGGAGTTCCGCTGGTGACATGCGCTTTATTACCTCGAGAATACCTGGAAGGAAACCCGAGACGACTATCTGCGAATGGGCGTCTAATCCCAGTGAGCATCGAGGTTGGAGTACAAAGCAAATAGATAGCGCGGAAAAACAGTGCTGGCATTCTTGGCGGGAAGAGGCGCTTGAAGAAGCCGAGGAATTTGGCTCGCCCCCGCCCCGGATAACATTCTGAGCATTGAAGCGCGTCATCATATTGCTCGGTGTGAGCCCATTCACTTTTGGCCTGACGGCGTGCGGGAGTGGCGGCCGCGTGGCTGCAGGCCATGCGGAGCGACAGACGCGCGCGTCGACGCTGTCGCGCGCGATGGCTTTCGCACGCTCGGTCAATCTGCGCGCCCAAGACTTGCCCAGGGCGATCGCGAGTGGCGAAGAAGCCGGAACCGCACGCAGTGCTTTCACCGATGGGGTGACGCGCTGCGGCGGCGGCCTGCCAGGCTGGGAAGCTGGCAGTGTTCACTCCGCCAAGTTTCTGGAAGAGGCCACGGGCAACATCGCCCTTTCAGCTGTCCACACCATAGGCAGTGCGCGCGTCGCGCGTGAGCGGCTCGCAGCGGACGTGCGCCCTCGCGTTCGCCGCTGTTTGGCGAAGGCATTTCGTGCGCTAGGCCCCGCTGGGGCGCTGGTCCGTAAGCGCTTCATAGTCTCTCCGCTTAGAGAGCGAGTGCGGGGCGTCACAATGGTTGGGGTCCGGCTAGCAATCACGATTGTCCACCTGCCGAATTCTCAAGGAGGGAGTCGGCGCACCACGCGCCTCGATGAGGATATTCTTGGCTTTGTGTCCGGCGCGAACGAGATTGCTCTGACCGACACGTATGCAGTACACGACCCATTCGCGACAGGTGTAGAGCGCAAGCTTCTCCAACTTCTTCACACGCGTGCCGCTCGCGCTGTTTGAGCGGTCCGCTGAGTGCGCCGGAGGGCGTACGACAAAGAGAAAGCACTCGTTAGGCGGTGCTTTGCTAGCGTTCGCCGGCGCGGCGCTCTTCGCGCTGGCACTTCTGGACGCTAATGCGCAGGCGGCGTCACTGACGTTCGGGGGGTGCTCTGCCGTGCAAGTCTTCGTGCCTTCCGCCGGGTTGCAGTGCGCCACGCTCACTGTACCGATCGACCGTGGCGATCTGGCTCTCGGCAACATCGGGCTCGCAGTGCAGCGGGTTCCGGCAAAGGGCCCGCGTCAGGGGACGATCGTGCTGCTCGCCGGGGGCCCCGGTCAGCCGGCGCTGCCCGCCTTCGAGGAGCTGCTGGCGCCGCTCGCGCGCGAACTCCAACTGCGGGACTTCGAACTCGTGGCGTTCGACCAGCGCGGAACCGGCCAGTCGGACGCGCTGCAGTGTCCGGGAGTGGGCGTGGCGCTCGAGGGCGGCCTATCGTCGTATCTGGGCGCGTGCGGTACTGCGCTCGGTTCCGCGCGTGCGTTCTACTCAAGCCAGGAATCCGTCGAAGACCTCGTCGCGCTGCGCGAGGGCCTCGGCGAGGGGCCGCTGTCATTGTTTGCCGTCTCTTACGGAACACGGGTCGCGGGCATGTACGCGCGCGAGGATCCGGGAGGAGTGGCACGCATGGTGCTCGACTCACCCGTGCCGACCACCGGCACGCCGGACCTCAACAGTCAGCGCCTGCGCGCGCTGCCGCGCGTGCTCGACGAAGGCATCTGCGGTGTTGGGGCCTGTCGGTCGTTCTCGAGCAACGTGTACGCAGACCTCGCGCGCGTGGTGGCGAAGCTCCGCCGTCATTCGTTGCGCACGCA
>Ga0209006_10005423_pt1 | contig 11577 bp, 12 predicted proteins | sample JacPin_JW_Ref_O2_FD_188567 | JGI IMG/M metagenome (GOLD analysis project Ga0209006, IMG submission 188567) | Forest soil microbial communities from Algoma, Ontario, Canada - Jack Pine, Ontario site 1_JW_Ref_O2 (SPAdes) (version 2) | ecosystem: Environmental > Terrestrial > Soil > Boreal... | reverse complement strand
GAACACAAGGATTGCGAAAGTGGCGGAATTGGCAGACGCACCAGACTTAGGATCTGGCGGGTAAAACCGTGGGGGTTCGAGTCCCCCCTTTCGCACCAAGCTTTCTCTTCAATCACTTCCGGCTGAATTTCAGGCTTGCTCTCCGGCTCATCCTTCGACCTCGGTTTGCGCCTGGCGTGCGTTTGGCTTGCGCATCTTTCAGTGCGTCCGTCGATCGATGAAACGCACATTCCTCCCCGCGAGCAAGTGAACATATTTGTCGGCTGTGATCTGGATGGAACTGTGCCCCATCTGATCGCGTACGAAGGGTAGCGGCGCCCCAGCTTCAATAAGCAGACTCCCGAGAGTGTGCCGCAGGTCATGGAAGCGGAAGCGTCGAAGGTTCGCGCGCTCGAGCGAGGGTAGGAAATAGTTCTCGCTGAGAGCGCGCACACTGATCGGGCTGCTCTTTTCGCCAGGAAACACAAGATCGTCAGCGACGGATGGCGTGCCGGACTGGAAAGCTTCCAGCATCCGCGCGTCACGTAATTCCATCAGAGCGTGACGCAAGTCCTTCGACATGTCCACTCGCCTCGTGCGATTTCCCTTGGGCGTGATCCAGAAGAAGCCGTTCGGGACCATCACGGTGCAGCAGGTGCTCGACCGCGCGGGCATTGGCCGCTCGACGTTTTACGCGCACTACCGTGACAAGGACGATTTGTTCCTCAGCGATCTCGAAGACTTTTTCGAGCTGATGTCGACCCTGCTCTTACGTCACCGGGAGACTACGAATCGCGTCGCTCCGGTAAGCGAGCTGTTTGCGCATGTCGCCCAGATGCACCACTTGCACGCAGTGCTGATCGCCGCTGACGCTGCGTGACTTCGTGGTGATGGGACAAGAATATTTCGCGCGTGCCATTCACCGGCGTCTCGGAGAGTTGTCTTCGTCACGCACGATCGCCCCAATGCGACGCACCGCCATGGCGCACGCTTTCGCTGGGGCGTTGCTGTCACTGATGTCGTGGTGGATCGATCACGGTGCGTCCGCGTCCCCCGAAGAGATGGACGACCTTTACCATGAGATGGTGTGGTCCGGTGTCACCGCCCGATCAGCATCCTCGGGACCGATACCCGTCACTTGAGTGTGCGGGTTACCCCACAAAGCGATCGACTCCAAAGGCAACTTGCCGAACGCCTCTATTCGTAGCGCAATGCCACCATAGGATCGACCTTCATCGCCCACCGCGCGGGCATGTACGCCGCAGTGGCTGCAACCGCAGACAACAGGAGGGTCAACAGAGCAAACGTCGCGACATCGGTTTGAACTACTCCGAAGAGTGCACTGGAGAGCGCTCGGGTCAATAGGGCGGCCAATGACAGTCCAATCACCATTCCGACTGCGGCCATCTTCATGGCAAACCCAACTACGAGTCGAAGCACGTCGAGGGGTCGTGCTCCCAATGCGATCCGCACGCCGATCTCATGAGTCCGCTGGGTCACGGAGTAAGCCATCACAGCGAAGATTCCGGCTGCCGCCAGCATGAGCGCACTGAAGCCGAACACCAGCATCAGGCGAGCGGTCTGCTCAATACCGCTGAGGTTGTCCGAAAGGACGTTCTCCAGACTGCGCACGTCATACGCCGGTTGGTCAGGGTCGACACTGCGCACCTGTCCACTCATGGAGCCCGCAAGTGCGAGCGGATCTCCAGACGTCCGCACAACAAACGCCGATGCCAATTCAGGCTGTTGCGCGACAGGCACGTACACAGTGGGGGCGGGACTATGATCAAGAGGACTCGGCCGCACGTCTCCGACGATTCCCACAATTGTGCGCAAAGGCCCGGTGCTTCCAGGACGGCCCATCCGGATGTGCTTGCCCAGTGGATCCTGGTTAGGCCAATTCTGATGCGCCATCTCCTCGCTCACGACTGCGACGGCAGGCGCATCGCCTCCGTCTTGCTCTGAAAGGAGCCGTCCTCGCCGTAGGGGAACTCGCAATGCTGAAAAAAACCCAGGAGTCACGACTTGCGAAATCGCAGATGGCGCCTCACCCGGAACCGCCGGGGGCTTTCCTTCGGCAGCGAACTGCACCCAGTTCCAGTTCCACCCCGAAGGCAGGCTAGTCACGCAAGCGGCGGACTCCACACCCGGCAGCGCTCCAATGTCCCGTAGAACGCGGTCGTAATATGCGCGGACACGGCCCTTGTCGCGATACTTCGCCGCCGGCAAGGCAACGTGGAACGTGAGCACGTGACGCCGATCAAAGCCCATGTCACTCGCCACCATGGCCTGGAAGCCCTTTACCATTGTCCCAGCCCCAACCAGCAAGACCAAAGAGAGGGCAACTTCGGAGATAACCAGCAGTGTACGCAATCGGTGCCGGCCGACGCTGAGATTGCTGCTTCGTCCGCCTTCCTTAAGCGTGTCGTTGAGGTTTGGACGCGAAAGGTGCCATGCCGGAGCCAGTCCCGTGATAATGCCCGTAGCAACAGCTACAGCCAGTGTGAACAGGAAGACTCGCCCATCCACTTGCAGGTGTTTCAGCCCGGCAATGTGCTCCACGATAAAGGGGGGGATGCTGCGACTCATGATAGCGAGCCCCCAACGAGACAGTAGAAGCGCGCCGCCACTCCCGAGCAGAGCGAGCAAGACGCTTTCTACTAACAACTGCCGTCCGATGTGCCATTTGCTTGCTCCCAGGGCTGTCCGCAGAGCGATTTCTTTCTGGCGCGCGAAAGCGCGCGCCAGTTGCAAGTTGGCGACATTCGCGCAGCACAGTAACAGAACAAAGGCGGCCGCTCCCATCAGGACGAGAATGAATTGCTGCGACCCGTACATAAGATCTTCAACGGTGTTCTTCACGCTGACTTCGTGGCCTGTATTTGTACTCGGATACTGTTGTCGCAGCCGGGCTGCGATCGCCTGCAGGTTCTCCTGTGCTGAAGAAATGGAAACGCCATCTGCGAGGCGTCCGAACACGATCAAAGAATGGTTTTCGCGATCGGCCTTGTGCACGCCGGTCAGAATGAGCGGTGTCCAAACCCGGGCCCCAGGCGGAAAATCAAACTCTGGAGCGGTAATTCCCGCCACGGTAAATTTTTCGCCGTTCAAGAGCAGTTGCTTTCCTATGATCTCGGGATCAGAACCCAGATGCTGTTGCCAGAATCCGTGTGCCACGACAACAACCTGTGCAGCTCCTTGCTGAAAATCTGCGCTCCCGATGCTGCGTCCAATTTGCATGGGCATGCCTAGCACGGAGAAGAAGTCGGATGTAACGCGGACACCCTCCACATGCTGAGCGACGTTGCCGCCAGTCAGGTTGGCATCCCAGCTTTGAACGGCGGCTAGTTTCTCGAATCCTTTCGCCTGTTCACTCCAGTCTCTGAAATTCCCAGGGGCTACGTTTACGTGGTCGTCGTTCTGCTTGGGAACGGTTTCCCAGACCGTGACAATCCGATCGAGATTTGGGAACGGAAACGGCCGGAGCAACATCGCGTTCACCGTGCTGAACGTGGTTGTGTTCGCACCGATGCCCAGCGCCAGGGTGATCACAGCCACAACGGTGAAGCCCGGGCTCTTCTGAAGTCGCCGCACGCCGAAACGCACGTCGTGGAACAGTCCTCTCATTACAGCCTCCTACTCGCATCGCAACGCCGCCTCGGCTCGACCCATCCGAATGATTGCCCATTATCAACCTGCGTGAAGAACCGACCTTGGTACAAGGGGACTTTCTCAGGCTGAGCGACGTCCATACCTTCGTTGTGAGCAACCGGTGCACCACATTTCAGTAAGGCTAAATGGTGGAAACACAGCAGGATAACCGCGCATAAAGGACCATGGCAGGCCCAAAGTGTCCATTCCCGAACGAAAACGTCCGGAGACGGACAAATGACGACGTACAATGCGACACATCCACAAGCGAAAGCGGTAGATCCGGCCCGATGAGTATGAGTGTTCCCATCAGCCCCATCCCAATCCGTCACGACAGCGCAGTCGCTATGCCGGAAGCGATACCCAGAGTCCACCCGTGGCACAAGCCACTTCCCCCACTGCTGTACAAATACTATCCACCTGAGCGCTGTCATGTGCTCACAGACTGCACGTTTCGTTTCAGCCAACGCGAAGTTTTCGATGATCAACGCGACTTGCGGCCCGAAGTGGCGAATTTTGGAACCGCCCAAGAGATTCGGGCGTTTATGGACAATGACCCAGTGTTAGCTCGTTATGCGCCAGCGCTCAAAGAGGCCGTAATCGGCCACGTCCTAAATACTCCGGGGCGAGAAGAAGAATTAATCCGTCAAACACAAAGCTGGCTGACAGCTCCCGAGCAGTTTGCAGTCTTTTGCCTGTCCGAAAATGGCGGTAGCCGTCGTATGTGGCATCAATATGCTAGAAACGGCACCGGTTTCGTTGTCGCATTCGACTCGTACCATCCAGCGTTCGGATCCCTGAAGACTCCTGGGCTGATTGGAGAAATCGAGTACAGTGATGAACCGATTTCATCATTCTTGAGCACCTACGGTGCGAGTTCTTTCGGAAACGGACGCGCTACGCTTTTGAAGTGGAATGGCGAAGTGTAAGGGCACTTAGCCGCTTCACGGACATTGTCAACCCGGCCAACGGTCCGGCTATTTATCGGGCACGTTTCAATCCCACCTGTATCAGAGAAATACTCATTCTGCGTGAATGCTCGGTCGAATGGGAGCTTCGGACTCTGGCTGCGGTTGACGCTCGATACAGACATGCCCCCGTGACTCTACTAGATTCGTCCCACTGCATCGACCATGACGTTCCAAAAAGGTCACCATGAGGCGACCGGTAACCTGCAGATTCTTCGCAATTCGAAACGGACCATCGATGCGTTCCGAAATGAACTGTTTGTGGAACGGTGCGGCCGGGCGGAGGGGGCGTGGTGGAGCGGCTTTTCACACCCTCAGAACGGCTGCCGGTACTCAGCCGTTTCAGGCTTGGCCGCGTGCTTCGTTTCAACGCACGGGACGAAATCGGTTTTGAAAAATTCGGCCAGTGAGGGTGAGGGCGTCTTCTCGCGGATGCCAACCAGGCCATTCGCCAGAGCCGTTCTATGGGCTGATTCTATAGTGCGCGCCGTGTTGGCATTCCTTTGCTTCGTAGATTCGCGGACCACTTCGTTGTTCCACAAGCGCCGCCGAATTTCGAGTATCCAAAAAAGAAAATAGGAGACGTTCGCAATCAAGTACCTCAGTAAGTACCGTCCGGCAAAATCAGCGGCGTTGGGTTTGATAAACCACAATCTCAGCCCAGTCACAAAACTAAAACCCGACCGCTGCGCTGAACACAAGAGAGTAAACGCTCGGTAGAAGGATTCGACTGGGGGCGTAGGCAGCAATCACCATCGGAATGGTGTACGAGAAGATACGATAGAGGCTCGTTGCGGGATAAAGGAAGGTGAGAATCCGCCACCCAGCAGTGCTGTTCCCGCCGAAGTGACCGGATGGCTGCTGCTGCTGCTCCGCTTGACCCCAAACGCCCTCGGATCCGCATATTCCAGTATCCAAAGTTAGACGGCCGGCCCGGGGGGGGGACCGTCGACGTGGCCCACGTCCATGAGGGTCTGTCGACGCATCGACGGCAGACTTCAGTTCAGCGCTGATCCTCTCAGTTTTCGCCTCCACCGCATAATCCACACCACCCATCCTAGTCCCAGCGCGAACGCCATGGCCGAGATCATCCAGCAAATCCGAACACTATCCGGCATATATCGGAACACTACCCGGTGTTGCCCTACCGGTACGACAACGCCACGTATCGCGTGATTCACGACCAGGATTGGCATCAGTTTGCCATCGATCTGCGCCTGCCATCCTTTGTCCCACAAATCCGCCAGGACAACCATGCCCGCTGTGTCCATGCTCGCTTCGAGCAAAACGCGTCCGGGAAATTCCTCCACTATCTTCGTGGTGCCGCGGGACACCGCAGGCAAGTCCAGATGCTCGGTCACATAGGACACCCGCCCAGGGTCGAATGTCACCGCTCGCAATCGGTCCATCAACGGCTGCCCCTCGTCCACCGCTTCGACTGACTGAGGCACGAACGCTCGCGCCATTGCGAGTTCGTTTTCTACTACCGTATAGCCATCAGCCCGGATGATGGTCTTGACTTGGTCCGACAAATCCTGGCAAAAAATCAGGTACCGCACGTTCAGCAAGCTCAACACCGGCGAAACGCGCAGCGCCCCGTCCTTCGTCCAAGTAGCCCATGGGATGAACCCCTGCGTCCGCGCGTAAGCAGGCGATGATGTCCCCGGCTGTCGCGCGAACTCCAGCACATCCAACAATCGCTTGGGATCCACGGCATCATAGCCACGAATATCCGGCAATCCGAACATCAAGTTGAGTGCTGGCGGCAAACATGACACCCCCAAAATCCGCCCGGAGGGTCGCTGCTTCAATTCCTCCAATGCCGGGATCGGCGGATAGTACAGCGCTGGATCGCACTGGGGGCTCACGTTGTAGGCGTACAGCAGCAACTCCGCCATCATCAAGCTGCCCGCGATTGCCACCATCCAGCCTCGCCTCAGCGTTCCCGCGTACAGGATTGCCCATCCCCCAACGGTTAGCGCCGCCAGCCCTGTTCCGATTCCATAGTTGACCGCGAAGTATTCTCGCGCCATTGCAAAAGCCCGACGGACGGGAATTCCCATGTACGTTGCGTTCGCAGATGTGTCAGGCATGCTCAATTCCACAGGCAGGTGGCCTATGCGATAGAGACACCATGCGCACAGTCCCGCCGCTAGCAGCGCCGGAACCGCGAACCAGTGCCGCGGCTTCACCATTCCCTTTATGATTGCGTCGATCCCGGTCACCGCGAGCACAGTTAGCGCGAACCCGGTTAACATCGTCCACCGGTTGTAGGAGAGCATGTTGGCGCCTGGTAGCCGCATGAGCTGTACCAAGCCAGGGAAGTCCAGAACCCACCCCAACGACAGCACCATCCATCCCAACCACCAGAAGCTCCTGCGTTTCAGATTACGATGGCAGAACGCCAGCGGCGCCAGAAGCAACGTCGCCATCAGTCCCGCATATCCCGCAGCGGAACTCTCCAGTTGGTTCCCTTCAACAATCCGCATGGAGCCCTTCTGGGTCGAACCATATAGATTGGGCAGCACGATTTGGGGCAGTGCCGCAAGTCCAACCGGCGGCCGCTCTTCCTCCCCGGCGGCGCGCCTGCTGAAACGCTCTCCGGTGCGCGAATACTCAACCAGTGGCACGATGTAGGGCGCGGCAATGCAAAGCCCCAATCCCCAACCGAAGGTAAGGGCTGCAATCGCCGGAATTGCGCCTCGTCTCCAGTTCGTCCATCCGTAGACTTCGACCAGCCGACCGATCGCATACAGGCCCGAGCTCAGCAATACCAGTGCCGCCACGTCAAGTTGCCCACTCAGCGCTGCTGCCGCCGAAAAGATCCCTAACAGGATGGGGCCAAAACCTCTCGCCTCTTCGATCGTGTAATCCACCGCCAGCAGAATCCACGGCAGCCACGCGACTACCCAGGTCAGGCCGAACCCTTGCCATTGCACGAAAACGCCAGTAATCGGGTAGCACCAAGCCCCAATCGTCGCCGCCCAGAACCCGGCAGCTAATGCCCGCCTGAAAAACAGGAATGCTCCAACCCCTGCGAGAACCGACTTAATCAGCTGAATGTATGCCAGTGTTGTTGGTGAGGGCCAGCCACAGAAGATCAGGAAAAACGGAGAGTACTTCGGGAAGGCGACGAATGGAACTCCTGCGAAGCTCTGCGGATTCCATAGCGGTATCCGCCCCGCGCGCATCTCCTTCGCCGCATATTCCATGGTCGGCATTCCTAACAGCACCGGGTCTGACAATATGAAGTTGTGCGGACCTGGCCTGGCGCCATTCGCGGAGGCCGGCATGTTCCACCCGTTTCCAGCAAGGATATCTAGCGGTAATAAAACCTTACTTCCCGTCAACGAGGGACCATAAAGCAGGATCTGCGGCAATACCAACCCCAACAGCAAGAGCGTGACGCGCTGCCATCGCGCACTGGGAGCCTCTACCGCCACCTCACTCCCAACTAACCGTTGCACTTGCTCTTTCACTCGTTTCGCCATAATTGTCAAACTGTCCGAGGCGTCGATAAGGTGCCCGGCGGCCGGGTATGCCCTCTCCGCAGATCAGGACCGCGAAAAGAGCCCGTCACCAAAGTTTTTCATTAGAATGTTTTTTCTGAACTCGTCGCAGTCAAGACATCATAAGCGCAACCGCTACGAGTACAAACAGTCATTCCGGGTTCACCCCAGCAGCCCGTGGTGCAGGTGCGGTTCTTATCGTCCAACAAGGTCGTCGTCACCGACTGTGTGACAAGCCAAGCCGCCTGCGAGTACGAGGACGAGCGCACATATTGATGTCCATCTTCGGCGATGTCATCTTCGGCACCGGGCAGCAACAAAAGATCATGCCGCTCAGGCGACGATTGTTTCCGTTCGTTGCATCCTTTCCCAGGTGCGGGCCAACCTCCAGCAAAGCTGGCGAATATGCGGTGGTTTTAACCCCAACGCCATCCGCACGGCGGGCGAGTCATGACAGAGATTGTAAGAGCGATATATCACACCGAGAACGGTGCCTGGCTATGCTACCTTGCCTTGCATGAAAAGTAAGGATGCTCTAATCTCCGAACTTTGACGCCGCTGAAAATCCCCGGACCCACAGCCCAGCATGTTTATTGAGTTCACTCACAAACGCCTGCGTGAGATCGCGCAATGGATCTTCCAAGTGCTCGGCGTACTTGCGTCGATGATGTTTATGGACTTCGTCCCAAAACAGGTCGGTGACCTTCTCCGCGCCTTCTCAGAAACGAGCCGACAATCGGAACATTGCTAACGGCTGCCTTCGCAACCTCCCCGGTCACCTTCCGCCCGAAGGTCTCCTCAGCCTCCTGACGATCTTGACGAAACTTGCGGAGGGTCTCTTTATAAATCTCCAGCGCTTTTTCGAACGCGCCTTTCAATTCGAGGCGCTTCGCGAAGGCCTGCATGACTTCTACAGGAGTGGGATGCCTTTCGTTCGCATAAGCAAACAAGGCAGATGCGTGGTCTTCATTGGCTCCATTACGCGCTCGCGGACGCGGCCCGCGAGCACATTGGTTCATCCTGCGTTCCTGCAGACACGAGCCGGTTCCAAAGCAGGATGGATGGAGCAACCGTGGCGACAACCATCGCCCAAGGGACCACGGGCGAACTCCAGAAAAACCTGGTGGTGAAGCTGAGCAACGCGAGCCAGATCAACGTCACAAATGTGCCAAACAGAAAGGCCGTCCGACGAGCGCCGCCGCGGAATGGCAGCGAATATGAACACAGCGCCTGCACCATCAGAGAAAACGGAAACGCGACCACCAAATCGATGAAGTAGTGTTCCCCTGACCCCAGCGTAGCCATCGCCGTCAAAACCACGAACAACAAGGCTATCGCTCGCACCCACCGCGCCAGTCCTTTGGAATTCCACCACACGAGCAGCACCCAGGCCATGTGCAAAGAAGGCATGGCGTTGCGCGCGCCCTTGAGGAGGATTGGCACTACGTTCATCTCCATCGCTTCCGCAATGGAGGGCGGATGCCACGGAAACGCCGCCCCAAAAACATGTACTGGACCGCAAGCCGGCAGCATGTTGTAGAACAGAACTCCCAGCGGCCCGGTAACCAGAAATGCCAACATAACCGCCAGGGCGTTCTCTCTTTTTCGGCGCAGTTGTGCAGCGTAGACCAGCGCCAGTGGCAGCGGGAGTGCCATATAAATAACGAGGCACACAAAGCGCACCCAGGGCCACGTCCAGAAAAGCTGCCCCATCAGAAAACTGAACTGCACCCGCAAGCTGCAATCGAACGAGTACAAGAACACGTCAAAGGTCTTGGGATGAAGGGTCTCGGTGAGATTGAGTAATGTGCTCGCCATGTATTCCGAACCGACAAAAAGAACCGCCGGCAGAAATCCATAAAGACACCGCTTGCGCTCGTCCCCGTCGGCCCAGATCGTGTGCGTACCCAGGACTGCCAAAGCGGCTATGCCCACAAACGAAAACCCGGCCATGAAGATCGGATTGAAAGCCATCACGCGAAAGTCGAGCACCGCTAGTGAAAGTCCGCCCGCCAGAACCCAAAGCAGATCAAGCCAGGAGCGCCGGATCATCCCCAGAACGATCCAGGCGCTGGCTAGCGCCAGAGAAAGGAACGCCGAGACCATCGCATCGTTATAGAAATCCCGGTTGAGTGAGAGGGCCAGGATCACAGCATAGAGCAGCACCGTCAGGCCGACCCTGAGGGCGCGGTTGCGATCGATCGTGTTGTCTGTCGATGGGTTCGAGCTTTTGCGCACGAGAGTTCTGCGAGCTCATCGGACAAACCGCTCGCACACAAAAGTCTAGGTGGTCGGAGAAGGGGAAGCAACACGGTCAGCCGCGGCTCCGGTTACAAAAGTAATTTTGTAACCGCAGGAACGAGAGCCGGGTTCGGCTAAGTTCCAAGGTTGCGCTTCTTCTTGGTCAGCGGCCGGGCAACCGCGTTCGTTGTACATGGGGTATGGCAACAATTCGCGACAAACCGCTGTCCACGAAACCGCGTATCCTCGGCTAAAAAGCAACGTCACCCGACGAGAATTGGTCGACCTGTACACGCCTACTGAAGCGGAAGTGGAGTTGGCCGGTCGCGTTTCGAAAGGCCCTTCTGCAAGAGTCCCCTCCTTGATTTTATTGAAGACGTTTCAGCGGCTTGGCTACTTCACTGCGCTCAGTGAGGTGCCTCGCTGCATCGTCGATCACATCGCAAACGACCAGGGAATGATGTTCGTCCCTGACAACATGGAAGAGTACGACGAGTCCGGAACACGGCGGCGCCATGTGCCGATTATTCGCAAATATCTTCGCGTAAAACCTTCGACGAGAGTGGACAGGCATTGCTGTCAACTACGATCCGGCGGGCTGCAGCCAGAATGGAGGATCTGGCCGACATCATCAATATCGCCATAAAAGAGTTGATTCGGCACAGCTTCGAGCTGCCCGGATTCACGAGTCTTACTAAGGAAGCGCAGCGCGGACGAGCGCAAGTGAATCGCGCACTCTACCGCCAGGTCTACGATGCGCTCACGGCCGAAGGGCGCAATGCAATCGATACTCTCCTCGCGGAGTCCGCCTCTGAATCCCATCAGACGCGATGGAACATGCTCAAGCAGGACGCGGGAAGTCCTACGTTGATCCACTTGCGGGAACTCTTGGAACGGCAAGAGTGGTTAGTGCGCGAAACCTACATCGCTCTGTTCAGCCATTTCATCCTGTGCGGCGTCTGGGAGGCGGTCTACATCCTCGACGGCCTGCTCAAGAATAAAAGCGACATTCAGCCCGACGTTCTCCACGCCGATACGCAAGGACAGTCCGAACCCGTCTTCGCGCTGGCGCATCTGCTCGGCATCGAGCTGATGCCGCGAATCCGCAATTGGAAAAACATCGATCTATGCCGGGCGGATCGTAAATCCCGATACGAGCATATCGATTCGCTATTCAAGGAGACGATCAACTGGACTCTGATCGAAACCCACTTCCCGGACATGCTTCG
>Ga0209006_10005422_pt1 | contig 11578 bp, 9 predicted proteins | sample JacPin_JW_Ref_O2_FD_188567 | JGI IMG/M metagenome (GOLD analysis project Ga0209006, IMG submission 188567) | Forest soil microbial communities from Algoma, Ontario, Canada - Jack Pine, Ontario site 1_JW_Ref_O2 (SPAdes) (version 2) | ecosystem: Environmental > Terrestrial > Soil > Boreal... | reverse complement strand
GTGTATAAAGACGCCAATGCCCGGCACAAGGCCGGGCATGACGATTATCTGCCGAACACGAAGAGATTATTTCTTCGCCGGCGCTGCCGGATTGAGCGACGCGTCGGGCGCCGCCGGCTTGTCGAGGCGTTCGACCGTCGCCGACTTGCGCAGATTCTCCACCAGATCCGCCTGGGCCCGATGGGCGACATAGTTCTCGATCTGCGGCTTGACCTGATCGAAGGTCGGCGTCGGCCGCATGCGCTTGTCTTCGACCTTGATGACGTGCCAGCCGAACTGCGTCTTCACCGGATCGGACAACTGGCCCTTGTTGAGCTTGAACGCCACGTCGGCGAATTCCGGCACCATCTGCTCTTTGGTGAAATAGCCGAGATCGCCGCCTTCCGCCGCGCCCGGGTCCTTCGACTTCTCCTTGGCGAGCGCGGCGAAATCGGCGCCACCTTTGAGCTGAGCGAGGATCGCTTTGGCCTCGTCCTCGGTGGGGACCAGGATGTGGCGCGCGTGCACCTCTTCCTCGTTCTTCACCTGCTTGACGGCTTCCTCATAGACCTTGCGCTCGGCGTCCTCGGAGAGGGACGACTTGCCGGCGTCCTGCAACAGCGATTCCATCAGCAGGCGGTTGTGATCGAAGGCGAGCCGGCGCTTGACGTCCGGCCGGTCGGCCAAATTCTGCTTCTCGGCCGCCTGCGACAGCACGATCACGTCGACCAGATAGTTGATCAGATAATCCCGCTTCTGCTCCGGCGGGATCGTCGGCATGTTGGAGCCGATCTCTTCCTCGGCGAAGGCGAGGTCACTCTGCCGGATGTCGACGCCGTTGACGCGAGCTACCACCGGATCGTCTTCCGCCGCGACCGCCACACCCACATAGTGGCCCGGCGCAAAAGGGGAGGCGACCGCCAACACAACGACACAGGCAAGCGCGCCCAGCGCGCGACGGACGAACGGGCGGGGGAGGGCCATGGAAACTGATCCTTTGGAGCGTGAACCGTTGGGTAAACGTGACTCTTCGGTAATGTTGAAACGCCTTGAAGCGGCGCCATCTGGCTGGCGCGGACACTCGCCGAATCATGTCGGCTTGGCAATGGCAGAATCGCGCACGGTGCCGCCGATTTGAAGTTCCTGCGCGACCCGGTCGCACGTCGGTTCGCGACGCCAAAACGTTGAGAAAGCCTCACATTGACAATAAAATCACCCCCTCCTATGTCTCGAACTGGACCTTTGGCGCCCCATATATCTTATCGACGTCGCCTTGCAGAAGCCAAAATAGCCCTGCATTTTCCGCTGCTTGGACGCGCTGGAGCATGATCCCGAAAAGGACATACCGGTTTTCGGCTAACGTCATGCTTGAACGAAAGAGCGAGAAGGCAACGCGGGTGGCGCAATCCGCTTTTGGAAGGATGAAGACGCGATGATCGGCGCAGTCGCCCGCAAGCTGTTCGGCTCCTCCAACGACCGGCGCGTCCGCACGTACCGGGCGCGGGTCGATGCCATCAACGCCCTGGAAAAGGAACTCGCGCCGCTCTCCGACGCGGCGCTGCGCGCACGCACCGAGCAGTTCAAGAAACAGCTCGCCGAGGGCGCCACCATCGATGACATTCTGGTGCCCGCTTTCGCCACCGTGCGCGAGGCCGGCAAGCGCGCGCTCGGCCAGCGCCATTTCGACGTTCAGCTCATCGGCGGCATGGTCCTGCACGAGGGCAAGATTTCCGAGATGAAGACCGGCGAGGGCAAGACCTTGGTGGCCACGCTGCCGGTCTATCTCAACGCGCTGACCGGGCGCGGCGTGCACGTCGTCACCGTCAACGACTACCTCGCCAGCCGCGACTCCGAATGGATGGGGCAGATCTATAAGTTCCTCGGCCTCTCGGTCGGCGTCATCGTGCACGGCCTCGACGATGCCGAGCGCAAGAAGCAATACGATTGCGATGTCACCTACGGCACCAACAACGAGCTCGGCTTCGATTATCTCCGCGACAACATGAAATACCGGGTCGAGGACATGGTGCAGCGCGGCCATGTCTACGCCATCGTCGACGAAGTCGACTCCATCCTGATCGACGAAGCGCGCACGCCGCTGATCATTTCCGGCCCGCTCGACGACCGCTCCGAATTCTACAACACCATCGATGCCTATATCCCGACCCTCGACAAGGCCGACTACGAAGTCGACGAGAAGCAGCGCACGGTGACGCTGACCGAAGCCGGCATGGAGAAGATGGAGCAGGCGCTACGCGCCGCCGGTCAGCTCAAGTCGGAATCGCTCTACGATGTCGAGAACGTCTCGGTCGTGCATCACGTCAATCAGGCGATGCGCGCCCACAAGCTGTTCCAGCGCGACAAAGACTACATCGTCCGCAACGGCGAGGTGGTGATCATCGACGAGTTCACCGGCCGCATGATGCCGGGCCGGCGCTATTCGGAAGGTCTGCACCAGGCACTCGAGGCCAAGGAGCGGCAGCCGATCCAGCCGGAAAACCAGACACTGGCCTCGATCACGTTCCAGAACTATTTCCGCATGTACAAGAAACTCGCCGGCATGACCGGCACGGCCGCTACCGAGGCCGACGAGTTCATGGACATCTACAATCTCGAAGTGCTGGAAATCCCCACCAACCGGGAGATGGTGCGCATCGACGACGACGACGAGGTCTATCGCACCTCGGTGGAGAAATTCCGCGCAATCCTGGCGCTGATCGAAGACTGCAAGAAGCGCGGTCAGCCAGTCCTGGTCGGCACCACCTCGATCGAAAAGTCCGAGCAGCTTGCCGAGATGCTGCGCCAGAACGGCTGGGAACAGCACGACTTCTCCGATCCCAACGCCTTTGCGGCGCTTTATTCCGGCGACGAGGGTGCCTCCAAGGCCAAGGTGTTCGCCATCCTCAACGCCCGCTATCACGAGCAGGAAGCCTACATCGTCGCCCAAGCCGGCGTTCCCGGCGCCATCACCATCGCCACCAACATGGCCGGCCGCGGTACCGACATTCAGCTCGGCGGTAATCCCGACATGCGTATCCGCCAGGAACTGGCCGACGTCGAAGATTGGGGCGAGCGCGAAAAGCATCCGCACGCTGCCGAGATCCGCGCGCAAGTGGCGCGGCTTAAGGAAAGGGCACTCGCCGCCGGCGGCCTTTGTGTGCTCGGCACTGAGCGCCACGAGAGCCGCCGCATCGACAATCAGTTACGCGGCCGTTCCGGACGGCAGGGCGATCCGGGCCACTCGAAATTCTTTCTGTCGCTCGACGACGATCTGATGCGCATCTTCGGCACCGACAAGCTCGACGGCATGCTGACCAAGCTCGGTTTGAAGGAAAACGAAGCGATCATCCATCCCTGGATCAACAAGGCGCTGGAGAAGGCGCAGCAGAAGGTCGAGGCGCGCAACTTCGATATCCGCAAGAACATCCTGAAGTTCGACAACGTGATGAACGATCAGCGCAAGGTCATCTTCGACCAGCGTATCGAATGGATGCAGGATGCCGCCGCCGCCGAGGTCGTCGCCGACATGCGCCACAATGCGCTCGACGATCTCGTCGCCAAGCACGTGCCGGAGAATGCCTATCCGGAGCAGTGGGACGTCGCCGGCCTGAAGGAAGAGGTCAAGCGGGTGCTCGGCCTTGAGCTGCCGGTCGATGAGTGGGCCAAGGAAGAAGGCATTGCCGACGAGGAATTGTTCAACCGCGTCGAGCGCCGCGCCGACGAGCATATGGCGGCGAAGGTCGCGCAGTGGGGACCGGACGTCATCCGCTATGTCGAGAAATCGATCCTGCTGCAAACGCTCGACCATCTGTGGCGCGAGCATCTGGTCATGCTCGACCATTTGCGCCAGGTGGTAGGGCTGCGCGGCTACGCCCAGCGCGATCCGCTCAACGAATACAAGTCGGAAGCGTTTAATCTCTTCGAGACCATGAGCCAGCATCTGCGCGAAGCGGTAACCGCGCAGCTCATGCGCGTGGAGATCATGCCGCAGCCGGCCGAGTCGTCCCTGACGCTGCCGCCCATGGAGGCCCACAAGATCGATCCGAGCACCGGCGAAGACGAAATGGCGTTGGCCATGGCCGGCGCCGAGACGCTGGCGCGCCACGGCATCGGCGGCGCCGTCAGCACCGCGGCGGCGCAAGTGGCACCGGGGGCAATAGTGGCGCCGGCGGCGGAGCGCAATCCGAACGACCCGACGACCTGGGGCAAGGTCGGTCGCAACGAGGCTTGCCCGTGCGGTTCCGGCAAGAAATTCAAGCACTGCCACGGGAAGTATCAGTAGGCGGTTGCCGACAGACGGCAATTGGAGAAGCGTGGGGTCGCGCGTCGTCCGATCGTGTCGTCATGGCCGGGCTTTGTCCCGGCCATCTCGCTTAGGTGGGCACTGAGCCCTGACGGTCGGGATGCGCGGGTCAAGCCCGCGCATGACGCGAGGGAGGGGCGGATGCTCCCCAGATATCAAAGCACTTCCGATCCAACTTAATCGAGATGTGCTATAGCCTCGAGCTTCCTGATTACTGCAGTCCGCCCCAGCGGCTGTCGAAGTTGCCGGCCGGCATGGTCGGCTGCGCACCGCCCATCGTCGCTGCTGTGGCATTGGCTTCGCGCTGCGGGGCCGGTGCCGGAGTTGGTTTCGCCGCCACTTGTTGAGTCTGTTGCGGCTGCGCCTGAGGCTCCGGTTTGGTGTCGCTCTTGCGCAAATCGAGCTTGGGCTTGGCGTCCGCCACGGCGGTGCGCTCGGCGTGCGGCTTCGGCTTTGACGTCGTGCCGGTCGCAGTCGGCTCGGCAGCGGCGGCCACCTGCTGCTGCGGCGCCTGATTGCTCGAGCCACCGAGGAAGCCGCCGAAAATCTTGCTCGCCAAGCTCTGCCCGTTGTTGTCCGCCACGGCAACCGGCGGCGGCTGCGACGGCAGCCCCTTCATATCCGGCGGCGGTACCCGCGCCGGCGGAATATGGCCGCCGACCTGCGCGAGGAACACGCGATTCATGCCGCCGTCGAGGCCGGAATGGACCGGAGCGACCGACGCATTGGCCCTGACCAGGGCGGCATACTGCACCTCGTCGGCGTGCGATTTCTCCAGCGCCGGCCCGGCGACTTCCGGATTGACCACAAAAGCTGGGCAGCGGCCGGTGGCGTTAAAGACGATCTGTCCGCCGCGCGGCTGCACCGCATCGAAAACGTAATGGCGGTCGCAGACATCGACCTTGGGCTCGAGATGCGTCGCCTCGAAATGATCGTTGCCGATCTTGAGCATCTTCCAGAACGCAATGTGCGGACTGGTGCGATGCCGCGCCAAATTGGCCGGCGTCATGCGGAACGGATAGGCCTGGATCTGAAACGACGGCTGCCCGCCGGCAAACGATTCGCGCGCCAGCGAATAGATTTCGCCGATCTGCTCGTCGGTCATGGCGTAGCAGCCGCGCGACGAGCAGTCGCCGTGAATCATCAGAAACCCGCCGTGGCGGTCGTTGGCGCGATCATAAAGGTTGGGGAAGCCGGTATTGATCGCCAGATAATAATTGGAGTTCGGATTCATCAGGCCGGGCGTGATCGTATAGAAGCCCTCGGGAGCCTGACGATCGCCTTCGTTGACCTTGGGTCCGAGATCGCCCGACCAGCGGCAGATCGGATAGACCTTGAGCAGCTCAAACCGCCCCGAGGTATCCTGCTTCCAGACCTCGAGCTCGGATTCTTCCTTGAAGATGCGGAGCAGGACGGGAGATTCCTTCGGCATCCGCTTCTGGTCGAGCAGCGCGAACATCTGCGGCGATAGTGCTTTGCTCGCCCTGGTCGGCAGCTCGTAGCCGCCCTCCTCGCCGGTGAAGCAGCCAGCAAGCGAAAGCGAACCGGCCACCACGACCGATAGCGTCAGCGCGCGAAGGAGGCTGGCGCGGATCAATGCTGTACTCCCCCGACGGCCAGACGGTCCCCGAAAACCATCCATTACCAATCGTTATCCTTACGAACGACGTTTCGCAAGCGAACCGGGGCGCAGGTCGAAAGTTGGAGCACGCCGCCGGTCAACGATTGGTTAAAATTACGATAAATTTCACCGACACTGTCGACTGTTAGCTAAGAAAAACGGCCAGAATGCGGTGGTCGAGGCCGCCTTTCGGCGCCCTCGCGGAATTCGCGCATCTTTGCCAATATGCAAGTTATGCGCGCAATCAGCCAAGGGTGCGTCCGATGGCCATGAACTTCTCCTGCCGCATGCGCACGATCGTCGCCGCATCGAGGTCTTTGAGACCGGCAAAGGCTGCATCCAGCGCCTCCCCGGCTGCCGCGATGGTGGCGGTGCGATCGCGGTGGGCGCCGCCGGTCGGCTCGGGCACGATGGTGTCGACGACACCGAAGCGAACGAGGTCCTGGGCCGTGATTCGCATGCTCGAGGCTGCTTCCTGCGCCTTGGCGGTATCGCGCCAAAGGATCGACGCAGCACCTTCCGGCGAGATCACGCTGTAGACGGAGTGTTCCAGCATGATCACGCGGTTCGCCGTGGCGATGGCGATGGCGCCGCCGGAGCCGCCCTCCCCGATGATCATCGCCACGTTGGGAACGCCGATGCGCAGGCAGGCCTCGGTGGAGCGCGCGATGGCCTCGGCCTGGCCGCGCTCCTCGGCGCCGATGCCCGGATAGGCACCTGCGGTATCGATCAGCGCCAGCACCGGAATGGCGAAATGGTCCGCCATATCCATGAGCCGGACAGCCTTGCGGTAGCCTTCCGGCCGGGCCATGCCGAAATTGTGCTTGAGCCGCGAGTCGGTGTCGGAGCCCTTTTCCTGACCGATGACGCAGACGGCCTCGCCGCGGAAGCGGCCGAAGCCGCCCACGATGGCTGCATCCTCGCCGAAGCTGCGGTCGCCAGCTAAAGGCACGAAGTCGGTGATGAGCTCGGCGATATAATCGAGACAATGCGGCCGTTGCGGATGGCGGGCCACTTGTGTCTTTTGCCACGGGGTCAGGCTGGCATAGAGCTCCTTGAGCGCCTGCCCGGCCTTGACCTCAATGCGGTTGATCTCCTCGCCGATGGCAATGGCGTCGCCGCCGGCCTGCAGCGCGCGCATTTCTTCCACTTTGGCCTCGAGCTCGGCCACGGGCTTTTCGAAATCGAGATAAGAGCGCATCACGCGAAATGCCTACCAGCCGAGTAAACCATCACCCTAAACGTTCGCAGGTCGCCGCGGTCATTGCGGAGATTGCAATGCCAAGTCGATTGCAATGCCAAGTCTTCAGTCGCCGTGCAAACGGCGAAGTTCCCCGTCAACGACGGCGAGCAAGGGCGGCAAGCTTTCGTGTACGGTATCCCAGACAGCTTTATCGACGACTTGTTCGTATTCATGACGATATACGTTTCCGGCGCCGACCATGCCTTGCCATCGGATATGGGGATACCGCCCTTTTAGTTCAGGGGACAGTCTACGTGAAGCTTCGGAGATGATTTCGAGGCAACGCGTCACCGCATATGCGGTGCGTCGGTCGCGGCAAAACTGCTCAAACGATGCTTGACCAATGAACGAAAATGCAAGTCCAATATTCTCGCGGATGTCACCAAGTGAATTGAGATCAGAAGGCATAGACCGTGTCGGTGATCGCGGACGCGCGGACGTATGGCTTGAGCGCGTCTTTGTTCACCACGTCAACGGGTCCCGGAAAAAGCGCCGCAATAAAGTCTTTTAGTTCAACGTAAGCAAAGATATCAAGTGAGGCATCAGGCGCGAACTCGATCATGATGTCGACGTCGCTTTGTGGACCGGCGTCGCCGCGCGCAACCGAGCCGAAGAGGGCTGCGTGGTTTACACCTCGCGCTCGCAATTCAGCCTGATGGCCCCGCAAGATATCGATTACAGCTTGCTTGTTCATCGTTCGACAATTGGGTGAGCTGGGCGCAAACGCATATCCCATAAGTAGTTAATTTTCACGCGTCCGCCAGCGGATGCAAATCGCGCACGAGGCTTTTCAGCCGCTCCTCCAGCACGTGGGTATAGATCTGCGTGGTCGAGATATCGGCGTGGCCCAGAAGCGTCTGCACCACGCGCAAATCGGCGCCGTTGTGCAGGAGGTGACTGGCGAAAGCGTGGCGCAGCACGTGCGGGCTCAGTTGCGCGGCGCGCAGGCCCGCGGCGCCCGCCAGCGCCTTGAGCTCGCGGGCGAAATGCTGCCGGGTGAGATGGCCGGAATCGCCGAACGATGGGAACAGCCATTTCGAGGCGGAGGTGCCGCCCGCTTCGGCGGCGAGCGCGAGATAGGCCGCCATCGCCCGCTTGGCGGCGTCGTTGAGCGGCACCATGCGCTCCTTGTTGCCCTTGCCGCGCACGACGATCACCCGCGCATCGCGGCGGGCGGCCGAGACCGGTAGCGCCACCAGTTCGGAGACGCGCAGTCCCGTGGCGTAAAGGAGCTCGACGAGGCAGGTGAGCCGCGCCGCGCGCAGCCGCACCATGATCGAAGCCCGCGCATCGCAGGCCGCCGCCGCCGCCAGCAGCCGATCGACGTCGGCCAAGCTCAGCGTCTTCGGCAACGGCCGTGAACGTTTCGGCCCCTCGAGCACTGCGGCCGGATCGTCGCCGCGCTGGCCCTCCGCATAAAGAAACCGGTAGAGCTGGCGGATGGCCGACAGGCGCCGCGCCACCGTCGCCGGTTGCATGCCGCGCGAGGCAAGTTCGCCCAGATAGGCGCGGATGTCGTCGGTCGTCGCGGTCGCGACGGAACGCCGGCCGGTGAGATGCGCGGTGAAGTCGTCGAGGTCGCGGCCATAAGCCGAAAGCGTATTCTTGCCGGCACCGCGCTCGGCCGCCAGCATGTCGAGAAAGAGCGTGATCAGCCGATCGTCCGACGGCCCTTTTGTGCCGTGCTGCTTGGCGGATATTTTCGCCGTGGCTTTGCCAGCCATGGTGGCCCCTGCGCTATGGCGACTCTTGTTACGGCTCTTGTCTCATGGCCGTTGTGTCACGGCCCGTGTGTTAAGGCCCTTGCCGGTCTTTGAAGAACTTGTCGGGCGGAATGGAGACCGTAATCTCGCGCGGCTTCGGCTCGACGAAGTGCGCCAGCGCATAGACGCCGACATAGATGACCGTGGCCACGATGGCGATCACGGTGAGAAAGCGTACCAGGCTCGGCATTGCGTTTCGTGTTCCGATCCGGAATATCGCTGATCTTTACGGCCCACCATCACGCGCGTGCATTTTTTATTGCAAACGCACCCTCATTGCGAATGTCGGCCCGGCGCGCCGAATCGAAGGTGCACAAGCAAATACACCACCGGTCGAGCATCCGCCCGCGTGTTTTTGGCCGTTGCCGTCCCATTTGGTAACGGCGCACCGAAGCGAGTACCATCAGATCTGCCGGCGAGGGCGCCGGCTCTTTGGCGGCGACTGGCTCCGCCAGCCGCGCCGATATAAAAGGCGGTCACGAGCCGCCGCCATGTGCTTTGAGTTTGACCTAAATGCCTGATGTTACATTGCAAAATGACGCCGACCCGGCGCCCCCTGCGGGTCCTGTTCTGACCGCCCTGGATGGCCGCTCGATCGTGTTGGTGGGCATGATGGGTGTCGGCAAATCGTCGGTCGGCCGCAGACTTGCCGTGCGCTTGTCCATTCCCTTCGTTGACGCCGATTCCGAGATCGAGACCGCGGCCAAAATGACGATTCCGGAGATTTTCGCCCGCCACGGCGAGCCTTATTTCCGCAGCGGCGAGGCCCGTGTGATCGCCCGCTTGCTGGAGGGCGGTCCGCAGGTTTTAGCGACCGGTGGCGGCGCCTTCATGAATGCGGACACCCGTGCCTTGATCAGGCAGAAGGGAGTCTCGGTGTGGCTGCATGCCGATCTTGACGTGCTGTTGCGGCGGACCAGCAAGCGCCGCAGCGACCGGCCGCTGTTGCAGACCGACGATCCGAGCGAGACATTGCGCGCGCTGCTTGCCGAACGCGAGCCGGTCTATGCGCTCGCCGATCTTACCGTGCAGTCGCGCGACGTGCCGCATGAAGCCATCGTTGCCGATGTGATGACGGCACTGGCCGCGTACCTGAAAGTCGCCGTGTCCTCTATCCAGCAGGCGTCCGCATGACTGTTCCCCTTCGCACCGACCCGGCGATCGTACGGGTCGCGCTCGGCAACCGCGGTTACGACATCGTTATCGGCCGCGGACTGATCCATTCGCTTGGCGCCCGCATCGAAGCGTTGCGGCCGAACGCCCGGGTTTTCATCGTTACCGACCGGAATATCGAGCTCAATCATCTCGATACGGTCGAAGAGACTTTGGCCGAATCCGCCATCGCGGCGAGCCAGATCATCCTGGCTCCGGGGGAGGGCTCGAAAAGCTTTCGCGTCTTCGAGCAGGTCTGCGAAGCGATCATCGCGGCGCGCATCGAACGCGGCGATCTCGTCGTCGCGCTTGGCGGCGGGGTTATCGGCGACCTCGCTGGTTTTGCTGCCGCCGCCGCGCGCCGCGGCATCGATTACGTCCAGGTGCCGACCACACTGCTCGCTCAGGTGGATTCCTCGGTCGGCGGCAAGACCGCGATCAATTCGGCCCGCGGCAAGAATCTGATCGGCGCTTTCCATCAGCCGATCCTTGTGGTCGCCGACACCGCGCTGCTCGACACGCTGCCGCTGCGCGAATTCCGTGCCGGCTATGCGGAGGTCGCCAAATACGGTCTTTTGGGCGACGCCGCCTTTTTCTCCTGGCTGGAAGCCAACTGGCGCGAGGTTTTCGGCGGCCAATCTTCAACAGGTAAAGGTTCCGGCAGCGGCGCACGCGAGCATGCCATCGCCGTGAGCTGCCGCGCCAAGGCCGCCATCGTGGCGCGCGACGAGCGCGAGACCGGCGATCGGGCGCTGCTGAACCTCGGCCACACCTTCGGGCATGCGCTGGAAGCGGCGTGCGGTTTCTCCGACCGGCTGCTGCACGGGGAGGCGGTCGCCGCCGGAATGGCGCTTGCCTTCGAATTCTCGGCCCGGCTTGGGCTTTTGCCGCCCGCCGACGCGGAGCGCGCGATTCGCCATCTGGCCGAGGTGGGGCTGCCGACCCGGCCGAAGGACATTGCCGGCGGCCTCCCCGACGCCGACGCGCTGATGGCCCTGATGGCGCAGGACAAGAAAGTGAAAAGAGGAATGCTTACACTCATTCTTGTGCGTGGAATCGGGGTGGCTTTTGTCGAACATGGGATCGAGTGGGCGCAGGTGCGCGCCTTTTTGAGCGAGAAGCTTGCGGAGCGATGAGCATTTACGATTGGTTGACCGTAGCCGCGGTCTTCGTCTGCCTTTTGATCTCGGCGTTCTATTCGGGCAGTGAGACCGCACTGACCGCCTCTTCGCGCGCCGCCATGCTGCGGCTGGAAAAACACGGCAATGTCGACGCCATCACGGTCAGCCGCCTGCTTGGGCAGCGCGAGCGCTTCCTCGGCGCGGTGCTGTTGGCCAATAACGGCACCAACATCGCCGCCTCCACGCTCGCCACCGGGCTTTTGTTGACGCTGTTCGGCCAAGCCGGCGTCATCTACGCCACCATCGTCATGACGGCGGCGATCTTCGTACTCTGCGAAGTGCTGCCGAAGACCGTTGCTTTCAACGCGCCCGACCGGCTCGCGCTGGCGGTGGCGC
>Ga0209006_10005421_pt1 | contig 11578 bp, 12 predicted proteins | sample JacPin_JW_Ref_O2_FD_188567 | JGI IMG/M metagenome (GOLD analysis project Ga0209006, IMG submission 188567) | Forest soil microbial communities from Algoma, Ontario, Canada - Jack Pine, Ontario site 1_JW_Ref_O2 (SPAdes) (version 2) | ecosystem: Environmental > Terrestrial > Soil > Boreal... | reverse complement strand
CAGAGCGTCGTTCGTGAGCTGGGCTTCGGTATGTTTGGTGAAGTCGTAAACGAACACATGGTTGATGGCATTGCGCTGGCTTACGTAGACGATCTTGGTGGAGTCGGGCGACCAGGAGACTCCTGATTCAGGCCCCGGCGTGTGAGTGACGCGCATCGCTTCCCCGCCCTCTTTCGCGCCGGACGCAAAAATCTCGCCGTGTGCGATTAGCGCAATCTTGCGCGAATCGGGCGATAGGGCGAGATCGGTAAATGTGGTGAGCGTCAGGTGCGTGGTGCCCGGACCCGCGGCGAGTCCCATCAGTTTTAATGGGAGCTGGAACGCCTCGCCTGTTTTCGTGTCGAGCTTCCAGACTTTGAAATCGCGCTCGAAGAGAATCGCTTTGCCGTCGTAGCTGATCGAAGGCCACAACACGCGACCGTCCGTAAATTTGGTGATCTGCTTGGGTTTCGCGCCGAGTTGGAGCGACCAGATATTCTGTGCGCCGCTGCGGTCGGACATGAAGTAGAGCGAGCGGCCGTCCGGCATCCACATGGGCCATAAGTTACGGCCGTTCAGGTCGACGATCTTTTCGTAGCCGCCCTCGCCTTTACGAAGCCAGATTTCCGATTCGTCCAGATGACTGTGCCCGTGCCGCCACCACTGCTGATCGCCATTGCCGCGCGCCGCGAAGGCGATGATTGAACCGTCCGGCGCTGGTGCCGCTTGAAATTCGTTGGTGAAACGATCCGCGCTTACCGGCATCGGTGTGCCGCCTTCGGCGCTCACGCGATAGATGTCGTTCTTACGTCCGACGTCATGCGATCCGGTGGAGAAGTAGATCCACTTGCCATCGCGGGACCACGCGTCGAGCTGTTCCATACCGTCGTCGAAGGTCAGTCGCTTCAGCTCGTCCGTTGAGAGCGTGAGGATATAAATATCTCCGCCGCCGGTGCGGGTTGACATGAAGGCGAGCCTGGTTCCGTCGGGCGAATACAGTGGACGCGACTCCTCCGCGGGGTGCGCAATGAGAATGTGAGCTTCCCCGCCCGCCGAAGGAGCGACCCAAATATCGCCGCCGGAGACGAACGCAATCTCGGGGCGCGTGGGGCACAGGGAGGGCTCGGTGAGATAGGGAGTGCCTGCCGCGCAAGCCAGAACAGCGATCAGCGGAAGAGCTGCCAGAATTCGCATGATTGAACTTTTATACCGCATATTTGATAGCCTGATCTTCAATGAAACTCGCGATCTTCCTGTCCTTCACAGCATTCGTATTCGCGCAGGACGCTGCGCCGCCGCCTCTGGAATTGAATGAGGCGGAGAAGCAGTTCCAAGAGGCGCTTAATAATGTCACGCTGGTCGGGTATTTCACGCAAGGCGACAGTGCCGAGCTTCATGACGACAAATACGTGATTGAGCGCGTGACCAAGATAAAAGAGGATACCTGGAAATTTGAGGCGCGCATTCAATACAACAAGAAGGACTTCAAGGTCGCGATGCCTCTGCCTGTGAAATTCGCGGGCGATACGCCCGTGATCTCGCTGACAAATTTCGCTGTGCCCGGATTCGGATCGTTCACGGCCCGGGTGGTGATGTACAACGGCGCCTATGCGGGGACTTGGGGCAGCGCGGGCACCAATGGTCATGGCGGAAAATTGTTCGGGAAGATCGTGAAGAACGAACCCGCCGCCGACAAGCCTTCTGACAAACCCCAGCCGTAAATGCCGGAGCTTCCGGACATCGTTGTTTATATAGAGGCGCTGGAGCAACGAATCCTCGGCAGGACGTTAGAACGGGCACAAATCGCGAGTCCGTTTCTGCTTCGGTCGATCGAGCCGCCAGTTACCGCGGCGACCGGCCGCAAGGTGCGCAGGCTGCGGCGGGTCGGGAAACGTATCGCAATTGGCTTCGAGAACGACGTGTGGTTGGTGCTACACCTGATGATCGCGGGAAGGCTTCATTGGGTGACAAAGAAGGTGAAGCCAGATGGCCGTCGCACTCTGGCAGCGTTCGAGTTTGATTCCGGAACGCTTACGCTGACAGAGGCGGGATCGCAAAAACGGGCGTCTCTACACGTTGTTCAGGGCGATTCTGGTCTCTCGTCGCTCGACCCTGGAGGAATCGACGTGTTGTCGGCAACAGCCGAGGAGTTCGCGGCGCAGCTGACATCGGCGAATCATACCTTGAAGCGCGCGCTCACCGACCCGAGATTGTTCAGCGGCATCGGCAACGCGTATTCGGATGAGATTCTGCATCGCGCCGAGCTTTCGCCGATTCTGCTGACACAGAAAATGACGCCAGAACAGATCGAGCATTTGCGCCTGGCGATACGGGCGACATTAATCGAATGGACCGATCGCTTGCGCAGCGAATCCAGCCTGAAATTTCCAGAAAACGTCACTGCATTCCGCGAAGAGATGGCGGTGCATGGGCGCTACGGCATGCCTTGCCCTCGCTGCGGTGCGAAGGTTCAGCGAATCCGTTACGCGTCGAACGAAACGAATTATTGTGCCGTCTGCCAGACGGGCGGAAAGTTATTGGCTGACCGCGCGTTAAGCCGATTGCTGCGCGAGGACTGGCCGCGTACGCTCGAGGAATTGGAGGAGATGAGAAGAACGTTATGATGGCGGCCGAAGTCGGGGTCGAACCGACACGTTCAGTGAAGAACGTCAGATTTTGAGTCTGAGATCACATCAGCGCGCGCATTGTAACCGTCTTTATAAGCGCCGGCGACTCATACTCAGAAACGAACGAGTCCTTTGATCTCGAGAAATCGAGGCGAACTTCCAGCTCCCACGAACGAACCGAGAAGGCTGGTGGGGGGGCCAACAGCGGCGATGCTCGAACCAAATAGCGGGTTCGAGACGTCATTGACTGGCTGATCGAAATTCACGTGATTGAACAGGTTGTACGCCTGCGCGCCGAAGGAGAAAGTCGCGTGCTCGCCGATCTTCACATCCTTCATCAACGCGAGGTCGACATCGAAGAAATGAGGGCCGTAAACGGAATTTCGTCCGATGGTGCCGAAGCCCGTGAGCGCTCCGGACGGCGCAAATTGAGAAGTGTTGAGACAGGGCGAATTCACGGCACTGGTGCAGGTCCCCGGGATATTCGTCAGAGGAGTAGCGAAAATTGGACCGCTATAGTTATAACCAGCCAAGGCTCCGGCATCGGCGTTATCGACGATAGAAAAGGGTAGTCCTGTACGGAAGAACCAATTGCTCGAAAGGGTCCACCCGCCAAAGACCCGATTCGGACCCCAGCGGAAGCCGGCGTGGCGGAAGGTATCAGCTAGCATAAATGTAGCACTCACATAGTGGCGAACATCGTAGTCAGCGCTTCCATAGTTACCTCTTATGTTAAACGGGTTCTGGGGGGTCGTGACGCTGGGGTCGGTAACTAATGCGCCAAAAGGTATATTAGCAACTCCGCCGTTGGAAACATCGTCGAGTGCATGGCTCCAGGTGTAGTTGAAATTAAACGTCAACCCTTGGGAAAACCTCCTCTGAAGACTAAGTGTGAGTCCGTTGTAGCTCGAATTACCAGCCGAGAGGTATTGGGTTACCAGTGCCAGAGCGGCGTTTGGCGGCGCGGAAGGTAGACCGGCGAAGCCGCCTGGGCAAACGGTGGGCGGGCAATAGCCATTCATGCCTTCATCTGCCACTGGAATGTGGCTACCGTGCATACCGGAATAATTGACTCTCAGCACAGTTTCATGACCAAGGTCCTGCTGAACCTCAAGATTCCATTTATAATAGGTAGGTTGGTAGAAAGTGTTCGGAAAAGAGAAAAGTTAGGCGCGGAGAAAGCAGGCACACTTTGGGAGATGGAGTTGAAGCTTCCTCCGGATCTGAACTGCGACAATAGGGCCTGATTGGCTTGCGCGGCGCTGGTGAAAAGACTTCCTGCGGCCCCTGGAGCCAGGGTGCCGTTTGGAATAGTGAAGGCATTTAGGCTCGGGGCGTTGAACGCTGCACCCTCCGCTAAGCCTCCCGGCAACTCATCGGCAAACACTCCTGCGCCGGTCCGGATTACGGTCTTGCCGTTACGGAAAGGCCTCCAGGCGATACCCACTCGAGGCTCCCACACTAAAGCTTGGGTGTTTGGGTAGGCGTTATGCTGATTGGACATAATGAGCTGGTTATATGGAGTGGAAGTTGCGTTCGCATCTGGCGTACCGCTAAAGGCTGTCGCCAAGTGAGAGAAGCAATTGTCTGAGCAGGTAGGATTAGCGTAGTTTTCAAGGCGCAGATTCAAGGAAACAGTCACCCGGTCCGTAACCTTCCAATCGTCAGCGATATAGCCACCGAAAGTGTTGAACCGCAGCCCTTGTTCGGGCGAGGAAGGAAAGGCTTGATTGAGGGATGACTCGGGACCTCCGCCGTTAAAGAAGTCAGTCAGATTCGTTGTAATCGCTCCATGAATCGGACCTCCCAAGGCTTCGAAGTCCAAATCCGTGATGTTATCGTGGAGCCAGCTAAAGCCTATCCGGAACGTGTGCTTACCGACGATTTTAGATAGGTCGTCCACGATCTGATACTGGAAGACACGCCTGCCTTGTGGAAAGAAAAAGCCCGGAGGGAACGGCGGTTCACCAAAGCCTACGGGCGTAAACGGACTTCCAGAGAAACCAACAAACGTCGGCAACTCCGACAGGGAGCCACTCTCGTCTGACGGAACAAAGACGGCCGCATAAAAGAGAGCCGACCCCTTGAATTCATTAACAGTATTCGGGCCAAAGATATGTGTCTCTGAAAACTGAGCGGTCATTTGCGGCTGGTTGCTTTCAAAATTAAAGGTTGGACCAAACGGGCTAGTGAAAGTAGGCTGGAAACCGTTATCTCGCACTACGCGAAGATAGCCACGGTCATTCTGGCCGAACGTGTGGTCGACGCGGCCGGACCACTGATACTCTCGATTCTCGTTGGGGGGTGTAGTTCGGAACTGGAGCGCACACGGAACGCCAGCTGGCAAGCCGGTGAACCCCTGGCATCCTCCGCCCGGCACTGGAGTAGCCGCAGCAACTCCGGGCGCGCCGTTGTAGACATTGAAAATCTGGTTATAGAAGGAAGTCTCATCGGCATGGCCGAGGGCAGTCAGATTTGTCAGCGTTGCGGCTTGAAATTGTGGACTTGGAACCAGTGTCAGGTTGGCTGCGGTTGGTAGGACGTTTCGAAGTCCCTCATAATCAACATCGAAGAAGGTCTTATCCTTTCGGATCGGGCCAGAGACATTGGTCTGCCATTGATTAAAGTTATTGAATGGGGTGGGCAAACCAACCTCATTGCTAAAAAACTGGTTTGCATTCAAGGCCCTTCCGTTCCACATATAGATCGCATCACCGTGAAAGCTATTCTTTCCCGATTTCGTGACGTAGGTTATCTGCGAACCGGCATATTGTCCATACTGACCCGAATAGGCGCTATTGATCACATTGGCTTCCTCTATGTCGTTCGACCCCAGCAGCAGGTTAGAAGCACCGCTATTGTTAATGCCGAAGAAGGGGTCGTTATTGTTTACTCCATTTATCGTGAACAGGTTAGATGTAGCCGGCATTCCATCGGCGACGAAGTTGCCGTAACCAGCCTGTGTGTTCATGACCACGCCCGGGGCGGTCTGCGCAATGTAGGTGATGTCACCGCCCGGATTAGGGAGATTAAGAATCGTCTCCGCATTGTAGGCGGTTGATACGTCGGCATTTTCACTCTGAAGAACTGGCGGAGCCTCTATCACATTGACAGTTTGTGAGGCGCTCGCTAACGCCAGTTGAATGTTGGCCGCAGTTGGCTGTCCCGCCGTCACGGCGACTCTGTTACGCTGCGTGGTCTGAAACCCGGAAGCACTCACAGATAGCTTGTAAGTACCCGGGGGTACGAAGGCGAACCGAAAAGTACCCTCACTGCTGGTTGTCCCTTTCAGGGTAGCGTTCGTATTGACATTAGTTAGCATGACGGACGCCTGAGGCACTCCTGACCCTGTCGGGTCCGTTATGGTTCCGGCCACATCGCCAGAAGTGATTGACTGGGCGTGAGAGTTGAACTGAAACGTTAGAAGAAGCAGTAGGCAAAACGATGTCGATGTTAGTTTCTGAAGCACAAATTAAACCTCCTAGCCAAAGATCAGGAACGTGTCCTGGCGGTTGCGAGATGCCAGTTTGACGCCGCGTTGAATTGTTTGTTTCATGCAATAAAAACCATTAAAAGTTCTCGAGCAGCGGAGAGAAGAATCGAACAGTGTTCGCTTGTGGGATAAGAGACTATGAGTGATCAATCGACCAGATGCCGTCGCCATCCCGGTAGGGACGCTCCCCAGGTATGAGCCCTGAATATTCGCCGAGCTGTCGATCAGGTTTACGCTGTTCTGGCCGCCGGCATTGACTCTCGATTGTGTCGTGCCTACCGATCCTGGCTGAAGTCCCCGGCCAGAAGCGGGCAACTTAATCGGAGCTGAGGACTGCGCCAAGATGCAGGTTGCTGTTCTGAACGAAATATCCATCAGCGTCTTTCTTCTTGACGAGTGAGTTCATTTTTCCGCCCTGAGTTCATCGAGAACCGTTTGACCTGCCAGGCCTTTTGCAGAAAACCGAACGTGATCGCGATGCACGTGCCGCAGCAGGCCCCACCCAGCTTTATCGATCGAACTTACTTCGCTTAGGTCGACCGCCTCCTCCAAAGCCAGAAAACTCAGGCGCGCCGCCTTCCAGCACTCTTCGAGCGCTCTCACACTCGCGCCGCACAATTTCCCGGCAATCCTGAAAGTCAGATGGCTCTCGGTTTGGTGGGTCTCGATTCTGATCATGGAATTCGATCGAGCGTCCTCCCCCCCCGCGCTCGCCAGAATGCATTTCACGAGCCATAGCCACCTTCCAAGGATGTGATTGAAAGCTAAGGGACTCACAAGCGTCAGCGGCATACTTCCTCAGCCAGTGATTGGCAATTGCCAACGGGATGGCACTCGGGCTAACCACTATACAGGCCAGCGATTCAGCACGTCACCAAGGTATGCCGAACCCCTTTTTCTCGTGCGATGGCGATAAGACATGGAACGAAGCCGTGATCGTCGTCTCCATGTGCCGAAGGACGAATGCGCACCGTCGACACGCGTGCGTCCTGTGACGCCATGACAAGCCCTGCCGCTTCCGACTTGCGGGGAACATTGGGAGCGGATTCATCCTTTTCCGTTGCGAGGGGCCCTTTGCGTTCGAGGAGCAAGGTCCCGGAAGTGATCACGAACGGGCGGGCGGATCACGCCATCGCGTTGCCGAGCGTCTCGATGGCGCGCCCATCGGCATCCGCGCCGGCCGCGTACTTCAAGAGGTCGTGGATGAAGGCGGTGTGAATCAAACCATCCGAGTTGGCTGCTTCACTCCGCAGGCTGTCCAGGTCTCGAGCGAACAGCGATGCGCATCGGCCCCCGCCGGGGTAAGGGACGCAGCGCCCGCGTCTGAACGGGCAAGCCCGAGCACCTGATGGCCGCTTTAATGAGTTCCGAAACAATGGCAGATCCGATGAAGCTTGTAGCACCAGTGACAAAGACACGCATACTCTCTTGACCACCTTTCACGAATTTGATTAAATGGAGATAGTCTCCGTCTACCTATATTAGCGGAGAGTTTCTCCGGTTACGACTTTTTGCGAATGGCTAAAAAACCTCTACCATCTAAGGCCCGGAAGCCGCGCGCTGATGCACAACGAAATCGCAACCGTGTTTTGGAAGCGGCCAAGGAGGCGTTCACCCGGTCGGGTGCAGATGCCAGCCTGGACGATATTGCCAAACAGGCCGGTGTGGGGGCAGGAACTTTGTATCGCCACTTCCCATCGCGCGATGAACTTCTGGAGGCGGTCTATCGGACTGAAGTAGAAAAGCTGGCTGCAGCAGAGCAGAAGTTCGCGGAGACTATGCCCCCGATTGAAGCGTTGCGCGCTTGGATGTTTTTGTTCGTTGACTACATCGCAGCGAAGAAGATCATCGCGCCGGCGCTGAATACGCTGGTCGGAGGGCACTCGAAGGTTTTCGAAGCTTCTTACACTCAGATCTGGGACGCGATTCGAACGCTGGTGAAGCGCGCCATCAAAAGCGGCGACATACGTAAAGACCTCGACCCGATTGATCTACTTCGCGCTCTGATTGGCGTGTCGAACGTCGCGTCCAGTCCTGATTGGCAGCAAAGCGCGAGGAGACTGGTGGATATCCTTATCACTGGTTCGCGGCCGATAAAATAGATACTCTTCGCCTGTGAGGCCCAGCGACGGATCTGGGCACCTTTATCACCAATGGTGAGAGAATCCGCCAGGATAGGGTTGACCCTCTCGGCCACAAGTAAAGGCACTCGGCGGGGTGGAGCTAAATCGATCCCGGGTTCCCGTCTCACCTTTTACGCCAAAGAGCAGCTCCGCGCGACAACTGAGAGGAGATTGGACCAGGCTCTCTTGTTGGGGCCTTTCAACAGAATCAATCCGAGTTTCAAACCTAAAATCCTCCAAGCCTCGTTGTTCCAGGATCTCGCGGAATCCAATACACACCGGTTGATTGCATCGCCACTGTCTCGACATCGCATCTCTTCAACCAATCCGCCAGTCGATGCAAGTCCGCCGTGAAGCATTCGAATCGACGCACCGGTTCTGCGTCATGCTCTGGATGCACCGCCACCTAATGCGCGGTGCTGCCCGCATCGATGCAGGTGGCCTTGGGATTAACTACATCCAGATTCGGGCTCGCCGTGCCAACTCTTGCTCTGCTTTCGATTTATCTTGCCTGTTGCCATATTCGCGCCATCGTCGGAAAATGAACGAGGTTCGGCCCGGTTGCGATTGTTTAAGAATCTCTCCAACGGGGTCGTCCCCTCGTCTTTAGACGACAGTCGAAACAAACACAGCATCGAGGATAAGCCACGGTCCTTGGCACGGCAGCTAGGAATTAAGCGCTAAAGCAGCCAAGAGCGCGACAATGAACACGGCCTGCATGGCGGCTCGTACCGCGACGCTCATGGCCGGGCGCCCGAGGATCGTGAAACCCTGCCGGGGCCGCGCGAACATTGGCGGGGAACAGCGCGATAAGGAGAACCGCGAGACAGGTCGCAGCGGCGCACGCGGTCTGCGGTAACAGCAGCCCGACCGCACCCGCGATTTCGAGAAGTCCCGTTATTGTGACGAGGATGCCCGGAGCGGGAAGCGCGGTCGGCACCATGCGGATCAGGTCGGGCCGCCCGCGCCCCCAGTGCGCCGAAGCTGCGATCATGAACATCAGGCAAAGCGCGAGGCGCAGAGGCAAGTTCCAGTTATCGAGAGCCGCCACGCCGACGAATCCGGCCAGAGCGAAGAACGGCAAGAGAAACAAGTAGGACAATGAATGCCACCATCTTGGACCTCCTCGGCACCGACCGGTGAACCACTGGTTACCACGAGCGACTTCGGATGCCATGGGCACTTACAACTCCATGATGCCTCAACAAGTCGACCGCTTTGATCTTCCAGCCCGGGCAAGGTGCATCAGACCCGAGAAGACAGGCATGGAGCAGATTCGCTAGGAGCAAAGAATGGTCATTGGCATTAAAAAAGTTCGAAACGTGTCCAGACCGGGGAGCCACTAATTGTTGTTCGAACTCCCTCTGCCTAACGCGAACTCAGTGCCTGGACTGGCATTCTTGCCCCAAGGCTCCGCTGCAGGTTTCGACAGAGCAAGAGGTTGGCGGCCGCTGGCAGAGCAAGGTCAAATTGCGCGAGAGTCTTCGTTGCCGTCGTCGGGCAACCCGCTGTTTCACGGGTCCAGATTTGCGTCCGTGTGCGATTACGATGTCCGCGCAGACGAAATGCGCATCCACCAGGGGATCGGCCCATAAGTGCCAGCCGATGCCGTATTTACGCGGAATGATCGCGGTGTTTAACCGGCGGAGCGAGTCGCCGTGCGAAAACCAAGCCTATGAGTAAAATCGGGACTAGCAGAGTGAAGTTGGGCTCGGGAGCAGCGACGGGGGAGATCGTGTAAGTCGATGTGAATACCGCCGGGCTACGGTCTTGGACGCCTCCGCTAGCCGTGCAAGGAAAGGAAGCGCATCGAGCAAAACCAAACGCCGTCAGATCGACGTCCTTCGTATCTATCGGTGAGGCGCTGCCGCTGAGGTTGGTGAAAGTCAGTTCTGAGAACAGCACCGCAAAACCGCTTGGAGTCCCGTTCTCGATCGTAATTGTTGCCGCCAGTGAAATTGGACTATAGTCCGATGGATCGCTGAACGAAAGCATGACAGGAGCCATATCGCCGACCATGGGCGAGTTTGAGAGAGTGAAAGTGCCTGACAGGGTTGAACCGGCATGTAGGGCCGACAGATTAAAGCTGATCGATTCGATTGTGCTCGCCTGCATCCATCCCGCACCTGCGATTGCCAAGGCGCACGGAAGAAATATCGTCATTCTGTTCAACATCTTACCATCCTAATTGTTGTTAGTTAACTTCCCGTAGATTGTGCGGTTCGTACCCGAATGTTATTGCTTGGAAGATTCCGAGAAGGACACTAGTAAAGATACCGGTTCTATCTCCACATACAACCGTGGTTAGTGCTAGTAAAGCTTTGGTTCTGTATGCCATCCAGGAGCGCCACATACGACGGTCAGAAGCCCTGCAATCCCCATCCGTAGGCCGAACAGATGTTGTTCACCTTGCTCTTGAGCGACGAACAAAGCCAAGATGGTTGACATCCGCGCCCACAGTCCCCTGGCGCAAATTGGACCTCGACTCTGCGCCACTCGTGCACGTGCCGAAGTTAGTGGTTGGCGAAGGCATTAACTACTAAGTTCCTCTCACACTGTTCTGGAGCTCGCGCCACTGGCATTACGTCGCTGTGCGTTGTCAGGCACGTGTGGGCCAAAGTCCTCTCGGCAGCGTTGTTATTCGGACTTGTATCGCTTAGGGAGTTTGTTTTATGAGTTCATTCATCGCGCAGCGCCGACATCGGGTCCACTCGGGTGGCCCGAAGCGCTGGAATCCAGCAAGCGAACATCGCCACTACCGCGAGAGTTCCCGTAGTTGCAAAGTAAATCGCCGGGTCGTTCGCTTGCACACCGAAAAGCAGCGTGCGAATCAGGTTCGTCACCACCAAGCCACCGAGCAGCCCGATCGCCAGTCCGAACAGCACCGGCGCCATCCCTTGCCGGAACATCATCGTCAGCAGTTGACCCGCCCGCGCTCCCATCGCCATTCTGATTCCGATCTCGCGGGTACGCTGTGTCACCAGATATGCGAGCACCCCATAAATGCCAACTGCCGCGAGCAACAGAGCCACTCCGGCGAAGCCTGCCAGGAGGGTGGTGCGGAAACGCTCGTTTTTCACCGATCCGTAGACGATCTCGCTTAGCGTAGTCACGTTCGTCAGGACGAGATCCTTGTCTACGCCATGCACCACCTGCCGCGCCAATCCGATCAGGGCCTCCGGAGGCCCGTAGCTTCGGACTACAAACGTCACATCGCTAGTCGCGTTTCGAGCTAGCGGAGAGTACACCTCGGGTTGCACCGCGGCCGCGAGCCCATCCTGTTTTTCATCGGCAACCACCCCGACCACGGTCACCCAGGGATCCTTGTCGGTCGGACGTCCGAACCTAATCCGCTT
>Ga0209006_10005418_pt1 | contig 11581 bp, 10 predicted proteins | sample JacPin_JW_Ref_O2_FD_188567 | JGI IMG/M metagenome (GOLD analysis project Ga0209006, IMG submission 188567) | Forest soil microbial communities from Algoma, Ontario, Canada - Jack Pine, Ontario site 1_JW_Ref_O2 (SPAdes) (version 2) | ecosystem: Environmental > Terrestrial > Soil > Boreal... | reverse complement strand
GCGTCCGTTTCCATGAACGCGCGATAGAGCGATTGAAGAAACGGCACCGCTGCATTCACAACTTCTGGCGCTAAGCCGAGCCCGAAGGCAAGTTTGCGCGCTTGAAACGGTAGCAACCCGGTCGCCGGATGAATCGTCTCGCGCATAATCGCTTCGGGATTGTCCTTGGCGACCTCCTCAATTTCCATTCCGCCGGCGGTGCTGGCCATAAACACGGGCGCGCCGACTGCGCGATCTACGAGAATGCTCAAGTATAGTTCGCGCTTAATGTCGAGGCCTTCTTCGATCAGCAAGCGGCGAACGATGCGCCCTTCCGGACCCGTTTGCGGCGTGATCAGATTCATTCCGAGGATGCGCTCGGCATGCGCGGCAGCTTCGTCGGCTGATTTCGCGAGCTTTACGCCGCCGGCTTTGCCGCGTCCGCCTGCGTGAATCTGCGCTTTCACCACCACGACCGGGGTACCAAGCCGCTGGGCCACCGCACGCGCTTCGTCCTTTTTGAAAACCACCTCGCCGCGCGGCACTGGCACACCGAATTTCGACAGGATCGCTTTAGCCTGATACTCGTGGATCTTCATTCCCGCTCCATCGGCATTCGGAAGGCTCGCCGTGAATAGTGCTAGTATTTATGCACGCAAAAAGCTACTAAGTTTACTTGGAACATCGAGGACGAGCAAGGAGCGGTGTAGCTCTCGAAATGAAACGAGCCAGGAAAAACGCGGCGATGCAAGCCCGCAGTGCGTCAATCCCTTAATCTCATGATCCTCGAAGCCCTTGAAAAAATTATAGCCGACGAAGATTTGACGCGCGCCGAGGCCGAAGCAGCGATGGAAGATATTCTTGCGGGACGCGCGAGTGATGCACTGATCGCGGGTTTACTCACGGCGCTGCGCATCAAAGGCGAAACGGTTGATGAAGTGGTGGGGTTCGCGAAAGCGATGCGCCGGCACGCGACGCCAATTTTTCCGGCTGGGCGCGCTGCGAAGAGCGAAGTTCTCGTCGACACGGCGGGGACGGGCGGTGATGCAGCCGGCACATTCAATATCTCAACCGCCGCTTCGTTCGTGATTGCTGGCGCCGGCGTGCCGGTCGCGAAACATGGTAATCGCTCGGTCAGTTCGCGATGTGGCTCCGCGGACGTGCTGGAAGCGCTGGGCGCGAAAATTGATCTGGCGCCGGATCGCGTGGCCCGATCGATCGAGGAAATCGGCATTGGATTTATGTTCGCCCCGGCGATGCATGCTGCCACGCGGCACGCGATGCCGGTGCGGCGCGAACTTCGCATGCGCACCGTCTTCAACCTCCTCGGCCCGCTGACAAATCCCGCGGGAGCGTCGGTGCAAATCGTCGGAGTGTATGACCCGAGTCTCACCGAGTTGGTTGCGCGAGCGCTCGGCGAACTGGGCGTGCGCCGCGCTTTCGTTTTTCATGGCGCCGAAGGCTTGGACGAAATTTCGATATCAGGTGAGACGCACATTTCGGAACTGCGCGATGGATCCGTGCGAAATCTTACTGTGACGCCTGAGGATTTCGGCTTGCGCCGTTGGCCGACCGAAGAGATTCGAGGCGGCGATGCGAAGCTCAATGCCGAAATCATCCTCCGGATTTTTGGTCCTTCGTCGCACCACCACGCGAATGGAGCCCACCGCGAAATCGTGCTGGCCAATTCCGCGGCGGCCCTCGTTGCTGCAGGCCGCGCCACGGATTTTCTTGACGGCGTGCGCGTTGCAGCGGAATCAATCGATTCAGGCGCCGCGCGCGAAAAACTCGAAGGATTTATCGCGTTCACCCAGCGCGATGGCGAACGAGCACTCTCCGGATCGTAGCAAAGCAGACTCGGCCTCAACTAAATCTGCGTCAAGCTGCGAACCGCATAGCCGAAACAGGCCAGAACAAAAATCCCGAACGCCACCGCTTCTATTCCGAGCTGGTGTGGAGTGCCAAGCCCGATCGATGTGTACCGCAGCAAATCCACCTGCCACGTAATCGGATTCGCGAGTCCGATCACGCGAAACCAGCGCGGCAGTGGTTCAAGCGGATAAAACATCGAGCTGGCGAAAAGAAACACAAAATAAAAAACGGATGTAACGCTGTTGAAAATATCGTTGCGCCGAATCTTCAGTGCGAAAATCGTATAGAAGAAGAACCATCCGGCTGTGCCGAATATCACCGTCACAACCAGAAGCGGCAAAAGATCAACGCGCAGTCTGATTCCGAGCAGCCAGGTGCCCAGCCCGAGTGTGATCACCATCTGCACGATCGCGATGAACACATTGAACAGCACTTTTCCGAGCAGATATTCCGACCTGCTCATCGGATATGTCAGCATTTCGTAGAAAATGCCGTTGTCGCGATCCATGAAGAACGACCAAGAGCTGTTCGACGCAATGCCGAAGCTCGCCATGCCCAGCACGCCAGCAAGAAAAAACGAGTTGTACGTGACGCCCGGCGCAGAAAGCGGTGTGCCCAGCGAAGCCGTAACACCCACGCCGAACACGAGCAGATAGCAAAGCGGATAAAAAAGATCCCAAAAGACGAACGTGATGTTCGTCGCGCGAATCTTTGTCTCGCGATACAGCATGGCGGAAATCGACGACACGATTGCTCCTACCAAGCGCTAGCCGACTAGCGCGCTCCCTCGCCGGCCTTCTGCGTCAGCTCAACGAAAATATCTTCCAGACTCGCCCCGCCAATTTCCACTCGCAGCACGCGCCCCTTCTTCGCCAGCGCCGCGACAAGTTCCAGCGCCTCCGCCTCCTGCGCTTTCATGCAGAATTCGAGCGTATTGCCGTTCACTTGCGAACGAATCGGATGCAGCGCCGCAATCTCCCCCTCGATTCCAGCAGGCAGTGTTTCAAACGTGATCGCCACTTCGTACACATCCTGCGACAGCAGCTTCAAAGCATGCAGATCGCCGCGCGCGATTTGCCGGCCCTTATTCAAAATTAGAATGTCATCGCACAATTCTTCCGCCTCGCTCAAAATCTGCGTCGTTAGAACAATCGTGCGCCCCCGCGCCGATTCCTTCCGCAGCGCATCCATCACGGCGCGTTTCAGAATCGGATCCATGCCCGTCGAAAACTCATCCAGAAACAGCACCGGCGTATTCACCAGAAAAACTTTCGCCACCTGCACGCGCCGTCGAAAACCGCCGCTAAGATCCTGCACTTTGCGGTCGGCCTCGGCCGTAAGATCGAAAAGCTGCATGATCTCGGCAGCCCCGCGTTCCGCCTCAGCCCTAGCGAGCCCGTGAAACCCCGCGTAAGTCAGCAAATTGTCGCGTACCGAAAGAAACATCTCGCCCGCGGTTTCCTGCAGCACCATCGACATCCTTCGGCGAACTTCCAGCGGCTGCTCGACTACATCAAAGCCCTCAATGCGCGCCTGTCCGCTCGAAGGTTGCAGAAGTGTCGCGAAAATCTTCAGCAGCGTCGTCTTGCCTGCGCCGTTCGGCCCCAGCATTCCGAAGATCGAGCCGCGCGGAACATTAAAACTAAGCCCGTCAATCGCGCGCACCGGCTCGCCGCGCGCCCCGAAGAGTCCATTGCGCCGCGCCGGATACACTTTCACAATGTTGTCGACTTCGAGGGCATTCGGCGCGCTCCCGCTCATTGGCGTCCGTCCGACGGATCGGACGAAAGCGATGAGCTCAGGTCGAGGTTCACTGACCCCGGCCCCGCTCCCGGCGCATAACAATTTCCGTCGCGATTGTAAGTGGCAGCGCAGCGCTTCGAGAATTCATGCCGCCGCGGCGATTGCGCGAACTGCCACACCGAAGCGTACGGCACACCGCTGGCGGACGGTGGTGGCGGATTTTTTGGATACACACAACCAGGCGCTGGCGGGCAAGCATCGTTGTAGACAAAATACGAAATCTCCCGCGTTCCCGCGTGTGCCCGAATGTCGTCCGCGGTGACAATCGTTTGCCCCCTGCCTTCTTTCGCGGGCATACCGGAACAATAAATTCCTACTCGGAATCCGCCCGCGATCACCGCGTCCACCCACGCAAGAATGTACGCGTTCTGATCGTCCGTCATCCGCCCGCCCTCTTCCTGGTCCAGAAAAATCACGGTGCCGGAATGAAAACCTTCCTGTCGCGCGAGCAAAGCAGCCGATTGCCCGTCCTTTTTGCCCGCTTCGGCTGCGTTTCCAAGAGATTTTAGTTCATTAATCGTGCGCCCGTTGAAGAGCACAAGAAAACCAAAGCCGTTTTTCAAAAGCGCCGCGCGCTTCCCCACCCAATCATTTGTATTCGCACCCGGTGGATTATTCAGCCAGTATCCGGCGAACGAGAACGTGCGCCTCATCGCCGCCAGCGCAGCGTCGCCCGGATAGTCGTTCGCGTCAAAGCCGAGGTAGGAGGTTGGCGAAGCATATCCCAGCGTCGCCACGAAAATCAGAACGCAGCAGAAAGATACGGCCCGGTAAATAAGGTTATGCGAACGCGGATTCATTGAGCATCTCGCAAGAACGTGAATTTTTATTCTAGACGCTGAGGAAATTTTCGAGAAGCCGGAAACCCGCCTCGGTAAGAACCGACTCCGGATGAAATTGCACGCCCTCGACCCGCAGTTTGCGATGCCGCAGGCCCATGATCGTGCCATCGTCCGTCTCGGCGGAAATCTCGAGTTCGCGCGGCAGAGATTTCCGTTCGACGATCAGCGAATGATAGCGCGTGGCCTGAAATTTCTGCGGTAGGCCGCGAAAAATCGTTTTGCCGTCGTGGTCGATGCGGCTCGTTTTGCCGTGCATCAGTTTGCGCGCTCGAATCACTCGGCCGCCAAACGCCGCACCGATCGCTTGATGGCCCAGGCACACGCCAAGAATCGGAATTTTGCCCGCGAAGCGCTGGATCAACGGGATGCTGATTCCCGCTTCCTGAGGCGTGCACGGCCCGGGAGAAACCACGATGCGCTCAGGCCGCATTTTCTCGATCTCGTCCAGCGTGATGCGATCGTTGCGACGCACTTCGAGCTGCTGCCCCATTTCGCCCAGATACTGCGCGAGGTTGTAAGTAAATGAATCGTAGTTGTCGAGTAGCAGTAGCATCGTTGCAATCTAGCGACGCAATTCAAGAATACCGTAGTCTGCGATTTATTTCTTTCCGCCCTTTTCATACGCGATTTCCAGCGCCTTCACCAGCGCGCGCGCTTTGTTCACCGTTTCCTGATATTCGCGCTCAGGCACCGAATCCGCGACGACCCCTCCGCCCGCTTGGATGTATACACGCCCCTTCTTCGCCACCAGCGTGCGTAGCGCGATACACGAATCGATGTTGCCGGAGAAATCGAGATACATCACCGCGCCCGCATAGATGCCGCGACGCGTTGGCTCAAGCTCGTCAATAATCTCCATCGCGCGGATTTTTGGTGCGCCGGAAACAGTGCCCGCCGGAAAGCAGGACATCAGCGCGTCGAAGCAATCCATCCCGCGCCGCAACTGCCCGCGCAAACTCGACACCAAGTGCATCACGTGCGAGTAGCGCTCGACGAACATCAGCCTCTCCGGCTTCACCGAGCCGTACTCGCAAACGCGCCCGAGATCGTTGCGTCCCAAATCGACGAGCATGATGTGCTCAGCGCGCTCCTTGGGATCGGCGAGCAGTTTCGCTTCAAGCTCACGGTCTTCTTTTTCGTCGCGCCCGCGCGGAACTGTCCCCGCAATCGGGCGGTAGAAAACATCGCGGCCCTGCACCTTCACCAGCATTTCCGGCGAACTGCCCACCACCGAGACATCGTCGAGCTTGAGAAAATAAAGATACGGCGAGGGATTCACCACCCGCACGGCGCGATAGATCTCAAATGGATCGGCATTCGTTCGCGCCGAAAATCGCTGGCTCGGCACCACTTGAAAAATATCTCCCGCGCGGATGTAAGCCTTGGCCTTTCGAACCGCGGCTAAGTATTGCGGCCGCGTCATATTCGATTGAAGCCGCGGTTTGCTATTCCGCGCCGTACGGCGCTGCTTCGGGAGCGGCCCTTCCAGTTTCCGCCGCGCTATCGCAATTTCTCGCACCGCCGCATCGTATTTCTCGCGGAGGCTTCCCTTCCCTTCCGCGAATACGTTGCGAATCACCCAGATGCGATGCTGCACGTGATCGAAGGCGATCACGCCATGAAAAAACATCATCACGCAATCGTCGAGCGCGAGATCGTCGCGTCCAGTCGCGGGAATTTTTTCGATCAGCCGCACCATATCGTAAGCGAAATAGCCGATTGCGCCGCCGATCAATGGTGGAAGCCCGGGCACCCGGACGGGATGGTAGCGCGCAGTCAGTCGCCGCAATTGCTCAATGGGATCATCGTTGAAATGGATTTCGCGGCCGCCGGTCTCGAGCGTGCAGATTCGCCCACGCGCCCGAAAAACTTCCTCTGGATTCGCGCCGGCAAACGTGTAGCGTGCAATGTTTTCGCCGCCCTCCACGCTTTCGAGCAGAAACGAATATTTCGCGCCGTGCGCGATTCGCAGATAAGCCCCAACGGGCGTCAGCAAATCGGCTGTAAATGTCTCGTAGACCGGGATCAGGTTTCCCTGTCGCGTGAGTTTCGAGAATGTTTTGAAATCAGGCTGAGCCATATTGTCGCCCGCGAGCTTGCCCGTCAGGCGGAGCGCCTTCCGTGCTGGGTTTTCTCTTCGCGTTCCAGTGCCGCGAGAACGGCCGCGCGCATCGCCTTCTCCGGAGCGCGCTGGCCCGTCCAGATCTCCCACTGCGCGGTCCCCTGCGCCACAAACATCTCCACTCCAGAAACTGTTTCGATGCCACGATGGGCCGCAAGTTGCATCAGCCTCGTCACGCGCGGGCGGTAAATCGTGTCGAAAACCAGCCGGCAATTCAGCTCGCCCGCATTGAGCGGCGAGCGCTCAATTGCAGGGTACATGCCCACCGGCGTGGCGTTTATGATCGCGTCGAAAAATTCAGATTTTAAGTGCTTACGCGTGATTGCTTCCCCTCCTGCCGCTCGGGCAAGGGCGGCTGCCCGCGCAGCCCGTCGCGCACAAACGCCAACCGAGGCTCCAGCTCGAGAAAGCGCAAATGCGACCGCGCGCGCCACTCCTCCCGCTCCAAAAATCAGCACCCGGCTGCCTCTCAGAGGCATGCGGCGTTCGAGCGCTCGCAGTACACCTACATAGTCGGTGTTGTAGCCGAAGAGCTTTCCGTTTGCTCGCACCGAAACCGTGTTCACCGCTCCGATCGAGGCGGCGAGTTCGTCACAATCGTCGAGATAGCGAAGGATCGCCTCCTTATGTGGCAGCGTGACGCTGAATCCCTTCATCCTTAGCGGCGCAATCGAATCGCGAAAATCCTTCAAATCGCAGACGAGAAACGGCAAATAGACAGCATCGATTCCTCGCGCCTGGAAGCCGGCATTTTGAAGCTGCGGCGAAAGCGAGTGGCCGACAGGGTTACCGATAACGCCGTAAACGCGAGTCCGCCGATTGATACTCTCTGCGCGATACAGATTCACCATCTCATTGAGGAATACCTGGCCGGGAGCCGTGGCGTTTTCAACGGGCGCGTAAACAAAGTTCCTCCCTTCGCGCAACGCGAGGACGCGCATCGGAAGCGCAACGTCGCCCATCGGCACCGCAATCGCGTCACGGCGGCCACGCGCAATCTCTATCACGCGCCGCGCCTCCGAAAGCGACTCGCACTGCGCTGCGATCTTGATCGCATCCGGCCGCACACTCGAGAGCGTGGCAACCACCCGCTTGAAATCTTTCGGCGCGCGATGAAAAAAGTGGGCGGAACAGATTTGCTGACCTTCACCAAGCAAAACATCGAGAAGCTCGCCCGGGCAACACGACGCCGACTCAATTTCAAGGTCGTACCATTCGCATCCGGCTCTCAGCGCAGCCCCAAGACAGATAAGCTGCTTGGCAATCGTGCCGCGATAGCGGCCTCCCGCTTCGCGCCGCCGGCAAGTCGCAATAAATGTCGGGCCTGCGCCGCGCACCCCTCCTCCCCGAACGTTTGCCGCCAGCCGGGCGAGAAACCGATCGATCTCGTCGTCATTCGCGAGCCAATCCAGGCGCAATTCGATCGTCCTTGTCTCCGCAAGCGCCCGATTGAGCTGCCGCCACATCGCCGCAGCACTTTCCGCCGCTACGACCGCACAAATTTTTGACTCGCCAATCATTTCTGTCCATCCACGCGCCAAATTCCGTCTACTTACCGCTGAATGCTATCGCGCTCGGCATCGACTCGCCGCTCACGCGCGACCTGTCCTTCCGTACAGGGGTTCTGGCTTCTACCATGCGGTTACTGAATGTGTAAAGCGCACCAGACCTTGCCTTGACGCTCCCATACCCGTTTGTTACGGTCGAATCATCGGGTTGCGCCCTGTGTCGGCGCACTGCAATCAAAGGAGCATGCATTATGCGCGGGAAAATTGTCCTTGCTGGTCTCATTTTAGCCCTGTCCGGGGGCGCGGTTGCCGCGCAGGATAGAGGCGCTTCCACGACTCAGGACGACATCTACTGCTCGGGAACCATCACGAGCGAGTCCGTCCCGCGCGACACCTACGTGATTACCGGCGAAGAGTCGAACTATAAGAACACCTTCCAGCAAGGCGACTACATTTACATTAACAAGGGCTCCAGCCAGGGGGTCAAGGTAGGCGACCAATTCTCAGTGATTCGCGCCACCACCGACCCAACCGACATCGAGTGGACCAAGTGGCAGTTTTCCATCTTGAAGAAGATTGGAACCATGTGGGAAGACGAGGGCCGCTTGCGCGTGGTCGTGGCGCAGCCGAATGTCTCCATTGCTCAAATCGTGAGTTCTTGCAATTACATGCAACGCGGCGACATCGTACTGCCCTTCAACGAGCGTCCGGAGCCACCCTTGAAGTCCGAAGCCAATTTTGACCGCTTCGCGCCGCCCAGCGGCAAGCCCGTTGCTATGGTGGTTTCGGGAAAGCAGTTCGCCATCCTTGACGGCACCAACGACATCATTTACGTCAATCTGGGCACTTCGCAAGGGGTTAAAGTCGGCGACTACTTCCGAATTTTCCGCTATCAGGGAACCGAGCACGAAACAGCGTATCAAACCAAGCGGGCTGCTTTTGACATTTACGGCTACGGAAGCGCGCCGGCAAAATACCAATGGGACAACGTGCCTCGCGAAGTGATCGGCGAGGGAGTGGTGGTTCGCGCTGCGCCCAATTCTTCGAGCGTTCTAATCACCTTCAGCCTTCACCAGATTTACGCGGGCGATTACATCGAAGTCGAATAGTTTGATTTTGCTCGCACGTCGGGTTCGTCGCGCCGCACAGCTGCGTCGAATCCTGCTTCGCTGAAGATTTCGGCGGTAAATCCTTGTACGCGCGTTCCAGGCTGCTTCCAATCGTCGCGATCGAGATCGGCCTTCAGGCACGTCTCTTCCAGAAAGCGCTCCGCTGTCCAGCCGAATTGCTGAGCTACCTGAGGCAGTAAAACGCCGCGTTTTACCCCTCGCGACACCATCAAACCGTGCTTTCCGGGCTCCACCTGCTCGCTGGAAATCTCCACGAGCGGTGAAAGCACAGAAACCTCAATTGCAAGGCCGTCGATCTCGGCTGGGGTCATGGGAGCGAAGCGCGGGTCATCCAGCGCCGCCGCCATCGCGCAATAGGCAACCACCGAAACCAGCGGCTCCTTCGACGCCACCTGCCCGACGCATCCCCGCAAGCGTCCCATTCGGTGCAATGTAACGAAAGCGTTGCCAGGTTGCTGCAGTGCTTCATCATCAGGAAGGTCTTGCAGTATTTCGCGGCGTTCGATGGCGAGAATCACTGCTCGCCTTGCCACATTGAGGAGGGTTTGCTTCGCTGAATCAGCGAGTGGGAGCATCCTGGTGCTTCTCTTCGGGCTTTACGATGATTACCGCGCGTCGCCGCTCCTGCACGCGACTATCGATCTGGCTCCAGAACATCTGGAAATAGTGAATCGCCGATGCAACGGCGCTCAATACCACGAGCCACATCAGCACGATACCGAGCAGCTTCAGCGAAACATACTTCGCCGTCAGAATCACAGCGCAGCCGGCCAGCACCTGCAAAATCATTTTCGTCTTGCCCAATGGCGACGCGGGAATCACCAATCCTTCCACCGACGCAATCTCGCGCAGCCCTACCACAATAAACTCGCGCCCGATAATGATCACCACCATCCACGCCGGCACGAGCCCCATCTGCACCAGCGAAATAAACGCAGCTGAAATCAGCAGCTTGTCCGCGATCGGGTCGAGCAGAATTCCTAGCGTCGTAATCTCGCCCCGCTTTCGAGCGATGTAGCCGTCCATCACATCCGTGGCAGCGGCCATCAACAAAATCAGCACACCCCACACTTCGAAATGGATTGGCAAACCCCAGAAGTCAAAATTCGGCTGGCGAGTAAGCAGGACAACAACAAGAAGCGGAACGAAAAAAATCCGGAGCACGGTAAGGCTGTTCGGCAGATTCATCGCGCTCACGGGATTGGTCTCAATTGGCAGACACGTGCAACGCGGCTGCCGTGCATGCCGATTCACTATAAACTTCGATATCGAGTGAGTCAACGGTACGCACAAGGTGTGCACGGCGTGACAAATAAAAGCCCGGCAGCCCCTAGACCCGATACAGCAAATCCTGTATCTAGTGACTCTTAGCGAACAAGATGCTGCAACGCTGTGCAAATTCGTGTGCGAAGAAAAACGGACGCGGCCTCTTGGTATTTTCCCTCAAGCGCAGAACCACTAGGCACTAACTGGCACATCCGGAAGGACTTACCCGAGTATATCGAAATATGCGATTCCGTATAAGTCTCTCGATTAAAAAGGTTTTCGCGATTTCGGCAGGCCCTTTTCCACAACGATTTCCACAGTTTACATCCACCCAGCCGCCGCTAGGTAGTACTAGTAATAGGACTTTTTGCGCCCCTCATCGCCTCACCTTTCGCCACGAACTCCTGAAGCTGCCGCGCAACAGACTCGGGCAGTTCTGCGTCAACGTGCATATGCCCGTCCTGGACCTCAGAGCTCAGCACGCGACCGCACGCGTGGATTATGGCGAGGTCGCGGCCATTCGCGAGGGGGACGTTCAGTTGCAACCGAACCAGAGGATCCCCGGGGAGCACGGCGTCGATGCGGGAGAGTAAATCTTCCAGGCCGGCGCCGGTTGCGGCGGAGGTGAATGCCTTTTGCTCGTTGTGGCCGTTCGCGGTCTGCAGAATCGCAAGTTGCTCGGGCTCGAGCTGGTCGATTTTGTTGAACACGTGCACGCGCGGCGTATTTTTCACGCCGAGATCGTCCAGCACTTTCTCCACCTCGGCGTCCTGCTCGGCGTGATGCGGATTCGAAATATCCGTCACATGCAGGATCAGCGCCGCCTCCTGCACCTCTTCGAGCGTCGCACGAAACGCGGCGATCAAATCGGGCGGCAAATCGCGCAAGAATCCCACCGTGTCGCTCAACAGCACTCGCCGCCGCGACGGCAGCCGCACCGCGCGAATCGTAGGATCAAGCGTCGCAAACATCTGCGGCGACGTGAGCACCTCAGCGTGCGTCAGCGCGTTGAAGAGCGTCGACTTCCCCGCGTTCGTGTAGCCGACGAGCGCGATCATC
>Ga0209006_10005417_pt1 | contig 11582 bp, 11 predicted proteins | sample JacPin_JW_Ref_O2_FD_188567 | JGI IMG/M metagenome (GOLD analysis project Ga0209006, IMG submission 188567) | Forest soil microbial communities from Algoma, Ontario, Canada - Jack Pine, Ontario site 1_JW_Ref_O2 (SPAdes) (version 2) | ecosystem: Environmental > Terrestrial > Soil > Boreal... | reverse complement strand
GTGGTTCATTTCGCGCCACAGATTTCAGCGCGCCTTCACAAACATTCTGCACAGCCGGTTACCGCGCCTCAGCCGGCGTCTGGAGACACCCATTAGCGCTGAACTTCGAGAAAGCATTCGCAGCGGGAAAGCTACGACGGAGCAAAAGATTGCCGTATTCTCGGGAGGAGCTTCGCTATCGCCCGAGGATCGCGCGGAATTACTGACTCTGCTCACCGCCGATTCCGATACGACCATCGCTGAACGCGCCCTAGGGATTATTCCAAACCAGCCGCTGGAGCCTTTCCTGCTGGCTCTCGCGCGTCCTGATACGGACCCGCGTATGTTCGCCTACTGCGCCGACAATCTTTCTCAAAAGCCAGGAATCGCCGATGCGCTGGCGAAAAACCCGGCTTGCTCAACCGGCGTGATTTCGCATGTGGCTTCGCGTTTGAGTGCGGCCGGCGTGCAGGCGCTCTTGGACAACCTCGATCACCTTAGCTCGGACACCCAACTGATCGTTGCGCTCACACACTGCAAAGCTGCAACTCCTGAACAACAGGAACTTCTGGCCGAATTACAGAAGACCGAGGGATTGGCTCTACCCGAAATCGAAGAGGCGGCCGTAGAGCTTGAGCCGGACAAGAAAAAGCGCGTGACGCTGCTTCAGCGGCTCACACAAATGAACGTAGTGGAACGAATTCAGCTCGCGCTGAAAGGCGGGCGCGAGGAACGCATGCTCTTGATTCGCGACCCCAACAAAATCGTGCAGCGAGGCGTGTTGCAATCACCGCGACTTACAGACCTGGAAGTGGAAAACTTCGCCGCTATGGCAAATGTTTCCGGCGAAGTTCTGCGTATCATCGCAGCGAGTCGCGTGTTTATGAAGGCTTATACGGTAGCTAGAAACCTGGTGAAGAACCCGAAAACACCCTTGGACGTATCGCTACACCTTCTACCCAGAATAAACGCTACCGATCTAAAGCTCTTAACTACCAATAAGAATATTCCCGAGACGCTTCGCTCTACGGCTACGAAGCTACATCGGCAGCGCTACGCTCCCAAAGCTCAGGATTAAATTCGCGCCAGGGTTATTTTACTTCGACGGCTGCTGGCTCGTATTCGGTATATATTCGGCACGTGATAAAAAATGATCCAACGCTAACGTGGCCCCTGCGATTATTTCTTGTTGTGATCGGAGCCGCGCTTGTAGTCTTTGGCTTGACTGCGTTCAAGTTGGGGCATTTGTGGGTGCTCAGAGAAAATACATACAGCGGTAATGGCTACGCCCCGACTCTCGGCTATGCTTGGATAGGATTGCTCATCCCCATAATCGGGCTCATCCCGTGGCAAAAATCGAGCGGACCCAGAAGGCGCTAGTTCTCATTTTGGACCTTTGAGCTTTTCATAAAATGGAGGACACCATGAAGCGAATCGTAATGCTGTTGCTGTTGATTCTCGCGGGGCACTTTCCGGTTGCCGCACAGGAAGATGCCGTCGCTAAGACAAATTTAAAAGTGGGTGATGTCGCTCCGGATTTCTCACTTCTGAGCGATAAATGGGAACAGGTTAAGCTGAGCGATTTCCGAGGCAAGAAAAATGTCGTTCTCGCTTTCTACGTTCTGGCGTTCACCGGTGGTTGAACGAAAGAATTGCAGGCCTATCAGGCTGATATGGCCAAGCTCGAAGCAAGCGACACAGTCGTTCTCGGAATCAGCATAGACAGTCCCGCCGCCAACGCCGCTTTTGCAAAACAGATCGGAGTTACATTTCCCCTCCTTAGCGACATGAACAAAGAAGTGCTGACGTCCTACCAGATTTTGAAACCTTATGACGTAAAAGGCGGTAAGTATCAGTGGGCGCAGCGAACCACCATCGTCGTGGACAAAGAAGGGAAGATCCAGCACGTGGAGCAAGGTGACAGCGCTGTGAATCCAAACAGTGCCGTCTCAATTTGTACCGGTTTGCACAAGCCGAAAGGCTAGGGTTAACGATTCAGCGGCATCGCCCCACTCAGCCTGAACAGTCGCGACCATAAATGACGCGAGTGGGGCGAGCCGTTACTTCGGAGCTGGCGTTGCGAGCGAAGCGGCGATCTTGGCTTTGTACTCCTGAGCCTTCGCGAGGATTTCTTTTTCGTCCAGCGTGAGCATTTGCCGGTCTTTCATTACGATTTTCCCGGCAATTACGACTGTGCAGACGTCTGACGCCTTCAGGGCATAAACCAACTCCGAATAAACGTCATACATTGGAGTGGCGTGCGGCGCTCCGGTACCTATCAGTATGAAGTCGGCTTTTTTGCCTGTTTCGAGCGAGCCAATTGTTTTTTCCAGATGCAAAGCGCGCGCTCCGTTAATCGTGGCCAACTCGACAACCTGTTTCGCCGGCAACGCGCGGGGATCCATGCGCGCTATTTTTTGCAACTTAGCCGCGAGATCCATTTCTTCGAACAGGTCCTGGTTGTTATTGCTCGCTGCGCCATCGGTGGCCAGACCAATTGGCTCTCCTGACGCGAGCATTTCGGGCAGAGGCATAACTCCAGCCGCAGTTTTCATATTGCTGGAGGGATTGTTGATGCAGCCGACGTTGAAATGCGCAAGCGTCGCGATGTCCGCCTGATCAACCCAAACGCAGTGCGCTCCAACGACATCCGGGCCGAGGAGCCCTATGCGTTCCATATAGGCGACCGGCGTCGCTCCGTGTTTCGCGCGGCTTTGCTCCAGTTCAAATCGCGCTTCTGCGATGTGAATCAAAATCGGAGAACTGTTGCGGCGCGCCAGGGCTGCGGCGTCCTGCAACGTTTTTTCCGAGCAGGTATAAATGGAATGCGGTGCCACCGCCGCAACGATCAGCGAATCGCCTTTCCAGTGGTCCAGATATTTCTGAGTGTAGGCAAAGGCTTGTTCCAAGGTTTTGTTGTCGGGCGCGGGGAAATCGATAATGGTCTCGCCTAACACGCCGCGCATGCCGGCTTCTTTGGTTACGCGCGCAACGACATCCTCGAAATAATACATATCCGCATACGTGGTGATGCCGCCGCGCAACATCTCCAGCACGCCCAGCTTGGTTCCCCACTCCACAAATTCCGGGCTGACGTTGCGCGCCTCTGCGGGGAAAATATATTTTTGCAACCATTCATCGAGGGCGAGATCGTCGGCCAATCCGCGAAAAAGGCTCATGGCGGCGTGGGCGTGTCCGTTAATCAGGCCGGGCAGCACGAGCGCGCCATGGGCATCGATGGTCTGCACCGCTTCAAATTTATTTTCGATTTCTGCGCGCGGGCCCACCGCTACGATCGAATCGCCGCGAATGGCGATGGCGCCGTCTTCAATCACGCGCCTCTGCCCGTCCATGGTGACTACGGTGCCGCCGGTCACGAGCAAATCCACTTTGTCTTTCGCGAATGCCGTTGGCGGGAGCGAGAAAATCACGCAACAGCAAATGAACGCAGGTAGCAGTGCTTTCTGCCAATTTCTTGCGAACAAAAACTTCTTTGCGTTTTGCATTGTTCCTCTGGAGTGATCCTCAAACATTCAAGACAGCGGCGGCGATTTCTTCGCGCCCGGTGAGATGCGCTCTACAGAAATGACGAGTCAAACGGACGCGGCAATAATTTCCCGGCACTCTCGTGCTCAATCTTCCCTTTCAAGTTCGCCAGAATCACCGGCACATCCCCGCAAAACTCCCAAATAATCTGGCGGCAGGCCCCGCAAGGCGGAGTCAGGTCGTCAGTTTCCGTCACCACAGCAATGGCTTCAAATCCGCGCTCACCTTCAGAAAGAGCTTTGAAAATCGCCACGCGCTCGGCGCAACAGGTAAGTCCGTAGCTCGCGTTCTCAATATTGCAGCCGGAGTAAACTCTGCCGGAATTTGCTCGCACAGCCGCTCCGACGCGAAAATCCGAAAATGGAGCGTGCGCATTCTCCCGCGCTTGTTTTGCCGCTGAAATCAAAGCGTCATATTCGCCCATATTTAGCCTTTCGGACACCGGTCAGTATCGCAGCCGTCGTCCTCAGTTTTTCTCCGCAGCGATTCGCGGCAAAACAGCTCGAAGAAGCGCGATGAATTGGCCTTTCACGCGTTCGCCGGTCGCCAAAACTTCGGCATGATCCAGCGGACGGTCCACAATTCCCGAGGCCATATTCGTCACGCAGGAAATTCCGAGCACGCGAATTCCCATGTGGCGCGCTGCAATCACTTCCGGCACAGTGGACATGCCCACCAAGTCGGCGCCAATCGTTCTTAGGTAGCGAATCTCCGCAGGCGTTTCGTAGCTGGGGCCCAAAAGCGCGGCGTACACGCCTTCGTGAACGTTGATGCCGGTCCGTTTCGCTTCTTCCAGTGCGATCTCGCGATACGAGCGCCAGTAGGCCTGTGTCATGTCCGGAAAGCGCGGGCCAAACCGCTCGTCATTCGGTCCCACCAGCGGATTTGCCCCCTGCAGATTAATGTGATCCCGCATTACTACCAGGGCGCCCTGGGTGAATTGCAGATTAATCCCGCCGGCTGCATTTGTCAGGATAGCCGAGCGAATTCCCATGCGCGCGAACACGCGCATCGCAAATGCTACCTCGCGCGCTGAATAGCCCTCGTATAAATGTACGCGGCCTTGCATCGCCGCGACCGCGATACCTTCTACTTTCCCAATCACCAGGCGTCCGGCGTGGCCAACTGCCGTCGAGCGCGGAAAATTGGGAATTTTTTCGTAAGGGATGCGCACCGCGTCGGTCAACTCATCCGCGAAAGAGCCGAGGCCGGAGCCCAGCACGAGCGCGATCTTCGGACGCAGTTTTGTTCTCGATAAAATGAATTTCGCGGCGCGTTCGGCGCGCGCATATTCCGTACCATGTTTTGAAGCCACGGCCGCCTTTGATGCAGCCGGACTCATCGCAACATAACCCCCACGATGGACGCCGACATTAAATTCGCCATGGTCCCGGCCATCATGGCGCGAATTCCAAGGCGCGCAAGTTCCGCTTTCTTGTTAGGAGCAAGCGCGCCGATTCCGCCGATTTGTATTCCGATCGAACTGAAGTTAGCGAAACCGCACAGCGCAAAAGTGGCGATGGTAAAAGAACGTGGGTCCAGCGCGTCCTTCATGGGGCCAAGCCGCTGAAACGCGACCAGCTCGTTCGTTACCATTCGCAATCCCAACAAATTGCCAATCGTGTGGCAATCCTGCCATGGAATTCCGATTACCCAAGCAATGGGCGAAAAAAGCCAGCCGAAGATTTGCTCGACGCTGGAGGGAAACCACGAAATTCCAATATGCAACAGCCCGTTATGGGCCACACCGAAAATTCCGTCAACCAGATAAATCAGCGCGATAAATGTGATCAGCATCGCGCCCACGTTCACGGCGAGGTTCAGGCCATCAATCGTGCCACGAGAAATCGCTCCCAGCGCATTGGTGTCGCGTTCTAAAGGCGCCATCTCCACCCGGCCGGAAGTTACTGGGACTTCCGTCTCGGGCACCAGCATCTTCGAAAGCAAAATAGTTCCCGGCGCGGTCATGATCACGGCGGCGAGCAAATGTTTGGCTTCAATCCCGTAAGCGATATATGCAGCCATGATTCCGCCGGAAACGTGCGCCATCCCGCTGGTCATTACCGTCATCAACTCCGACCGCGTCAGCTCGGGAAGAAATGGGCGAATCGTAAGCGGCGCTTCGGTCTGCCCCATGAAAATACTTGCTGCAACGTTTAACGACTCCGCCCCGCTGGCCGCCATCAAGCGCGTCATCACCTTTGCAGCTTGCTTGATAATGAATTGCATCACGCCGTAGTAATAGAGCAGCGCAAAAACTGCGGCGATGAAAATAATCGTGGGAAGCACCTGGAAGGCGAAGAAAAAGCCCATGGGCGAGCCCTTTTTACCCAAATTGCCGAAAACAAATTCCGAACCGAAGAACGCGTAGTCGAGTACCCAGTTGACCGCCGCGCCCGCATGCTGGAACAACAAACGCCCGTAAGCCCAGCGCATCACTAGAAACGCGAAAACGATTTGCAATCCCAAGCCCCACGCGACGGTCTTGTAACGGATAGCCCGGCGATTGGTGGAAAACAAATACGCCAGGCTCATCATGGTAATCATTCCCAGAATGCCCACCAGACGATGCATTCCACGCACGCTCCTTTATTGTGCCGCGCCAGCTTACTGTGTTTCCGTTGCTCCAATAATTTTTCGCACTAGCGGAGATCCAGGCGGCGGCTTCTCGCCGATTTCGAAACTCTTATTCAACAGCCCCACTGCGTGCGGCAGGCGCGAATCCAGGTTGTAATGCACGGTGCAGAGATTCGCGCCAGCCTCGACCTTGTCGCCAATCTTTTTCTCCAGCGTCAACCCAACGCCCGGATCCACCGAATCCTCTTTTCTCTCGCGACCGCCGCCAAGCATCATGCCGGCGACTCCGACGCTCTCAGCGCGAATCGCGGTCACGTACCCGGAGCGCGGCGAGTTTATATACGCGGTGTGTTTAGCACGCGGCAGCCGGGACGGATCGTCCACCACGCCGGCATCGCCTCCCTGCGCGCGTATGATCTCGCGGAATGTATCACGCGCGCGTCCGGATGTAATCATTTCCGCGGCAAGCTCGCGCCCTTCGCTCACAGCCTTTGTGCGTTTGCCGAGAAAAAACATCCACGCTGAAAGCTCGTCGCAGAGTTCGCGAAGGTCTGCAGGCCCGGCTCCATGCAGAATCTCGATGCATTCTTCCACCTCCAACGCGTTGCCTACTTTGCGCCCGAGAGGTTGTTCCATATCCGTGATCAGAGCAACCACTTTCTTGCCCATGCGCGTCCCGGTTTCCACCATCAGCTCGGCCAGATATTCGGCATTTTCTTGCTTTTTCATGAACGCGCCATCACCCGTCTTCACGTCCAGAACCAACGCATCGATTCCTTCGGCCATTTTTTTGCTCATGATCGAAGCACAAATCAGGTAAGGACTTTCCACCGTGGCAGTGACGTCTCGCAGCGCGTAAAGTTTTTTGTCGGCAGGCGCGATTTCCGGCGTTTGACCAATCAGAGCGCAACGGCACTTCTCCAGCACTCGCCGGAATTCCAAGAGCTCTAAGTGGACGTTGAAACCGGGAATCGATTCCAGCTTGTCCAGTGTGCCGCCCGTGTGCCCCAGTCCACGTCCGCTGATCATTGGCACGTACAGCCCCGCAGCCGCCACTACTGGCGCAATCACCAACGACGTTTTGTCTCCGACTCCGCCGGTAGAATGTTTATCCACCTTCGCCGCAGGCAAATCCGACCAATCAAGAACCAAGCCGGAATGAAGCATCGCTTCCGTCAACGCAGCTAGCTCCGCACTGCTCATCCCGCGCCAAACCACAGCCATCAGCCAAGCAGAAATTTGGTAGTCAGGAATGCGCTCGCGGGTAACGCCTTCAATAAGAAACTCAATCTCTTCGCGGGAAAGTTCCGCGGCGTCTCGCTTTTTGCGGATGAGGTCAACGGCTCGCATCGATAAGTGTTGGCGGTCAAGCTAGCATCGGGGCCGAGGCGCGTCAATGATTGTGGCTCGGCTGATGAGAAAAAGATTGAGCGATTGCGAGGCCAAAATATTGGCGTTCGCGGCCACCCACTCGTGGCTGGCGTGGTAAACTGCCGGGTAGTCGTTTTAGAAGCCACGCGGTAGGGGTCACCGAAACGAGTTGCTCCCATCCACTCTCGCGAAAGCCGAACGGTCGAGTTGTTCCGTCATGCAGCGTTTTTTTATTTTTTTTGATTTTCGGCGTGCTCGCAGGGGCGCTAAACACGCCAGCTAAATCAGACCAGAAAAAAGAAAACAAGAAGAATGAGTTGCGTTGGAATCCACCGCTGGTGGATGTTCCCCTTTCATCAATTTCCGCAACGCCGCCGTGCCCGATCGCCAACGTCCTGAAGCAGGCTGGAGACCGCGCTGAAGAATTGATCGCACATCTGCAGGATTTCGACGCTCAAGAACAGCTCCGCTACGAACAAACGGACGAGGTTGGCGTGCCGGAAATGATCGCGTCTGCAAAATTTGATTACCTGGTCGATTTCGGCGAGAAATCCGATACTCCAAAAGTACATGAAACTCGCACGCTTCTATCGGGCGCCGAAAACGTGGACCTCAGAGAAATTCTGGATCGCGGTCTGCCGGCCCTGGCGCTGATTTTTGATCCCGCACTGCAAGGTGATTACGATATGCGTTGCGAAGGTTTGACCGTATGGAACGATCAGCCCGCCTGGGTGATTTATTTCCGCCAAAGTAAAGACAAGCACGCGAGGACTTTTGGAGTTCGTACGACTTCGCACGTTATTTCGGTCGGCCTGAAAGGCCGTGCCTGGATCGCGACGGTTTCCGGCCAAGTGATGCACCTGGAAACGAATTTAGTGAATGAGGTACCGGCGATTGGAATGCGAGGCAATTCGGTCTCCGTCGATTACGCGCCGGTAAAATTTCACTCGCAGGACATCGAAATGTGGCTGCCCCAATCGGCGACGGCGTACATTGATTACGGCAAACGGCGTATGATCGTCACGCACACTTTTTCTGATTTTCGCCTGTTTTCCGTGCAAACCCAGCAGGTTATCGAGAAACCCAAAAGCCCATAGGCAAAGTGTCCCCAACGTGAGCTGCGCGATGGATTAGAACTTGGCAGGGCGCGCGGCGATTTCCGCTGCCACCTGTTTCACTTCGTCGTGGACCAAGCCATTGGTCACTAAAACCGACGGATCGCCTGGCTGATAGGACTCGCCGGAAAGATCGGTAACTTTGCCGCCGGCTTCCGTCACGATCAGCATTCCGGCCGCGGTATCCCATGACTTCAAGCCAAATTCCCAGAAAGCTTCAAACCGGCCGCAGGCCACTGCGCACAGATCGAGTGAAGCAGCGCCATCGCGCCGCACGCCATGGGAACGCAGCGTGAATTCCCAATAATAGTGAATGTTCAAATTGTCAGTACGTTTGTGAGTCGGAAATCCGGTGGATACCAAACTTTCCGCTAAGCGATTAACAGAGGAAACGTGAATAGGCTTTTGATTTAGATATGCACCCTCGCCGCGCGCCGCCGAAAATAATTCGTTCGTCACCGGATTGAGCACGACGCCTACAATCGGCTCGCCATCTTTCAACAAGCCAATCGAAACGGCGAAGCACGGATATCCATGCGCGAAATTCGTGGTGCCATCCAGCGGGTCCACGTACCAGACAAATGATGCCGGTAAGTCATCCTTCGCAGAGCCTTCTTCGGCCACGATCTTGTGTTGCGGAAAATCATGACGGAGACGCGCCACAATCGCCGCTTCCGACTTGCGATCGGTTTCGGTGACCAAGTCCACGTCACCTTTGTAAATGATCTCTTTCGGGCGCGCGTGCCCAGCCAGGATGATACGTCCGGCTTCTTGGGCCGCTTCGATGGCGGTGTTGAGAAATTGGTTCATGGTTTTAAGCGTGAGCGTCGCTGCGCCGCGCGAGGCAGCAAGTTTATCGCGGCGCGTAAGCGGTGAAATATTCTTTGCGATGGCGCACGATGTCGCCCGTTTTCACCTTGATAGCCACATGTCGGCGGCTTCCCGGAGGCGGCACCGGAGTAGGATAGTACCCCAACAAGTATTGCGTGCGCAGTTCGCGGTCGATACGGTCGAACATCGCGTCTAGCCCCTGCATCTCATCCACCATGAACATGGCCCCGCCCGTGCTGTCGGTGATGGTAATCAACGCATGTTCGCCGGCCGTATTTCGCCCGCTTTCGTTGGCCGCGCGAATCACGATGGAATAAAGCAGCGCTTCGGAAGCAATCGCAGCGCGGCGCGCGTCTTCGAATTTTGAGAGGCTGGTCGTTTCGCCCGCGTCGGTCACTAGAACAATGGCTCGCCGTCTCTCCAGGGGACGCCGTCGTAGAGCGTTCGAGCCCAGTACGATGGCGTCATACATTGAAGTTCCCGCGCCCGGTGCGATTCGGCGCGCGGATGATTGCAGCTTCGGCACATCCGCGGAAAATTCTGAAAGCTGCGTGACACGTTCGTCGAATTCGAAGACTCCCAGCGTGTCCCCCGGCCGCACCACTTGCTGTATGAAATGCGCGGCAGATTCGGTTTCAAACTTCATGTCCTTAAACGTGCTCATACTGGAATCAATCATCAAAGCAAGATCGAGTGGACGATTGGTCTGAGCTTCGAAGCGCTCAATTTTTTGCGGCACACCTTCTTCGGAAAGTTCGAACATTTCTTGCGGAAGATCGGGAATGGGCTGGCCGTGCGCATCGATCACACTGGCAAGAATACTTACCAGGTTGGTCTGAACGCGAATCACGCCGGACTGTTTCGATTTGGATTGCGATTGCTGCGCTCGCAGGTTCAATGCCGGTGCGGCGCAAACTAGGAATCCAACGAGGGCGCAAAGAATGCTGAATCCAGCGGGCCGAGGTCTCTTCATTTGTTTGTAGCAGGCTTAGATTCATTCGGAGGCGAAATGGCTTCCTGCGGAGGCGTTTCGCCTTCAGCCCAGATCGCTCCGCCGGCAAAAAATTCCTTCTTCCAGATCGGCACGGCCCGCTTCAACGCGTCAATCGCATAGCGGCACGCGTCAAATGCGGCGCTTCGGTGAGCCGAGCTGACCGCAATCCATACGCTGGTTTCGCCAATCTCGAGGCGTCCGAGCCGGTGGATAATGGCCACGCGGCGAATGGGAAATTTGGCGCGGATTTGCGCACCAATCTCGCGCATTTTGCCCAACGCCATCGTTTCGTAGGCTTCATACTCCAGGTACAGCGTGCGGTTTCCCTTGAAATTGTTGCGCACAAAGCCGTCGAAAACCACCAGCGCACCATCTTCCGGAGCTTTCATGTTGTCGAGAAGCCCGCTCGGCTCTATCGGCTGGCGCACAAGCTGAAAAACATCGTCTTGGACAGTTGCACCCTGCCCGCCGCTAACCGGCGGCAGGAACGCCACTTCATCTCCGTCCATGACGGGCGCTCGCCATTCGGCATATTCCTGATTTACCGAAGGCGCGATCGAACCTCGAAATTCGGCCAGTTTCGGAAAGCGCCGCGCGTAGCGCTCGAAAAGGTCTTCCACGCGCGCCCCTTCCGAGAGCCCGGCATCTTCCGCCGCCACGCCCACGATTTCCTTTAGTTGCCCAAAAAAAAGCACGCGAACACGCATTGCAGTGATTCTATCGCGCCGTTCCCTGCAAAGCGATTCCAGAGTCCGCCATTGACGCTGGCGAAACACGAGAGCTCGGAACATCGATTTTTCGTCAGCTCTTAGCCGCGAATTGCGCTAATATTTCTAATCAACGAAGCAAGTGCGGGACGCCGCATCGAGCTGCAAACTTCCCGGCTTCTTCAATAACAACAAATGGGGCGTTGTCTGAAAATAGACCATCCAAAAATTTCTGTGTCTTCAGGTTTCCCGCTCTCTTGTGCAAACTTCATGACCGGCGCGGAGGCCACGTCATGAAAGTTTTGATTTCGGGCGGCTCGGGACTGGTGGGTACGGCGCTAGCTGAATCTTTGCGCGGCGAAGGTCACACCGTAGCTCTTTTGGTTCGACCTGACGGCGAGGCGTCTGCCGGCAACATTCGCTGGGACCCCGGCAGCGGCTTTATAAACACGAATGCTATGG
>Ga0209006_10005416_pt1 | contig 11585 bp, 8 predicted proteins | sample JacPin_JW_Ref_O2_FD_188567 | JGI IMG/M metagenome (GOLD analysis project Ga0209006, IMG submission 188567) | Forest soil microbial communities from Algoma, Ontario, Canada - Jack Pine, Ontario site 1_JW_Ref_O2 (SPAdes) (version 2) | ecosystem: Environmental > Terrestrial > Soil > Boreal... | reverse complement strand
CACTGCAGAAGCCCTCAGTGCCCTTGAAAATTTGCCTGAAGGAATGGATGATACTTATGATGAGGCCATGGAACGCATTGAGCGACAAGTGGACAATCGTAAAGAGTTGGCCAAACGAGTTCTGTCCTGGCTGACTTATGTGGTTCGACCATTATCTGTCCGAGAGCTTCAACATGCGCTGGCTGTCGTGCCAAATACGACCAACATCAACCTCAATGCTATAATCGATGAAGAAATTTCGACTTCGGTCTGTGCCGGCCTCGTTGTTGTTGATCAAGAGCGAAATGTAATTCGCCTCGTGCGTAAGTAGCCTGCTCTCCCATGTGTGAATGTTCCATGTGTTTATTCTCCGCAGACTACACAGCGTAACAGTATTTCGAACGTAAGGGGCAATCTCAATTTCCAAGTGCTCGAGCCAGTATCGCCATAACCTGCCTCACGTACCTGTCGTTCGATATATTTGGCACAGGCTGCCGTAATTACAAGTCTCTTCTGACCGACAATCCTTTCCTTGACTACGCCGCTCGACACTGGGGTGATCATGCACGTGGGCACGAAGATACGGTCAAATGCTTAGCATTGGATTTTCTCCAAGATCCGTCCAAGACCGCCTGCGCCGGTGATGTCTCGATGGCGGAAGATTGGGAGCGTCCAATGAACTACTCTGGAATGCACTTGTCTTGCTTCTTCGGAGTGGCCAAGATTGTCGACCATCAGTTAAAGAATGGCGCCATTGCGGATTCGAAGGGCAGGTATGGTAGATCGCCTCCATCAACTGCAGCGGAACATGGGCACGATGCAGTGGTGAAGCTTCTTCTTGCACGGGATGACGTCGAACTAAACTCGAAGGACTCGTGTGGCCGGACGCCATTGTTATGGGCAGCTGCAAATGGGCATGAAGCAGTGGTCAAGCTACTCCTCGCGCGGGATGAAGTGGAATTAAACTCGATGGACTGGTATCGCCAGACGCCGTTGTTCTGGGCAGCTGCAACTGGGCATGACGCAGTGGTAAAGCTACTCCTCGCGCGGGATGAAGTGGAATTAAACTCGAAGGACTCGTATGGCGGGACGCCGTTGTTACAGGCAGCTGAAAATGGGCATGAAGCAGTGGTCAAACTACTCCTCGCGCGGGATGAAGTCGAATTAAACTCGAAGGACTCGTATGGCCGGACGCCGTTGTCACGGGCAGCTACAAATGGGCATGAAGCAGTGGTCAAGCTGCTCCTCGTGCTGGATGACGTAGGACTGGCATAGCCAGACGCTGTTTTCGTTTGTGTATCCTGCACTCCAAGAACAAGTGGGGCCGTACATGATGCGGAATCAACGCTCGGTCCTTATCACTACACCGGAAGCAGCTACTCTCCCATTTCGATGCATTCGTTGATATCTGCCTTGGCCACTATGGCTCGAAACTCGTAGGACATGTCTTTCCTCAGAATCTCAGGCTCCACCAACTCGTAGATTATTCTCTTTGTGTTTCGCATATTATTTGGACAATCCGCCGACGTCGCTGTTCGGTTTCAGATATTTCTAAAGTTACATCTAGAGTACCAAGATACAAGAAGAAAAAATATCAAGGTCGCCATGCAGTTTTTACCAAGTTATCTTCGCTAAGTATTATTTTTTGGATGGCGTCTATTCCACCAGCTTGGGCATACATATTAGCGGCCCAAAAAAGCTTTTACCCTCCACATCGAATCCAAATCCTCAAGCTAGAAAACGAAGCAAAAAACGAAAATGCACCCAGCAACCCAAACAGACGTGAAAGCAAACGCAGACGAACCAATTTAGCGAAACCTTCCTCTCGCACTACTTTTGCTACCAATTTCTCGAGCTCTACTCGAGAGAGGTTGTATAACGTCGTCGTCTCGCATAATGACGCAAACAACGCATCCTGATCCGGAGAACTCTGCGGATCTGGAACTGTCGCCGTAGGTCCTATTTCAGCTGTAGCGGCGGCGGCGGGGGATGGTGGTATTTGAGGAGGAGAAGGAGGAGGAGGCATCATGGTGGCAGCAGGATTGTTCATCGAAGAAGAAGGTGGTGAGGGGTCTGGGAGAGATGAGTTTCCGGGAAGGTTTTGAGTGAGCGAGAAAGTACTATTTGGGGTAGATCTCGGAGGATTAGTGGGTGTAGGAAAGAATGGGTGGGGTATGACTTGTGGGAGGGTCGAGGAAGCCGTCGAAGGCCTGGAAGAAGTTTCGAAATTGATATACGTAGATGAGGGGGGCAGGTCAATTTGGGAGGAAGGAAGTGCAAAAAAATTAGGAGAGGACGTCAATCGGGGAGGTGAACTTTGCCGAACAATCGAAGAAGGCGTATGAATGGAGCTGAAGGGTGAGGATGGAATCGCGGACTGAGTAAATGCCATGGTACTACTCCGGCCCAGCAACGGGGAGTGTCGAAGGAAATTTTCTGGACGTTTTGTTTGTACCGAAGCGATACGACCGGGAACTGGTGTCGGATTAACTTTGCAAGGACATACGGAACGAATGGAATCTATAAATTGCGAGGCTGCAGAAGAAGAAGTGAATGTGATCTGAAAGCGACGGTAAACCTGGAAAAATAAAATAAATTGAAGCGAAAAAGGGACAAGGTGTAGAAAGGACGTACTGGTGGGGAATCTGCTGTGATGAGTCTATGATCTAAATAGCGGATTCCTACGACGGCATCTCGATAAACTGCCTTGAGAGGAAGACTTTGAGGAGAATTTCGTGATGAAAACGACAAAAGGTCTATATCTTCCTGTATTTTTTATATAAAGAATTTAAATAAACACAGTTACTTCGAGAGGAATACACTCACAAAAACGACATCCCTCTGGTCCAAGCCAGTCATCGGGCCATTCACCAACCATGAAACTCTCAATCTGACCGATTCTAATTCATCTCTGATGAGTGCTTTTTTGGATTCAAGGGTGAGTTGAATGACTGGATTAACAAAATGCTGCCATTCCTCGTTTCCTGGGTTAAACCTCGAATATTTCTCTAAAATGTACGTCGACACCGTCGCCGTCGTCGTCGAATGGGTCATTTTTTCCCTTTCTGAAAACTGAAAAGATAAGCCGCGGTCTTTGAATCCTCGGGAGCGACCGTCGCGTGTGGCTATCATAACGACACATCAGATTGTCAGATTGAATCACCACCGTTCCTTAATATCCATATGCAAGCCATACCCCTACCCTACAGAATTCCACGCAAATATCTGATGAGCTGAGTCGATGACCATCACCTTCCACCTTCCAACAGAAATATCACATGATCCGAGAGAACGGCATTGTCCGAGTCGGTTGCAACCAGTTCTTCTCATCGTATTGACAGTGTGGAGGTGAATCAATCATATGAAATGTATAAGCAAAACGCGTATCGTCACTCGTGTTGCGTTCCGATTTGTGAAGGACACTTCCATGGATGAGAATCAGATCCCCTGAATCATAAATAAACGGTGTTCGAATCGCGTGTGTGCACCGCACGTACCAGGTTCGCATTCAACCAAAACATATTCTCCATTAACGCTACGCGGGGTGCCTGCCATCCGCTTCTCCACATCGGACGGAGCAACTTGTTCGAAGCCCGTCCCACCACCAGGAACGCGCACGAACCGTTTCGTTACAGGTGTTGTCAGGTGTGATCCTGGGAGGAAACACAATGCCCCGTTTGCGGGCGTGCATTTTTCGAGTGCAATCCAGAACCCGAGTGCGGTTGGCGGTGAAGTGTACTTGAGATCACAAGTAAAAATGGAGCGCTGGATCAATAATCGGGAACGGGGGCTTACCAAGAACGTCCTGTGATTAGCCGGCCCAGTGAAATATTAATCCACAGTCGCGTGATATTGGACAATTATCATAGGCGAAGCTTACGAGTCGTGGTGCTCAGGGACTGACGCGAAGATTCGATGGCGAGCGTCAACACACGTTTTCTTTTCAGTTGAAAAATAATCGAACCTTTACCACCAATCTGAGGTTGCTTGGTGATCACCATGGACTGCAGGGCTTAGGATATGGGGAGTTGTGACTTCACTAACTACATGCACAATAATTTAATTAATGACTCACCTACTGGATCATGATGAAATCCCAAATCACGGACCAGCGCTACCAATTTCTCGTTCTCGAGCGTCACGTTGCGGAATACAGGATCGAGTTCGTGAAGCGCTGTTAATGTCAAAAATGGCAGGGTAAGACAGGGTAAATATGTATGTTATGCAACACGACTTACCATGGCCAATCTTGTTCACTGCTTTCTGCTTTTCCCTCGTCAGTCGTCCATTCTCGTCAACAGCTTCCTCCTCCAAGAAATACCGTCTAGACAAAAAAAAAGCCCACATCAGTCAAGAATCAACACAACCCAGTCGAAAAAAAAAGAATTACATCTTGTCTCCAGAGCTGAGGAAATACTCATCCCCTACATGATCCTTGTCGCTCGTCGTGAATTTAATCTTTGGTCAGGGTTAGGATCCTCATGCAGGTGTTGATAGATAGATAGATAGAAAAAGACGAACAAACATACAAGAGGATGATTCTCTATGTCAAACTCTTCCAAAAGTTGTTTGGAACGGGCAAGAACCCTTTCGGTCTCCTCACGGGAGAGAAACGAAGACACCAAAAGGTACCTTCAGTTCCCTGAGTACTGCCTTCGGCAAGATGTGTTCCGCAGATGCGTGTACGTACCCATCTCGATGAAACTTTTGAGTTTTGCTGTGAGTCTACCTCGGTTACATGGAAAGTATTCCGTACCTGATCAATTTGGTGCTTTGTCAAATATTCCATACGTAAAGGTACCCAGTGGCTGTAACAGAATTTAACTATATTCCATTCCATGTATCATGAGTGTAAAGTATCCTATGCAACCTCATATTCCATTCCATTTATCATAAGTGTAAAGTATCCTATGCAATGCGTGGGATATATCGGAAACACCGTCCAGATCATTCCGTAACCGGTTCGGCAGTGTCGATTGTCTCCCCATTCGTAAGCTGCTGAATAAAATGATCAATCTTGGCCTTATGAATCCGATGGTGCTCTTGCCACCCCTTCCAAGGATGATGCGGATGCTACACGGCAAAGAAACTCCCTCATCAGGGACATCATAGACATAGCCATAGACGGCCAACAAAAAAGTCCGCTTTGACTCACCATCCGTCCAAACGCCTGGAAAATTTTATCGGACGTTCCCTCCGGTTTCGTGAAAAAATATCTCGCAAGAAGAATGTCATCCTCGCGGCTGTATCGCATTTTCTTTTCAGGAGGTTGCGGAAGAGGAGCATCGCTCTCGTTGCGGTTTAGCTCATGTTTGTGTCTTCGCCAAAATTTCATCCATGATGCCCGAGAGTGGTGAGGTGCCTGCAAAAAAGACGGTCATGAGACAAAGAAAAATGATACTAGAAGAGTCCAGCCACCTTCGCAGCTACGTCTTTCCAAAAAGCGACCATATCCACTCTTCCCTGCGACCTACACAATCACATGAGCAAACGACGATTAGCGTCACTGGACATTCCACCTACTTGCGATAATTCATGTATCCTACTAAAAACGTAATGTCCTCGTCTGTGAATGCTACTCCTTTACCAGTGGTACTTCGGAATAACGCCCTCGGAGGTGTTGGAGAGCGATTTCTCGGTTGTTGTTGTGCTGCTTGTTGTGCCGCCACAGTTCCGGGACCAGGACCCGCGCCCATGAGATCTTCCTCGTCCATGGGTTCCTGCTCCATCCCTTGCGGGGAAGGCGAACGATCGTTATTCATAACATAACCGCCTAAACGGATTTGGTGTTTGTTACAGTATCGACGCCAGGAGTAGAAACTACTTTCGAGTTATAGGCCTGTTCATATGATATGCGAACGGGGAATGCGTACGTGTGGTGAGGTGCCTACAATAATGTGATCAGCAAGCATGCGAAAGTGTGATTCGGAAGAACTCTGACCTTGACAGCAATTCTCTCACAGATCTCGCGCAGGCTGGCCATACAGACTGAGACACGAGAACGCTACAGAATTAGATATACACTGACCTGAGAACCAGACCCTGTTCTTGGCAATAATCAATATACTTTTTGAGGTATACAACATCATCCGAAGTAAACAAGTTGCCGCCATACGTGCTCTTTATGACTCGCGTAGGAGGCGTAGGAGATCGAGCCGGCGGATTGCGTCGATTGACCACCAAAGCAGAGGCCGGTGGAGCAGGAGTGTGCTACATGTAAAATGGGTCACGATCAAGGAAAATCAATTCTGACGTCATTATGTACCTGAACACGGGTACGCTTCCGACCACGACTTTTGTCGGAGATGTTGGCAGGGAGAACCGTTGTGCTCGCATTTGAGGACCCAGGGTCTTCCAAAAAAGGACCAGGATGCTCATACGATTGATCGTACTGATAGTGCTTAGATGTCAGTGCTGGCGCTGACACAGTAAGAGGCAAGAGTTTTACCGCATGACTATAATAATCGCTAGGACCCCCGACCCAGTCATTTCGTTCATCCCCGTACCTGTATTCATAGCCAGGGGCAGTGGGCCCACCGACCATGGTACTGGCTGGAGGGACGGTGTGATCATATGGAGGGTTCCATGGATGCTCTTCACGGTAGGCATGGGGAGGGCGAGAAAGGATGTGAGCCTGTTGAGGGACTATGGTATTAGGCGCCTGCCATGTCTGCGGAGGGGCAGCGGTGGGAGGCTGCATCGGACGTGGAGCAGTTGGAAGGGATGCTGCATACACCTGGTATGGGAACGGAGGATGAACGAGGGTATCCATAGAAGGCATCCCAGGCTGGAGAGGGGCCGGGTGGGCATGTAGAGTTTGAATTTGGGCCACTTGGGGGGCTTGAACAGTCGGACGTGACTGTCTTGTGGACTGGTTTTGTAAAGTGATGGCGGTAGTTGACGGGATACTTGGTACATCAGTTGATCCCACCCTGAGGGATGAAGTTATAATTGGAAAATGGCTTAACACTCGAAGACATACACTTCAGTGCCGTCTACTCGGCAGCCCGCCCAGTTGCTTTGAAAAGTTTGGAGATAGCCAGCCTTGACACACTCTTGTATCCAACGAGCATTCAAGACAATCTTTCCTTTTTTCCCAGCATACTGTCGATAAAGGTTTTGACCCGACTCCTTATGAGGATCGACTGGAAAACAAGGCACATTAGGATTTACCTATAAGGCCTCGTGGTCTTCCACGCACCAAGAATGTAAGGCACTCCGCTATACCCCGGTGATATCACGCCCCCGTGTCTCTGGAAGAGAAGCGGTCAAATATTCCGAAATTCATCAAGTAATATCACAGGTGAAACCGGGTCACGACCATGAACAGTAAAATACGAGAGGCCAACGTGTCGTGGGTCGCTAATGACGCGAATGATTGAACGCGACTCACGGCGACAAGATCGACTAAAATATCTCTGGCTTCGACGTCTTTCTCGACATATATTTGCAAAGGAGTTCCCATCATGGGCTCCAAGAAGAGATCTTCGTTGAGTGAGCCATTTGTGCTTTCTGGCACTGTTTGACGTGAAATTATATTTTGGTCGTGCTGAGCCCGCCGAGTGGAGGTTCGAGCTGGTGCCATGGGTCTTGGTGCGGAATGGCGATATGGTGGTTGGAGTCCCCGGATAAGGTTTGAGGGGTCGGGACATTCCTTTCGGATAGTGAATATTACGAGCTCCGCGGTTGTAGTGCCGCATTGTGGGCCGTTTGCAGTTATCATCATCATGGTTGCCATGATGGACTTTGTATCTTTCACCGAGGATGCTTAATGGAAAGGGTAAGGATATGCGATGAAGTTACTGACTGTTGCCATCTCGTATGAGGAAGATGTGATTAAATATTACGGATTTAGTATTCAACGACCGGTGGAATGTTACCGAATCACAGCCAAATGACAAGATTACGGTGCTGGGGGTTCGGAGTCGGTCTAAGGGCACCCTAATGATCGTAGGCGTACTAAACCGGATAAAGACCCTGATCCAGCTCAGTTGTGAAGCAAACTCGCATGATTCCCAGTATTGATGGGTTCCTGGAATCTGGCCATACGCATGGTTTCTTTTTTTTTTTTAATTACACAGGACAGTGTTAACGGATATGTTTAAGGGTTTCGGTTCAGAGTCATCTCTCAGACGTGTAAAGGCTATACCTCGGAGTACTGAGTAAGATGCTTACCGGTCGATGAGAGGTATTGTTGATACTTGTTTGAGAACTCGAGCTGAGTTTTAAAAATATTTAAAGCCATCACCAATTAGCCATCATTGGCGGGTATTTTACTATTGACGTCTGTTTAGGCACTTCCTTACCCTTACGACCAGCTTGCCCATTCGCAATCACCCCTCCCCATCTCTCATCTCCTTCCCCTCAAACTCAAGGCTTGCGTTACGCTCGATATCCTTTATAGACACTCTTAGCAATGACTACAGCCGCTGGTCGAAAAAAATCAATAGTAACCAGCGCTGCCCTACAATTCGATACGCCAGTTGCTCACAGCACTCTACTAAACCAATCTGCCTCTCAATCGACTTCCCTCTACCAGCAATGCTCCTCTTTGCGCTCTCGTCTTCTCCGTATTCGTGACTTCGCACCCTTCTTCGCCCTCGCTTCGACCGCGGACTCACGACAATCAACCGACCCCGTCACTCAACTATGGGACCTTTTCTCACTAGGAATCCCCCTCTGCTTTATATTTAATCTCCTCGAGTCCATCAACAAAATTACTACTATCGATACCAATCCAGACGAATTCGATCCATCCGACGAGCGTGCAAAAAAGCGTGCGATTGCCCTCTTTGCGATACAATCGAAACAACTCTCGCAATGTGAACCCATCATTGTCACTGACCTGTGGGATCGTAATTCGACGGACGGGCTTGTCAAGGTTCGTCTTCCCTATTATCTGATTATCTCAATATCCGCGGCGGCCTCATGTCTTTAATTAAAAGGTCATCAACACCGTTACCACTATTGTTGATCGACTTCCAGAATCAGCCTTTGATGCAACTCCACCCTCACCGGTCTCTTACACTCTTTCTCAATCTTCGGACTCGTTAACCTTGGTTGGCTCCATCCACTCTACACCCGTAACTGCAAAAGAGAGTGCACGTAATAATATCGTGCGGGAACTGGTAGAGACTGAACGGAAATATGTCCAGGACTTGGAAATCATGCAGGTTCGGGTCTTGGTTCTACTCACAGCGACATAGCGTCTCATTTCTCGCAGAAATATTCAAATGCTCTCTCCCAAAGCAACAGTATGAATCAGGATACCATTCATTATCTTTTCCCGAATCTCAACAAGCTACTCAACTTTCAACGTAAATTCCTCATACGATTAGAGAGTACCGCGGAGCTTCCCTGGCAGGACCAACGCTGGGGACTTCATTTTATCGAAAGTGTAAGTTGATTTGTCTGGTCAAATTTAATCTATTTTACTGAATTTGGCGATCCTGTTGTTGTTCGCGTCCCGCCATTGTTCTCCATTCCCTCCATTCCAATGTTGTCACGCTCGGACCAACAGGAAGAGGAATTTGTTGTTTATGAGCCATATTGTGCCAATTACACTAATGCGGCGGATCTCATGTTGACTCATGAGCAGTCTCTTATGGTAGGCTCAATTATTCTGCGCACGTGGCCCCTAAAACAAATATTCGTCAACAGAGCGTTAGCCTCCTGATTAATGCCAAAACGGAATTACCTGCCTTCCTCATCAAACCGGTGCAACGAATATGCAAATATCCGCTTCTACTTGATGCGAGTTTCTCGTTTCACAAAATCTTAGCTCCTAGCGCTCATAATTTTCTAGTCCTTAATCAAAGCCTCTTCCCCCAATGATTATCCCCACTACGAAGAACTCAAATCAGGCTCATCTGCGGCGAAACGCATAACTGACAAGATCAACGAGGCTCAACGCCGTGCAGAGAATGATGCCACCGTGAAGGATTTATCAACTCGTATCGAGGACTGGAAGGGACACCACTTAAACAACTTTGGCGAACTACTGCTCGACGACATCTTCGTGGTGACGAAAACGGAAGTCGATCGCGAATATCATGTATTCCTGTTCGAGAAGATCATACTATGTTGCAAAGAAGCCCTACCTCCTCCTCCCGGTAGTCGACGCGCGGGAAAGAATAACTCCATTTTGAAGAAGCAACCAACGTCATCAATTAATGGAGCATCGCCAGTATCTGGGCCATCGAGGAAGAAGAACACTCCCCTTTTGCTAAAGGGACGAATTTTTTTGAATAACGTAACACAGGCTGTTCCGTCATCCCCAAGATCATCTATTGGTACGTTTCATCATCTCCGTCAATGTCGTCTTCCATCTGACTGAGTTTAATGCAGCCTCCTCAACAACGGCTAGCCATTATGCGCTTGCAGTTTGGTGGAGAGGAGATGACGATCTGGAATTTTTCACTCTTCGCTGCCGGACAGAAGAGCAGATGAAGCAATGGGAAGCGCAAATAAACCGGTTAATCAAGGAAGTAAACATGCGCAGGGCTGCCGACCGTGGCTTCCCGAGAGCTTCGTCCCAGAATAGCACAAATCCAGGCCCACCACGCCAGTACGAGAGGGGGTGGCCTCCTACCACCGACTCCATTTACCCCAATGGACAATCTAATGGCCGCCGGACCAGTCCTTCTAGCAGCGACGAGCAAGTTGTATCTTCGATGGTCAACGGTTCATATAACGGCGGTCCAATGGGTTACCCGGAGCACGACGGATTCGACCCCGACGACGATGAGTTGGAAGATTACCCAACTGCGACCAGCAGTACATACGCTTCGTCAGGTCGGGGGACACCAATCGGCAATCGGAGAGGCACGTCACAAAGCATGCCTCCTGAACACGATGCTATACCCGGGTATGATCGACCTCGCGCGCGAACAGAGGACGCCGGTGGCCATGTTATGGCTCAGTGGAGACATAACGGTTTGCCGCCAACCCCAGCAACGCCAAGTACAGCCATCCGGCCCACAACACCGCATTTGACGGGCTATGCTATGGATACCAACTTTGGTCAGGGTCAACGAACGAGCCGACCATCGGTACGCAGCCAACTCAGCTCAACAAAATTGAAAACGACCTATGAGAACGGTGCTGTTCCCAACGGGCCAAGTCGGTCTCGAAGTGTCAGTCAACCGAGTTATATCATTCCTAAAACAGCAGCTCCACCTCTTCCTCCCAACGCCACTCCTTGGATCCGTCGTACTAACGGGCCTCCGAGAGATAGTAAACGGGGCAGTGGCTCGAGTCAGTCGACAGGCGACAGTTCTGACTACTCCCCTAATAGCTCATCTCCGATCACCCCGTTCGGTTCTAGCGAATCATCTCTAAGTGGAATTCGACCAACGCGTGTGCAGGCATACGAAAATCCACTGCATGGAACGACGCAAAATCCGCAAGTGAAAGTGAAAGTACATTTTCACGAAGATATATTCGTTATTCAAGTACCGCGATTGACAGAGTATAACGCACTCGTCGAGAAAGTCGGTAGGAAGATTCGTCTTTGTGGACCCCGACGCGACGATGGGCCATTGCGTGTCAAGTATAGGGACGAAGATGGGGATATGGTTCCACTAGGATCGACAGAGGACGTACAG
>Ga0209006_10005415_pt1 | contig 11587 bp, 6 predicted proteins | sample JacPin_JW_Ref_O2_FD_188567 | JGI IMG/M metagenome (GOLD analysis project Ga0209006, IMG submission 188567) | Forest soil microbial communities from Algoma, Ontario, Canada - Jack Pine, Ontario site 1_JW_Ref_O2 (SPAdes) (version 2) | ecosystem: Environmental > Terrestrial > Soil > Boreal... | reverse complement strand
ATGTATCATCCGATTGTCAAAGAGCAGGTACTCCCAGGTCAACTGGAAGAACTACAGACGAACCCCCATCCTACAGAAACACAATTTCAGAGTCAAGCACAAATGAAAGAAAATAAAAGAGGAGAAACTGTTCGCAAAAATCTTCGACGCGGTTGCAATTTTGCAAGAAAATTCGCAAGAAGTATGGTCGGAATTTTGAATCTTGAGATGGTTCAAAGTTCGCGATTAGGGATGGTCGGCGTCGTTTGTTTTTAGCAACTTAGCGTGGAGTCTAATAAACCGAGTTCGCGATTAGAAACTGTTTGAGTCGGGCTGTGTGGTTGGATCATAGCGCGCCCGAATCTGCGAATATGGTTCCCGATAAAGCGATCCACAGCTAATCTTCGATCGTTCGCCACAGCTGTCATCAGCCGCATGCTCCCGTTCCTTGACAAGTTCAAATACCCTCGCCGGGCCCAAAATGCCTACCGAGTGATATTAGCACAATAGTAAATGTTGGTCAAGAGGAATACCCATGGAAGCTTATAAACCTAGGGGGCTAAGGCTGACGGACATTCTGGGGGGGTTGCTCGGTGCGCGTTTCCAACGGGATCGCCAGGCCCTCATAAGGGGTGCTTCTACGGGATCGCAGATCGTGGCCATCCTGGAAAACATTCATTTTCACATCTAGGAATATGAAAAACCGTATTAATGATGTGCTATGTGTTTTGGTATTCCACGTAAACAACTGATTCTAAGCTAGTTTTTATTAGTGCAGCTTGGACACGAACGTGCAAATAGCGTCACAGCTGATTGCCATATTTCTATGGGGGCATCGGGTGTATCCGAGTTTCTCAGCTAAATTTCTAGGAGGGTGTATGAACTGGAAGCGTTTTTTTGTGGTTGCATTCGCGCTCTTGGTGGTCTTGTCGATCGGTTCCGGTCGACTCGCAGCGCAGACGAGCACTACGGGTGATATCACCGGTACCGTAGTTGATCCGAGCAACGCGGTGGTCCTTGACGCCAAGGTTGCGCTTAAGGACGAGGCGAGAGGAGGGGAGCAAGAAACGAAGACCAACAGGGACGGCGTGTACCACTTTTACTTGCTGGCGCCGGGACCTTATACGGTATCCGTGACGGCCGCTGGTTTTGAGCGCGTGTCCCGCCACGTAGATGTGCCGGTGGGACAGATCGTAACGATTAACATACCGCTGACCGTGGGTGCTTCCACGACTACGGTAACGGTTACAGAAACGGCTCCGCTGATTCAGACGGAGAATGGCGACACGTCCAGGGCCCTGACGGAACAACAGATCCAGAATGTTCCTAACCCGGGCAACGATTTGAGCGCGATCGCGCAACTCGCGCCTGGCGCGATCATGAATACGCAAGGCGGCTTCGGAAACGTGGAGGCATTTGGTTTGCCGGCCACTTCGAACCTGTTCACCGTAGATGGCATGGACGACAACGATCCGTTTCTGAACCTTAACAACTCCGGAGCGACGAACTTGCTCCTGGGCTCGAACGAGATCCAGGAAGCCGATGTGGTGACAAACGGATTCTCGACAGCATATGGAACCTTCTCCGGAATCGACGTGAACTACGTGACGAAATCCGGCGGCAACCAGTTCCACGGGAACCTTGTTTACTACTGGAACGGCAGCGCGCTAAACGCCAACGACTGGTTCAATAAGGCCAACGGGGAACCGCGGCCGTTTGACAATGCGAACCAGTGGGCTGCGTCTCTCGGTGGTCCAATCAAGAAGGACAAGCTGTTCTTCTTTTTGAATACCGAAGGTCTGCGCGTGCTTATTCCCGTGCCTTCAAATATTTTCGCTCCCACCACGGGATTTGAGGCTGCCGTCGTTAACAATCTGACTGCCCTCGGTGATACCGCGTCGATTCCATACTATTGCCAGAACCTCCCTGGAATTTGTCCGGGTTCCACAGCACTGAATGCGAATGATGGCGTTGGAATCTTCAACTTGTTCAATGGCGTAAAGAATCAAGCTAACGCGCAGAATAACCTCCCGAATGGCGGTTGCTCTAACGTCGTCAATGCTGGAGTTCCGATAAGCCCTGCGTTTGCCGGATTCGGGGTAGGCAACCCGTGCGTACAGCAGATCCGCGAAGTGCCAGTGAACTTCGCGCCGGAATGGCAGCTTGCGGGACGCGTGGACTGGAACATTGGGGTCAATGATCGGGCCTACCTTCGCATGCAGTATGACGTTGGTACCCAGCCATCGTTCACGGATCCCGTATTAAGTATTTTTAACGCTTCCAGCCATCAGCCGGAGTATCAGGGGCAACTCAACGAAACGCACACATTCTCGCCTACGTTGACCAATCAATTTCTGATTGCTGCCACGTGGTATAAGGCCATCTTCGGGCCCCCAAACCTGCCCGCGACCTTAGCCACATTTCCAACAACGCTTACCAACGCAGATGCGTCTTTAGGCGGACCGGGGGCTTGCGGAGTTGGACTTGCTTGCGACGATTTCATTTGGCCGCAAGGCCGCAACGTCACCCAGTATCAGCTTGGGGACGACGTCACGAAGACGCTTGGAAACCACTCGCTGTCCTTTGGCGTTAAGTATCACAAGAACTACGTGAGTGACCACGACTTCGGGCTGTTTTCGAGTGGACTAGAAGAGCCTCTTTCATTGGCCGATTTTGCCAATGGAGGCGATCCGGCGGCTCCAGGAGGAATCGGAACTGTTTTCTTGAAGAACTTCCCGGTGTCATTGAACCAGCCTGTGCGGCTTTACGAAGTGGGCGGCTACGTCTTGGACGCTTGGAAAGTTAAGTCCAACCTGACAATCTCTCCGGGACTTCGACTTGAGCACGCATCGAATCCGACCTGTGTGGAACTTTGTTTTGCACAGCTAGGCGTCCCGTTGAGCGACATCGGCGTCGTTCAACCATATAACAAACTGATTCAAGCCAACCGCAGGCAGGCCCTGCTGGGTTATCAAAATCTGCAATGGGAGCCGCGTATCAGCTTTGCGTGGCAGCCATTCGGATCGGCTGCGGGGATGCTGAAGTCCAACTTCGTGGTCCGAGGCGGAATCGGTATCTTCTATGATATCTTTCCCGGAGTAATCTCTGACAATCTGGCGCAGAACCCTCCCCTGGATAACGGTTTCACGGTTCTTTCAAGTTCTATCGGAGGCTCTTGCCCAGGGTTTATCGCCCCGAATCAATCGCCAGGGTCCAACGTATTTGATTGCGCCACGGCGGCCCAAGCGGCTTTCCTGACCGCATTCAATTCCGGAGCCAGCAGCGTTGCGCAGGTACCCAACCTGACGTTCACGCAGCGCCGTACCCAGGCTCCGCAATACCAGAAATGGAACCTGGAAATCCAGAAAGGCTTTGGAAACAACGATTCCATCTCCATCGGATATAACGGCAACCACGGGATTCACGAGCCGATTTTCAACAATTCAATAAATGCGTTTGGTTTTGGCTCGCTTCCCGCGACGGCGATGACCTCACAATTTGCGGAACTAGATCAGGAACAGAGCATAGGCGTCTCCAACTACAATGGCGTGACAGCTACATATCAACATCATTTCTCGGGATGGGGCGGTCGCGGAGTGTTCCAACTCAATTACACGTACAGCCACGCTTTCGACCTCGTTTCGAACGGAGGATTTAACGGGTTCACAGGCAATAGCATCCTAAACCTGGAGAACCCGTTCAACCCGAGAGCGAACTACGGTCCGGCAGACTACGACGCACGGCACGTAGTGAACGCGAACTATGTTTGGGAAATTCCGATCCGCAAAATGCTATTCGGCCACGGCTTCGCGGCTCTCGTGGATGGATGGCAAGTGTCGGGTACCATTTTCTACCGAACTGGATTCCCATTCACGATAACCGACTCTGCATTGTCGGGCGCGCTGAACGCAAATAACTACTTCGCGAGCGCCTTCCCGGTTCCGTTGACGGCTGTACCAACGAACTGCGCGGGAGAGAGCCACGCCGGGCCGAACGGGGTTTCTTGCTTCGCTGCTGGTAGTTTTCCCGCTCCGGGCAGCGAAGCCGACCTCGCTCCTCAGGGGTTCCGGAATGCTTATCGCGGGCCGAAGTACTTCGACACGGACTTCAGCTTCGTGAAGAAGACGAAGATTCCGCGTTGGGAGAGAGGCGAACTCGGGCTGGGCTTACAGTTTTTCAACCTGTTCAACCACCCGAATTTCACCCTCCCAGTCTCGAACATAGCGGATCCACAGTTTGGAACCATTCAGGGTGACGTCAGCCCGCCAACCAGCATATTGGGTTCATTCCTGGGTGGCGACGCGGCACCGCGGTTGATCCAAATCAAGGCTTCACTCACCTTCTAACTCTCGCTGAAACGCGAGATCGGGTATCAAATGGAAAGGGCGTCTGGCTACAGCAGACGCCCTTTTTGTTTTAGTTAGAAGCTGGCCTTGAGCCACTGCCGCTGGACATCGTGCACTTGGTCCTGACAGTAGCCTAAGGTGCCACGAAGACTAAAGATTACGGAAGGTACGGTAGTAGGACTTACGGGTAGCTGGACGAGAGGGGGAGGGAGGGAGTTTCCTCGTCCGTGAGCTGTGTCCGCCAGCCAAGGAGAACTCGCAGACCCCTGGAAGTTGAAAACTAGCCATCCTCCCCGTCGAGATGCTCGCTCCGGACTACAAGTCTTCGCCCTTACTATCCACCATCTTGCGAGGGTCGAAGTAGGTTAGAAGCTTGGCGTCGCCCATTTGAAGGTAAAAGTCGATTTCCTTCTCATCCGAACCGATGGTCGGCTCTCCGCTACTTGATTTCTTGGGGAAATAAAAGACTGCACCGGTCACCGTGGTGCCGTCTGGCCCTTTGAGGAATCCCACCTTGCTGGGCGAAATCTTCTCTTTGGTCTTTTTGAGTTGAAGGTAGGCAACATGTTCAAACGCTTCCTCGCCGCGATGTTGAAAGATCGACATGTTCGTTCCCTGTACTAGAACCATGTAATCATCGGGCGTGTTTGCGACGGTCTTTTCGGCATCTGCTTGGCTCATGGTGCCTTTCAGGACGGCGCGTCGCATGGATGCTGCGCGGATGGTGCGCGAAGACCACCAGAAAATGCTATAGGTTGCCTGGGACGCAGCGGCGGCGTCGTTCTTTTCAAGTCCACCGGCGGTACTAGGCGCTGCACTCGCCGCCGTGTGCGAGTTGTCCGATGAGCCGCCCGCAATGGTCGTGCTCCCAGTGGCCTGCGTTGTCCCGGCTGGCCGCCACGCGCCTTGAGGCGAAAGATTCGGCTTGGCCCAAGGGGAGGTGGTCAGGATGTCCTGAACGTCTTTATCCGTCCACTGGTCGAATGGCTTCGTCTTCCAAGGATCGCCCCCGGCCCACGCAATTGCCGCAACTACAAGTGCTGCTGTGAGGATAAAGCCTGTCTTTCTCATAAGTAAGCCTCCTTTCGATTGATCGGCTTTGCCGACCGGTAATCCAAAAAACCGAACTTCGGTTCGTCCCCTAAATGTAAAATCAACGCACAACTCTCCAGACAGCTTTCTACGGGAAATTGTACTTCAAAGATACACAATTTCAGACGCAAAGAAGCAAGTTTGAGTTTCTTTTTGCCTTATTTAATGGCTTTTGCCGAGATTAGCCATCTTTTGAAGCGTGTCTTCATAAGGAGGGCGGGCAACGCCATTTTCAGTGATGATGGCGGAGATGTAGCGGGCCGGGGTGACGTCGAAGGCGGGGTGGGCGGCGCGGACGTCGGCTGAAATGCGAACGCCGGCGAGATGGGTGACCTCCTCTTGAGAGCGTTCTTCGATGGGAATTTGCTCGCCGGATGCGATTGAATAATCGATAGTGGAAATCGGCGCGGCCACGTAAAAGGGAACGCCATTTTCTTTTGCGATCACGGCAATTCCGTAGGTGCCGATTTTGTTTGCAGTGTCGCCGTTGCGAGCGATGCGGTCGGCGCCGACGACTACAGCGCCAACGCCGCCCGTCTTCAGGAAATGTCCGACCATGTTGTCGGTAATCAAGGTGAGCGGGATGCGATCCTGATGGAGCTCCCAAGCGGTAAGCCGCGAACCTTGGAGATACGGGCGCGTTTCGGGCACGATCACTTCGATTCGATAGCCGCCTTCGACGGCCATGCGGATGACTCCAAGCGCGGTGCCGATACCCGCAGTGGCAAGCGCGCCGGCGTTGCATTGGGTCATCACACGGCCGCTCTTGGGTAGAAGTTCGGCGCCGAAGCGGCCAATACTTTTGTCACCTTCGCGGCGTTCTTCGTGGACTTTCAAAGCTTCATCAACGAGCGCTTTACGGATTTGGCCTAGGGCTGCGGCCTGGTCTTTCGGGGTTTCACGCACGAGTTCCTGGAAGCGCAATTTGAAACGCTCGATGGCCCAGAATAAATCGACGGCAGTGGGACGTGTGCGCGCGAATGTGTCGCAGATGATGGGAAACTCCGTTCGCAATTCTTCGAGCGACTTCGCTTGTGAATTTTGGACGCCAAGCGCGATGCCCATGGCTGCGGTAACACCAATGGCAGGCGCACCTCGTATGACCATGTTCTTGATGGCTGCCGCGAGCTCTCGATAATCCGTGTAGGTGTGATGGATTACTTCGCTGGGCAGTCTGCGCTGATCGAGCAGGACCACGCCATCTGATGTCCAGCGAATTGGTTCAACCGTGTGCAATTGTTTTCTCCGTGAATCTCGCAATCCTAAATAGCTTGATGACTTCGGTTACGGCATACCAGGCAGATGCCGCAGCCCATGCGTAGCTATAAGCAGGCCGATCACCTGAAGAGAATTATAGCTCGTGTGGATAACAAAACTTGCCATTACGCTGCGCGATACGGCGCGAGCAAGTGTCAACACAATTCCAACGAAAACCAGCAGAGCGATTTGGCTCCAGCCGCCCCACAATTGCGAGGCGTGCAGCAAGCCGAAAAGGGCTCCGGTGGCGAGAATTCCCCACACTTTTCCGAAGCTCCGCGCAATTACCGGGTAGATGTAGCCGCGGAAAATCGTCTCCTCAACCAACGGGGCCAGAAGCACGGCGAGCAACATGAAGAGAAGTGTGGCGTAGCGATCCTGAAAGAGTGCTTGGATCGGAAGGTCTTTCTTGGGAGGGAACAGCGCAGATCCAAGCGCAACTATTATTGACAGGACAATGCCGCTAAGAACCAGTCCGAAATAATAAACACCCGGCGATATTCGGCTCGTGTCGAGTTTGCGCCAGCCGATCGTCCGCCAGAAGGGAGAATGAAAGCGCAGGCGCATCTGAGCGGCCAGATAAGCTAGCAAGCCTAAATCCAAGAGCACCTGGATCAAAATGCTCAAAAGATTGATGTCAGTTGGGGATTTTTGAATGTGATGGAAGTCCGCGCCGGACAACGCGAGCGCCAGACCAACAAACAAACTGATTAAAACAAATCCGGCGATACCAAGTACTAAGAATAGGAATAAATCAGTCCAACCCCACGGTACTGAGATGTCGTCCGTGAGGGAAGTGAGGGGAGCTGGGAGATTTTCAAGGGGCGCCGAGGTGGCCGCTGCATGAGCCATGTCAATGTGTGGGGCTTCGGCGGGCGCTACCTCGTCCGCGGAATCAACGTGGGCGGCAGAATCATGCGGGGCAGAATCCAAGGGAGGCGAATTGTTTTCACCGCTGTTCATCAGAGATTATGGCTCCCTTTTACTCTTGTTTTGGCCGGATGATGCACAAGCTTTTAATTCAACTCGCCTTCTTTGCGTTCGCGTGATTCGCGTCCGGATTGTTGCCGTTCAACGCCCGCGCGAGGATCTGGCCGGTGTAAGATTTTTTCACGCGAGCCACTTGCTCGGGCGTTCCTTGGGCAACGATGCGTCCACCTTCCTCGCCACCTTCGGGGCCTAAATCGATGATCCAGTCGGCCTGTTTGATCACATCCAGATGATGTTCGATGATTAAGACGGTATTTCCCAAGCTGACCAGACGGTTGAGAACGCCCATCAGTTTTTTTACGTCGTCGAAATGAAGACCGGTGGTTGGCTCGTCGAGGATGTAAAACGTGCGTCCCGTCTGGCGCTTCGAAAGTTCCTTGGAGAGCTTGGTGCGTTGAGCTTCGCCGCCGGAAAGCGAGGTGGCCGATTGCCCTAGTTGGACGTAACCCAGGCCCACATCCACGAGCGTTTGCAGCTTCTGCTGAATCGCGGGAATGTTTTCCATTACTTTCAGCGCGTCTTCAATGGGCATGTCCAACAGATCAGAAATGGAATGGCCTTTGTAACGAACGGCGAGAGTTTCCGCGTTGTAGCGTTTGCCGCGGCAGACTTCGCAGGTTACGTAAACGTCAGGAAGAAAATTCATTTCGATGCGACGCTGGCCATCTCCCTGGCAAGCTTCGCAGCGGCCGCCTTTCACGTTGAAGCTGAAGCGTCCCGGGCGATATCCGCGCTCGCGGGATTCCGGAAGCATGGCAAAAAGGTCGCGTATGGGCGAGAAAACACCGCTGTAAGTAGCCGGATTCGAACGCGGGGTGCGACCTATGGGCGCTTGATCGATTTGAACAACTTTGTCGATGTGCTCGATTCCTTCGATAGCGGTGTGCGCGCCGGGTTTTTCCATCGAGCGGTAAAGTTTCGCCGCTAATGCGCGATAGAGAATATCGTTTACGAGCGTGGATTTTCCCGAACCTGAGATTCCAGTGACTACGGTGAGCAGTCCAAGCGGAAACGTGACATCAATATTCTTAAGATTGTTGCCATGGGCGCCAAGAACGACTAAAGATTTTCCGTTCGGACTGCGCCGATGTTCAGGTATTGGGATCGCAGTCTTTCCCGAGAGGTATTGGCCCGTCAAGGAATTGGGATTCGCCTCGATCTCGCTTGGGGAGCCGGCGGCTACCAAGTGACCGCCAGCTTTTCCGGCTCCGGGCCCAAGATCTACAACATAATCGGCGCGGCGAATGGTTTCCTCATCGTGCTCAACAACTAGGACGGTGTTGCCCAGATCGCGAAGAGTTTCCAGCGTGGCCAGCAAGCGGCCATTGTCGCGAGCGTGTAAGCCAATGGACGGTTCATCCAGCACATAAAGCACGCCGCGGAGCCGCGAGCCGATTTGCGTCGCCAAACGAATGCGCTGCGCCTCACCGCCCGAAAGAGTGGCGGCGGAACGGTCCAGCGTAAGGTAGCCAAGACCGACGTTAAGAAGGAATTCGATGCGCTCGGCGATTTCACTCAGGGGACGCCCGGCGATTTTTCGTTGTCGCAAACTAAGGGTGCCGCGAATCTTGTCGACGGCGGCACGCGCTTGTGACAAAGGCAATGAAGTAAAGTCCGCGATAGACAACCCCGCAATTTTTACCGCCAAGCTTTCCGGACGCAAGCGGCGCTCGTTGCAAGCGGAACAAGGAACAGCCGACATGTATTGCGCAATCCACTCGCGATAGGTGTCGGACTTTGATTCTTCCAGGCTGGTCTCAAGATGCCCGAGGACACCTTGAAAGTTGAGGCCTTTACTCGAACCTCCATTCGAAGGGTTACCGTGCAGAATCAGGTTTTGTATTTTTCGGGGGAATTTCTCGAACGGCGTATCAAGATCGAACCCATGAGCGGCAGCGGCGATGGCCATGGTGCGTTGCAGGAAACTGGAGCCTGAGCCGGGGCCGAGTCCACCTTCGAAAAGCGGCTTGCTCCAATCCACGATTACTTTTGCAGGATCAAAATCAAATTTTGAGCCCAGGCCGTGACACTCCGCGCAAGCTCCATACGGAGAATTAAAACTGAAAGATCTCGGCTCCAATTGCGGCACCGAGATACCGCAATCCGGACACGCAAGCTTTTCTGAATAGACGCGCTCTTCACCGCCAACGACAGCGATCGTTACGAGGCCGCCGGTAAGTTTTAACGCGGTCTCCACGGATTGCTCGAGGCGTTGCGCAATGCCGTTTTTCAGCAGCAAACGATCTACGACAATCTCAATTGTGTGATTTTTCCTGCGATCGAGCGGGATAGGTTCATCCAGGTTAACCAATTCTCCATCGACTCGGGCGCGGACGTAGCCTTCTTTGGCATATTTTTCGAGTTCTTTTTTGTATTCACCCTTGCGGCCGCGCACCACCGGGGCCAGCACCATGATGCGCTCTTCCGGTTTCAGCGCCGACACTGCTTGCACGATCTGTTCGGTGGACTGGCGCGTTATGGGCTTTCCGCAGGTTGGGCAGTGCGGCGTACCGATGGCGCAGTAAACAACCCGGAGGTAGTCGTATATTTCCGTTATGGTGCCCACCGTGGAGCGGGGAGAACGTGTAGTGGTTTTCTGCTCGATGGCGATGGACGGCGAAAGACCTTCGATCGAATCGACGTCCGGCCGTTCCATTTGGTCGAGAAATTGACGCGCGTAAGAGGACAACGACTCCACGTATCGCCGTTGGCCTTCGGCGTAAAGTGTGTCAAACGCGAGCGAGGATTTGCCCGAACCTGAAAGTCCGGTCACCACGGTGAGAGTATTGCGTGGGATTTCCAGGTGGATATTCTTCAAATTGTGCTGCCGGGCGCCCCGGATAACAATTTTCTTCAGACTCATTTTAAGAGTGCAGGGCCGCCGCCATACGGAGCCACCATACACTGGGCATAACGAGCACAAGATAATCTCCCAACATAGCAAGATGACCTTCCACTGGTCAAGTTGAGAGCGGCGGGGACGAAGTCGAGGTGCGTCCTCCGGAGGCGAGAACCGGAAATTTTACGAGCATGCTGGATTTTTTACCGGGCAACAGTTATGGAAGGGCATTGTTTTCAGTAAGATAGCTTTGGTTCGTTGCGTGCGAACATTGCCATTGTCAGAGGGAAGGAAAGCCGAGGATCCCTTCGGGGATTGAGGGCTGGGCCGGCTTCCTTCCCTCGGCTTACTCTCGACCGCGAATTCCATCCTTCGGGTGTTTACTTACCGCCGCTGGTATTTCGTTTTATCTCGATTATTGAGCATCTTGGCGCAATAACAGGGACTAGTGCGCTTGGGCCTCGAACAATGGAACTGGCCGACGGACTTCAGCACCTCAAATAACAGCTGGTGGCATCGCAAGGGCGATTATTGAATGTTTTTTTTCGTGCGCCGTGGAAACTGATGTATACATCAAAGAGTCTTGCATTGAAATCAGCGGGTTGAGAGAGACAGCCGGCAAAATATAGTACAATTATTTTGAAATACAGGGGACCTTGGGCGGCCGTCAGGTGGGGAATAGCATAACCGCAATACTTTTCGATTGCGGGTTTGTGGCCACCCAGGTAGGGTTGCCCTCGTTTCACGCTTATCCCAAGATTAAGATCACGGCGCCAGAAGTCCGAAGACTGTCGACGGGCGTCTGAATTAAGAGCATATCGGAGGGTAGATGAAGATCGCCGTATTGGGTGGGGACGGCTATTGTGGATGGGCTACCGCTCTACATCTATCTGCGCGCGGTCATTCGGTCGCCGTAGTCGATAACTTCTCACGGCGGCAATGGGACCATGAAATCGGCGCGCAGACTTTGACTCCGATCCGTCCTCTCGCGGAAAGGTTGCGAGTTTGGGAGGAACTCACGGGCAAGACCATCGAACTTTTTGTCGGCGACGTCACCGATTACGACTTTCTCTCCGCGACGATC
>Ga0209006_10005414_pt1 | contig 11590 bp, 11 predicted proteins | sample JacPin_JW_Ref_O2_FD_188567 | JGI IMG/M metagenome (GOLD analysis project Ga0209006, IMG submission 188567) | Forest soil microbial communities from Algoma, Ontario, Canada - Jack Pine, Ontario site 1_JW_Ref_O2 (SPAdes) (version 2) | ecosystem: Environmental > Terrestrial > Soil > Boreal... | reverse complement strand
AGCCCACCCGCGGCGTCGACGTCGGAGCCAAGGCGGAGATCTACGCCTTGCTCCGCCAGCTTGCCGCCGCAGGTGCGGCCGTTTTGGTGATCTCGTCCGAACTCCCCGAACTTTTGCTGCTGTCGCACCGAATAGGCGTCGTCAACCGAGGCTGGCTCACAGAGATCCTGGAAAACGGCAGCCATCTCAACGAGGACGTACTGATGCGTCACGCAACCGCGGGCGGTCTGCAATGATCCAAAGCGCCGCTAGCAGGAAAGCTGCGACGATTCCGGCTACTGCGACGCGACTCAGCGTTCCCCGGAAGATGTGCGCAATGGCCTCGGCCACGAGATAAGGCTGCCGCGTCCGCAAGAACAGCAGTTCGCCACTGGTTACCGGCAAACTGCCGAGATATTGGAAGAGTCCAAAAAAGAAGAGCGCGGTGGCGACTCCGCCAACCGTCCAGCGCCACGCAATTTCCGCAAAGGTCAGCGACGGACGATGGAATGCGGCACGAAAGCCTTCGGCTGTGGGCGAGACGCGGGTCATGAGGGATCAGGATAACTCATGGCTTGTCATCCCGAGTCTTTGGAATTGGGTGGGCGAAGACTAGGGCTACTGCACCACGAGATTCAGCAGCTTGCCGGGAACATAGATTTTCTTGACTATCTGCTTCCCCGCAAGCGCGGCCTTCACTTTTTCCTCGGCAAGCGCCCATTCGACGACAAAGTCTTCCGTAGAGTCGGCCGGTACAACGACTTTGCCGCGCAGCTTGCCGTTGATCTGCACCGGGATTTCAAGTTCTTCTTCTTTCGCCAACTCGGCGTCATACTTCGGCCACGCGGCTTTAAGGAGGCTTCCCTTTTCGCCAAGCATTTCCCAGAGTTCGTGTGCGAGATACGGCGCGAAGGGAGCGAGTAACAACACAAGATTCCGTTGCACATCGTCCAGGAACGGAGCCGGCACCAGATTCCGCGCGATCGCGTCTTCGGCTCCGTAGAGAACGTTGACCAACTCCATGATCGCGGAGACGCAGGTGTTAAAGTGCCAGCGCCCTTGAAAATCATCGCTGACGCGCTTGATCGTCTGGTGCAGCTTGCGCTGAATCGCCCGTGCCTCGGGCGAGAGAGACGTTGTAAGCAATGTCTCTGCGGATGCTTTTTCGGCGCTTCCGCCATGACGCACTACGAACCGATACACTCTGCCTAAAAATCGCTGGATGCCTTCTACTCCCGAATCCTGCCAGTCGAGATCGCGGTCGGGTGGCGCTGCGAACAGGCTGTTGAGGCGCGCCGCGTCGGCGCCGTAACGCGCGACCATCTCATCCGGCGAGACCACGTTGCCCAGGCTCTTCGACATCTTGGCGCCGTCTTTGATCACCATACCCTGTGTGAACAGGCGCTCGACCGGCTCGTCGTTGGTGATCATGCCGAGGTCGCGCATGAACTTCGTCCAAAAGCGCGAGTAGATGAGGTGCAAAATCGCGTGCTCGACGCCGCCGATGTACTGGTCGATGCCACGATCGCCGAACCAATACTGCGCCGTCTTTCCGTCAAAAGGCACGCGATCGTTGCGCGCGTCGGTGTAGCGGTAGAAATACCAGGATGAATCGACGAACGTGTCCATCGTGTCGGTCTCGCGCCGTGCCGGGCCGCCGCACTTCGGACACGTCGTGTTGACGAACTCAGGCACACGGCTGAGGGGCGATCCGCCCGTCGAACTCACGTCGACGTTGTCGGGCAGGATCACGGGCAAATCTTTTTCCGCCACGGGGACAATTCCGTCTTTGTCGCAATACAGCATCGGAATCGGCGTGCCCCAGTAACGCTGGCGAGAGATGCCCCAGTCTTTGAGGCGGTATGTGACCGTGGCCTTGCCGAATCCTTTCTTCTCAGCCTCTGCCACCATCTTCTTGATGCCATCGGAGCAACTGAGTCCCGAGTACGCTCCGGAGTTGATCAACATCCCTTCGTGAGCCACGAACGGAAGCTGAGGCTCAGTCATGGTTTCTTCTGGATCGTTGGAGATTGGTAATACGACTAACCGAACTTCGAGCTTATATTTCTTCGCGAACTCAAAATCGCGCTCATCGTGCGCAGGCACGCTCATGATGGCGCCGGTGCCGTAGTCCATGAGGATGTAATTGGCCACCCACACCGGCACCCTCTCGCCATTGAACGGATTGATGGCGTAGCGTCCGGTCGGAACGCCATGCTTCTCAATCTCGCCAATGTCGCCGTCTTCTCGAGCTTTGCGCTGCTCCTCAATGAGCTGATCCACCTTGGCGCGCAGGTCGGGATTCCCCGTCGCGAGATCGTTGACGATCGGATGCTGCGGAGCAAGCTGCACCGAAGTCGCGCCGAAGATGGTATCGACGCGCGTGGTGAAGACGCTGATTGTCGCGCCGCCCGGACCAAAGCCTGTGTGAGGCTGCGAGTAGTCGAGTTTGAAATCAACCAGCGTGCCTTCGCTGCGGCCGATCCAGTTGCGCTGCATAGTGCGCACTTTTTCCGGCCAATTGCCGAGCTTGTCCAGATCGCGTAACAATTCATCGGCGTATTTCGTGATGCGAAGAGCCCACTGCTCGAGTTCGCGTTGCTCGACGATCGTATCTTCATGTCGCCAGCAGCGGCCGTTCACAACCTGCTCATTGGCCAAAACGGTGCAACACTTCGGACACCAGTTCACCAGACTTTTCTTGCGATAGGCCAATCCCTTCTCGTAGAACTTGAGAAAGAACCACTGGTTCCAGCGGTAATACTCCGGGAAACAGGTCGTGACTTCGCGCGCCCAGTCGTAGGCGAAACCGAGCCGCTTCATCTGCGCCTTCATGTTGGCAATGTTACGTAGCGTCCACTCGCGCGGCGGCACGTTCGCCGAGATAGCCGCGTTCTCCGCGGGCAAGCCGAATGAATCCCATCCCATGGGATGCAGCACGTTGTAACCGTTCATCCACATGTAGCGGGCGAGCGCATCGCCGATCGAGTAATTGCGCACGTGCCCCATGTGCAGCGCACCGGAGGGATAAGGCAGCATCTCGAGAACGTAGTATTTCTTTTTGGCGGAGTCGGCCTCGGCAGCGTAGAGTTGCAAATCGCTCTGCCAGCGTTCGAACCACTTCATCTCGACGCGTTGGGGATCGTAGCGCTCGTCTCTGGAACCGTTTGCGGTAACGGTATTCGTTTCAGATTTTTCTTGCGGCGGCATAGGCGACTAGACACACATACTGAGCCTTAGATTCTACAACGACCTGCGATAGAGACGTAACTTGTGACGTCTTTCGGCAGTGGTGCAGTTTGGCCTTTTACACGACTCTGTCATCCTGAGAGTAGCCGTTTTTCCGGCGTAGCGAAGGATCTCCCGCTTAACCGGCCCAACGCATAAGCCAAGTTGCACCACTGCCCGTCTCTACTCACAAGCATGGCGGATCGCGGCGCCACAGGAAATCCCTACGCCACCAGTTTCTTCAGCGCGTCGACGTTCCTGCGGTCGTCCCCGGGCCTGGCAATCGGGGTCTCGGCGATGAATGCCGCGTGTGACAGGCGCAGGTCATTGAGAAGAATTCGAAATGGCTCTTCCCCGATCAGTCCCTTCCCGATCTGCTCGTGGCGATCAAGTTTCGATCCGCGGGCGGCTTTGGCGTCATTGCAATGCACGACTTTGACATTGTTCAGCCCGACGATTGCATCGAGATCGCGTAGCGTCTGGTAGAGGCCTTCTTCGCTGACGATGTCGTATCCAGCAACATGTGTATGGCACGTATCGATGCACGCGCCGGCAGGAACGATCCCGCGCAAGCGATCGAGCACCTCGGCCACCTGCTCGAAGCTGCCACCCAGAGAAAACTCGGGCCCTGCCGTGTTTTCGATGAGGATCGTGAGTCCTCCGGCCGCGAGATCAAGACCCTGCGTGGCGACTGCGATCGCAGCGGCGGTGCGAAGCAGACCCTGCTCCCGGTCGGCCCCGCGAAAAGAGCCAGGATGCAGGACGAGATACTCCGCGCACAACGACAATGCCCGCTCGACTTCGCCGCGAAACGCCTCCACTGACTTCCGCAAGAACAGCTCATTCGAACTCGCCAGATTCACCAGGTAATTCGTGTGAATCACCAGCGGCTTGAGATCATATTTCGCGCGCAGCCGGTTCATCTCCGTACACTGCAGATCGCCGAGTTCGTATGGCGCCCATTGCCGTGGACTGGAAGAAAAAATTTGCAAAGTGTTGCAACCCAGCCGGTAGGCCCGTTCGGCAGCGTTGTGTACCCCTCCTGCGGAAGAAGTATGAATCCCGATGCGCCGCGAAGCCAGGCGGGGCGGACGTTTCGGGGCGCGCCCGCCGAGGATAGCCCGTTCACGGGCAAGAGACCGGGGCATGAAAAGAGTATAGCCATCGTAGAGACGTAACTTGTTACGTCTCTCTTGCCACGAGCAAGGCAGATGGTGGCGACACGTCACCGACAGCACACCAAAGTGCCGGTCCGCAGACCCGCCTCCCGGCAAGCAGAGACGTTGAAAGCAACGCCTCTATAATTGCGGTCCAGGCACGCCGAACGGTAGACTTGGAAGCGCGGCTTCTCCTGCGGCCGATGTAACAAAATCGAGCTAGGCTCGACCGGACGGGCGAGTCACCCGTCCCCACATAAACCATTTCCAGGGTGAATCATGCTAGTCGTCATGCAGGCGCAAGCCACCGAACAACAGGTGCGCGCCGTTTGCGAGAAAATTGAGAAACTCGGCTACCGAGCGCATTCCATGCCCGGAGCTACCCGCACTGCCATCGGCATTACCGGCAACAAGGGCGAATTCGAGCAGGGCTCGCTCGAAGAAATGCCCGGCGTGCAGGAAGTCATCCGGGTTTCGAAGCCCTACAAACTGGTTAGCCGCGACGTCAAGCAGGACAACACGGTCATCACTTTCCCTGGGACGGCTGCTACCTTCGGCGGACCCGGCCTTGCGATCGTGGCCGGACCTTGTGGCATCGAGACTCGCGAGCAGGCCTTTGCCGTGGCCGAACGCGTCCATCGCGCCGGAGCGCAGTTTTTTCGTGGAGGAGCCTATAAGCCCCGCACCTCGCCCTACGCTTTTCAGGGACTTGGCGAGGAAGGCCTGGGCATCATGGCGGAAATCCGCAATCAATTCGGGATGAAGATCGTCACCGAGGCCATCGACAATGAATCGCTCGACCTGGTCGAAGAATACGCCGACGTGATCCAGATCGGCGCGCGCAATATGCAGAATTTCTCTTTGCTGAAGCGCGCCGGACGCGCACGGAAACCCGTGTTGCTCAAACGTGGCATGTCGGCGACGCTGGAAGAATTCTTAATGGCGGCGGAATACATCATGAGCGAAGGCAACTATAACGTTGCGCTGTGCGAGCGCGGCGTCCGCACCTTCGCCGATCACACCCGCAACACGCTCGACCTAAGCATCGTGCCCGCCGTGCAGCGACTGAGCCATCTGCCGATCCTGGTCGACCCCAGCCACGGGACTGGCAAGCGCAACAAAGTCACCCCTCTGTCGCGAGCCGCAGTGGCCGTTGGCGCCGACGGATTGATGGTGGAAGTGCACAATGAACCCGACAAGGCGCTCTCCGATGGTCCGCAGTCGCTCTATCCCGAGCAGTTCGACGAATTAATGACGCAGGTGCGCCAGATCGCGGCTGTGGTGGGACGAACCGTGCCGGCCATCGAAGTGAGGGAGACGATCGCGGTGAGCAAGTAGGACTAAGAACGGATGGGTACCGGGAGCTAATCTGCTAAGCTTTCTTCTCTTACGTTGAATCTGCTTTGAGAAAACTCCTCTTCATCGCTGTCCTGATCCCCATCCTCGGCGGGGCCGCCTGGTGGTATTTCCGCGAGCAGGCTATGCCTGACTATGGGCCTCTCTACCGCGAATACGCCTACGTCACCAACGGCAAGAGCAATACGGTCAGCGTCATTGACATGCGGACGTTCGCTTTGTCGAAGACAATCGCCGTCGGGAGCGAGCCAACCGGCATCGGGGCCAACAGCAAGAAGAATGAAATCTACGTCGTCAACGCGGGATCGAACAATGTCAGCGTGATCGACGCGGAGGCGAATGCCGTGGTCGCGACGATCGGCGTCCATGGACGCCCGTACTTCATCGACGTCGCCGAAGACGGCAAGCGCGCCTACGTCGCCAACTCGGCATCGTCGAACGTCAGCGTGATCGATCTCGAAAAACGGCTGGTGATCGGCAACCTGCCAGTGGGTGCTGCGCCTGGACTGGCGCGGGTTTCACCTGACGGCGCGACCGTCGTGGTCTCCAACCGCGGCGACAATACCGTGTCACTAATCGACACCAAAATTTTGCGCGTAAGGACGACGCTGCCCGTCTGCCAGCATCCCGAGGACATCGCCATCCTGCCGGATTCGAGCAAGGCCTTCGTGTCCTGCTCCGGTTCCTCGCAGGTCGCATCGATTGCGTTGCGCAGCGACGCCGTGAAAACCGGCGGTCAAAGCAACGACAGAAAAGAAGACAGAGTACTCGCGCTGCTCGATGTCGGCCGCACTCCGGTCAGCCTGGCGCTTAAGCCCGATGGCGGCGAACTGATGGTCTGCAACTTCGATGCCGACAGCATCTCGATCATCGAAACTGGCAACGACGAAGTCGGCAGCAGCCTGGAGATCGGCCAGCATCCTTCGCACGGAATGATTACGCTCGACAACTCCCGGCTCTACGTGTCGAACTTCGGCTCCAATAGTATCGCCGTCTATGACATCGATCTGGGACGGCGCATCGCGACCTTGACCGTCGGCAGCCGTCCCGACGCCCTGGCGCTTACACCCGATCAGAATTATCTGCTGGTGCTCGACACGGAATCGGGCGACGTCACCGTGATTCAGAAGCGCAAGGCGCGCAAACTGGAACCGACAGAGTATTCGCTGCTGACGCTGATCCCGGTGGGCGTGCAGCCGAACGCCATCGTGGTCAAAGCGTTCATGATGGCTCCTTCAAAGAAGTAGCGGCGGTAGAGGTCGCGTTTGCAGTTAATCTCGGGGAATTTTGTCATTCCGAGCGAAACGAGGAACCTGCTGTTTGCCGGCGCCGCCAAAGCAGCAGGTTCCTCGTCGCTTCGCTTCTCGGAATGACAAGAGGAAAAAGTGGCTACACCACGGCGGGTTTGGCGCAGAGCTTGTCGAACGCCGCCTTCAAATCTGCGGCGATGGCTCCCGCCTCGCGCGACTCAATATCGCGGCGCTGCATCATGTAGACCAGCTGCCCGTCGCGCAGAATCCCGATCGAGGGCGAAGACGGCGCATATCCGATGAAGTATCCGCGAGCGCGCTCAGTGGCTTCTGTCTCCTGGCCGGCGAAGACAGAATAAATTTTGTCCGGTCGCGTGCCATTCTGCAACGCCTGCCGCACGGCTGGACGCATCCGTCCGGCAGCGCAGCCGCAGATTGAGTTCACAATCACCATCGTTGTGCCGGCCTGTTTAATAGCCGTGTCGACTTCTTCCGGCGTGCGGAGTTCTTCCACTCCCAGCCGGGTCAATTCTTCGCGCATGGGGATTACCATAATTTCGGGATACATCGGCATGTCGATTTTCCTCTCGTGGGTTCGACTTCTATTGTAGCGTGATTGAGAACGATTCCATGCTCTTGCAGGAAAATGTCGGACTCGCACCGCTGACCACCTTTCACATCGGCGGCCCGGCCCGCTACTTCGTTGAGGCCAAAACTCCCGGTGAGGTCGAGGAGGCCGTCGCTTTTGCGCGCGCAAATGATATCCCTCTGTTCGCTCTGGGTGGCGGAAGCAATCTGGTCGTAGCCGACTCCGGCTGGCCTGGACTTGTGCTGAAGATTGCAATTACTGGGATTGACCGACGCTCCGCCACCGACGGCGAAGGCCGCACTCTTTTCGACGTGGGCGCGGGAGAGTCCTGGGACCGTTTCGTTTCGCACTCCGTCATCGCGCATTGCGCGGGCGTGGAGTGTCTGAGCGGTATTCCTGGCAATGTTGGCGGCACACCCGTGCAGAACGTTGGCGCCTACGGACAGGAGGTCTCGGAGACCATCGATTCAGTCGAAGTCTTCGACCGCAAAGACGGTGTTGTTCGCGAGTTGTGCAAGGAAGCCTGCGGCTTTTCCTACCGCTCCAGCATCTTCAACACGACCGAGCGCGATCGGTTCATCATTCTGCGGGTCACTTACGCACTCATACCAGGAGGTGAACCGCGTCTTGAATACAACGACCTTAAGCGGCACTTCGAAGGGCGGGAGACACGTCCCGATCTGGCCGAGACGCGAGAAGCCGTCCGTCACATTCGCGGTCTCAAGGGCATGCTCATCGTCCCCGGAGATCCCGACTGCCAGAGTGCGGGATCATTTTTCAAGAATCCAGTGTTGTCGGAAGAAGCGCACGCAGCCTTGCAGAAGCGGGCCGAAGCGAAGGGATTGAATCTGCCCAGCTATCCTGCGCTGAGTTCACGAGATACGAAGAAGAGCAAGAAAGTATCAGCCGCGTGGCTGGTGGAAAAATCCGGCTTTGCCCGCGGATACGGCCTCGGCCACGTCGGCATCTCGAGCAAACACGCCCTGGCCATTGTGAATCGTGGTGGGGCCAGGGCAGCGGAAGTGCTGGCCTTGAAAGAGCAGATCCAGCAGCGCGTCGAAGAAATCTGGGGAGTAAAGCTTGAGCCCGAGCCCGTGATGGTTGGGTTCTAGAACCAGGTTCCAGCGGATAAATAGTTGACGGTTGGCAATGGTCCCCGCAAGTAACACCCTTTCCCATCGTTCCAGAGAAAGCTTTCCCAAAGAAATTCCTGAACATAATGGGCATAGCGGCGGTCTTCATGATTGAGGGCAGACGATTGGTGGCGGGAGAGGCGATCCTGAGCGGAGCGGCGACGGCCGACGGCGAAAACGAGCACACGCGGGACGACTTGCTCGAAGCGCTAGTCCAGCAGCACTCGCGGCTGGTTTACCGCATAGCATATGCAGTTCTCCGCCGCCACCATGACGCTGAGGATTCCACTCAGGAGACGTTTTTGCGCGTGCTGCGCTATAGCTCGAAGCTTCCGGCAGTGGAAGACCCAAAAACCTGGCTGGCTCGTATCGCATGGCGCGTCGCTGTCGATCGCAGCAAGCGGCGCGGCCGAAAGCAGGAGATTGCGCTGGATGATCCTGAGAAGCCGATGCCGGAAGTAGCTTCCTCGGAGCCGCTGGCAGATGAGATGGTTCGCGGTGCGCAGGTGAGCGCGACGCTGGAGAAATTGATCACCGCGCTGCCCGGAAAACTGCGCGAACCTCTAATCCTGTCGACGATTGAAGAGATGTCGCCCAGCGAAGTTGCCGCGACGCTGGGAATCAATGAAGCAGCGGTACGGTCGAGAGTTTTTCGCGCGCGGCAGGTTCTCCGAGAGAAACTCGAAGCACAAATGCGCGAAAAGTAGAGGCGGGTGGAAAGATGACGGACGAAAATCAAAATCGCGATTGGCTCTCTACGGCACCCGACGAGTTCGACCGCGAACTGAACGCGGCACTGGCAAAATACGCAGCCGCTGAACCGCGGGCCGGGCTCGAAGGACGCGTTCTCGCGAGCCTCCAGGCAGAGCGCAAGCAGGTGGTGGATCGCTCGCCGTCGCGTTGGAGCATTGTGTCTATTACGCTTGCGATCGCGGCGGTGATCATCGTGGCTGTAGCGCTACCTTGGCGATCGGATTGGCCGCGCGATTCGATGACAGCGAATCGCGCTTCAACCGGTACGCCGAATGCGCAGTCCGGCCCCTCGCTCGCGGCAAATGGCCAGGCAAACAGCGCTAGTCCGCCGGTTCCCGCGCCGACGGTTAGGCGTGTCACCCATCGTGTGCATCCCACGACGGTCGCCGCCACGCCTCTTAAGCTTGACCAGTTCCCTTCTCCGCAACCGCTTACCGAGCAGGAGTTGGCCCTGGCGCATTATGTCAGCCAGTTTCCGCAAGAGGCCACGCTGATTGCGCAGGCACAGGAGCAATTCGAAAAAGAGATCCAGCAGGCGATGAAGGATGCACGCGCTGAGATCGAAGCTAACAGTTCCGACCAACAAGAAAGATGAGGCAACTATCCATGCGTAAAACAATTGCAGTATTGATCGTCGTCATGACAGTAGGACTCTGGTTCTGCCCACGGCCCGCACACGCCCAGGATGAATCCAAGGGGACCAGCTCTGCCCAATCGGCAAAAGCAAAAGCCGCGGTCGAACCCTACCGTCTCGATTTCTCGTTCAATGAAGTACTGGACGGGAAGACTGTAAACACCCGGCACTACTCCTTGAATCTGACTGCCGGTGAATCCAACGAGATAAAAATCGGCACGCGCGTTCCGGTTGTCAGCGCGTCGTCAGGCACAGTTGGCGCGCCCGTGCAATTCCAGTACGTGGACGTCGGCACCAATATCTGGGCCCAAGTCAGAGATCACGGCGACGAATGGCTGCTAGTGGTCCGGAGCGAGATTAGTAATATGGACACCGAATCGGGGGAACACAACGGATTGCCGGCCGTGATTCGGCAAATCAAAATCAGCGGCGACACCCTGCTGGTCGTCGGCAAGCCGATCGTGATCGGCACGGTCGATGATCCCAACTCGAAACGCCAGTTTCAGCTGGAAGTGACGGCAACGAAGCTCAGGTAAGTTTGTGACGCAGGCGCCGTCCCGGATCGTGACCCCGTATTCGTTTTGATCCCAAGCGATGGGAGGGTCAAGCGTTCCGGCGCCGGCGGCGCCTCGACTTCACTCATCGGCGAGTTTTGCCGCCAGCTTGAATATCTCGACGAACATTTCCCGCGTAAGTTTCCCCGTCTGCGTATTCTGGTTTGACGGGTGGTAAGACGCCAGGAGCACCTTTCCGTCGGGCATCGGGTAACGGGCTCCGTGTTTGAAGATGTAGTCTCTCTTGCTCGGCAGCCGGCCTAGGCGCTTCAGATAATTCAAATACGCGTCGAACCCGATCTTTCCCAGGGCGACGACGACTTTCACATCCTCTAATCCGGTCAACTCCCGATCGAGAAAGTGCGAGCACTCGGCGAGTTCCTGCGGCAGGGGCTTGTTGTCCGGCGGGGCGCAACGCACGGCGGCTGTGATGTAGAGATCCGTAAGCATCATGCCATCGTCGCGGTGAGTGGCCGTAGACTGATTGGCGAATCCGGTTTCGTACAGCACCGGATACATGAATTTCCCCGACGAATCTCCAGTGAACGGCCGTCCAGTACGATTCGAACCATGCGCCCCCGGCGCAAGCCCCATGATAAGCACACGCGCTTGAACATCCCCGAAGCCCGGAACCGGCTTGCCCCAGTACTCGCAGTCGCGATAAGCACGCCGCTTCTCCCGCGCGATCAACTCACGGTAAGCAACCAGGCGCGGACAGCGTCTGCAAGCGATAACCTCGCGATTCAGAACGTTGAGCCAGGAAGGAATCATGCCAGAAGCCACCCATAAAGGTAAGTCGTAGAGACGTTGCTTGCAACGTCTCCGGCGGCAGCGTCGATGAGGTGCAGGGCAATGCCGTTGCGGCGCCGACTTTTTTGCAACATCGGTCCGAAACGCGGTTTCACGGCTATCAATGAGTGCTGTCACCGCGAGCCGAGTCGTCGTCGACCCAGTATT
>Ga0209006_10005413_pt1 | contig 11592 bp, 8 predicted proteins | sample JacPin_JW_Ref_O2_FD_188567 | JGI IMG/M metagenome (GOLD analysis project Ga0209006, IMG submission 188567) | Forest soil microbial communities from Algoma, Ontario, Canada - Jack Pine, Ontario site 1_JW_Ref_O2 (SPAdes) (version 2) | ecosystem: Environmental > Terrestrial > Soil > Boreal... | reverse complement strand
TCATGGTGGGCTCCGAACCCGCCGACGGACGCAGCGACGTGGTAACGCGGTTTCTCGACTCGATCGACCCGCACTCCTCGTCGCCCTGTTGAGAGCCGCTTGGCGGTCTCGGCCGCTGTCTACAGCCCGTTAACGAAGTCGAATGAGGTCAATCGGTCCATGACGAAGCATGCAACGATATTGCGCTATCTCTGTCTCGCCTTGGTGCTGGCCGGCGCACGGGTGGCTCTGCCTGCTGACGCGCCGGCGAGTCTCATTCTAGTGGGCGGCAGGATATATACGATGAACCCTGCGCAACCCTGGGCAGACGCCATGGCGGTCCGGGGTGATCGAATCGCATCGATAGGCACAAAGGAAAGCGTATTGCTCCTGAAGGGCCCGGCGACACGGATTCTGGATTTGCAGGGAGGATTTCTGACACCGGGACTGATCGACAGCCATGTGCATTTCTTCGACGGCGGCCGCTACTTGAGGAACGTTGCGCTACGCGACGCAACCACGATGGCGGAAGTAACCCGACGAGTCGGCCAATTTGCGACCGATCATCCGCAAGGCGACTGGATCGAAGGCGAAGGCTGGAGCTACGGCTATCCCGACATGCCTAATGGCGAATTCCACAAAGAGGCACTCGATCGCGCCAGTGGCCGTCGGCCGGTGTTCCTCGACTCGAGCATGGCACACGCCGCCTGGGCCAACAGCGAAGCGCTACGCCGGGCCGGCATCACGCGCGATACCCCCAATCCTGCCGGCGGAGAAATAGTGCATGGAGCGGACGGCGAACCCACCGGCTGGTTGAAGGAGGAAGCCGCCATTCACATGGTGCAGGATAAAATTCCGGCACCATCGCCCGATGAATCCAAGGCGTCGCTTCTGGCCGCCATTCGCGAGGCGAACCGGCTCGGCCTCACGCGCGTCGACAGCGCGGGTGGCGACTTCGACCGACTGCAACTGCTCGCCAGCCTCGAACGGGACGGAAACCTGACGCTGCGAATCTCGATTGCGGACTGGATCATCCCCCCCGGATTGACCAAACCGCACCTCGCGGCACTCGAGGCCGCGCGAACTCGCTATCACGACGCGTTTTTGACCTGCTGTGTCGCCAAATTCTTGATGGACGGCGTCATCGAATCGCATACCGCCTTCTTGCCGGGCGGCTACGCCGACAAACCCTCCGAGACCGGCATGCGGTTCTTCGCACCAGACGCTTACAAGGCGTCTGTGCTCACCCTGTACCAGCATCACCTCCAGGTCTATACGCATGCCATCGGCGACGGCGCCATCAAACTCGCGCTCGATGCGTATGAGGACGCTCAGGCGACTGACCCCAATCCGCCGCCGGGTGGACCGAGGAATCGCATCGAGCACATGGAGGCTCCCGACCCGGAAGACCTGCCGCGATTCGCAAAGCTCCGCGTAATTGCGAGTATGCAACCGCTGATGATTTATCCCCGTGACGAATGGAAGGGCATGGAAGGACTGTGGCAACAGTACGCCGGGGAGAGATTCCTGCCGACGGCGTTCGCCATCCGCTCCTTGCTCGACACTCATGCGGTCGTTGCGTTCGGTACCGATTGGCCCGTCGTGCAACTCAATCCGCTACTCGGGATCCGTAATGCTGTTCTGCGCCAGAGCCTCGACGGTCAGCCTGCCGGTGGCTATGTGCCCGCGCAACGCATCAGCGTCGCTGAAGCGCTGCGCGCTTACACTTTGGATGCCGCCTTCGCCAGCCGTGCAGAGAACCAAGAGGGCAGCATTGAAGTTGGTAAACTGGCGGACCTCGTACTCTTTTCCAGGAACCTGATGGAGATTCCTCCCAACGACATTCCCACCGCAGAGGTTATGCTGACCGTCGTCGGCGGAAAAATCGTCTACCAGCGCTAGAGTGCGAGGAGAGAGCATGACGACTCGAGTCAGCGGACGTTCGCCTAGACCGGCTTCAGGACGGTCAGTTCAGCGTTGCCCAAAAGTCGTCTAAAGCCTTTGTCGAAGGTTACTAAGTGGCTGCCTCCCACCTCCCGCACCTGTCCGCAGCCGGCGAGATTGGTATCCTATCGAGAGGTGCTTGCCCGAAGCAAAAATTGCTGAAATACGGTCGCTAATCTATCGTGCGCGTCGAGTGGCAGCACGTGCGATACGTACTGGTCGGGGCGTACAACGACCAGCGCGCCCCGTTTCCGATCGATGCCTCGCCAGTCAAAGATGTCACAGCCTCCCCTGGCGTCGGCGCAATAGACTTTCTCGTAGTCGATGAGCCCATAGCGGCCCTTACGGGGCAGGAGCAGTGATGACATCCCCTCGACTGACAGTTCACCGTGCGCCTGCTGGCACACGGCAATTACCTCAATCACTGAATCGATGTCGCTGCCCGTAGGCGTGTGTTGGTGTATCGGAGAGTCGGGCGATCGTTCGAGAAAGTCGCAAAGCTCCCATAACCGTGACGAGGCTGCCGTGGGAGAGCTGGCGTCGTTAAATGCAAAGAGCCGCCACCGACCGTCGGCGCGCACGACGTGTCCGAGGTGCACGGGCTTAGCGTCTGACAGCCGGATCACAGGTGCGGAATGAAAGCGCATTCCGACAGGGAAGCCCTTCGCCAAGTCTTGAGAAGATAAATCGCCCCTGATGACAGACGCTCCGTAGCGTGTCGCAGTGCCCGCCGTAAATCGCCCTTGGCGGACGAAATATTCCTGAAACTCCGTCGGATCGACGGCGTCGTCTCCCCCCGCTAAAGGTCCCTTGGGGCGCGAGCTGAACATACGCGAGAACCTGTGATCGAATTCGATCAATTCCTTCGCAACGGCGTGCCGCTCCTCGGAGTACGTGCGAAGCAAGTGTGGCGGAGCGCGACCTTGGAGTACCGCGGCAAGCTTCCAACCGAGGTTGAATGCATCCTGCATTGACACGTTCATGCCTTGCCCAGCTTTTGGGCTGTGTGTGTGGCACGCGTCTCCGGCAAGGAAGCAGCGGGGGAAGCGAGCGACGTCGGTGCCGTCTTGCAGGTCGTCGAAGCGTTGGCACAGTCGCTGCCCAATTTCGTACACAGACCACCAAGCGATCTCTTTTACGTCAAGGATATACGGACGCAGAATATTCTTTGCCGCCGTGATCAAACTATCGGTTGTAACGTTGAGGTTGGCGACCCGTTGATTGGCGGCAAGCTTGTCCAGTTCGATGTACAAACGAACCATGTATCCCCCCTCCCGCGGAATTATCAGCATGCTCCCGTCCTTGGCCGAGTGGATCGCTGTCTTGCGACGGATATCTGGGAAGTTGGTGACCGCCAAGACATCCATAACTCCCCATGCTTGCTTCGCGGAATCCCCTTCTAGGGTGCGACCCATGAATCCCCGCACGGCGCTCCGTGCACCGTCACAGCCGACGATGTAGCGTGCCTCAACGGATTCAATCGATCCCGCCTTTGACCCGTCTACGCGCTCGAAACGCGCGCTCAATGGATAGGCCGATGGGTTGTCGAGAGACGATGGGTCAACCTTAAGATCGACTAGGCGTCGTGAGTAATCCGGCTTGAGTGGCGCAGGCGCATTGCCCATTACATCGAGGTAGAAGTCATGTACGCGTGCCTGGTTCAGTATGACATGCGGGAATTCCGACAGTCCGTCCTCAACGTCCTGTATCACCCTGCTGCGAACGAGGTTCTCGGCTCGCACATCGTCCGGCTTCCAAAAGCAGGTCTCGTTTACCCAGTACGACTCCCGGAGTACCTTTTCACTAAATCCAAACGCCTCGAACATTTCCAACGTCCGGCAGGCGATGCCGTCCGCTTGGCCAACTTTCAGCGGACCCGCCTTTTGTTCCACGATCCGCGTGGTGATGCCGGGGAATGCGGCCAGTTGTGCCGCCAGCGTCAAACCTGTCGGTCCGCTGCCGACAATCAGAACGTCGACCCGCTCCGGGATGGAATCCGAAGTTGGCCATCCACATTTCGCCGCGTCCGAAATGGCGGGATCACCGGGCTCAAAGCCGTTGAGATGGAACTGCATCCGTTACCCCTTGTTGGAGGTAGTGTCGGCCCAAAACTGATATCCTGGAAAGACATATGGCGTGATAATCTGTATATCATTTTGAGATACTCAATTATGGCAAAGCTCGACATTTTCTGGTTGGGCGTGTTCATCGAGATCTACCGGACGCGCAGCGTCTCGCTGGCGGGAGAAAGACTAGGGATAGCCCAGGCGCGCGTAAGCGGAATCCTGAGCAAACTGCGCCGCCACTTCGACGACCCACTCTTCGCTCGCACCTCGCGAGGGATGGAGCCGACGCCGTATGCAGACGGAGTCTATCCAGACATTCTGCAGTGTTTCGAGCGACTGTCTTCGCCAGATAGCCATCGCAACGACTTCGATCCCGCGACGGCCAGGCGACAGTTCCGCATTTGCATGACGGACATCAGCGAGATTGTTGTCCTGCCGGCGCTGGTCAATGAGCTAAGACAGCTTGCGCCCGGCGTTACCATCGAAGCCGAGCATATTTCTGCTGCCAGCCCCAATCGCATGGAATCCGGCGACGTCGATCTCGCCGTCGGCTATATGCCAAGCCTTGAAGCCGGCTTTTACCAGCACACGCTGTTTAGGCAAAGCTTTGTATGCCTCGCGGCACTGAATCATTCCCGAATTCGGCAGGCCCCGAGTCGGCAGGCATTCTGCAAGGAGGGTCACGTCGTCGTAGCAACCTCAGGCACAGGTCACTCGATCGTGGATCGCGCGTTCCAGAAAAAAGGGATTGACCGAAATATTGTGCTCCGCGTTCCGAGCTTCCTCAGCGTTGGGCGGCTTGTGGCGCGGACGGAACTCCTCGCCACCGTCCCACGCAGGCTGGGAGAAGCCATGGCAGATCAGGAGGACGTAACGACGTTTCCTGCCCCCGTCCCGTTGCCTTCATACGATGTCAAGCTGCACTGGCACGCACGATTTCACGCGGACCAAGGCAATAATTGGCTGAGAAAGGTCATTGCGCGACTACTCAGGGTCTGAGGATCATCTTGCCTCTCGGGGGCCGCGGCTGGCGCCCTTCCAGATTCAGATTTTGAACGATCGCATCGTCTCCGGCGCGAACAGTTCTTCGGGCTCGAGAAGACGCTTCGATAGTCCCTGTTCGTGGTGGTAGCGAAGAAATGTCGCGAGCGACGCCCGATTGGATTCGATCCCATACGCCCAGAAATCGTCGCCCATGAGCGCGCGCGTCTCTTCAACATGGGACGTGAGCCACGGTAGCATGGCTTTGAGCGCGGCAGTCACGTAGAGGTCTTCGTACGTACGGCGCTGCGCCTCGACGAATGCCTTGTACAGCGACTGCGCAACCCAGGGATTCTGCTCGTAGACGTCGCGGCGGATTGCGACCGTGTGCATGATGGGGAAAATGCGCGTCTTGCGGTAGTACTCTTGCTCGACTTCCTTGTAATTTGGAAAGAGCCGTTGCACCGCGCCTCCCCGTAGGGAGAACGTTGAGGGCATGCGGGCGGTATAGAGAGCATCGATCTCGCCCCCCGTGAGCATCGCCGAGAGCGTCTGCGTCTCGCCGATCGGCTGCACCTTGATGTGGGACGGAAGGTCGAGTTGGATCTTCTCCGACCGTCCCGGCTCCTCTTCTCCGCCGGTGTAGTAAGTGACTCCGTCGACGGGAACCCCGTAGTGCTCGGACAAGATACCGCGGATCCAGACCGGCGCGGTCATCTGATACTCAGGCGTGCCGATGCGTTTGCCGATTAGGTCCTTAGGCGTGCGGATGTTGGCAGCGGCGTTGACATAGATACACGAGTGACGGAAGAAACGCGAAGGGAAGACGGGTATGGCGATGAAGGGCCGTTGCTCCGCGAACAATGACACGGTGTATGACGAGAGCGACAACTCCGCTACCTCGAATTCACGATAGCGCAACATCCGGAAGAAGGTTTCCTCTACCGGCAGGTCGAGATAATTCAGGTCGATACCGTCAGGCTGTACTGACCGGTCGGCCAACGCGCGGGTCCTGTCGTAATTCCAGCACGCAAGGTTGAGTTTCAATTTTGCCATGCTAACGCTCCATTAGATGTCGAGCACGATTGGCGACGTTGCAACGCACATCCCGCAGAAAGGTATTGACACAATACATCTAAGTCGTATTATACGATTTCGTATGAATAAGCCAAGCATTAATTCCTGCGGATAACTGAACGGTGGAAAACCTCTTTGTGGGGAGAGTTCTATGGAGCGATTACTGTTGTGCGAGGGCGGCAAGGGTGATGGGGGGACGATGAACGTATGCATGTCTACACATTCGTGCACTAAGCATTTGGCGTTCATGGCATTGATTGCGTTAATGGTGGCGAATCCCGCAGTTTCGATCGGCGATACACCTTCGCCGGCGACAGACGTTTCCACTCAAGCGTCTCCCGCCACAGATGCTGAAGTGACCGGCACTGCCGACTCCGGCGTGCTCGAGGAAGTGACCGTTACCGCTACCAAGCAAACCCAGAGTCTGCAGAAGACACCGGCAGCGGTTACCGTATTGATGGGAGATTCACTTACGAGCGCCGGCATCACGGACATTCGGACAGCACAGAATTTCGTCCCGTCCGTTCGATTTCAAGCGGAAGGTACTTCGACGGAGATTTACATTCGTGGCGTCGGCGGGTCGCTGGACGATCCGCAAGTCGAACCACCGACATCATTCAACTTCAACGGAATTTACGTCCCGCGCGAGGCCACCAGCGTTCCGCTCTACGATGTCAACCAGATCGAGGTGTTACCGGGACCACAAGGCACACTATATGGTCGCAGTTCGCTCGGCGGAACGGTGAATGTCAATTTCAATCGTCCTACCAAGGAGTACCAGACCAGACTCGAGCTGGAGGCCGGCAACTTCTCGCTGATGCACGTCAGCGCCGTACAAAATTTGCCTATCGGCGATGCTTTGGCGGTGCGTCTTGCTGTTGATGATCTGCAGCACCGCGGCTATGAGACCTCGGGCGCCGATTCGCAGAGAGATTTCAGCGGACGCCTTTCTGCCCTCTATGAGCCGACCGACTATCTGAGCATTTACCTGTGGGATGAAATAGCCGCGCTCGAGGGCCACCCGGAGAATTCGGTGGTGAAGGGCGTCAATCCGGCAACCGGTAAACTCGACCCGAATTCGTACCTGAACTCAAACCCTTGGAACGATGAGCTGCCTGCACCTTATGCAGCGAGGCTACCCTTTGGTCAGCCCGGAGCAGAGCACCAGGGCTACAGTAACAATATGGTGGGGGGCGAAATCAACGTCAAACTGGGTCCCGACATCAAGGTGACCGACATCCCTTCATACCTGGACGTGACCGTATCCCCGAGTTACTGGCTGGGCGCATTTCCGGCCAATTTGACGGTTCACTACAATCAGTGGACCAACGAATTGCGTGCGTCCGGCACCGAAAGTTGGGGCACGTGGCTGGCGGGCCTGTATGCATACCGTTTGCAAAGCAGCGGGACCTTTGCCTTCGGCGGCTTCACGCCGCAAACCGCTCTCGCGGTTCCATTCGACATCGATTTGAATCGCATCACCGGGCAAGCCGGCTTCGGTCAGGTCACCCTAAATGTTGTACAAGATCTACGCCTGACGCTGGGCGGCCGGTACAGCCACGATCACCGGATCGGAGATGGCAATTTGGATGGTCTCGCGGCGCTTACCCCATTCACGTACGACCACACTTTCAGCCATGTTGACTACAAGGTAGGGCTCGACTACGACCTTGCACCGGGAGTCTTACTCTATGGTGCCGTTCAGACGGCCTATCAGCCCGGAACCTTCAATGGGTACGCGAGTACACCCACCTACAGCAACGCCGTCGGTGCGGCCAATCTTAGAGCTTACAGCATCGGTGAAAAAAGCCGCCTCTTCGGCGATCGCCTGCAGGTTAACGACGAAGTCTTCTACTATGATTATAGTGGTTTGTTCGCCTCGGCCTATAACACCATTACCAACCAAATCCAGACATTTAATGCGCAGAAGACCGAAATTATCGGAAATCAGTTCGATCTCATTTATAAGGTCACGAACTCGGATCAAATCAAGCTGTCGGCCGGCTATCTCAACGCGCGCAACATCCGATTTGAACTTCCGGACGGCTCGGCAAACTATGACGGTTACCAGTTACAGTACGCCCCGGACTGGACGGTGACCGCGGGCTACGCACACGATTTTCATTTCGAAAGCGGCTACTTGCGAGCAAGTGCGTCGTCTAGATACGAAGACTCGTTCTATGCCGACTTTGGCCATACGCCGGGAGGGCGCCAGCAGCCCTACCATAAGTCCGATATCTCACTGACGTACTACTCGGAGCGTGGCGGTTGGAGCCTCGGAGCCTGGGTCAAGAACATCGAGAACGTGGCGGTCATCGCCGCATCGGCCGGCGGTAGCAATATTCCGCCGCTTGCGGCGGGTGCGACTTCAAACCTGGAATCGCCCCGAACATATGGACTGCGCGCTACGTGGAATCACTGATTAATCGCCTGGAGGAGAATCATGAATAAGCAGTTTATGGTCGACATGTTTGCGGCGGCGGACACTCGGGACATTCCGAAGACCCTGCGGTACCTGAGTGACGACGTCGCGTTTCGCTTCGGGAGCGCGCCCACACTGCATGGTCACGCACAGGTCACGGAAGCACTTACGACCCTGTTTGAGACCGTGAAAAAAATGCGACACACGATCGTCGGTGTGCACAACTGCGGTGACGTGTGGGCCGTTGAAACCGTCGCGCACTACGAGGATCGTTACGGCCGGACTTTCTCCTACCCTGCGTGCAATCTGATGGAGCTTCGCGGCGATCGCATGAGCGTCTACAAGATATTCATCGATAACAGCGAGATGTTTCAGCCTCCCAAGTAATCATGGCGCAGTACTGTCGCCGACTTGCTCGTCGACGGGGGAATGACGGCTTGGTAACTCACGAATTTACACACACTACATTCTGGAACGCCTACGAGAGGTTAAAATGACGATCAAAACTCCTATGTCTTTCACCGACGCAGCCAAGCAAGAAATGGACCAATACCACTTCGTCGCAGACCTGCGCGTGCAACCAAGGTGGGATATTCCATCGCGGATTGCGATAAACGTGGCCGTGTCTGGTCGTGCGTCCGGAGGAACCTCGGGCGTCGATGCCGGCGATGCGTCTCCGCAGAGTGTGGACGACTATATCGAAGCGGCGGCTGGCGTGATCGAGGCCGGTGCCACCGGAATCCATCTCGACTTCACGCTCGTGACCGATCGGCAGGGCCACCCTCTGGACTCCGGTGACACTCCCATGGTGGACGTATATCGCATGGTGCTGGGCCCCCTGCGCGCCCGGTTTGGCGATACCTTTGTATCGAATCTGAATGTCCTAAGCGGCAAAACGTTCGACGCCTGTGTGGCTCCCGCCCGCGCTGGGCTCGCCGATGTCGCGCCTTGCGCGTCCGGTCACCCCGACGCATTCATGCTACCCGCAATGCAAGCTCTCGAGGAATGCGGCGTAAAACCGGAGATCGTCGTACATAGCTCCGGCGAAATCGAACTGGCAAAACGAAAATTGATCGATGCCGGTGTGCTTTCACGGCCGCTCAACTGGATTATTCTGTTTGGTTTGCCCTTCAACTCCGGCCGAACGTTACTCTCCGGCACCTGGGTTCCGAATTCGCGCGACCTGATTACTCACCTGGTCTTGATGATCGGTCAAATCCGCGACATCGATCCAACGTCCGTGATTACCGTCTGCGCCGCGGGCCGCGCCACACTGTATCTAACCACGCTCGCAACGATGCTCGGTGTCAACATACGTGTCGGTTTGGAGGACACGATGTGGCGCTACCCAAATAGTGACGAGCAATTCTCATCCAATGTCGAGATGTTTCAGAGGGCCAAGACAATCGCCGAACTGCACGGCCGGCGCGTCACCACGGCCGCCGAGTACCGCGCAGACCTCGGCGTGCGCTATCAGTACCGAAAGGCGTAGCCCGTCCAATGTCCAAACCACTCAAAGACAGAGTAGTCATCGTCACTGGTGCGGCGGGTGGCATCGGACGGGCCTGTGCGGTGACGCTCGCGGAAGTGGTTGGCGAAGCGGTTGCATGGCTATTATCCGATGCCGCCTCATTCGTTACGGGGGCGTCGATTTCCGTGGACGGAGGTGCGCTTGCAGGTTCTCCCTAATTCCGGTAGTCATGGAGTGAGATCAATGGGCGAGTATTCGACAGGCGAGCCGGCGTTCGACGGGACCGCAGAGCTGTGGTTCGAATCCGTCGCGAAGCCCCATTCTCGCTCATGGCGCAATAGCATCCACTCTCGCGAGTGCGGTCGTAACAGCTGTCTCGGCGGCGTCCGGTCCGAATCCGATACCCTCCATGGCGATTACCTCGACGTCGGTGATGCCCATAAATCCGAGGATCGCTTTCAGATAGGTGTCCTGGAAGTTGAAGGCTTCCATTGCACCTCGGGAATAGATTCCACCTCGCGCGACGACGAGGTACACCTTCTTCCCTCTGACCAATCCTTCCGGAGCGTTGTTCGCATAGCGGAAGGTGACACCGGGGCGCACTACATAGTCGATATATGTCTTGAGGCTCGAGGGAATGCCGAAGTTGATCATGCCGGCCGCGATAATAAGGGTGTCTGCGGCGAAGAGTTCCGCCAGCAAATCATCGGACAGTGACAATGCTGACTTTTGCGCGCTCGTCAAGAGCTCCAACGGTGTGTTGCGGGCCACCGCGAAGCTATCGTCGATGTGCGGCAAAGGCGGACGCGTCAGGTCGCGCACGGTAAGGTTGGACCCGGGTCGGCTGGCGAGTTTTTGGGCAAGTTTGCCGGCCACGCGCGTCGAGTAGGATTCCACTCGCGGGCTCGAGGTGATCAATAAAATTTGGCTCATCTTGTTCTCCTTTGGTCCCGGGAGTTTGGTCAGACGCTCTCGCTAACCAACACTCTCTTACCCATCTCCGCCGACTGTTCAATTGCATGAAGAGTCCGGTGAAGAGAGACGGCGTCTTCGAAATTGGGCGCTACATGCGTTCCATGACGTAGGTCCTGCGCCATCAATCGGTAGAGGCCCGCAACATTGCGCGCCGCAATAGCATCCTCGAGACCAAAGTAGTACGACGATGGAATATCAAGCTCGGAGTAGCCCTCCTCGCCCCTTCGACCCGCCTCCACCCGCAATGGCGAGATGTTGATCACAGGAACCTGCTCGCTCTTAGCAGTGATGCGCAGGTCCCCCTCGGTTCCGTTGATCTCCCAGAGCAGCCGCGTTCCGCGCGGCAAACCGCCGCGAAACTGCATCGACAGGGGAGCGCCACATTGGAGCAAGCCGCTCACCAACACCTGATCAGGCGTTCTCATCGGAATCGTCTCCCCAGTGTCGGTGACTCGCGCTGTCTGCCGGCGCTGTGCCAACACTGCGGCGACCTCACGGAGCTGTCCTAGGGCGCTATGCACGGCGGCAATGGCATGCCCACCAATGACGGACAGCAGGGTTGCACCATTCTTCGAATCCATGGCGTAGGCCTCACCGAGACTCACGTCATCGCCCCAAGTAAACCCTGCACCGATGTAAGTCGACGAGAGCACCTCCCCGACGTACCCATCAGCAAC
>Ga0209006_10005412_pt1 | contig 11592 bp, 7 predicted proteins | sample JacPin_JW_Ref_O2_FD_188567 | JGI IMG/M metagenome (GOLD analysis project Ga0209006, IMG submission 188567) | Forest soil microbial communities from Algoma, Ontario, Canada - Jack Pine, Ontario site 1_JW_Ref_O2 (SPAdes) (version 2) | ecosystem: Environmental > Terrestrial > Soil > Boreal... | reverse complement strand
ACACTTTCTTTTTCACCAACGGCGGCGCAGAAGCAACGGAAAACGCCATGAAGCTCGCCCGCTTCTTCACCGGACGCCACAAAATTATCGCCCGCTACCGCTCCTATCACGGCGCAACCGGCGGCAGCATCACGCTCACCGGAGACCCGCGCCGCTGGGCCGCCGAGCCCGGCATCCCCGGCGTCGTCCACGTCCTCGACCCCTACCACGGCATCGAGCGCGGCTGGGACTCCGCCGAAACTTCCCTCGCCATGATCGAAGAAACCATTCAACTCGAAGGCTCGCACACCTTCGCAGCCTTCATCCTCGAAACCGTAGTCGGCACCAACGGCATTCTCATTCCGCCCGACGGCTACCTCCAGGGCGTACGCAAACTCTGCGACAAATACGGCATCCTCATGATCGCCGACGAAGTCATGGCCGGCTTCGGCCGCACCGGCGAGTGGTTCGCCGTCGATCACTGGAACGTCGTCCCCGACCTGCTCTGCATGGCCAAGGGCCTTACTTCCAGCTATCTCCCGCTCGGCGCAGTCGGCATGCGCCATCACATCGCGCAACATTTTCAAGATAAGGTTTTTTTCGGCGGCCTCACCTACAACAGCCATCCCATGGGATGCGCCTGTGCGTTGGCGACAATCAAGGTTTATGAGGAAGATAACTTGATCGATAACGCCAAAAAGATGGGCGCAGTCATGAACCATCTTGGCAAAGAGATGCAAGCGAAACATCCGTCAGTCGGCGATTACCGCAACATCGGCCTCTTCGGCATCTTCGAACTGATCCGCAACCGCAAAACAAAACAGCCCATGGCTCCCTTCAACGGCACTTCCGAAGAAATGACCGCCCTCGGCAAGTTCTTCCGCGAACAAGGCCTCTACACGCTAGTAAGATGGAACACCTTCTTCACAAACCCCCCGCTCTGCATCACCGAGCCCCAACTCCGCGAAGCCTTCGCCATCATAGATAAAGGCCTGGAGATCACCGACAAGGCTGTCGTAGATTAGCTTGAGAATGAAATGGGTGCCCCATCCTTCTCGCGTTCTGTGCGAGAGGGTGGGGCCTTTGACTTCCTGTCCAGAAATAAAAACAGGGTGCCCCAGTTCTCGCCGATTGCGAGAAGTCGGCTTCGCCGACCAACAAACTAAAACGAACAAATAAAGAATCCCGTTCAGACGGATCACGCGCTGGCTACTAACCGCCCTTGACTCTTCTAATTCAGCACAGTTATAGTTGGATTCTTCTTTAGGTCAATCGTAGTGTTTCAGTCCTCATTTCTCGCGAACCAGGATTTATCTACCAGGGAGAACTCTCATGCTGAACCGAAAAGCAACTTCTTTGCCTCTCTCCACCACTCTCGATAAAAAGCTCATCTCCTATGCGGCCGCGGTCGGCACTACCTGCGTCGGCGTGCTTGCCATGCCGCAATCTGCCGAAGCCAAGGTTGTGTATACTCCGGCGAACCGAACTATTCACTTCGATGGAAAAAGCATTCTCGACCTGAACAATGACGGCATTGCCGACTTCGTCTTCAACGGAGGCGGATTGGGCAATCACAGCGCGGTGTTTGTCCGCCCCTTCCGCACCTCCAATCACGTCCTCACCGGATCTGAAGGAACTTACTGGGCGGCGGTTTTGCCCGCGGGTGCCCAGGTCGGGCCCGGAAACGGCTTCGTCGGTCACAAGGCGGCAATGGAAGCGGAGTGTGATTGCTCGGGCAGCATCGATTACGTTGGCCCCTGGTTGAACGCGACCAACAAATACCTTGGCCTCGAAATCACCATCAACGGCCAGCATCATTTTGGCTGGGCACGCCTCACCTTCGTTGCCTATGGCGAAGCCACACTTACCGGCTATGCGTACGAGACCGTCGCAGGCAAAGCCATCGTCACTGGAGTGACAAGCAGCAATGACGCCGGCGCGGAGCCCGACCAAGCCGGTAATGCTTCCTCGTCTATGGGAATTCCATCGCTCGGACTACTGGCGCGCGGAGCGGATGGACTCGAATTATGGCGGCGGGATTCCACTGTAACGGTGGAAGCGAATACGATTACACAACAGTAAACATACACGAGATGGATGCCCCATCCTTCTCGCATTTGGTGCGAGAGGGTGGGGAGTTTGACTTCCCCGTCTCAACCCAACCATTGTCACCATCAGCCAGAAACGCGACTCGCGCTTAACAGCGCGTGGCGAAAACTACACCAACTGATTCGTTCAACCCGCATCGCTACGCCGGTCTCTTCCAAATCAGTCGTCGAACGACATGGCCTTTCCACATCCACAATCCCGAGAGGAGCAATACAGGAAGAAAAAAATACCGAATACTATGGGCATAATAAGGAGTGTCCGAAGGCGAGTCATAAATGTACCCGACTATCGGAATGCCACAGACGATGTGAATCCAGCGAAAAATCGAGCGTTTAGTGGGCTCTTTCATGATCGACTTGTCCTCCATTGATTGGAGATAAGCGAGTTGCCACGCCTCAACCCACCCTGGACACAAACTTCCGTTCGTGCCAGGCAGTTACTCCGGCATGGCTTTGCTGTCCACGATAATGGAATGCGCGGCACGGAGATGGACGTTTCCGGACCCTGCTATGTGAGCCAGGGGATACCATCGGTGGCCCATCAAGCCCGGTTTTGGCTTGAGTGGGAACGCTGAAAGATGTTCAGCTCGACTCTGTCATCCCGACCGAAAAGATCATCGCTAGGATGCATCACTTCTCGCCGCCTTTGCGCGGGCTCGTGACCGCGGCCCTCATTCGCGTTCCGAGCAGCCAGCCGCCTATCTTTTCTTTCCTAACTTCCGCTTCACTACCATCCCCTCAGGCCCCGCAGTCGTAAGCTTCGGCAGAATCGCCGCATTCGCAATCTTCTGAAATTGCGTAAAAGGACACAGCTGCTCGCACCCTCGCAGCTTCAGCTCAACCCTGTCGGGCGGATTTTCTAACGTCAAATCTTCCAGCTTGCGCAGCTGCGTCAGCGTCTGGTGTACGTAATACAGCCGCACTGCCTGCGTGTCCGCCGTCGTTCCTCCCCACAGCTCAAAAATCAGCGCGCCCGCCGGTGGCGTATCGTTCTTCGGAAGGTCAGGCAAAGTCCAATCAAGTTGCAGCAACCCCGCCACACTGGCCACATCCGTATCGTGCCCGGAATAAATCACAAAAGGCCTAACCTTAGCCCCAGGCCCGCCCTGCTCCAGCTTAAGCAGAATCTGATTGGCCAGATTCGATCCCTGAATCTGTCCCATATATCCGTCGTGATGCGTCCAGTCGAAATAAAGCGTATGCAGCTCTTGCATCTGCCGGAAACTCTGCCCGCCGTCGCAATCTGGGCTGTTGTATCTCACCCGACCCCACCCGTCCAGGTTGCACGGCATGCCGTTGCCATATTCCAGCAGAAAATTCTCGGTCGCCGTGGAACTCACAGAAAACATCCCAGTCCACTTAAGCGACGTCTTTTCGGCCTTGGCCTCGGTAGGCAGGCTCAACACAGAACTGCAAGCCACTGCCACCGGCCCGCCGCAAAGCGTGTTTTGCAGCGTTTGCAGTGCCGGATGGTAAGTGGTCAGCATATGCGGCACTTCGAGATTGATCTGTTTGGCGACATCCTTCACCTTGTCAGTATCAATGGGCCCATCAGGCGTTTTTAGGAACGGAGGATAGGACAGCGGATGAAAAAAATAGTCGGTGGGATTTGCATCGCTAACCTTGCACTTGTCGGGCCCCGACTGCGGCGCCGGAGTGTAGGCCAAAGAGTTTACTGGAATCAGGCAACTGGCGATTCCCCTCGACATCCCCGCGGCCAGCGCACGCGCCGTTCCCAGCGTCCGCTCCTCGTTATCGGCCCAGATATACACCTTGCCTGCCGGACATTGACCAGGCGCAGGCAGCAGCCCTTTCTTGGCGTAATAGGCGCGATAAAAACTGCCCATCTGTTGCACCAACTCCGTCCCCCGAGGCGTCAAATCGCCCGGACACGTAACATGCCACTGATCAAGGCTGGGCCACGGCTCGTTCTGATTCGGAGAAGTGGTCATGTGCAACAGCGGCGACCGCACTCCATGCCGCGTGAGCACCACAACCATCCTGAGTTGCGAAGTCTGCCCCAGCGCAGATGTAACCAAAAGCGGTGCAATCAGTACAGATACAACCAGCAGAAGAAGAGTCGGCAATAAACGCCTGGCAACCATAAGCAGCTCCTAAGTCGCGCAATTATGTCGAGGAGAGATTGAAGAACCGTTTTAGCCTTCCTCCTCCACTGGTGTCTGCGCGCTAACCTTTAATTATCTGATCGGGCACACTGGCGGGCCGGCCGTTGACATAGCATCCTACGGAGCCGAGTTTCGCGAGTAATGTATGCCAAGATCCGGTGTACGGAGCAAACTCCGAGTAGGAGGAGTATCCCCACGCACAAGGAAGTGTCGCAACACGATATCAGCGGAATTGTGAAACACCATCGGTTCAGAATCAGCAACAATGCAAACCCACTGAATAGGTTCTCGCAGAGCAAAGCCTCCGCCTGCATCTTCGATAAGGTCTCCCCAGCTTCTTTGTCCTTTGCAGCGATCTCGTCCGTTCCCGACTCACCCTCCTTGAAGTTGATTCCTTTCAGGCGGAAACCATAGCGCTTCAACCCGTGAACTAACAACCATGGGAGCGACAAAGGTGTTAGAAGCATCCCCACTACGTAACCTGCACCGAGGAGAATCGCCAATTTACTCCACGTAATTTCGCCAAACAAATTGCGGTGAGGCCAAAGCAAAACCACCAAAAATGGCACCCCAGCGCACACCCGCGCAATCAAGTCATAGTAGATACTAGGAACAACTTTTGATACTGCACCAAGCGTTGAACCAGATTCTTCAGCCATAACGCCGCCTCCATTGCCACATCGGACAATGCCGCCGTCCAAACTCCATCTACCCACCCGCGCCGAGAACCACAAAATGCCCCTAATCTAGGTTCGAAAGACACCCCTTTTTCCACACTCCCCACTTGTGACATTCAACCTTTACTCAAATTTCCAAATTAAGCAATCATGGTCACAGCGCGATTTCACTGAACCAAAAGTCGCCAACAGAAATTTCAGTTTTCGTGAAGAACCACAACCAACTCGACACCCCCGATTGGGCGCGGAAATTCCGCACCGACTTAAGGGCCTTACTTCTCAAGAATTTAGACGAAAGTCCTTCGTTTAGAAGAATTTGCCGGCAAGCCCTCGGATTCGAATCCCTTAACCCCAATCAATTGACGAATTTAGCCAAAAACAATCTCATTTTTCGAGGTCCAGATCCAATGTCATCCACTCCCGCAAAACCTCCGCAACGCGAAACCTTCAAGAACGTCCGCACCTGCCAGCACATCAAAGTCACCGGTGTGCCCTGCGGTGGCCCTCCTATGCGCGGTGAACAATTCTGCTACTTCCACCAGCGCATGCTGCGCGGCGTCAAAACTCCGCCCAACGTCCGCATCCATCCCGTCGCCCTGATCGAAGATGAAGAATCCATCCAGGCCTCGCTCATGGAGATCATCAACGCCCTGGCCCGCAATCACATCGACCTGCGCCGCGCCGACCTTATGCTCAAAGCCCTCTGGATCGCGGTCAAGAATTCTCGCCGCGCCAAATTCAACGTCAGCAACAGCCAAATGGTCCGCGAAATCCCCGACTATCCCGCTCCGCCCAAACCCGTCGCAGTACCAAAACCCGCACCCGCATTCGAACTCGACGAAAACGAACAGTACATCAAGAAATGCAAAGTCAAAAACGCCCTCGCCCAACTCCAGTCCCGCGCCCTCGGAACCATACCCGCGCCATCCGTTGTCAGTTCCGATGTCAGCGCCGCACCGCCTGCTCCGGTTCTGGTACCCGCGGCCGGCTCAACCACAAAAATCCAAGCGAACCCACAGCTCACCACAAAGGCAGTCGCTCAAATAGATCCCACGCAACACAAACCGCCCGCCCGCGCAGGAGCCCCCATGACGACAAGAATAGCCGTCAACCAACAAAAAACTCGAACCTGAAAACGCTTGGGAGTCCACAGAGAAATTCCTCGCTGTGTGGGTTTGGAGAAAGGCGCGATTTCACAGCTTGCGGAGACACCCGCAAATGTGAGGGCAACCGTGGACGAGCGGCCCTTCAGGGCCGCGTAAGTTCCAGAAATAGTTGCGGGCTTTTAGCCCCCGTGTTCGCCGTTCGTTCAGATGAACGTGATAGGAGAGGAAGAGAATAAAGACGATCAAGGACAATTAGAAAGCGTGGCGCCCCACTTAGCCCTCAACGTGCGCAAGGACACCGGCGGCAATATCCAGCCGCAGTCGCAGCTTGCGGATAGATTCGTGAATCGTGCCGGCGAACGCCGCAAAGCCGCCCTGCTCGGCCGCCGTAGCAATGGTGGCGGAATCTTCGATGGTGCCGCACGCCATATCCATCAGCGCCACCAATGCGTCTGCATGCAGCTTCCACACCGACGACATGCTCTGGCTGCGCTTCATTTCCTCCAGCTCGGTTCCGATGCGCGAGGCAACCGAAACCAGACGGATCAAGCTTCGCGCCACGTCAGCACGCAAACTGGTCTCTTCGAGGAACGCCGCGTTGTACGCCTCCGCTTCCGCCTCGCTCAAAGTCAGGTTGAAGAAGCGCATGGGCACAACCTGCCGGTACTTGGGATCGGCAACCCGCACGAACACGCGAATCGATTCCTCAACCCGCCGCAGCTTGCCCTCTTCCGCAGAAATTTGTTGCGCAGTCACAACCGGACGCTGAAACGCCGCAGTCGTAGCGACGGCTTTGTCCGGAGCCACCCTCGCAGTTTTTGCCGCAGCCGCGCCCATGCCCGACGCATGACCCTGACGTGTCGCCGGAGAAGTCAGCAGCGCCTTGCGAATCGGCGGACGCCGGTCCAACTCTTTCTTCAATCGCGATACCCGCTTAAACTTTTCCTGCGCCGCGCCATAATCGGCTCGGAGCATCTCCGTTTGCTCAAGCGCGGCCACGTGCTCCACGGTGACTTCAATTCCGTCGACCGTACTGAGAATGCTGCCGCCCATTTCTTCCAACGCCTGACCGAATTGCTTGATCTCTCCCAGCGCCTTGGCGAAGAGTTCGTCGAAGCGCTCGCCAAACGCGGCATTGTAGGCTGCGACCGTTGCCAACACTCCAGGATGATAAAACGAAGCATCCAGCCACAGCTTCAATTCGCGCACGCGGGCGATTACTCCCGAATCGATCAGCGAATTGAAATCGCGAAAGCGCGCAACCTCTTCGCGCAGCGGATCGAACCGCCGCAAAAGTTGCACGTGCTCCTCCATCAGCGAAGGCACGTCGGTGTCGGCGAGAATTTCAATCAGCGCAATCTCGAATGGCGAAAGCGGCAACGACCCGTCCAGGCCGTATCCGCGCTGCTCCCACTGCCCCGGTACCCGCGGATGCCGATACAGAAACGTCGAGATCAAGTCAGTCTTGTCGCGGTTCACATCGGTGGGTTCGCGGCGTCGCACAAAGTAGCGCAGCAGCGCTTCGGCTACTTCAGAATCGGTGTCCGCCGTGAGTGCATGCCGCAGCATTGCCGGAGTAATCGCCATATCCAGCAGATGCAGCCAGCGGTACATTCGCGAAAGAGTTTCTGGCAGGTCGCCGTCATTCTGGCGCAGCGAATTCTCGTCGAGTCCGGCGGGGACAGGCACGTCTCCGCCCAGAGAGGTGCGCATGAGCTTCTGGTAGAAGCCCTGCACAGTCGCCAGAATCGCCAATTCAAACTTTAGATCTTCGGACAAACGATGCTCCCAGGACAAAAGGTTCCCGCTTTCACGACGGCGCTTTCACGACGGCGCTTTCCCTTCAAGTAAAGACCAAAGTCACCACCCCCGCAAGTTACCAGCGGAGTGAACCCCGTTGCAGAATGGAGGATGGTTGCGCGAAGGTACATGGACTTCTGCGCAGGGAAGAGACGTTCGTTAGAAGACTACGGTTTTGTTCCCATAAACCAGGACGCGGTTTTCTACGTGCCAGCGTACGGCGCGCGAGAGCACGACTTTCTCGAGGTCGCGGCCTTTGCGGATGAGGTCTTCGACCGTATCGCGGTGCGAGACGCGGACTACATCCTGCTCGATGATCGGGCCGTCGTCGAGGACTTTGGTAACGTAGTGGCTTGTAGCGCCGATCAGTTTGACTCCGCGTTCAAACGCCTGATGGTATGGCCGCGCGCCGACGAATGCCGGTAGAAAAGAGTGGTGAATATTTATGATCCGTTGCGGATATTTGTTCACGAAGTCGTTCGACAAGATTTGCATGTAGCGGGCCAGCACCATGAAGTCGGGCTGGTGCTGCGCGATCAGCGAATGAATTGCCGATTCGGCGTCATCCTTGTTTTCCTTGCTCACGCTGACGACTGCGTAGGGGACTTTGTAGAAATCTGCAACTGCTCGATTATCCGCGTGATTAGAAATGATCAGCGGAATGTCGCAAGCCAGTTCGCCGCTTTGATGGCGATAGAGAAGATCGACGAGGCAGTGATCATATTTCGAGACGAAAACGATCATGCGCAGGCGGCGGCAAGATTGCGCCAGGCGCCACTTCATCTTGAATTTCTCGGCGATGGGAGAGAAGTGCCGAGCGAAGTCGGTGAGGTTGTTATCTGACAGGTCGATGTCGAAATCTTTAGGGTCAAACTCCACGCGCATCAGGAAGAGGCCGGACTCTTCGTCGGCGTGCTCGTCCGCGTGGAGGATGTTGCCGTTATGACGGCATACAAAATCGGCGAGGGATGCGACTTCGCCTTTGGCATCGGGGCAGCTGACCAGCAGGATGGCTGAAGTTTTCATAGCTGGGTCGCGTTTTAGCGGGCCCGTTCGCCGGCCAGAGGCCGGCGCTACTTTTTCAACTCTTTCACGATCTCTCTCGCGGCATTTGCGCCTGAGCCTCCGGTCAGCCCAGCGCCGGGATGCGTGCCGCTGCCGCACAGATACAGATTCTCGATTGGGGTGCGATAACGTGCCCAATCCAGCAGGGGGCGCATGGTGAAGAACTGATCCAGAGCGAGGTCGCCGTGAAAGATCTGGCCACCGGTCATTCCATACACGTCTTCGAGATCCTGTGGCGTGATGATCTGGTGAGTGAGAATCATCTCCGGTAAGTTCGGAGCATACTGCGCCAGAGTCTGCACTACGGTCTGGCCGAGCGCTTTGCGCTGGCTTTCCCAATCCCCCTTGAGTTTGTACGGCGCGTATTGCATGTAGATCGACATTACATGCTTGCCTTGAGGGCAAAGCGTGGGATCGGTGAGAGAGGGAATCGCCACTTCAAGATAAGGGTGCGGCGAGAAATTTCCGTACTTCGACGCGTCGAAAGCGCGCTCCAGGTAATCGATCTCGTGGCCGATGTGAATGCGTCCGGTAAGCGCCTCAGCATTGCCATTCTTCAGTGCGGTGAAAGCCGGCAGGCCCGAGAGCGCCAGATTTACTTTCGCCACCGTGCCATTGCCGCGATAGTGCTGGAGTTTCTGCACAAAATCGGGAGACAGGTGCAGAGGATCGGTGAGCTTGAGCAGAGTGCGTTTGGGATCGCAGTTGGAAATGACGGCTGTTGCAGATATCTCTTCGCCGTTCGAGAGGGCAACACCAGTGGCTGCGCCATCTTTCACGCGAATTTCGGCGACTTCGACACCAGTGCGAATGTCGGCGCCCACGGCCTTGGCGGCCGATGCCATAGCTTGAGTCACCGCGCCCATTCCACCGGCGGCAAAAAAGCCGCAGCCCGCGGGGTGCGAATCTCCCGCAGCGCGAATCAGCAGAACCAGGCTGCTACCTGCCGACCACGGACCGAGAAACGTTCCGAAGACGCCGCGAGCCGCGACCACCGCGCGCAACAATTCGGTCTCGAAAAATTCTGCAGCCAGATCGGCGACAGCCATCGGGCCCCAGCGCAGCAGACGATACATATCTTTCTTGCCCAGGTTGCGGATGGCGCGGCCAGTCTTGAGCATGCTCCACAGATCGCCGCCGCTGGGGTGGTCGATATCGGGAGGGGGTGTGGCCAGAGCTTCTGCAATCACCCTGCCCATTTTCTCGAGCGATTGCGCAAACTCAGAGTATTTCGCCGCATCCTTTGCCGAGAACGCCGAGATTTCCTGCGCCGAACGGTTTGTGTCGCGATACAAGGTAAGTGTGCGATCATCGGGAGTGAGGGCGGTGACGGCAACATCCGATTCGATCAACTGCAACCCGTGCTTCTGCAATTGCAGATCGTGCACGATATCGGGACGAATGGGACCGGCCGAGTGAGCGAGCGTGGAACAGCGAAAGCCGGGATGAAATTCAGTCGTGATCGCCGCGCCGCCAATTTGTTCGCGCCGTTCGAGCACCAGCGGCTTGAAACCTGCTTTGGCCAGATAGAAGGCCGCGACCAGCCCGTTGTGGCCGCCACCGATGATCACGACATTTTGTTTATCAGCCATAGACTTTTTCGCCCGCAGAGCTTAAAGGCCTTTCAACGCAGAGTTCGCAAAGATCGCGGAGAGATCTATCCTCCGATATCTTTCAGGATCTCCAGTGCCGCCAAGCGTCCGGGAGCGCCCATGATTCCGCCGCCCGGATGGGTGGCCGATCCGCACATGTACAGATTCTTGATGGGCGTGCGGAAACGCGCCCAACCGGGCACGGGGCGCAAAAAGAAAAGCTGTTCCAACGAGAGTTCGCCCTGGAAGATGTTGCCTTCACTTAGGCCGAACTCGCGCTCTAAGTCGAGCGGCGTGACGACTTGGCGACCAACGATGATGTCTTTGATATTCGGCGCGTATTCGGCGATGGTGTTGATTACGTTGTCGCCGAAGGCTTCTTTCTGATCGTCCCAGTTCAAGCCCGGACGGAGCTTATAGGGGGCGTACTGCACGAAGCAGGACATTACATGTTTTCCCGGCGGCGCGACGGAGGGATCGGTGAGGGATGGAATCACCATGTCGATATACGGGCGCTGCGAAAAATTTCCGTACTTGGCGTCGTCGTAGGCGCGCTCCATGTATTCGACCGAGGGCGAGCAGGAAATCGCTCCGCGCAAGTGTGCGCCCGGACCGGGCATGCATTTGAAGTTGGGCAGAGCGTCTAGCGCCAGATTTACTTTGCCCGACGATCCGCGGTATTTGAAGCGATTGACGTCTTCGAGAAAATCTCCGGGAAGATGTTCGGCATCGATGAACTTGTTGAAGGTGAGCCGGGGGTCGACGCTGGAAGAAATCAAGTCAGCGTAAATCTCGTTGCCATTAGAAAGAACAACACCCTTCGCTTTTCGATCTTTGACGAGAATCTTGGCGATCGACGCCTGCGTGCGAATCTCTACGCCAGCTTCACGTGCCGCGTCGGCGATGGCGTTTGAAATTGCGCCGGTGCCTCCGCGGGCGAATCCCCAGGCCCGGAATGCGCCGTCGATTTCACCCATGTAGTGGTGCAGTAACACATACGCAGTTCCCGGCGAGCGGACACCGAGAAATGTTCCGATAATTCCCGAGGCGGACATGGTGGCTTTGAGCACGTCGGTTTCAAACCACTGATCCAGGAAGTCGATGGCGCTCATGGTCATCAACTGCACCTGGTTGTACTT
>Ga0209006_10005410_pt1 | contig 11593 bp, 5 predicted proteins | sample JacPin_JW_Ref_O2_FD_188567 | JGI IMG/M metagenome (GOLD analysis project Ga0209006, IMG submission 188567) | Forest soil microbial communities from Algoma, Ontario, Canada - Jack Pine, Ontario site 1_JW_Ref_O2 (SPAdes) (version 2) | ecosystem: Environmental > Terrestrial > Soil > Boreal... | reverse complement strand
AATTTGTGGTGCTGCTATCCCAAGTCGAGCATGCAGGAGATGCGGCTTTCAGCGCGAGGAAAATTCTGAGAGCGTTATCATTACCATATCTCATCAATGATAAAAGCCTGGATATCAATGTCAGCATCGGGGTGAGCACGTACCCGGCTGACGGGCAAGATGTTGAAGGCTTGATCGCGCAACTTGCGGAACGACAATCACTGGAAGCGGACTTGCGCTATGCGCTGGGGCGGAACGAGTTTGTGCTGCACTATCAGCCGATACTTGATCTCCAGACAGGCAAGATCATTGGCGTGGAAGCGCTGGTAAGGTGGCTACACTCGGAGCGGGGAATGGTATTTCCGGCGCAGTTCGTGCCCATTGCGGAAGAATATGGTCTGATTGAACGCATCGGGCATTGGGTGCGACTGGAAGCGTGCACCCAGATACGAACTTGGGAGAAAGCGGGACTCCGAGTTGTGCCCCTGTCTGTGAATGTGTCGGCAGCCGAATTCGCCGCCAAGGATTTTCTGTCCGGCGTTCGGACGGTACTGATTGCAACGGGAGTGGAACCTGAGAATCTAGTGTTGGAATTGACGGAGAGCGTGCTCATGCAAGACGCGGAGGCGGCGGTGGTGACGCTGGCTAAGCTGAAGGCCATGGGCGTGCAGCTTGCTATCGACGACTTTGGCACCGGGTATTCAAGCTTTACTTATCTGCGACGTTTTCCATCGGATGCGCTCAAACTGCATCAATCTTTCGTGCAGGACATTACAGCGAGCCCGGAAGATGCAACCATCGTAAGCGCCATGATCAATATCGGCAAAAGTCTGCAGCAACGCGTAATCGCAGAAGGCATTGAAACCCGAGAGCAATTGCAATTCCTCAAGCGTCACGGATGCGACGAGGGGCAAGGCTATTATTTCAGCCGGGCCGTTGCTGCAGATCAGGCAGGTAAGTTGCTTGAGGCCGGAATACGGGAACAAGTGACAAATTAGCGATTGGAAACGCCGCAGTGCCATCCCCCCCTGCAAATTTGCGGTGCGATAACTGAAAGAAAGCATCCCCGAAACCTGATGTGTATCCAAAATGGAACAGTTTTGATTTGATTCTTAGTTATCCTAACTCGATTGAGGAGAAGCGAACTAACCACCATCAGAAGCCATACGGTGATTAAGGCCCGGTCATTCTCGCATTCCCGGTTGGCATATAAAGTAGTTCGCCTAAGCCTCCTGGCTATCTAACCTAATCATCGGGCGCCAGGTTTTTCCAACCCGCTTGTTGTTGCGGCTATCCTTTCGCATGTTCTCCAGGCATCAGCAAAACGAGAATTAATTGCATTCCACCTAGAGCTCCCAATTTGAAGGCATCGTTTCGGAACCGAGCACACGGCTTTTTCCTATTCAGTTCAAACTTCGAAGCCATGAAAAACTCGCTTCGCTACAATCTTGGGATGAATATCTATTCGACGGTGAGATCAAGTCTTTAACATAAGGCGCTAAGAAGCCCACGATTTACGCACCGTCGATTATCGTTGGCACCTATCGAACTCACATTATTCCGGACGACGAAGAAAACTAGAAACGTCATGGTAACTAAGAGGACATTTATATTTAGTAATCAACCGGACAATTACGATTTATTAAAATCGCCCCAACATCGCCTGATTGTGCGTAACTGTACCAACGTCCGCGCTAAGCAAGTCCAAAAATTTTCTTAGCAAACATTCCTGCAAGAGCGTTCCTGTAGGGAAACCAATCTGAACCCCAGTTGTTTGGCGCCCTCGTCCGGCCCCTAACGATGGCTCAGAAGTCTGTCCGGATGACATGTAACACATCGAATTTCGAAGAGGAGCCTCATGCGTAAGCTTATGATTTCCAAATCTTCAACTCTCAGGAACACCTCCATTCTCGCTTTTCTCTTGATCCTGCTTACCGCCGGCTGTGGTCGCGAACAGGCACCGGTGTCGTTGCCGCTGGTCGTTACCGTTACTCCAGCGAACGCCGCTACCGCCGTTCCGGTCGCATCCGTACTCACCGCCACATTTAACAAAGCCATGAATCCCACCTCGATCAACACCTCGACGTTCACAGTCACAGGGCCCGCGGGCATTACTGTGACCGGCACCGTCACTTATTCCGGAACCACCGCGACTTTTACTCCCACAACGCTCCTGGCCCCCAGTTCCATGTATACCGCCACGATAACTACCGGTGCCAAAGACGCTCTCGGCGCCGCCCTCGCAAGCAATTTTGTGTGGAGTTTCACCACCGGAACAATTCCGACGGTCATTTCCACCAACCCCGTCAACGCCACGATCAATGTCCCCATCAACCGCAAGATCACCGCAACCTTCAGCGAAGCCATGAACCCCGCAACCGTCACGGCTGCCGGTGTGTTCGCGCTTACTGTCACCACCGGAGGAGCAGTCGTTCCCGGGACAGCAACCTTCGTGGCCGCCAGCAACACCGTCATCTTCTCACCGACCGCAAATCTGCCTCCCAACACCCACTTCACCGCCACCATCAGCACGGCGGCGCAGAGCGCGGCAGGCAATGGCCTGGCGGCAAACTATGTTTTTGGTTTTACCACCGGCGCCACCGCGGACCTGACTTCACCGACCATCGTTTCTACCGTACCGGCCTCGGCCGCTATCAACGTGCCCACCAATCAGACCATCACCGCGACCTTTAGCAAACCTATGGATCCCTCCACAATCACTGCCACCGGCACATTCACCGTAGCCGTCGCAGGTGTTGGCGGCGCGGCCGTGCCCGGAACCGTAAGCTATACCGGCACGACTGCTACATTCAAACCAACCGCCAATCTGGCCGCGAGTACACAGTTCACCGCCACAATCACCAACGCCGCAAAAGATCTTAGCGGCAATGCCTTGGCCGCCGGTGTGGTTCCCAACCCGTGGAATTTCACCACCGGAACAGGTCCAAACACAACCGCTCCCACGATAACCCTTACCAGTCCTGCTAATGCCGCCACCGGTGTCTCTCTTAACGCTTCCGTGAGCGCTACCTTCAGCACCGCCATGGATCCGCTGACCATCACCGCACCAGGCACATTCACTCTTGCCGTCGCGGGACTAAACGGCGCTGCCGTGACCGGAACCGTCTCCTACGATTCCCAGACCAACATCGCTACCTTCACTCCCAGCGCAAATCTCACTGCCAGCACCCAGTACACCGCCACCGTCTCCAACGCCGCGAAGGATCTGTTCGGTAACGCGCTCGCCTCCGGCCTCGTTCCCAATCCGTGGAATTTCACCACCGGCACCACCGCTGGTCCAGTCGGTCCCAATCTCGCTAGTGCCGCACCCTTTGGATCTTTCGGAGGCGGTGCGGGAATCACCAACCAGGGCATCAACACCGTCATCAACGGAGATATCGGCACCACCGGAGTCTCCACCCTCGTCACCGGCTTTCACGATCACGGCACGGGATGCATCTACACGGAAACGCCTCTCAACGTCGGTCTGGTGAACGGAAATATCGACACAGCTCCGCCACCACCCACAGTTGCTTGCCCATCCGAAGGCACTGCCGTTACCGCTGCCATCGCGCAGCAAGCTGCACTCGATGCTCTCAACGCCTTTAACAACATATCTCCCGCGTCACGCCCCGGCGGTACCGATCCCGGCGCTGGTCAACTCGGCGGCCTAGTTCTCGCCCCTGGCATTTATATGGCAGCAGGCGGCTCTTTCATGATTACCGGCTCAGACCTGACCCTCGATGCCCAAGGTGACACCAATGCCATCTGGGTATTCCAATCCGCAAGCTCACTGACCGTCGGCGGCCCAGGCGCTCCACGCAACATCATCCTGGTCAATGGCGCTCAGGCCAAGAACGTGTTCTGGTACGTCGGCAGTTCCGCAACCATCAATGCGGCCGGCGGCGGAACCATGGTCGGCACCATCATCGCTTCTGCCGGCGTCAGCTTCTCAACACCCGGCAACGTGGCCCTCGTTACTCTCGATGGCCGCGCTCTGTCTCTGAACGCGTCAGTAACCATGGTCAACACCGTAGTTAACGTCCCCGCGCCTTAAAAAGAGGCAGCAATCGCGGAATCACAACTCGAATGCCTGGTTGCCATGCACATGTTCACTCTGCATGGCAACCAGGCTTAACAGCCACCAAAGCCGGGAAAGCTACGAGAGCCAAGAATGATTGATTCAAAAAGATTCAGGAGATCACCAATGAACTGCACTTCGCGATTAATTGCCACCGCAGCTTTCACCTTTGCCATGGCCTCTGTGCTCTATGCCGATGACTCCCTACCGACCAAAGCAAAAGCTCCGAGCTATGACTCGGCCGTTCCGGATACCTCAGCGAATTCTTCCGTACCATTGCCCCCTCTATCCTTATCGAACTGGGCTTCCTCTGAGCCGCGTCCCGCGGCTGCTGGCCACCCCCGGCCCCTGGACGACTCGGACTCCGTCACTCCAAAGTTTGAATGGTTCCTCGGATATTCCTTCTGGCGCGCGATGCCCACCTCGCAGAGTAATCGCATGGCCTATCTCCATGGCGGCAGCACCTCCCTCGCCTTCAATTTCAATCGCTGGTTTGGATTGGTTGCCGATTTTGGCGGCTTTGACAACAGCAAAGTCACCCTTTTTAATCCCGCTGCCAGCCAGACATTCGATTCCGATGGCACCGCCTACACCTACCTTTTCGGTCCTCGTTTTTCCTATCGCAAGTACGAACGGGTCACTCCGTTCTTCCAGGCATTGATCGGAGGCGTGCATGCCTCTTCCGTCAGCATCGCCGGATGCAACGGTGATCCCAGCTGCACTCCACTACCCACCGAGAACACTCTCGCCGCCGCTGTGGGCCTCGGCTTCGACGTGAAACTGACTCATCACATCGCTCTGCGCCTCATCGAAGGCGATTTTCTAGTCACCAATTTCCGTGATCCTTTCGCGGGAAGCGGAGACAGCCAGAGCTGGCAGAAAAATGTTCGTCTCTCTTCCGGTTTGGTCTTCCGCTTCGGCGGTAATCCGCCTCCGCCTCCGCGCGTCGCCATGTCCGCTTCTTGCTCCGCCGATCGCGAGATGGTCTACTCCGATTCTGGCGATGTAATCGCCGTGCACGTCACCGCCGCCACCTCCGAGAAATATCCCGTCAACTATTCCTGGTCCGCCAGTGACGGCTCTGTCGACGGCACCGGCGCCGATGTCCGCTGGAGTTCCGCCGGCCATCACCCGGGCCCCTACACCGTCAAAGTGCGCGTCGATAACGGCCGCAATGGCTCGGCAGAGTGCGTCGCCAACCTTCGCATTGAGCAGCGCCCCAATCGCCCGCCGGTGATCGCCTGTTCCGCTGACCGCACCACCGTCACCGCAGGTGACCCCGTCACCATCACCGCCGCCGCCAGCGATCCGGATAACGACCCGCTAACCTATACCTGGGCCGCCAACAGCAACAAGCTGGACGGTTCCGATTCTTCCCTCCGACTGAAAACCGGCGATCTTTCCCCCGGTCCTTACACCGTCTCCGGCCGCGTCGATGACGGCCGCGGGGGCACCGCCGACTGCAGTGTAATGGTTCAAGTCGAAGCCGTACGAGTTCCTGCCGAAGTGGTCGAGCTGGAACATCGCCTCGCGCTGCACAGCATCTATTTCCAAACCGCGCGCCCACGGCCAGACAATCCCACCGGCGGGCTGGTCGAAAGCCAGGAAAACGTCCTGCTGAAACTCAGCACCGATTTCAATCGCTATCTGACCTTCAAACCGGAAGCGCATCTTATACTTCAGGGCCACGCCGATCATCGCGGTACGCCCGCCTACAATAAGGAACTCACCGAACGCCGCGTGGAGCGCACCAGATCTTTCCTCACCGAGCACGGAGTTCCCTCAGCCAACATCGAAACCCGAGCCCTCGGCGATGAAGACAACCTCACTCCTGAGCAAGTCAAAAAGCTGGTAGACGACAATCCCGAATTGAGCAGCGACGAACGCAAGAAACTCGACGCCAACTTGCGCGCCGTCGTGTGGGCCAACAACCGCCGTGTGGACGTCTCTCTCAACACCACTGGCCAGGAATCCGTACGCCAATATCCCTTCAACGCCAAAGACTCGCTAGAACTGCTCAGTCCCGCCGGCGGCAAAAAAAGCAAGCACGCCCCGGTAACCAGAAAAAAGACCACATCTCCGCGGCCATAAAAACCCAAGCCCTCGGAGTAATTGACGGTCACAGAAACTTACATCCAACATGCGAATGGCTTTGGTCCTAGACAGAAGTATTTGGCCATCCAATCATCGTACGGTGAGAAGTCGCTAACCTGCCCCTAGGTTACGCACATAACAGTCCGACACTTTGAAGGCTTGGGAAGTCTGGGCACAAGTCTAGGAACAAAACCCTGCCAAACACCGTGAAAAACCGTAATATAGGACGCAAGGAAATGCTTGAAAAACCAACTACATAGCATTTCTGGATTCAACAGCGGGTTGCAGGTTCGAGTCCTGCCCGGTTCACCATAATCTGGAAGTAACTATGGCCGTTCTTCATTCCGCGCGGCCATTTGAATTCACACAGCGCCAAGTTAGGCCATCCCGGATCTGGTCTCTCATTGCGATTTTCTCGGCTTAGCGCAGAACGGGCCGCGCAACGATCAAGATGAACAGAGCTGAAGTCGAGAAGACCATTGAACCCATCATCCGGAAATGCCGGAAGAAGTTCGCGCCGGGCTCTTCCGAGACCGAGGATTCGCCTGACACAGATGAGCCTCTAAGACCCGAGACTCGCCGTGTCTCCCTCATCGCTTCTTTAACCGAGTCCGTTCTCGGCCGCGAATTTGCCGGCCGGGGACTGGAAGTTGGCAGCGGCTACGGGTGCCTGTTATTCCCGATGGCCTCGCTCTTTCCCAAAATTCAATGGTTCGCCATCGAACATCCTGATCAGCCTCACGCCAGCCGCGAGAGTTATCGCTCTATGTTTCGCAGCTACAACTGTCATTTGGAAACTGCGGACCTTCTCCATGAGCCGTTTCCGTTTCCCAATGATCATTTCGCGCTAGTCACCTTTTCCGAGGTTCTTGAGCATTTGCCCACCGACCGCGTAAATTTCGTTCTCTCTGAAATAGCCAGAACCATCCAGCCAGGCGGCGTTCTTATTGCTTCGTCCCCGAATCAAGCGTCGCTGGAAAATCGGCTGCGGTTGCTCAAGGGAAAAAGCATCCTGGACATGCCCAACGAGATCGCCAAAGGTATCTTCGGCCACATCCGGCTATACACACCAGTGGAAATCCAGTCTGCTATGTCGAAACGGGGATTTACTCTGGAGCGTTGCGAGATGGAGTCCAACAATTCCGGCTACCGAGGCAATTCTGACCGCTCCTGGATCCGCCGCGCTCACCGCGCATACGAATACCTCGAAGGGAAACTAGGGATGCTAGGCAGCCTCGGCGATACCTGGCACATGGCCTTCCGCAAGACGACTGTCAACCCCACCGACGCGGCCATTCAATAAGCCTCCAAAATCGTTTGCGAGTTCGCCACTGGGCAGCGCCGTTGACAGCCCAGATCGGGACTGTTTGTCTCTCATTTACGCCCTACTCGATAACTAGGGCCCTGTGCTATGCTCCCGCCAATTCCGCCCTAGCCGCATGAGCCCCGAACCCGTGATGCCTGGCTCCACGATCTGGACGAGGCCCTGAATGTCCGTGCCTCCCTGGACAGCGAAAAACACAAGTGGTAGAGCTGCGTTTCTTTGGGGATTCAGAGTCGAAGAGACGGCCAAAGCGTTGAACATCTTGGTGAAAACTGTCTATCGCGATTGGAAACTCGCCAAGACATGGCTGCTACGTGAACTAAGCAAGGAGCAAGATCATGGAGCCTGAACGCTGGCGGCAAGTCGAACAGTTGTATCAGTCGGTCTTGGCGCTCGAAGAAAGTAAACGCTTGGCTTTTTTGGATGACTCTTGTTCCGGCGACGAAGCGCTGCGTCGCGAAGTGCTTTCCCTCCTCGCCAAGCAAGAACTAGCGGATATGTTCACGGAAACTCCCGCCCTGGAAATGATGGCCAAGGGGTTGGCCGTGGAGGAGCAGCCTCGGCCGGGCATTTCGCGCGCAGATCCTCGCCAGCTTATTGGCCGCACCATTTCCCATTACCGCATCCTGGCTAAACTCGGACACGGCGGAATGGGTGTCATCTACCGCGCCGAAGATACGCGTTTAAAACGCAACGTAGCTTTGAAATTTTTGCCGGAAGATTCGCGCGACCCATCAGCGCTAGGACGGTTGCGGCGAGAGGCTCAAGCGGCATCCGCGCTGAACCATCCCAATATCTGCACCATTCATGATGTTGGTGAATTTGACGGCGATTATTTCATCGCTATGGAATTACTCGAAGGGCAAACCCTGAGAGAACGCATCGCCGGCAAACCGCTACCCGTCGATTCCCTCCTGGAACTTGGCGCGCAGGTTGCCGACGGTTTGGAGGCCGCGCACACCTCCGGTGTTATTCACCGCGATCTCAAGCCGTCGAATATATTTGTGACTTCTCGTGGCGCCGCCAAGATTTTGGACTTCGGGCTCGCCAGGAAGACACGAAATAAAATCAGGGAAACCAACACCCCGGATGCAGAAATAACCCTGAGCCTGGATGAAGAGCATCTCACTGGTCCCGGCGAAGTGCTTGGCACCATTGCCTACATGTCGCCAGAACAAGCGCGCGGCGAAGAACTGGACATCCGCACAGACATTTTCTCTCTGGGCTCTGTGCTCTACGAAATGGCCACAGGCCGGCCGCCGTTTGCGGGTCGCACCTCCGCGTTGCTGTTCGATTCGCTGCTGCACCACACGCCAGCGTCGCCCTCAAGGATAAATTCTGAAATACCTGCGGAATTAGAACAAATCATTAGCAAGTGTCTGCAGAAAAATCGGGACTTGCGATACCAGCACGCTCCCGACGTTCGCAGTGACTTGCGAGCTGTGCAGTCGGGCACGAGCACTGGTCTTGCCGAACGCGACACGGTTACCAATCACAAGCCGCTAATCTCCCGTGCAAGCATTGTCGTAAGTGTTGGCATTTTCCTGATTCTCGCTCTCGCGGTGGCGTTCAACTTTGCAAAAGTGCCCGATTGGGTCCGCTTTACAAATGGTCCACGAATTCAGTCACTCGCGGTGCTTCCTCTCGCCAATCTCACTGGGGACGCCGCACAAGACTTTTTTGTGGATGGCATGACCGATGAGGTGACCAGCGAACTGGCACAGATTGGCGGTCTGCGCGTTACTTCGCGCACTTCTACCATGCAATTCAAAGATGCCAAAAAGTCCATACCGCAGATAGGCAAAGATTTGAACGTTGACGCGGTGCTCCAAGGATCAGTAGCTCATTCCGGCAACCGCGTGCGCGTCATCGCGCAGCTCATCGAAGCCCAGAGCGATCGGCAGTTGTGGTCGAAATCCTACGAGCGAGAGTTGCAAGACGTGCTCACCATGCAGGACGAACTGGCCCGCGATATCGCCACGGAGATTCGCATTAAACTTACCCCCGAGACCCTTACTCGGCTGGCGTCGGCGCGCCCGATCAATCCCGCAGCACATGACGCTTATCTGCGAGGCCGCTTTTTATGGAACCGGCGAACCGAGCCAGAGTTAAATAAAGCGAAGGAATATTTCAATCAAGCCATCGTCGCCGATCCAAACTACGCGCCCGCATATTCTGGCCTTGCGGACACTTATTTCTACCTCGGATATGCGTGGGGGCATTTGGCTCCTCGCGAGGCACTTCCATTGGCCAAGGCGGCAGCCTTGAAGGCTATACAACTAGACGACAACTCTGCAGAGGGACACACCTCTCTTGCGATAGTCAAAGGGATGTATGACTGGGACTTCCCAGGTGCGGTAGACGAATTGAAACGCGCTATCGCCCTCAATCCAAATTATGCGACCGCTCATCATTTTTATTCGGTTCTACTCGGAGCCCTGGGCCGGAACGACGAGGCGATAGCCGAAATGCGCAAGGCGGTTGAAGTCGACCCACTTTCCATTCCAGTTAGAAATATGTTGGCAGACAAGCTCGAAGACGCCGGCCGCTGCGACGACGCTGCCGACGAATTTCGCAAAACAATGGAACTCATCCCGAACGCACCACACTTAGGGATGTTGCACGAGGGACTTGCACGGTGTTATCGATCAAAGGGCCGCGAGAAAGAGGCCTCGGACGAAGACATAAAATCACGAATTGCGTTTGGCGCCACCCCGAAGGAAATCGAGGAATATCGCAAGACGTATGCGATTTCTGGCAGAAAAGGGATTGTCCAGAATGACCTGCAGGCATCTTTGGCGAATTGGGAGAAAGATCATTGGCACACCGATGCTTTTTTCATCGCGATGGCCTACGTCGAGCTAGGAGACAAGGATCAGAGCTTCGCGTGGATTGACAAGCTGATTGAGCTCCGGTCCACGTGGCTGATCTGGATTTATCCTGGGCCCTCTCTGTTGCGCGATGATCCGCGCTTCGCCGAAGTGAAACGGAAAATGGGCGTGCAGATTAGGTAATGCTCACAAAAGTTTTATGGTTGCGCCAACTAGAACGCCGCAAATTATTTTGTTTGCACGAATCCCTGCCAGGTCAGATCGCCCTTCAATAGCGTGGTGATACCATCGGCTGCCAACGGCCTCGAAAAGTAATACCCCTGCCCGAACGCGCAGTTAAACTTTTTCAATAGTTCAAATTGTTCCAACGTCTCAACGCCTTCGGCCACCACATCCAGCCGCAGATTTTTAGCCATCGGCAAAATCGTCCGCGCTATTTCCATGCCGTCGCCATCATCATCCATGCTGCTGATGAAGGAACGGTCTATCTTCAACGTGTCCAGAGGGAAACGATGTAGATAACTGAGCGAAGAATACCCTGTTCCGAAATCGTCGATCGCCAGGCGCACTCCCAGCGACTTGATCTGTTGCAACATCTCCACCGCGCCCGACGGATCTTTCATCACCGTGCTTTCGGTAATTTCCAGTTTTAAAGCTTCCGGCGGAAGTTTTATTTCACGCAATAGGTTTGCGATGTCCGCCACCAGGTTGGGCTGCAAAAATTGTTTTGCAGAGAGATTCACGCTAATGATCAGATTTGCATTGGCGGGGGAAGCCGCGCGCCATTCGCCAATTTGGCGGCACGCCTCACTCAAATTCCACCAACCCAATTCACGAATGAGACCGGTCTCTTCTACGACGCCGATGAATTCGATGGGCCCGAGCAGGCCGCGCGTAGGATGCTGCCAGCGCAGCAAAGCTTCAAATCCCGCAATTTCTCCGGAAGCAAGATTCACAATAGGCTGATAATAATTACGGAATTCGCGGCGTTCCAAGGCATGACGCAGGTCCGTCTCCAACTGCAAACGGGCCATGACGCTCGCGCGCATTTTCGCGTCGAACACCTCATACCGCCCCTTGCCGAGTGACTTCGCGTGATACATGGCAGTGTCCGCGTCGCGCAGCATCTCGTCGGGTCCCTCGTACACTGGATTGCTCTGCGCAATCCCGATGCTCACCGAGGTGTATACCTCTTTACCCGCGAGAAGAAACGGAGGCTTGAGCGCCTTCATCAGGCGATCCGCCGCAATCTTCGCGTCGTTGGGATGCTTAAGGTCGTCCAGC
>Ga0209006_10005409_pt1 | contig 11594 bp, 7 predicted proteins | sample JacPin_JW_Ref_O2_FD_188567 | JGI IMG/M metagenome (GOLD analysis project Ga0209006, IMG submission 188567) | Forest soil microbial communities from Algoma, Ontario, Canada - Jack Pine, Ontario site 1_JW_Ref_O2 (SPAdes) (version 2) | ecosystem: Environmental > Terrestrial > Soil > Boreal... | reverse complement strand
AGCAACTCCGGCGAATCCTCGGCGGTGATATTGTCATTGCCCAGGAAGTACGACCCGCTAATTGAATGGTGGTCATTCAAATGATAGTCAACTTTTCCGAGCCCGTTCCTCGATGAATCGACATCCGGAAAGCCCCCGTTAATCGTTTTCGATGGAGAGGCGTTCGCCCCGTAAGCTCCCCCGGTGCAGCCAGTGTATGGCGGCGCCACAGAAGCTGGACATCCGAGAAGCAAGAGACTCTGGGAGCTGAACGGAATTCCCTGGGCCTGCAGTCCCGCCAAGGCATCGGGGATGCTTATGGACGGATCGGAGAGCGGACTAATAGGAATGGATGTGGGGGTGTTGACCTGGATAGAATTACCGACGTTGTAAGTACGCGCTTCGTACGCGCCAAAATAAAATAGCTTGTCTCTAATGATGCGCCCGCCAGCGCTCCCGCCGTACTGTTCCAGTTCCACCGGAGTCTTGGCTTGAAGACTGCCATCCGAATTGAAGTGATTAAAGAAATTGCGCGCATCAAAGGAATCCGAGCGGCCGAAGGCGTAAGCTGAGCCGTGAATATCATTGGTTCCAGACTTTAGTCCGACGCTCGTGATGGCGCCTGGTTTCCAACCGAATTCCGCCTTGGGATTCACCTGGGTGTTGAATTCCTGAATGGCATCAATGGGTAAAATCGTTGCAGCATCCCCCGCAACCGCGGCGGCGTTGGTTACGCTAAAGCCCATAAACGCTTCGTCGTTGCTTAGCCCATCGACAAGGTAGCTAGTATCTTCGGGCCGGGCTCCATTTGTCGTTTGCGTCCATGGACCGCCGCCGGGGTACACCGTCGTTCCAGGCCGCAGTGAAAGCAGGTTCTGATAATTGCGTCCGTTCAGAGGCAAATCGTTAATGATTTCATTGCTGAGGGTGCCTCCCAAGGTCGTCGTCGTGGTATCCACCATGGGAACTTCTTCGGTCACGGTAATGACTTCGCTTTGCGAACCCGTTTGGAGTGCCGCATCCACTCGAACTTCCTTGCCGACTTCCACGAGGATGTTCTGGCGCTCAAACACCTTGAAACCCTTGGACTCTACCCGCACTGTGAATGTACCCGGCGTCAAGTCCGACGCCACGTACTCCCCGGCTTGGTCGGTGGACACGGTTTTCGAAATTCCACGCGCCACGTCGGTGACCGTTACCGTAGCTCCAACAACGTTTCCGCCGGATTGGTCGGTAACCGCCCCAAGGATCTCCCCGTTGCTGCCTTGGCCACGCACTTGAAAACTGCCCGCGAGCAACGCTAAAAACACGATCAGGGGGCGAACGCCTATCAAGGCGCGTATCGAGCGAAATCGCTTCCTTCTTGCAGTATGCGAGATCATAAGGACATCACCCTCCTGAAACGGTATAGCGGCTATACCATTCAATCTCAGGCGATGTCAAGCAAATCCTTGATAATAAGTATCAAAAGAATCGATTTTACAAACATTTTACGCGGTGTGTTGGCATAGTGGTCAGACCACAACCGTGCCTAGGTCGCGCTTCTATAGCCCGAAATTGAGCACTGGATTTGGAGAGGTTAGGGCTTTTTGGGTGCCGTCGGTGCCGGAGCCGACTGGTTTGACGGGGGCACTTCAGCAGGCGGTTGGGCGATTGGAGGTTGGCCCCCCGAGGCTGGAGTCGAGCTTGGACTGGTGAGTGGTGCCTTCGGAGTCGGCGCTGGCTTCGCAGGCTGCGAAATTTTTTGCAGGACCGAACCGCCCTGTTCCACAGCCTTATCCGTCCTGAGTACCAAAGCAAGAGCGCAGACCATGAACATTATCGCGCACCACGTCGTCGCCTTCGACAAAACGTTTGCGGCGCCGCGGGGTCCGAAAGCGGTTTGGCTGCCCGCCCCGCCGAAAGCACCCGCGAGGTCAGCAGCTTTGCCGCTCTGCAGTAATACTACGACGATAAGTACCATGCAGTTGATCACGAAGAAGCCAGTCAGCAGCCACCCGGCGTATCGAAAGCCGATCGTGACAATCCCCATTCCTACCAACAACGCTATCGTCCATTTCATCCAAACTGGCATTCGTTTTTCCTTGCCCGCGCAGCGTTTAGCTTATGTTGTTGCGTCAGCGAATATTATTTTGACTCACAGCCTTTGCTGGCCCTGTTTACTGAGGGTCTGAGCCCTTCACATCGCACCACTGACAATGGACGCAAAAGACTTGGGGTCCAGACTCGCCCCGCCAACCAGTGCCCCGTCCAGATCTTCCTGGGCCATTAAGCCCTGAATATTGTCCGGTTTAACGCTGCCGCCGTAAAGAATACGCAACGCTGCAGCCTGTTCCGGTGAATATCGCTTCGCTACGCACTGACGCAGGTAACGGTGCGACGCAGCGGCAATTTCAGGGGTAGCCGTGCGGCCGGTGCCGATAGCCCACACTGGCTCGTATGCCATCAGAATACGGGAGAATTCTTCAGCGGTCAACGCGCCGGGACCATTACTCAGTTGAGCTTCGCAAATCCGCTCGGTGTTACCGGCTTCACGCTCGGCCAGGGTTTCACCGACACAAACAATAGGTGTCAGCCCGGTAGCGAGTGCGGCTTTGGTCTTTTTCGCCACCATCTCATCCGTCTCGCCAAAGATCTGGCGCCGTTCGGAGTGCCCGATGATCACGTACCGGCATCCTGCTTCCTGGAGCATCGCGGGTGAGACTTCTCCTGTGAACGCGCCTTCCTTTTCCCAGTACACGTTCTGTCCGGCAATACTGATTTTAGTGTTCCTTGTCAATTCGACGGCCGCCGGGATAGACGTAAACGGAGGCGCCACCACGATGTCGCAGTAGTTAGCGTCCGCGACCAGCGGAGCAAACGCCGCAAAAAATGCTCGTGCGTCGGCAATGGTCTTGTACATTTTCCAATTGCCGGCGATCACCCGACGCCTCATCAAATTATCCTCATGCCCATCGGTGCTTTTATTTCTCAGTAAGCGCTTCAACGCCCGGAAGCTTGCGCCCGCCGAGAAATTCCAGCGAAGCTCCGCCACCAGTGGAAATATGCGAAATCTTACCAGCCACGCCGGACCGGTGGACCGCGGCAACCGAGTCCCCTCCCCCAACAATGGAGGTCGCGCCGCTATCCGTGGCACTGCCCACAGCTTTAGCGATAGCAAGAGTTCCCTTTGCAAATGCCGGCATTTCGAATACTCCCATCGGGCCGTTCCACACAATTGTTTTCGCTTTGGCAATTTCCGCCGCGTACAACGCAATCGTCCGCGGTCCAATATCCAGCCCCATTTGCTCGCCCGGCATAGCTCCCACATCTACCACTTTCGCGGGCGCATCCGGTTTGAACTCCGGCGCGATCACGTTATCGGCCGGCAACATAAATTTGAAATTCCGGGCACGCGCGTCGTCGAGGATTTTTTTAGCTAAATCCAGCTTTTCGTTTTCTACCAGGGATTTTCCGATGGTCTTGCCTTGCGCTTTCAGGAATGTGTAGGCCATCCCACCGCCAATCAGCAGCACGTCGGCAATCTTCATCAAATTTTCGACCACTTCAATCTTGTCGCTGACTTTGGCGCCGCCAAGGATCGCCACAAACGGCCTCTCCGGATTGCTGATAGCCTTCCCGAGGTACGCCAGTTCCTTTTCCATCAGCAGCCCTGCCGCGGATTGCTTCACGAAATGAGTTATGCCCACCACCGAAGCATGCGCGCGGTGCGCCGAACCGAACGCGTCACAAACAAACAGGCCATCGCATAACGCGGCGAGCTGCTTGGAAAAGCTCTGGTCATTTTTCTCTTCTTCCGCATGGAAGCGCACATTTTCAAGCAATAACACCTCGCCATCTTTGAGCGACTTGCTCTTTGCTTCCGCGTCGGCGCCAACGCAGTCGTCCGAAAACGCAATACCCTTCCCCAAAAGCTCCTCAAGCTTCTTGGCGGCCGGCTTCAAAGAATATTTTTGATTGCGCGCGCCCTTCGGACGTCCCAGGTGTGACGCCAAAACAAGTCGCGCGCCTCTCTCGATTGCCAGCCGCAAAGTCGGAAGCGTTTCCCGAATGCGCGTGTCATCAGTAACCGCCCCATCTTTCAGCGGCACGTTGAAATCAACCCGCAAAAACACGCGCTTCCCACGTAGATCAAGATCCTTGATCGTCAGTTTGGCCATAATTTGAAATCCGTAATGGCCATTAAAATTTTGCGGCCATGAATTTAATCAGGTCGCGGCAGCGGCAGGAATATCCCCATTCGTTGTCATACCAGGCGAGAACTTTTACGCAACGGTCTCCCACTACTTTCGTGTATCCGGAGTCAACAATGGACGAATTCGGATTCCCCTTGAAATCCGCGGAAACCAACTCCTCTTCGGTGTAAGCAAGAATCCCTTTCATCGCGCCGTTGGCCGCCGCTTTCAATGCCGCGTTGACCGATTCCACGGTGGCCGGTTTGTCGACGAACACTGTCAGATCCACGACGCTCACGTTGGGCGTCGGCACCCGCATGGCGTACCCGTCGAGCTTCCCTTTCAACTCCGGGATCACCAGGTGCAGCGCTTTGGCCGCCCCCGTTGAACTGGGAATCATATTGATCGCCGCCGCGCGCGCCCGGCGCAGGTCTTTGTGGGGCAAATCCAAAAGCTTTTGATCGTTGGTATAGGAGTGAATGGTGGTCATCGTCCCACTGTGAATGCCAAAGGTCTCGTGCAAAACTTTGGCGACCGGTGCCAGGCAATTCGTGGTGCAGGAAGCATTCGAGACCACCTGGTGTTTCGTCGGGTCGTAGGTCTTATCGTTCACTCCCAGAACAAAAGTAGCGTCTGGACCATCCGCTGGAGCCGAAATAATCACCTTCTTGACCGTGCCGCGCAGATGCTTCTTGGCGTCGGCGCCCTTGGTAAAAAGTCCGGTGGATTCCACTACGATGTCCGCGCCCACCGAAGGCCAATCGATTTCCCCCGGGTCTTTGGTCTTGAAAACTTTGAAACTCTTGCCCTCCACGCTGATGGTGTCATCCGTGTGCGTAACTTTGTGGTGTAGGTTGCCGAGAACGGAGTCGTACTTCAGTAGATGAGCAAGGGTTGCTGCATCGGTCACGTCGTTTACCGCCACAAATTGAATATCTTTGTCGTCCAAAGCGGTGCGCATGATGTTGCGCCCGATGCGTCCAAACCCATTGATTCCAACTTTAATCGCCATTCTTCCTCCGTGCGGGATAAACAAAAGGCGGCCAGCTCTAACCAAAAATCAGCCGCGAGTAGAACAGGAAATGCTATGGGCCCGCTGGACAAAAGTCAAACGCCGCAATTAGCCGCCGTGTCCTTTTGGAACCGAGCACCGGACCCTCTTCCCTACTCGGGAAAAACTTTTTGAGGCCTCTTTGGCACGCATTGTGCTCACCATCGTTCGCAGTGAACAATCCCATAATTAGACTCTAAAATAACTAAGAGGATATTAATATTTAGTAATCAACGCGACAATTACGATTTATTAATATTTAGCGCCACGACCTAATCATGCGTAACTGGTACCGACGTCGGCGCTAAGTAACTCCAAGAATTTTCTTAGCAAACATCCTGCAAGAGCGTTCCTGCAGGAAAACCAATCTGAACCTAATTGTTTGGCGCCCTTATCCGGCCCTCAGCGACGGCTCAGAAGTTCGTCCAGATGCCATAACAAATTGCAATTTGAAGAGGAGCCTCATGGGTAAGGTAATGATTTCCGAATTTCCAGTGGTCACGACGAACTCAATTCTCGCTTTTCTCTTGATCCTAGTTATTGCCGGCTGCGGGCAGGTACAGGCACCGGCACCGGCATCGCCGCCGGTGGTTAACGGCTTTGCCCCTTCGAACGGCGCCACCGCCGTCCCGGTGGCATCGTTAGTTACCGCGACATTCACCAGAGCCATGAATCCCACTTCGATCAATACCTCCACATTTACAGTCGTTGGACCCACGAGCGCCATTGTGACTGGAACCGTTACCTATTCCGGTACCACCGCGACCTTCACGCCCGCAACGCTCCTGGCCCCCAGCTCGATGTACACCGCCACAATAACGACCGGCGCGAAAGACTCCGCGGGCGATGCCCTCGCTGGCACTTTTGCGTGGAGTTTCACCACCGGAAGCCTTCCGAAGGTGATTTCCACTAACCCTGTCAACGCCGCCGTCAGTATCCCCATCAACCGCAGGATCACCGCGACGTTCAGTGAAACCATGAACCCCACAACCGTCACCGCCGCCGGTGCATTCAAGCTTATGGTCACCACCGGAGGCGCGCTCGTCCCCGGCATCGCAACCTTTGTCGCCGCCAACAACACGGTCGTCTTCTCTCCAACAGCGAACCTGCTCCCCAACACGCAATACACCGCCACCATCAGCACCGCCGCGCAGAGCGCCGCAGGCAATGGCTTGGCTGCAAACTATGTTTTTGGTTTTACAACTGGAGCCTCTGCCGATCTGACTGCGCCGACCGTCGTTTCCACGGTACCGGCTTCGGCAGCTGCAAGCGTGCCCACCAATCAGACCATCATCGCTACGTTTAGCAAGCCCATGGATCCGTCCACCATCGCCGCGGCAGGCACATTCACCGTCAACGTTGCAGGTGTTGGCGGCGCATCGGTCGCCGGAACTGTCAGCTATACAGGCACCACGGCTACATTCAAACCAAGCGCCAAGCTAACCGCAAGCACACAATTCACCGCGAAAATCACCACCGCCGCAAAAGACCTCAGCGGAAACGCGCTGGCTTCCGGCGCAGTTCCCAACCCGTGGAATTTCACGACCGGAACTGGACCAAACACCACCTCTCCAACCATCACGCTCACGAGTCCGACGAATGCCGCCCCCAACGTCTCACTCAACAAGACCGTAAGCGCGACGTTCAGCAAGTCCATGGATCCCCTGACTATCACCGCGCCCGGCACATTCATTCTCACCGTCGCGGGAGTAAACGGTGCGGCCGTCACCGGAACCGTCACTTACGATTCACAGACCAACATCGCAACGTTCACGCCCAGCGCGAATCTCACTGCCAGCACCCAATACAGCGCCACAGTTACCAACGCCGCAAAGGATCTGTCTGGCAACGCGGTCGCCGCAGGTCTGGTTCCGAATCCGTGGAGTTTCACGACCGGCACGGCCGTTGGACCAGTCGCTCCCAATCTCGCCAGCGCCGCAACCTTTGGATCTTTCGGCAGCGGTGCGGGAATCACCAACCAGGGCATCAACACCGTCATCAATGGCGATATCGGCACCACCGGCGTGTCCACGCTGCTTACCGGATTTCACGACCACGGAACGGGATGCGTTTACACGGAAACAACTCTCAACGTCGGCCTCGTGAACGGAAATATCGACACGGCTCCTCCACCACCCACAGTTGCTTGCCCGTCGGAAGGAACTGCCGTTACCACCGCCATCGCGCAACAAGCCGCGCTCGACGCTCTCGCAGCGTTTAACAACATATCTCCCGCGTCGCGTCCTGGTGGCATCGATCCCAGCGCCGGTCAACTCGGCGCGCAAGTCCTTGCTCCAGGCATATACAAGGCAGCAGGTGGCTCATACATTCTCACCGGCTCAGACCTGACCCTCGATGCCCAAGGTGACACTAACGCCATCTGGGTATTTCAAGCGGTAAGCTCACTTACCGTAGGCGGTCCGGGCGCTCCCCGCAACATTATCCTAGTCAACGGCGCGCAAGCTAAGAACGTCTTCTGGTACGTCGGCAGTTCCGCAACCATCAACGCCGCAGGCGGCGGAACCATGGTCGGAACGATCATCGCCTCAGCCGGAGTCAGCTTCTCAACGGCCGGCAACGTTGCCCTCGTTACCCTCGACGGTCGCGCTCTGTCCCTCAACGCGTCGGTAACCGTGGTCAACACCGTCGTTAACGTCCCCGCGCCTTAAAAAGAGGCAGCAATCGCGGAATCACACCTCGAATACCTGGTTGCCATGCACATGTTGGGCATGGCAACCGGGCTTAATACCCGCGAAAGATTCATTTCTAGCTTGGGTCTTGCCGTTGAATTTTCTTTCTACGCGATCCGACTAAACCGCGAACTAAGCTCTCCCGCGTTCCTCTCCTCTTGACAATCAGTACAAGAGTTGTATTCTTCCTCTTGATCCTCAAGGGGAATGACTTCTATGCCGGAAAAACCAGGTGACCTAGTTCAAGGCACCCTCGACATGCTCATCCTGAAAACCCTGGCCCTCCAACCCATGCACGGCTATGGCGTCGCCGTCCGCCTCGAACAAATGAGCCAAGGTGTTTTTCGCCCCAATGCAGGCTCCCTGTTCGTCGCCTTCCAGCGGTTGCAACGCGCAGGACTGATCAAAAGCGAATGGAAAGCCACCGAGAATAGCAGGCGCGCAAAGTATTACGCCCTGACAGACCAGGGACGAAAAAGACTCACCAGCGAAAAAAGAGAATGGGGAAAACAAGTGGCCGCCATCGCCAGAATCTTGGAGGCCTCATAAACAAACCGTGTTATTCCTGCCCGCCATATTCGGTGGACTCCGATCGCTGTTCCGAAAGAAGCGCGTCGAAAAGGAATTAGATGACGAGCTGCGCGGGTTCCTCGACATGGCCGCCGAGGACAAGATGAAGCAGGGTATGAGCCGCAAAGAAGCGCTGCGCTCCGCGCGCCTTGAACGCGGGAGTCTCGAAGTTTCCAGGGAAGTCGTGCGCTCTTCCAGCTGGGAATCGATTATCGAGACCTCCTGGCAGGATTTGCGCTTCGCGGCCCGTATGCTGCGCAAATCTCCAGGCTTCGCCTCCGTAGCTATTCTTACCCTCGCGCTCGGCATTGGCGCGAACACCGCAATCTTCAGCGTGGTGCAAGGCGTCCTTTTGGCGCCTCTGCCATACCACGAGCCTGATCGACTCGTCGTAGTTTTGTTAAACAATCTCCGTCTGAAGAGTTCCACTTATCTTTCTTATCGCGATTTTATGGATTGGGAACGCGCTGCCCCACCCTTTGAAAAAATGTCCGCGTACGCTTGGCGCAGCTTCGATTTGTCCAGCCCCGGAAATCCTGAACATCTTGAAGGCACGGAAATTTCCTCGAGCTTCCTCTCTACCCTCGGTGTCGGGATGGCGCTGGGACGGGAATTTTCCGCGGACGAAGATCGCAACGGCGGCGCGCCGGTGGCCATCATCAGCAACGGCCTGTGGCGAGATCGGTTCGGCGGCAGTGCAACGGCAATCGGCAACTCCATCGTGTTAGATGGTGTAGAAACCACGGTCGTCGGAGTACTCCATCCGGGTTTTCGCTTTGGCACCGACTACCCCGATGTTTATATACCCATCGGTCAGCGGAAACTCGTAGACGCCAACGATCGCATAGCTCATGACGTCGCGTGTGTTGCTCGCCTGAAACCCGGCGTCAGCCTGAGCCAAGCCGACGCACAGATGAACGCTATTCAGGAAAATATTGATCGCCTCAATCCCGATACCGAGCAGGGATTGGGAATTAAGATCCTTCCGGCCAAGGAGCCGCTCGTCGGCGATGTGCGCGGCACGCTTCTGCTCTTGTTAGGCGCGGTCGGTGTGGTGTTGCTGATAGCCTGCGCGAACGTGGCTAATCTTCTTCTCGCCCGTTCGGCGGCACGCGCCCGCGAATTTTCAATTCGCGCAGCTCTCGGCGCAGGCCGCGGACGCATTGTGCGCCAGCTAATCACCGAAAGCGTCCTGCTTTCGGTTTTGGGCGGAGTGCTCGGTCTGGCGGCAGCAAAATGGGGACTCAGCGTGGCATTGGCGACACTCGCCGCGGATTTGCCTCGCGGTGACAACATCCACCTGAACGCTTCTGTACTTTTCTTCGCGCTGGGCATTTCGATCGTGGTCGGTATTCTGTTTGGCCTGGCGCCCGCTCTAAGGAGTTCCAAGACAGACCTGCAACCCTCGCTCAAGGAGGGAGGTCGCGGGTCAACAGGCCGGCACCACCGCACGCAAAGTGCTCTCGTAGTCGTTCAAATAGCTCTGACTCTGGTTTTACTGGCGGGCGCCGGATTGCTCTTCCGCACCATCCAGCATTTGTGGAAAGCGGATCTCGGCTTTGAATCGCAGCACGTTCTCACCTTTCAAGTAGGACTCTCGCCTTCCGCGGTCAAGACCGGCGCAGATGTGCGCGCCGCATATCAGCAATTGCTCGACCGCATCCGCCAGATTCCCGGCATTCAGGGCGCGGAAATTACTACCGAAGTGCCCATGACTCATCAAATGAACGCTATCCCATTCTGGGTTGACTCCCGCCGCCCCGCGTCGGTCGCCGAGGCGCCGCGCACCTTGGGATTTATAACCGGTCCGGATTTTCTGCAAGTGATGCACATCCCGCTCATCCGCGGCCGTTTCATCAATCAACAAGACACCGCGAGCTCGCCGCTGGTCGCAGTGATTGACACCGAACTGGCGCGAACTTATTTCCCGGATAAAGACCCCCTCGGTCGCACCATAACGTTTCCCCAAGTCGGCGACTATCGAATCATCGGCGTCGTTGGCCACGTACAGCATTGGCAAGTGGGTTTCTCCAGCCCTTTCACACAAAACCAATCCTACGTTTCTATTTACCAAATTCAGGATCGCTGGATGACCACCATTGATACATGGACATGGGTCGTGCTTCGTACGCCCCTGGAAACATCAATGGTGCTGCCCGAGATCCGAAAGGCAGTCCATGCAGCGGGGAGCGACCAGACCGTTTACCATGCGCAAACGATGCCCGAGATTGTTTCCGAATCCATGTCCCCGCAACGATTCCCGTTGATTGTCCTCGGTAGCTTTGCAACTTTGGCCTTGCTTTTAGCCTCCATCGGAATTTACGCGGTCATCTCCTATTCCGTGACGCAACGCGTGCACGAGATCGGTATTCGCCTGGCGCTTGGCGCCGAGAAGCGCGATGTCTTTCGCATGGTGGTGGGCCAAGGCCTTACTCTGGCTTTTACTGGTCTCTCCATAGGTATAACCGCCGCGCTAATTCTCACGCGCCTTCTCCTGAGCTTCTCCAGCCTGCTCTATGGAGTTGGCGCAAGCGACCCCGCAACACTCGCAAGCGTTTCGGCTGTGCTAATCGGCGTCGCCATTGTGGCCTGTTACCTCCCCGCTCGCCGCGCCATGCGCGTCGACCCCATCGTGGCTTTGCGGTACGAGTGACTCAATGGCCCTTCTGCGAAACATGCCAACCGGACTCCGATCGCTATTCCGGAAGAAGCGCGTCGAAAAGGAATTAGACGAAGAGCTGCGCGGCTTCCTCGACATGGCCGCCGAAGAAAAGATGAAGCAGGGTATGAGCCGCAAAGAAGCGCTGCGCTCCGTGCGCCTGGACCACGGCGGTCTCGAAGTTTCCAGGGAAGTCGTGCGCTCTTCCAGCTGGGAATCCAGCGTGGAGACTTGGTGGCAAGATTTGCGCTTTGCCGCGCGTATGCTCCGCAAATCTCCAGGCTTCACCTACGTAGCTATTCTTACCCTGGCCCTCGGCATCGGCGCTTCAACTTCCATTTTCTCGGTGATAGACGCTGTGCTGCTGCGCCCTCTGCCCTACCCAAATCCCCAGCAAATTGTTCGCGTCTGGGAGCAGGCTCCTGACGGCCATCGCATCAACTTGGCGGACCCAAATTTTGACGACTTTC
>Ga0209006_10005408_pt1 | contig 11594 bp, 16 predicted proteins | sample JacPin_JW_Ref_O2_FD_188567 | JGI IMG/M metagenome (GOLD analysis project Ga0209006, IMG submission 188567) | Forest soil microbial communities from Algoma, Ontario, Canada - Jack Pine, Ontario site 1_JW_Ref_O2 (SPAdes) (version 2) | ecosystem: Environmental > Terrestrial > Soil > Boreal... | reverse complement strand
AAATTATTTTCGACTATTGGTACGCGTTCTTACCTGGTCGACGCGTAGAATACGCGGTTTGAAGATATTTTAAAAATGACAGGCGGTAGCGAGATATCCATGCGTAAGGTGTATCAGTTACTGAGACAACGAACACCACGAGTTGGAATCCTTCTTTACCGATTTGAATCGTGATGATGGGTACCGAGTATAACGTAGATATCGATGGGAAAAGTAGAAGGCAGCGATGGTAAATATTCGGGGAATACCAGCCATCGCGATGAGATTGGAAGGAATGATTGACATCGCCTTTGTAAAAAAGTGCCTTGATGCGATTAATATCATAAAATAATAAATACATAAATTCCCATTCCCTTGTCTCCCTTATCCTTGATCTCGTACTGCGACCTTGAGCAGTTACTTTGCGATGCCTTCCCTCCGCCGCCGCGACCTCTCTTCCTCTTCAGTTCGTTCGTCTCCCTACCGTCCTTCTTTAGTTTCTAGTACTACTACTAGTCCCTCGCCACGTAATTTTGGCGCCCATCCACGTAGACGCTCGTCCAAGACAACCAAGACAACTAAGACAGAGACCCGTACCAGGAAGGTCCTCGCAGATATCGAGTGGTGGAGAATACTCGATGGTCAACACATCCTTGACGCCGAACGGGCATTCGAGGAACGCTACCATACCCTGGTAGCGTCAGGCACAGCTCTCAATGATGGCGACCTTGAACGCCCATCCACTCCCATTAATCAGGTCATTGAGAACTACCCCTTGCCGCCCTCTCCACAGGTGTGCATTTACTGATATCACTCCATATCTAATAAACCGATCAAAAAAACCTTTCTGTATTTGCAGACCCCTACCACCCCCGTTCATCGCGCACCTAGATACGATAATCCTCACACGCCTACTACACGCTGGCACGACATTTTTGATTTATCCTCATTGGACTCCTCACCAGAGGAGCCTGTCACGTCTCTCGAAAGCTTACGTCTTGGGATCCAAGACCTGGATTTGCATTCTCCCACACCGTCTCACACCAAACCCCCATCTCACCTCTTGTCCATTCACATTGATTCTTTGGCCGATTTTGTCCTGTCCTACGAAGAGCAAGGTGGCATAACCGGCGACTACGCTGACTTCACCATCTCCCCATCCTCTTCTTGCCCCCTAGGTCTGTTCGACTAAAGGCATTCAATCACACTCGAGTCGCTTGCACTTATCCACGACGAACTTCCTCCTCAAACATCACGCCGTAACTCACTTGATCAAACACGATACCACCACGAAACCTCCCCGTTCACGCCGCACGCGCCTTTTGTTCGCGTCTTCTCTTCTCACAAAACCAAACATTCAGCTTCTCCGTATATCTTTGCATCACTTCACGTCGTATCACTTCACGTCGTACGCCACTTCATGAACATTCATTGGAGGTCATCACTTCAAACATTCTCCAAAGGACCATCTGGACCGGTTCTTACGATTTATCAGCTTTTCTCGTTCACGACTGCTTAATGTCGTTTTATTTCCTCTCACTGCATCATTCACGCATCTTTTTTTCCCGTTATTTTCTGTTATTTTCCTTTCTCCTTTCTTTTTCACGCCCAGTTATGTAAATACGAAGCCAGTGACAGTACGTGGTAGTCTCCTCTCTCTCCTTCTCTTTCTCTCTCTCTCTCTCTCCATCATCACTGTAACGACTAGACATACATGCATTCCTCTCCTCTCCTTTTCTCCAAATCCGTTTTCCGCCTCCATGACTCGACGAGTTGTTCCTTTTCACTTCTCACTTCTCACCGAACACTTCCGAGTTCCTCTGACTTCTGAAACCAAAAGTTGGCTTGTTTCTTACTTCAATTCGAACAAAGATGTTTTCCCGTTTGGAGTAAAAGCGGTCAAGTGAACGCAGCTCGTGAGTGAGCGGGCTCGTCCGAGGAAACGGATGGCCATGGCAACATGACAGATACGGAATAGAAGCCTTGAATTAATCACCTCTTCATGCCAGCTACAACCGTAGGGCCAGCCACTTTGCTCCATCTCGATTGTGCCAACGGTCCGTAACGTAGCTCAACCTGCGGTGGCATTTGTGTAGAAGGCGCCGCTGAAGCCGTAAGCGGCGAACGTGAGATGAACCCTGCGGCCGGTTGGGATTGAGAAGGAAGTGGAAATTGTTGTGGCTGAGATTGACTGTGGCGAGCTTTCCACGCGACGCGGATGGCAGTACATCTGGCTAGAAGCTAGAACGAGGTCGTCGAATTAGAACACAGGAATACATTAGCGGTGCAAACTTACAGCATCCTTCTCTACACCGTCAGCGATACTCTGGACAATATGTTCCACAACACTTTTGTGGTTCCCGTTCGGTTTGTCGTCCCGGAACCTCATCAGCCGCCAACGTGAGATCTCGGGATCCCAATGCACTTCGACTATGCGGTCGTCAACCTGCTGACCTGTGGCCTTGATTCTGCATGATAAATCAGCACCGCATATTGGGTAGGAGAAGAGTGGCGTACTTTTCCCATTCGGTATCATCAACGTACATATCGTCATACAGCTCATACTTCGGTACGCCTCGATCGTCTCCGCACCACACGTGCAACAGGAAAACGGGTTTCGCTTGGAAGTCCGGTTGTGAAGGTTGTGAAGGTGATGGTGGGAAACGGAGAACGAGTTTGAAATCGACCGAGTTTTCTGAAGGGGGTTTCCACTTCAGTCTAGAAAAAGATCATTAATACCAGAACGGCAAGAACCAGGTGAACAATCAAACATATTCGGATCGGTTCTCCCGGGGATATAAGAGGACTTGACACAGGTATAGATCAGTCCATCATTTCCATGCTGCAAGGCCGGAATGTCAACAGCAAACACCTTTTCTACGTGATAGGAGAAGCTGATTGCCTTCAATTTGATGCTACAAAACCATCGTCATGGATAGGAAGTAAGCATCGAAAACCAGGTACACGCACTCGAAAGGTTGGCCGTCTGCCATCTCAGGGAAATCTTGCATCATCTTGGCGTAGGGTTTGTAGAACCATTCCGTAAGTCTCTTCATGTGTCCATGAGCGGATGTTAATTGTGAGGTGAAGTGAAAGATAAACTCACACCGTAACGCTTGTCCAGTGGCTTGGCCATGATATTTTGATTGTCAACTACTAGGCAGTCAAAGGCCAACAACCGCAACTTGGCCTCGAGTGCCACTTGAATGATAGCACAATAGGGCGGAGAGTGAGTTACTGTACCTGTTTTGTACGTGGATCGACATCGACGACAAGCTCCCCGTCTACAATCGTGCTTCCAAGTTGTTTCTTGTGGTCTTCATGGTGGGGAAAGCAGAAGCCAGTAATTTCGCGGTAGGTATTGAAGCGATCGATCTAATTACAAACCAAAAACTTGTCTGTCATCCCGTAAACTTGGGGTCACTCAGTGTAGACTTACAATGCAAACCATTTGAGTGCCGTCGGGATCGATTTGAACGAGGAATAGGACCCTTATCCCATCGGATTTCTCGCACACCCAGTAACTGTAAGAACATGCGACCTCATGAATTTTCATCAGGTTGACCAATGACATACTCTTCCCGTTCGAGACTTTCAAGATCCTTCTTCCCGAAACTGACGGGCTGGCTGCCAGGGAACCTGAAAATCGTTCGTTCGTTAGTCTTTATCGATGTTCCTTTGCCAACACGAGTACCTATCATGATCACGCTGGTCCAAGCGGCAGAGATTTGCAACTTGGTCTCTCAACCAAAGTTCCTGCGCAGAGTTGCGGGGTATTACATTGCCTGGAAGCTGAGGGATTGAAGCCATTAATTAAATAATTTTGGTACTCGGCGGTGGCTCATTGGATCTCATCTTTGACTAGTACTCTTACGTAAAATCGTTTGGGACGCAAGGCATAACTGCTACACGGTTCATAACACGAAAGTCAACAAGGAGGATACCACGAGCGGTCTATTACTTCAACGATCTTCAGCCCATTCCTATTCATACTTCGATGTTAGCATAGTAAATATGTTTTGGCAGGCAATGACACTCACGTTCTCCTTCTTGATCTGTGCCTGTATAGGGGGAAGAAATAAATAAAACAGGTGAGCACGGTGGAAGCATTAATAAAGTCGAGTAAACACACCTCCTCCTCCGGGGTGAAATCGTTCACAATGTTGAACAATTTCCTAATTTCCTCTGGTGTTTTTCCTTTGATCATGTTCGCGACAGTCTTACACCCAACATCGCTGTAGTAATCAATCTGTCAGAGGTGAAAGGAAAAGAAAAGGGGTGAGTCTCACAGAAGTGACTTTATGTCTAAATAGTTCGCTGCCAGGATGATTTCGAATAACATCTCTTGGTCTACGGTGATAAACTTCTGATCCCACTCGCTGATATCTGTTGTGCGCTTTCGGGTCTCGTCCTGATTCTGGTCAGCGTCGGGGGCAGGCAAGGGCTCCCCACGATGATGTTCACAGTATTCCAGCACCTTGGAGGATTTAGAGATTGATAACGAAAAAGGAAAAAAAAGCTACCTTCTTTAGTACGCTAGACGATACATTTGGCAGAGGGATTGGCTGGTCGGTTTCACCAACATCTGGTTTACGTGAGGCGGTGCTGTTATATGATGAGTAAAGGAGGCTCACCTTCAAGCATGTTCTTGATGAGAACACTGCGTTCTACGACCTCTTTCTCAGCGTGAAACTGCTCATTGTCTGAAGTGACGAGGAGGACCATCGTAAAGAACAGGTAAAGGGGTGTTGATGATTTTTTTTACGTGAGGGGGTGGAGAAAGGCGTGGTTACTCACGTTTAGGTCGTGACCTGACCCTAAATAAGCGCCCAAATTTATGTTTTTCCTCTCATCGTGCATAAATGCTGGATCCAACCCGTTTTCTTTGCTAGGTCATCTTCATCCCTATTTGTTCGGTCTCTTTCTGACGAATTTACCCCAGGTATCGGGTCTGTGCGTACTGCTACCAAACGAGCTGGCGGTACAGTTCATAATCACGGCGGTTCTCCAGGGAAAAGGCTAGGAATCAAAAAGTTCTCTGGTAGGTCTTTGCAATCTCCTAGACCGTTCAGATGCTCAAAGTGGTTTCTCCAAGACCAACTCGTAATTCCTGGCAATATTATTGTTCGACAACGCGGAACGCTCTTCCACCCAGGTCCTCATGTATGCTGAGGTACATATACTTTTCCAGTTTTCTCTTACAAAAGAACATTGGGCTCCAGGTCAAGATGGGGCGTGATCACACAATCTACGCTGTCGCGCCGGGCTTCGTCCGCTTTTACAAAGAGAAGCACTTGAGGGGCTATCGGAAGTTCGTCGGTGTTGTTTTAGAACGAGGCGAGAAGTTACCGCGCGATGAGTTTAGTCTTGGTCGCAGTCGCTACTGTGGTCTTGTCGACGTTAACCGAGCAGGACCGCCCGCGCAGGTTGAGAGCATTTAACGAACGAATGTAATCAGTACCGTGACTGCCGCCCAAGTGCTCATAGAAACGGTCAAACATCTTGAGTTAAAAATAATAACATGGTTGAACTCACAGTTACACCGCTCAAGCCAGCTGGTAAGTCGCATTTCATGCCCATAATCAATGACAGTGTCAAGACTTGGCAGATATCCCCCCGGAGGATGAAATTCTTGTCGCTGGTCGAGCAATTATCCAGTCCACCACATCATGGTCGGAAGGCAAGATGTACTTCAAGGACACCGTACAGACTCTTCACGAGCCAAATGGCTCTGGAGGGTTACCGTGGCATTGCAGAGTCAGTGAACACTCTGCGGACGAAGTCACCTTCGACGTGATGTGGGAAAAGCTCAGCACGAACAAAGCTGTCAATGAAATGGCGTGAGCTTACTCCTCCATTTTCGTCGTAGAAGCTTATCGAATCATTCCTCAGCTATGTACCTCTCATCAAGAAAGTAGGAAAGATTAAATCTATCTCTCCCAGCCAAACGATCTGGACCTTGTACTATACGTTCACTCCGCCGATCTCTCCTCGAGTTTTCACTGAACTACAAATCATTCATTATTCCGAATCTCCAGTCCGCACGGGGTATGTCCTAGGCTTATCGTTCGGGTTCCTCGTCAATGTCTTTAACTTCTCAAAAGGATAATCGTATCACTTCCCATTGACCTCTCGGGCCCTGGCGACGAGGAACTAGCAAAACTAGAAGAGCATGGAGTGAGAGGACGCTATGCAAGCGTCGAACAGGTTAAAGACCTCGGGGAAGGCCGGACTGAATGGCGCATGGCCACCTGTAGCCAGCCAGGCGGAAGGATCCCAACGTTTATCGCAGAGGCAAGCATGCCCAAGTCAATTGCTGAAGTGAGTCCTTGCGCATTGATATGAGGCATTGTCCCGACCTCCAACGTACTGACTAACTTTCTATTCAGGATGTTCCCCGCTTCATGACTTGGATTCGTACACTCCAGGCTGAAGCAGGTGCCCCCAAAGCCTGAGGCCTGAAAGCTCATCCGCTGAACAACGGGAGCTTGCTAACCTGTCCCACGAACAATAGATTCTGTTTCGTTTCCGCTGTTTGTATATCCTGTACTCGATGTACCTCGATTTATTCTCAAACCCAAATATTGTCAACGGAGTATTACATCTTTTCAAAACACCACTGGTCTCCAATGACCTGTTGAGTGTCTACACTCGACGAAAGAACATTGTCCGTCAGATGCCCGCTCACGCTAATTCGAAGTAGCGCTCGACTAATGCCATGATTCAGACGATCGCAAAATCTAGTAGAAGTTGGCTCACCTTCCCAGTCCGTTACTGCTGTATTCCAGAGCTTCACTTCATTTTCCCTTGTCCCTCCGAAATGGTCTACAAAGCTATCCCCAAAAACTTCCGGCTCGCGTGCAATGCTGTTCGGTCTCATCATGCGCTCTGTCGCCGATTCAAGAGTTGCCGGTAATAACTGTACCTGTTGTAGGTTACATCGACATGATCATACAAGACTGGAAGGAATAATAAACCTTGCCGGCAGTCTCGAGAACCTGGCTCAGTGGAGGGCATGGCAGTTTGAGCTTCTGGTCAATCCCCCTTAATCCCAATGAGAATATCGCACTGAGAGCGAAGTATGGGTTCATATCCGCTCCAGGGACCCGAATTTCAAGCCTTGTCGCGGCCGGCGGGACGGAAGGTGGTGAAATGATGCGGATGGAAGCCGCGCGAGAGTCGTATCCGTACGAGACAGAGTTGGGGGCCCAAAATGTTTCTCCGCCGACGAGACGTTTGTAGCCGTTGATCGTGGGTACTAACTGAGCTACTTCAGAAGAAATCACTTTGAAAAGTTACCGATCAGACCATAGGCATGACTGAAATTGGGATTAGTCAACGGGATAGAATCAGGATTGCATAGGCCTACCATCTGGGAGTCCTTCTAGAACACCTGCGAGGAACCACTCTCCTTCCTGGCTCATAAATTTGGTGTCATCGTAGGCAGCACCACTCCGACCGGTCCCCAACTCCGAGTCGGAAACGGCGAACGTATTCTGGCCCGAACTGTTTGTCAGAGACACGTGAATATGGCTGAAATGATGGCGATAGTTCTTAGTCAGAGCCGCTTAGTTTAAGTGACAATCCGCAACAAACCCGCTGCAACCAGGGAGCTGTGGAAGGCTTGAAGTCAACTTCAAGAGCTCGCTGAGTAAAAAAGATTCTGACGAACGTTACCCCAAGGCTTAGACATAAAACTAGGAAGAATCCCATGCTTCATTCCGACGCTCTTTGCCACATACTTGAATAGAATAGCATTGTCCGCCATCCGCATGGCATTGGTATATGCCAAGGCGGTCTCAAACACCCCGGGCCCGGTTTCGGTATCTGTGTTTGTCGTACTATGGATACCATCAATATTAGGGAAAATAGCACTCACGGTGGCCCTCGATAGGGATTCCAAACAGTTCGCTCTCGTCAAAAAGATCCTGAAAGTATGTGTTGTTCAGCTGGGTGCGTAGAACTGAATAACCGTGCACTGGGGCATTCAATATCCGTATATGTCAATTGAGTATGTGGGTAATGGTGGTAACGTACTGCCGTGAGTCAAGGGTTGAAGATTCTTGAATGTCTTCTGTGCGAGCGTGTCGGGTGTTTCTATCATTCGAAGAATGAATAACATTTCTTTGGAACGGGTTATATCGCAAGACCACCTTTGAAATTGAAGTACTGGGCTATGTTGTCAGTGAAATGCTGAATGAAACAAGCCATAGACAGTTACCTCATACTCGACTCCCGCGATACATTCTCGGCCCATTCTCGCTGCTCTTTCGGTGGTCGATTTTAAGACTCCACGAGGGTCAACAGGCAGAGGCTGCTTGGTGTCTGGGTCGAAGAAAGACACCAAGAAGAAGGATGTTCGGTCCTCCCAGAACATACGCCTGTGCGTGGAGAGATCAATGGATGCAAGCAAGTCGCGATACCCATTGGCTTTGTTTGATATCAAAAGCTCTTTTGAGTAGAGTACGTCCTGAATATCCCACCCGCTGAATAGATCATTTTAGCATTCCAGATATCGAGAGAAACTGCACACACAAGATAGCAGAGCAGAACCCGAAGCCATCAGATTTTGCCGCCTTCATAAATTTATCCTTGGACTAGAGGGGATGAATTGCAGTCGGCTCTCACATATCAAAAACAAAATACCATGTATTTCCCTCGAAGAACTCCATCCACTGGAAGAAATTTTCAGAGATGCCCTCAACAGAGATGATCAGATGGGTTTACCGTCAACTCCTTGGAAAAGCAAGTGAAGTAAGAAAGGATATTATCCTGTTGCAAGACTTGGTTATTCACCTGCGACTTTCACTTTGTTACCCTCAACTCCACTGAGTACACGGCGTGGATCGGAGGTGTCAGTCATGGTTAAAGTTCACTGTTCAGTTACACAATGATCCCAGAACCCTCGCACACATTACGAACACCCTCACCAATTTCATCACTAGCCTGTAGTCCTTCAGGTCATATCTTTGCAGGTTCAGGTATGTAGCGTGACATTCTTCGTTGTAGGAGAGATATTGACGCGATTTCCAGTTGATGGAATCGTTCGCGTCTACCACCAATCGGGCTCCAAGGTTGTGAAAGCAATCAGTGGACTTGGATGTGAGATCTCATCTATTTTTTCCTCAACGGATGGGGCAGAGTTAGGCATAATATGGCTGGCTTGTGGGCGGCGGGTATGACCACCTTTATTGTCAAGGTCTCCCTTCTGATGGTCTCATTATCTAGATGCTTTCTTTTCAACTTCATTCTCAGGAGATGATCCTAACACTCGCTGACGCCAACGCGACGCTTGATGTGGGCACAAATGAGGATGATGTGTTAAACGAGGTGAGTGAGTACGTCTTCGTCTTATAGTTTCCTAATGAGCTTAGTGGTATAGTTAGCTTGCTTTGAGTGGTGATCGCAAATATATTGCATACAGCCTAGACTCCGGTGTCGTAGGAGTCGTAGATTTGAGCACTCAAAAGGTATCAAAGATGAAGACGAAGCACGACAGTGTATGTACATCGTCTGGCATCAATGACTTGAGCCGATGCTGACTCCTCAACTTGAACAGATATGCGGAACAATCAAGTTCATCCCTGATCGGCCGAGCGAACTCGTGAGCGGTGGCTATGACCAGGCCCTCCTTCATTTTGACTTTTTGCAATGCAAGCTGGTTTCTCGACGAAATCTTGGTGAGCCACCCTGCTCGATGTCAGTGGTTCTCCGTGCTTATGGACACTCTGAAGCTGCCCTCCCTTTTGTGGGTGGAATGAGTTTGTCGCCTCCTTTCGTCGTGTCCACGGCCATGTCTTCCACCGGTATCCTGGCTGCGGGTACTGCAGATGGCCGTTTATGGCTCGGTTTCGGGGGAGAGAGATATCTTGCTTCTCCCTCCAAGAAAAGGAGAAGTAGAAAATGGGCAGGACTTCGAGAGGCGGATGAATTGATGATCCATGTTGCCGAAGGGCCCGTTGTTGCCCTGTTGGTTCCCTCATTTTAGCCGTTATGGTGATTTCGGACCTGATGATATTTGCAGGGCATTCACAGGCCCAAGAATGCTAATAATGTGCACGCTTCTCGGAAAAACAACGCAATACCATATGTGTCGAGATGAGGTCCAAGGGACGATGGAACTTCGACAAGCATGGTCGATAGACACTAGAGACGTCAAGAAGGTAAATTCTATGGTACTCAATGACAAATTGATTGCCATCGGCGGTTTGGGAGAGGGGGGAGAGGGGGTTATCGAAGTGTGGGATGCAAACACGAACTAGAATGTTGCTACTGGTGCAGTAACGCAATACAAGCTAGCCCTCTTTACCTGCAGAGTTTGGTCTGTCTTGTTCCAGTTTTTCTATTCGCTTTAGATATACGTCTCGCTCGCTCTTCAACTTCTCGAGGTACTCTTCGTCCTTGAGTCGACGGACTCCCAGCAACGCCATAACCCTCTCTTTGACCACACCTACGGAATAACGTTGTGAGGGACGATCTGCACGTAGGAATGGGGAGTCTCGTAGTGGTTGTGATAGGATATATTTTATCCTTGCTATGCAGACTTCGTTATACGCCCATTGCAAGAAAGTGCAAGCCAGAGACCCTGTCGTAATGCCGGGAAGGATACCGCGTGAACCCCCTGCGTGGAATCGAACTCAGGACGGCAATAATCGACAAAATGGCAGATTGAAGAAAACCTACTCCTCCATCCATTCAGCATCCCACCTGCGGCACCACCACTTATTACTGTGTCTATCAGCTTTTTTCGTCTCATTTCTGACCAAACAATTGGCCCAGAGATGTTAGGATTCAAGTAATCGGGTGCCTTTCCAGGTGCATTCGTGAATGTTGTAGCCAAAATTGGACTGACAACGTATTCACGAATCGCTACAAATGTCTAATTCAGGAAGAATCACTGTGAAACCGGATTAAAAGCGTACTAAAGAACGTAGCCGCGGTTATGCCAGTGTTGAGAGCGGCTGAAGCGGCAAGGATGCCTCCGTGACCCTTGAAGGCGCTATATATTCCAGTGATCACCGCACTTGTGGCGGCTAACGAATCCCCTCAACGAGCGTTATGTAAAATTGAGACAGATGGGTGAACATACAAGCAATTAATGTGCCATATGCGACTGTTTGGGAGGGAGAAGGGTCCATGGGCATGTATTTGCATCGGAGGCTGCAGCCAAACAAAGATCACCGATACCCCTGAGGGGTTCGAAACGAGCCTGACGCTTTGCTCTAGTGCCAACCAACCATACGACTACTCTTACTTCTACCAGGGTCCCACCCACGAGCAGGTATTTATTTCTGTGTCTATCTATCATTTTATCTGCACAAATCTTCAAATTTAGGCGTCACCCATCCCCATGGTTCCCATTACTCCCATTCTGTCCGTTGAGGGCACTGTTACACAGTCACATATCCAACCACATCGTGACGGACAGTCGAATTCTGCAAAAATACCTCCAGAAATTTGGTTGGAAGTATTTTTGTATGCTACTTGGGTCCCTGGAGCCTTCTTAACCTCGGACGATCACGATGTCACTGGTTCCACCCTGAACAAAAATGGCGCTGCGCTTCATATCCGATTTCGTTGCGCCATGGACGTCAATCTTTCGGTCAGTTTAGTGA
>Ga0209006_10005407_pt1 | contig 11596 bp, 7 predicted proteins | sample JacPin_JW_Ref_O2_FD_188567 | JGI IMG/M metagenome (GOLD analysis project Ga0209006, IMG submission 188567) | Forest soil microbial communities from Algoma, Ontario, Canada - Jack Pine, Ontario site 1_JW_Ref_O2 (SPAdes) (version 2) | ecosystem: Environmental > Terrestrial > Soil > Boreal... | reverse complement strand
CACGTCGCGCCAGGGCAGACAACTCTCGAAATACCGATGGCGGCCCGGGGCCAATTATACGGACTGCTCGTGATCGCCGCCGCTGGAGGGGACGCGACAGCGCGACTGGCCGAAATTAGACCGATTGCCACGGCCATAGGCGATGCAATGTCTCTTGCCCTGTCCAGTATCGATCTGCGCGAGCGTTTACGGAATCTAGCCCTACGGGACGGCCTGACCAACCTGTACAATCGCCGGTTCCTGGAAGAAATGCTGGAGCGTCTCTGCACTGACGCCGAGCGACGTAAAGCGTCAGTGTCAGCGATCATGCTGGATCTTGATCATTTCAAGTTGGTCAACGACCAACACGGGCATGCCGCCGGTGACACCGTGCTACGGGAGGTAGCTGCGGGAATCCTCTCGTGCCTCCGGAGTCTCGATGTAGCCTGTCGATATGGTGGGGAAGAGTTTGCCATCATTCTGCCCGACTGCTCGCTGGCTAATGCAACAGCGAAGGCGGAACAAATTCGCAGTCGGATCAATGAGCGGACGACTGCTTCCGGGCTGGCAATCACCGTTTCGCTCGGCGTCGCATCGATCCCGGAGACCTGCGGCGGACAGTTGGAGCTGATCCCTGAAGCTGATACCGCGCTTTACGCCGCGAAGCAGCAGGGCCGTGATCGAGTAGTCGTGGCTCCGCTGCGGACGCCGGTGCGCTCCTTGAGCTTGGTCGAGACAACATCCGCTGCGCAAACTGACCGGAGCTAAACCATTCGTCCGGCGTGGTCCTTCCGCATCTGCAGGCCGAAGACATGACCGCTCCCCGGGCGCTCACAACAGGCTCAAAGCGACCCTTGACCACGGGACGCCGCCCAGACATGACCGCTATTTGCGCGAAGCAGACGGCTAGAGTCGACGTCAACCGGTCATCGGAGATTGCGTCGGCGTCTCAGGTAGGTGCGTCTCCGTGCACCAATAGTGGTCGGAAAGCTGCGCGAACCGACTTGCGGATCATCCGGCCTTCACAAGGGGCACCACTTTGGCGGCTTCACGACCAGCCACAATGTCCTGTAGCCGCTCATCCCAAGCGCGCAGCACATGGACCTTGCGCTCAATAAGATCCGTGCGGACGTAATGGCGGACCAGCGTTCGGGTTTCCTTTCCACCCGCCTCGTGGCCGATCACGGCAGCCACAAGGTCCAGCGCAACGCCCATCTCTGCCAACATGGTCGCTACGGTGCGGCGAAGGTCGTGCGTTGTGAACTTGTCAATCGGCAGTTTGTCGCGGCGCGCCCACAAATGGTGGCCGATGTGCGCCGCGTTCAAAACGGTCCCCGTCTCCGCCGTGAACAGCGGTCCCGCGTGGACACTGGAAAGCCGCGCCTCGATGATCTGTCGGGCGACCCCAATCAGTGGCGTGACACGCGGCCGTTTGTTTTTTGAGCGCGCCGCGGGCAATGTCCAGGTCCATTCGTCGCGATCAATCTCCTCGGCGCACAGGCCGCTGATTTCCCCGCAGCGGGCGCCGGTCAGAAGCTCCAGTCTCATAGTGTCCACCGGGTCCGATGGAAGGGCGCTTGAATCGAGCCATTTCCAAAGCGTCTCGATTTCCTCGACTGACAGGACGCGATCGCGTGGCGTGCCGGGGTCGTAGGCCTTCAATCCGGCAGTGGCGTCCGTCTCAACAATGTCCTGCGACAGGGCCCAGCGGAACATCGCGCCAACGGTCTGCCGGCGCTTCTCGGCTTCGCGCTCGATGCCTTCGTCGGCCGCCGCATCCAGCAGTTCTCGGATGTCGCGCCGGCGGATGTCATTGGCGTACCGGTGCAGAATTGGAGAGAGCGTCCGTCCTAAGCGCCGCTCGATTTCCTTTGCTGTCCGCAGACGGCCGGTAACCCTGCGTCGAACGTAGAGTTCGATAAGCTTTTCGACCGTGAGTCGGGAAGCCGCGGCAGCGCGGCTTTCCTCTTCCTCGGCGATTAGGTCGCGACCGCCCCTTGCTGCGCTGGTCAGTTCGTTGGCGCGTTCGCGCGCCCTTTCGAGGCTCACATCGCCCACGCGCCCGAGTGACACCCGTCGCGCCTTCCCTGAGCCGCGTATCCTATAGGCCAAATCCCACGTCTTGAGGCCGCTTGGCGCCACACGCACGGCCAATCCTATGCAACGCCGATCGGACACCCGATACGGCGACTCCGCCGGCCGCAACGTCTCGATCGAACGATGTGTGAGCGAAACGGCGCCGCGCGTCAGTCCCGAGCCACCAGCCATTTTTCTACCCTCTTTTGTTCCATCCGTCGCAACGCTGTCGCAACAGATTTGACGGCACGTAGCGAACAGGACCGAACGCGCTGGAATAATAAGCCATTGTTCTTCCAACACAAAATGTGCGCCAGCGGACGATTGCGGATGTCGGCGAATGAATATAAAAGGGCTGGATGCAGACCTTGATTGTGCACGCGCGGCGGCCGGTATTTTTTTGGCGCGATCTTGGGCCTCGACGAGCGGTCGCCGCGACGACTTTGATCGTAGGCGCGATTTTTGGATGTCTATTCTGGCCGGCTTTCGCAGTTGGGACAATGTGGCGAGCAATCACCGCTGGGCAGGGCGCAATGTCCCCATCGAGAGAAATGAGTGACGTCTTCACCTACATCCTTGCGATATCTGGCATTTGGACAATTCTCTTACCCGCAGTAATCGCCGCCAAGTTCCGCCGCTTAAACCTGACCGCGAACGTGCTTCTGCTGCTCCCCGCCTACTATCTTCTGGTGAGCGCAGCGACTTGGGTGGCGATGCTTGACTTGGCGTTACGGCCGCATTACTGGGCGAAGACTACCCATGGTAGAAGTCGACAGCGCCACACTCCGGTAAGCCCGCGAACGCAGCTATCAACGTAGCCCGCTCGGGTCTTCTAGGCGGCTCGGTGGATTCTGCCTATACCGCCCCTCAATCCAGCCGGCCTGCGCACGAATGGACAAAATGTCGCCGCAAGCTTTGCACGAGGCCGCGCAAACCTCAAAAGCGTGGCCTTTCGAAGAAGCGCGAAAGTTAATGGCGCGCCTTGAACGCTCAGGACGCAAAGAGGTGATTTTCGAGACCGGTTACGGCCCGTCGGGTCTACCGCATCTCGGAACGTTCGGCGAAGTAGCGCGCACTAACATGGTTAGGCACGCCTTTCGCGTGCTGGTTGGAGACGGCGTCAAGACTAGGCTGATTGCCTTTTCCGACGATATGGACGGTTTGCGCAAAATTCCGGACAACATTCCCAACCGCGACATGATGGTTCCTCACCTCGGCAAACCGCTGTCGCAAGTCCCTGACCCGTTTGGCCAATATGCTAGTTTCGCCGAGCATAATAACGCACGGCTGCGCACTTTTCTTGATCAGTTCGGATTCGAGTACGAATTCATGTCGTCGACCGAATGCTACAAATCTGGCCACTTCGATAGTGCGTTGTTGCGGATGCTCGATTGCTTTGAAGAGGTGCAGGCTATCATGCTGCCGTCGCTACGCGAAGAGCGAGCCGCGAGCTACTCGCCCTTCCTTCCGATTCATCCGCGAACAGGGGTCGTCATGCAGGTCCCAGTGCTGGAGCGCCGCCGGGACCTCGGCGCCATCCGATGGCGCGATCCTCTTACTGGAGAGGAGTTTGAAACCCCCGTGACCGGCGGACATTGCAAGCTGCAATGGAAGCCGGATTGGGCGATGCGCTGGTATGCGCTGGGCGTGGATTACGAAATGTCGGGAAAAGATCTGATCGATTCCGTTAAGCTATCGTCTCGTGTCGCGCGAATTCTTGGGTCGGACCCGCCGGTAGGATTTAACTACGAGCTTTTCCTCGACGAGGATGGCCAAAAGATTTCAAAAACGAAGGGTAACGGCCTAACGATTGAACAATGGCTCGCTTACGCCAGTCCGGAGAGCCTCGCGTCGTTCATGTTCCAGAAGCCGACGGCGGCGAAGCGACTCTATTTCGACGTGATACCGCGCACGGTCGATGACTATCTCGGATTTCTGGAGGCCTATCCGCGTCAAACATTGAAGGAGCGGCTGGGCAATCCGGTGTGGCATATTCATAGCGGAGCGCCGCCGGACCCCGAAGTCCTGACCCATGACGGGTCCGGCCGAGCTACAATTTCCTTCGCTATGCTGCTCAATCTCGCCGCGGTTTCCAACGACGAAAATCCGTCAGTTCTTTGGGGATTCCTTCGCCGGTACTGTCCCTCGGCCTCGCCTCAAACCCATCCCGTTCTTGATAGCTTGGCTCGCTACGCGGTCATCTATTTTCGCGATTTTGTGGCTCCAAAGAAATGGTATCGCGAGGCCGACGACGTCGAACGTCGCGTGCTTGAGCAACTTTCATCGAAACTGGCGGAATTACCCGCAGACGTCAGCGCGGACGAGATCCAGCATGCGCTCTACGATATCGCCAGGCCAATTCCGCGATATCAGGACCACTCGGCAAAGGGGGCGACGGTGGCGCGGCCTGGGGTGTCAAACGAATTTTTCAATATGATCTACGCCGTCCTTCTCGGCGAGGATCGCGGGCCGCGCTTAGGATCATTCATTGCGATCTATGGGTTAGATGAGACGCGAAAGCTCATTGAAAGAGCGCTGGCAGACGAACTGGTCAGCGAAAATCGAGCATGACCCTCACCGAGATGCGCTTTCTAGTGCGCGCGCAAGCGCTCGCATGTCCGCCCAGGCAAATCTCTTATGTGCTGGCTGCCGTAGCAAGAAAGCCGGGTGGAGCATGGCCAGCGCCTGGATATCTCGGCCGGTTTGATGCGGATAGGGGACCCACGAGCCCCTCGCACGCATAATCCCTCCCTGGACGCCCAAGAGCGTGCGTGCTGCGGATCCCCCGAGGCAAACCACGTATTCGGGGTCGGCGAGGTCAATCTGGCGCTCAATGAACGGCAGACAAATCTGTGTCTCCTGAAGGGTCGGGGTCCGGTTGCCCGGAGGCCGCCATGGAACGACATTCGCGATGTAGACTTTCTTTCGATCCAGTCCAATTGCGCTCAGCATGCGATCCAGCAACTGTCCCGCTCTTCCAACGAACGGGCGCCCGATTCTGTCTTCGCCCTCCCCCGGTGCCTCGCCGACTAACATGATCCGTGAGCCGGGGACGCCGTCCGCGAACACAAGTTGGGTGGCGGTGCGCTTGAGCGCACAGCCGTCGAATTCGGCCATTATGGACCGTAGTGTCTCTAAATCACCCGCTTCTTGTGCAAGCGCTCGCGCAGAAATCTCGTCGGTGGGCGGCATTTTTTTCGGATGGCCGTCTTGAAGCGCGCGAGATGCAGTTTCCGACAAAGGATGCGAAGATCCGTGTGTCGACTCCGAGGCGTTCGGCGCGAAGCGCTCACCTCGGTCTCCAGCGAGGCCTGCGAAACGATCATGCGGCATGTCGTCAAGCGCATTGGTGACGCCGACCCGAATCCACCAACGGAGCGAGCCGATCGCCTGGAGGTGCCGGGGTTGAAGCTCGATTTTCGAAGCCATTTGGTCTGACCCGGTCCAGCGCTTGCGCGGCGCGAAGACAAGCTATCATAGTGGACCTTAAGCAGCACCTGCCGCGAGTTGTGAACGCGCGGGGCCGCTTCCTGGCAAGGTTATCCAGCGACCAGGACCAGAGGGCGAGCGGTATCATGGGCGAAGAGTCGATATTACCTCCGCGGGAATCGATGCGTTACGACGTCGTGATCGTCGGCGCGGGCCCTGCTGGCTTGGCCGCGGCCATTCGCCTCAAATCGCTTAACTCTGATATTTCCGTTGTCATTGTGGAAAAGGGCTCGACGATCGGGGCGCATATCCTCTCAGGAGCTGTAATCGATCCGATTGGACTTGATCAGCTCACACCCGACTGGCGGTCGGATCCCGAGTGCCCGCTCAAAACTCGGGTAGCGACGGATCAATTCTACTATCTGACCGAGACGAGAGGGGTGCGATTGCCCAATTGGGCGATGCCGAGACTGATGAGCAATCACGGCAATTTCATCGGCTCATTGGGCGGAATAGTGCGCTGGCTCGGTGCGCGCGCCGAGGCGCTTGGGGTTGAAATCTATCCGGGGTTTGCAGCGACCGAACTCTTGTACGGCGACAAGCAGGAGGTTGTCGGCATCGCGACGGGCGACATGGGGGTTGGCCGCGACGGTTATCCGAAGACGGGATTCACACGGGGGATGGAGCTCTTCGGCAAATACATCCTTCTCGCGGAAGGCGCGCGAGGATCTCTGTCGAAGCGGGCGATTGCTCGTTACGGTCTCGATTCCGTAAGCGGGGAGCAGAAGTACGGAATCGGTCTCAAAGAGTTGTGGCAAGTCTCCGATAATTTGTTCTCGTCTGGCCTCGTTCAGCATACTTTCGGCTGGCCGCTGTCCAAAGGCGCGAGCGGCGGCTCATTCTTGTATCATTACGGCGACCGGTTGGTTTCGGTCGGGTTTGTGGTCCACCTCAACTACGAAAATCCGACGCTCTCACCCTTCGACGAATTTCAGCGCTTCAAGACCCATTCTTTGGTGCGCGATACCTTTGTCGGGGGCAGACGGATCGCCTATGGCGCGCGCGTCATCGCCTCTGGTGGTTGGCAATCCGTACCGAAATTGGCCTTTCCCGGTGGGGCTCTCATCGGCTGCTCGGCAGGCTTCGTTAACTTCGCCCGCATTAAGGGTTCCCATAACGCGATCCTGTCGGGAATCTTGGCCGCCGAGAAGGCGTGCCACGCCCTAGCGGAGGGTCGGGCGAACGATGAGTTGAATGACTATGATAGTTCTTGGCGAGATTCGGCAATTGGCCGCGATCTTTACAACGTTCGCAATGTCAAACCTCTTTGGTCGCGCTTCGGACTGGTCCCGGGCGTCGGGCTTGGCGGAATCGATATGTGGACCAACGAATTGTTTAAGTCCTCAATTCTCGGCACGCTCAAGCACGGCAAACCCGATAGCGACACACTCAGACCGATTTCCGAAGTAACTCCCATCGTTTACCCGAAACCCGATTCCTTATTAACCTTTGACAAACCGTCTTCCGTCTATCTTTCCAACACCAACCACGAAGAAGATCAGCCCATTCATCTTCGGCTGCGTGATCCTGACATCCCCATCCGTGACAATCTGCCCCGCTTCGGGGAACCTTCGCGCCTCTACTGCCCAGCTGGCGTCTACGAAGTCGTTTACGCGAACGAGGCAAGTCAGGCAGACCCACGCTTTGTCATTAACGCGCAGAACTGTGTCCACTGCAAAACTTGCGATATCAAGGACCCGGCCAAAAACACAGAGTGGCTCCCGCCAGAAGGCGGAGGCGGGCCGAACTATCCAGATATGTAGCGTGGCGCAAAATTGCCGCTTTCGACTGTCAGCGAAAGCTCGGAAAAAGATCCTCATTTCGCTCGTCGGGGAGACCAGCGCGGGTGCCATGCTAGTGCTCACGCTCGTTGCTAACCGACAACTTCGGGAAAGCGTGAGACATGCAGAGCCGATTTAAATGTTGGACGCCCCGGGTCGCCCTCGTCTTCGTCGGCACCTTGTCGCTATCTAGCGGCGCCTTTGCTGCAGCTGTCCAGACCGAACCTGGGTCGGAAAAACTCGAAGTTGGGGCTAGCCAACCTGGAAATTATCTTTCGGCTCTTATCGCAAGCGCTGATCGAGACACGCCTGCGGCGGAGGTCTACTACCGGGAAGCTCTCCGAGTAGATCCTCGAAATCCCGATCTTCTCGAGCGCGCCTTTGCGGCTACTCTCTCAAATGGGGATGAGACGAGCGCGAGTTCCCTCGGCGAACGGCTTCTTGCGCGCGACCCCAACAACAACCTCGCCCGTCTCGCAATCGCAGTTCGCGACATCGAGCAAGGACAATTTGCGTCTGCACGAGCCCACTTGGCAGGCACCGACGCAATGCGCGTGCGCGATGTGACCGCGGCGCTTCTTACCGCCTGGTGCTATGCAGGACAATCCGACCTTCGGCGCGCGCTCGACGCGCTCGACCGCATTCGAGACCCGTCGGTGTTTGCTTTTCGCGATTATCACGCGGGCCTAATCGCTGGTCTGCTGGGAAACGTTGCTGAGTCGCAGCGGCGACTGAAGTCCGCGTATGGCGATGATAAAAATAGTTTACGCTTCGCTGACGCTTACGCCCGAGTTTTGTCAGGGCAAGGCGATTTGGCTGGAGCAAGCAAAGTCTACGAGGATTTTTCCGGCATTATTCCTCACCATCCGCTCATCCTGCGAGCGCTTGCAGACCTAAAGACAAATCAAGCTCTAGATCCGGTCGTGCACAACGCGAAGGAGGGTGCCGCGGAAGCGCTTTATGGCGTAGGAAGCGCGGGTAGCCACCAAGGAGACGAACTGCCTGCTCTGGTCTATCTCCGGTTGTCGCTATACCTTCGACCGTCAAGCGATTTAACAGCAGTAACCTTAGCGAGTCTCTTTGATCAGCTAAAGCAAAGCGACCAGGCCATCGCAGCCTACCGGTTGGTTCCATCATCGTCGCCGCTGAAGATGGGGGCAGACATCCAGATCGCTCTTGAGCTTGACGGTATGGGAAAAACCGATGAGGCGATGCAACGTCTCACGGAAATCGTGGCGGAGCGACCGCATGATGTCGACGGCTTGAGTGCATTGGCCGAGTTGCAGCGATCTGCAAAAAAGTACTCGGAGGCGGCCGAAACTTATGACCGGGCGATTGCAGCCGTTGGAATTCCACAACGAGATAATTGGACGTTGTTTTATTTCAGAGGAATTTGCTATGAGCGGTCCAAACAGTGGCCCAAGGCTGAGGCAGATTTTAAGGAAGCTTTGGAACTCAACCCGGATCAGCCGCTCGTTCTAAACTATCTTGGATATTCTTGGGTCGACCAAGGGCTCAATTTGGAAGAAGCCTTCAAAATGCTGCGCAAGGCCGTGGAACTGCGGCCAAGCGATGGTTATATCGTCGATAGTCTCGGGTGGGCTCACTATCAGCTTGGCCAGTACGCGGAGGCGGCTGAGACGCTGGAAAAGGCAATTAGCCTGAAGCCCGCCGATCCGATTCTAAATGATCATCTGGGAGACGCGTATTGGCGCGTTGATCGACGGATCGAGGCGCACTTCCAGTGGAATCATGCCCGTGACATGAATCCAGACTCTGAAGAGCTGCCGGCGATTCTGAAAAAGATTGAGGTAGGACTTCCTGATGTGACTACTCAGACTCCCGCGCCAAAAGCTTCTTTGCAGAAAGAGAACGGGGGCGGCTAGTTCGCGGCGGTAGCATCAATGCGGTGGCTACGTGCACCGGCAAAGCTTAATTTAACGCTTCGCGTGGTTGGACGCCGCGCCGATGGTTATCACGAGCTCGAGAGCCTCGTGGCGTTTGCTGGGTTATGCGACTGGCTCGGGTTCGATCCCGGCGACGGTCTGGTGCTTGAGGTCCTGGGTCCACGGGCTGAGGAGATTGGGCCTGTTGATGAGAATCTTGTGGTGCGCGCGGTGCGGTCACTCACTACGCAGGTACCCGGGTTGAGACTTGGTCGGCTTCGACTGATCAAGAGGTTACCGGTAGCGGCCGGACTTGGCGGAGGGTCCGCGGATGCGGCGGCCGCCTTACGGTTGCTGGCTACAGGGGGAGGGGTGCCTGTTGACGATCCGCGAGTGCTAGCTTCGGCTCGGGCGACTGGGGCAGATGTCCTCGCTTGTCTTTTTCCACAAGCCAGGACGATCAAAGGTATTGGCAACGAACTCGGGCCAGCGATTCGATTGCCAGGTACTTTCGCGGTTCTGGTTAATCCTCAGGTTCGGGCGCCGACGCCGAAGGTTTTTGCTGCCTTTGACCTTGCGTCTGAGTCGAAAACGGAACCCCGCTTTCGACGAGCCGCTCCAGAAGGTTTCGGTCCTGCCGCCGTTTTAGATTTTCGCGCCCTAGGCCAGAATGACCTCGAGGCTGCGGCCATCCAGGTCGCGCCGCAGATCTCCACTGTGCTTAAGAGATTGTCCAAAATTACGGAGGCCAAAGCGATCGGGATGTCAGGTTCGGGAGCAACTTGCTTTGCCTTGTTTGGTGATGGGCGTACCGCGGTTGCCGCTCGGCGGTCCGTCGCGACGGAGTATCCGGAATGGTGGGTCGAGGCGACTAGACTTGGCTAGTCAAAGCAGATCCAATGCGCTCGATCCCCAACATAAACAAGAATTGGCTCCCTCTAGCGATCCTTGCGGGGTTCACAGTAGCGCGTCTTTTGTTTGCGCTCAATATCGGCCTGGGAATTGACGAAAGCTATACGATCGCGATCTCGCGGCGTCTATCTCTTTCTTATTTCGACCATCCGCCGTTACATCTGTGGATCGCGCGTTTGGCGGTGCTCGCTTTAGGCGAGAATGTAGCTGTCCGCATCGTCTTTGTTTTACTTTTCTTCGCAACCGGCTGGATATACTATCGATTTGCAAGCAGGCTGTTCGGGCCTCGGTCAGCGCTAGTAGCGCTTTTTGCACTAAACGTTACTCCTTTCTTTTTTGCCTCCGCCGGCGAATGGGCCGTTCCGGATGGACCGTTGCTTTTTGGGTTGGTGGTGGCCGCGTGGGCTGCGGCCCGGCTTTTTTTTCCAAAACTAGCCGAGGAAGCTTCGGCTTGGCGATTTTGGCCGATTGTGGGGCTAGGTCTGGGTTTGGCGGGGCTATCGAAATACAGCGCCATCCTGACCGCCACCGGATTAGTGACGTTCATGCTGCTCTCACCCGAACAGCGCCACTGGTTTAAGCATCCTGCGCTGTACGCATCCGCAATTTTGACCTGCGCGATGATAACGCCCGTTGTCTTGTGGAATGCCCAGCACGGTTGGGTATCGTTCGAATTTCAGGGGGACCGCGGCGTACCAACCGGCCAACTACGCCCGGCTCAATTGGCGACAATGGCCTTCGGTGAAATCGCATTTCTGTCGCCTTGGATCTTCGCGCCACTCGTCTTGGGCTTGGTTAACGCGGTCCGTACCTGGGGGGACGAGCGGCGCCTTTTTCTGCTGTGCCTAAGCTTGCCGCCCATCCTTCTCTTCACTCTAACTCCGCTGTGGGGTGGCCGTGGCCAGCCCCATTGGACGATGCCCGGTTGGTTTTTTGCATTCGCGTTGATGGGGATATGGGCTAACGAAGTCGGCATCTCGATTAAGGCGCTCTGCCGATGGGCGCTTGCGACGGCAGCGCTGCTCGCGGCGATCGCAGCGCTGGCTGTCGTGCAGGCATCAACAGGCTGGCCGTGGTTAATATTGACAACGGACTCCGGTGTCGCCGATCCTATGTTGGAGAGCTTTGAATGGAGTGCCCTCAAAAACGCGCCGATCTTCGACTCGGTGCCCAGCTTCGTGATCTCGACGAAGTGGTCGGATGCAGGAAAAATCGCCGTTGCTCTCGGGCCTCATATTCCTGTTATTGTGCTCTCGAATGACCCTCGAGGCTGGGCTTTCTTGGACGACAGTGGCAGGCTGGTGGGGCAAAGCGGCATTATCATTACCCCAGCCGCGGAGGTTGCATCCACCCTTGCTCTTGCTGGACCCCTATTTGCCAAGTTGGGACAGCCCCAGTTTTATGCACTCGGTCGTCATGGCCGCCCCGAAATCAGGCTCGCGCTCATCACCGCTACTGGCTTGACGCACAGCC
>Ga0209006_10005405_pt1 | contig 11598 bp, 8 predicted proteins | sample JacPin_JW_Ref_O2_FD_188567 | JGI IMG/M metagenome (GOLD analysis project Ga0209006, IMG submission 188567) | Forest soil microbial communities from Algoma, Ontario, Canada - Jack Pine, Ontario site 1_JW_Ref_O2 (SPAdes) (version 2) | ecosystem: Environmental > Terrestrial > Soil > Boreal... | reverse complement strand
CCCGCAGATTCCGGAGGGGCGCATCATGTCGCAACTGCCGTTGCCTGGAACGAAGGTGCGACGAGGCTGGCAGGTTCGCGTGGCGCAGAGTCTGGGGCCGACACGGGTCGCGATCCCCGATGTTACCGGCCAAAGCGAGCATGCCGCCGAACTGAACATTCTGCGGCGCGGGCTGGAAATTTCGTCGATGGCGCAAGTTGACGAGGCGGGCATTCCCGCCGATCAGGTGCTGGCGCAGAGTCCTCCGGCGAATGCGACCCAAGTGCTGGCCCCGAATATCAGCCTGCTGGTGACCGCGCCCGCGCAACCTCAAACATTCGTGATGCCGAACTTTGTGGGACAGCCGCTGGGCAGCGCGAGCCAGGCTGTGCAAGATTCAGGATTCAGGTTGGGCAACGTGAGCATGGCGCCGGCGGCGAGTTCTGCGGATGCGGCGAACCCGGCGGTGACGCCACAAACCGCGACGGCTTCTCCGGCGGAGCCTTCGCCCGCCAGCATCATCGTGACGCAATTCCCGGGCGCGGGGCAAAAGATTGCCGGCGGGACGATGATTGTTTTCGAGGTGCGGTAGAGGGTGTGTTTGACATTTTTGTGCAGATCCGTGGCTAGTGAAGTTTTGATGGTGGTTTGGCTTACGCGATAGGCCGATTTATCGGGAGATCCCATTCGACGCGCTTTGCTTGCTCAGGGCAGGCTCCTCTCTCCGCCTGAAAAACGGCTACGCTCGGGATGACGGCGGAAGGATTAGTAGCTTGGGAGTCAGACTAAAGCGCTGCCAGGTTTTTCCAGAATGGCGGCGAAGAATCCATCGCAGGGATGAATTCCGGGGATCGTGCGCAGGTAGGGGCCGCGGGTGAGAGATTCGAGATCGTTCCAAACCAATTCGCCTGCGGCTTGGAGGCGGTCGAGTTCTCCGCGGCAATCGATCAGGCGAAAAGAATTGTGCTCGCGCAAAACTTTTTCGATCACGGCTTCGTTCTCTTCCCGCTCCAGCGAACACGTTGAATAGATCACGCGCCCGCCGGGGGCGACTTGCGCGAGAGCGGCTTCCAAAATCGCGCACTGCCGCGCTTGAAGATCGAGTAAGTCTTCGCGGCGCAGCCGCCATTTGATTTCGGGATTGCGCGCCAGCGTTCCCGTGCCGGAGCAGGGCACGTCCGCCAGCACACGGTCGAAGCGAACCGCGGTTGGCAAGCTGCGGGCGTCGGCGGCAACGATGCTGATCGATGAAGAAGATGATCCGAGCAATTTCTTTAACAGCCGCGCCCGGTGGGGATGAAGTTCCGCCGCCATAATTGCAGCTTGAGGATTTCGGTCGGCCAGCGCGAGGGTTTTGCCGCCGGGCGCGGCGCAACAGTCGAGAATGTTCGCGTGTGCTCCGGCATCTTGTGCGGCAAGCGCTGCGACCAGTTGGGAGCCTTCGTCCTGAATGGCAATGTGGCCGTTTCGAAAGGCCTGAGTTTTTGCGACGTCGCCCGATTCGACTCGCCGCGCGGTTGAGAGAAAATTTCCGGGCGTGAATGTGATCTCTTCTTGCCGCAGCTCTGCGTCGGCCGTTGTTGGGGATAAGAACGTCCGCAATCGAATCGCGGTCTGTGGAACGGTCTGATCGTATTCGCAGATCTTTTGGGCCGTGGCCAGGCCGAACTCGTTGGTCCATCGCTCCACCAGCCACGAGGGATGCGCGAAGGCGCGGGCAAGGATCCCGGTTGAAATCTGCGGATCGAGGCCCGCAGATTTCGGAACGGCAGTCGAGAGCTTGCGCAGCACAGCATTCACAAACGGAGCGGCGGAACGCTTGCGGGCTTGCTTCACCAGTTCGACGCTGTCGTTGAGCGCGGCATGCTTTGGAATGCGATCCAGATGACGAAACTGGTAGAGCGCCAGCCGCAAGGCCACGAGAATTTCGAGGTCGAGCTTCGGCAAGGGCTGGGAAGAAAACGCGGCGATCTCTTCGTCGAGCCGCGATTTCCAGCGCAGCACGCCCATCACGAGTTCGGTGGCGAGGCCGTGATCGCGCGTCGAAAGATCTTCATGCGCGGACGCGTGCAATAACTCGGAAGCATAGGAATCCTCGCGCTCGACGCGAAGCAGGACGCTAAACGCCGCAGTGCGGGCGGGAGAGATTGTCAATTTTCGTGTTTTGGCGACAGGCGTCAAATACTTCCTTTACATGCCCAACTTCTCTTCGGCCTGCAAGCGATATCCATGAAGGAAGTCGCGGGCGGAGGTGCGCTTTTTTCCTTCGAGTTGAAGTTCGATCAACTCGAGCGATGTGTGCTGGCCGCAGCCGACGAAAAGTTGATCATCATTCGCACGCAATTCACCCACGGGAAGATTTTCGCTCGAAGAATGCGCCTTCAGAATCTGCAGATTCTTTCCGCGAAACTTAGTGTGCGCACCCGGCCACGGTTGAAAGCCGCGCATGCGATTCAGAATCTCGCTGGCAGCGCGCGCAAAATCAATCTGGCCGTCTTCTTTTTTTAGAATCGGCGCCAGCGTTGCGTGGGCGTTATCTTGTGCGCGCGGGGTGATCTTGCCGGCTTGTAAACTGCGCAATGTTTCGACCATCAAGTCCGCGCCCATGGCGGCCAGGCGGGGAGCGAGTGTTTCTGAAGTATCGTCGGGAGCGATCGCAAGTTCTTGCTGAAGGAGAATGTCACCCGTGTCAAGTCCAGCGTCGATGCGCATGGTGGTGTTGCCGGTTACAGTTTCGCCATTGGCAATCGCCCACTGAATCGGCGCCGCACCGCGATACTTGGGCAGCAACGATGCGTGCAGATTAATGTTGCCCAGGGGGGCGAGATCGAGCATCCATTGGGGGATGATGCGGCCGTAGCCGACGACGATGATCGCGTCGGGCTTGATCGCGGTGAGCTGCGCGCGAAATTCTTCGTTGCTCTTGATGCGCTCGGGCTGATTGATGGGCAGGTTCAAACGCAGTGCGGACTGCTTGACTGGAGAGGCGATCAACTCCAGGCCGCGTCCCTTGGGCCGATCGGGCTGAGTGACGACCAGGTGGATGTGATGGCCGGCCTCGACGATTTTTTCCAGCGTGGGCACAGCGAACCGAGGCGTGCCGCAGAAGACGAGATTGAGGGATTGAGTCATTGAGCGATTGAGTCATTTAATCATTAAAGAACGATTTCGGAATGGCTCAATGACTCAATTGTCTACCACTCGCCTGCTTTCATCAGCTTTTTGATTTTGCGCTTCATCAGGTCGCGCTTCAATGCGCTGATGTGGCTGATGTAGAGCTTGCCATTGAGATGATCAGTTTCGTGCAGCAGGGCGCGGGCCAGCAACTCCTCGCCGGTTTTTTCGAAGACTTTTCCCTGGAGATCCTGCGCGCGCACGGTGACTTTGTTAGGGCGCGAAACGTTTTCGCGGAAGTCGGGAATGCTCAGGCAGCCTTCGCTTTGCGAGTGCTTGCCTTCGGTGTGAATGATTTCAGGATTGATGATGACAAGTTTGGCGTTCGGATCTTCTTTGAAGGTCACGTCGATGACGGCGATGCGGCGTCCGATGCCGATTTGTGGCGCGGCGAGGCCGACGCCGTGCGCGGCGTACATCGACTCGAACATGTCGTCGGTGAGCTTTTTCAGGTCATCGTCGAAGACCGTGACCGTTTCAGAAGGCCTCTCCAGTACCGGGTCGCCGAATTTTACGATTGGATAGATCATGTCGATGCAGCTGTCAGCCGTCAGCTTTCAGCTTCAGCAATTTAGCCTTTCCTTTCCTGATGTACGTAATCCATGCGCGTCAAAATGACTTGAGCTGTTGCCGGTAGCCTTCGAAATTCCTGAGCACTTCGACCATGGAATCGCCGCCGAATTTTTCGAGCGCACTGCGGGCGAGCGTAAGCGCGACCATGGCTTCGGCCGCGACTCCGGCCGCTGGAACCACGCACACATCGGAGCGCTCGTACGCAGCTTTGACAGGCTCGCGGGTAGAAAAGTCGACTGACTGCAGGGGACGGCGCAGCGTCGAAATAGGCTTGAGATAGCCGCGTACGCGAATTTCCTCTCCGTTGGAGACGCCGCCTTCGATGCCTCCGGCGTTGTTGTGCGGGCGCGAGAAGGCGGTGAAACTTTCTTTGTTGCCAGCGTCTTTGCCCGTGTAGCCGATTTCGTCGTGCACAGCGGAGCCATGGGCGAAGGCGGCGGCGACTCCGGCGCCGATTTCCACCGCTTTGACGGCTTGTAGAGACATGACCGCGGCGGCGAGCTGCGCGTCGAGGCGCTCATCCCATTGCGCGTAGGTGCCCAGGCCCGGAGGGACATTGTGGGCGACGACTTCGAAGACGCCGCCGATCGAGTCGCCGGTTTTCAGGACGTCGTCGACGGCTACTTTCATACGCTGCTCGGCGTCGGCGTCGGCGCAGTTCAGCAGAACTTCTTCTTTATCGTAGAGCGCGCGAATTTTGTTCCAGGGAACCTGCTCGCCAACCGTGACGTTGCCGGTGGTGACGACGTGGCTTAGAACTTCGATGCCCAGGCCGCGCAGGAAAAGTTTGGCAATCGCTCCGATGGCGACGCGGGCGGCGGATTCGCGGGCAGAGGCGCGCTCGAGCACGTAGCGGGCTTCGGGAAAGTTGTATTTCAGCGCTCCGGCGAGATCGGCGTGGCCGGGGCGGGGCGACTTGACCTGTTTATGCCTGGCGGGATCACCTTCGCCGACCGGCAAAGATTCCTGCCAGTTTTTCCAGTCTCGATTTTCGAGTTGAACCGAAATTGGAGAACCGATGGTCTGGCCATGATGTACGCCGGAGAGAATGTGGGCGGTGTCGCGCTCGATTTTCATGCGGCCGCCGCGGCCGTAGCCCTGCTGGCGACGCCAGAGTTCGCGGTCGAGGAAGGCCTGGTCGATTTTCAATCCAGCGGGGACGCCGGAAAGGAAAGCGACGAGGGCTTCGCCGTGGGATTCTCCCGCTGTGAAATAGCGCAGCATATAAATTTTCGATTGTACAGGGAGAACAGCACTCAGCACCAAGTACCGCGTACTTTGGTAGTGGGCTACTTGGCTGCGGCCTTGATGGTCCAGCGCTGGAAAAGCAGGTTCCTCGCGCCAGAAAAAAGGCGCTCGGAATGACAAAGATCAAAATAAACAACTGGCCCTTGGTTCCCGAAATGGTTCGGGAGGGTGGATTTTCACAAGTTGTGTGGCTTTGAGGGGTTACAATGGGGTAACGATTTTTCCTATCCAACTGGGTTTCGAAGCAGGTCTGCGCCGCATCGTCTAAATTTTTTCTGGCCTAGCTTTATCTGGCCTATCGAGGAGGGAACTGTGTGCCCCCAAGCGCAGATCCAGTATGAGAGTGCATTTGTCGATCGTAAGATTCGTTGCGTTCTGATTCACGACCATCTTCTATTGCGCCAGGGATTGCGGCGCCTGCTGGAAGACGAACCGGACATGGAAGTGGTGGCCGAAGCGGAAGATGCGGCGACTGGACTTCTGGCGGTGTCGGAACACCGTCCTGAGATTGTGATTATGGATGCGGGCGTATTTGATTGCGCTGCGGATCAAGCCGAGCGAATGGTTCTAGGAGCGTCGCAAGATTCTCAGGTGTTGTTTCTTTCCCTGCGCGAAACCATTGACCCGGCGGGTAACGCGGACAAGTTCGCGGACGGAACCCGCTCGGTGATGCAACATACTTCGGCGGAAGAACTGGCCGAGATGGTAAGGCAGATGCACCAGAGCCGCGAGACGCACTATGCGCCGAAAGCGATCCCGCGCAGGAATGGATTGACCACGCGCGAGAGCGAAGTGCTCAAGCTGCTGGCCGAGGGACGGACGGTACGATCGGCGGCGGGCGTTCTGGGCCTGAGCATGAAGACCGTGGATGCGCACAAATTTAATTTGATGCGGAAGCTCGGCGTTCACAATAAGGCGGAGCTGGTGATGTGGGCGATCCAGAAGAGAGTGGTGAAGTTGCCGGTGAGTTACTAGGAACGGTTCTTTCGCCCCTTCGGGGCTCGTTTCGGCTTTTACAATTTTCCCCACGGCTTGCGCTGTGGGCTTTCTTCCGCCGCTTCGCGGCTGCTTTGTTGCCCGGTAGAACAGTTGCAAAACTCGCGTCGAAACCCTCGCGCTGAAGCTGCGCCATCCGAAAATATAGCCACCTAAAAAATGTAGCCCCGGACGAATGCGTCCGGGGCTATAGGAGTGGTTGTTTACCGATCAGCTCACTACGGGTTGACCTGGATTTTTTCCATCATGCCGGCATCTTCGTGGTCGAGGATGTGGCAGTGGAAGACGAAGGTTCCGGCGATACCTGGGTCGCGGAAGTCCATGCGCACGGTGATGCTCGGGAACGGGCCGGAGCCGCTCCAGTAGGGCACCGGGAAGGTATCCTGCATGGTTGGAGTGGTTAACGGAACGCCATTGATCGCCGTGACCAGGAAGTGGATCTGGTGCATGTGGAAGGCGTGCTCTTCCGAGGTGCGGTTTTCGATGGTCCAGTCTTCCACCTGTCCAACTTTTGTGACGATGGCTGGCGGCTCATTCATGGTGAAGAGCTTGGGCTGCTTGCCGTTCACGGTGAGGAAGAAATTCACCGGAGGATTGGTTCCGAGCGCGGCTTCAGAGAAGTAAAGATAACGCTGCGTGTTGGCCTTGATCGATGCGAGTCCGGCGAAGCGTGGAGTTTCGGCCGGGAGTGACGGCGCTGGCGCCGCAGCGACTGCCGGCTGGCGCGCGGCTGAAGAAGATGTGGTCTGAACGTCGGCGAGGATCTGGAAGGTGTTGGCGTTGCCGACTGGGCCGGTGTCGAATCCGGCATTCACGAGCTGGGCGGTGGTGCCGCTGGGCGGGCCGGTGACGATAAATTCAGCGCGTCCGGCGGGCGGAAGTGCGATAGAAGTGACCGTAGGGTCGCCGGTGACCGGGACGCCGTCGAGAGCAATCAATTCCATATTCTGGGCGGTACTTCCAAATAACAGCTGCAGAGTTACGAAGCCCTGCGTTGTGGCGTTGGCTACGCGCCAGAACTGCTTTTCATTGGGCTGCATTTGAATGACGGGAGACGGACGCGCAGGCGCGGTTGCAGGCTGGAAATTCAGCGTGAGCTGGTATGGTCCGGGGATCCACGCGAGCGGATTCAGGAATTGCTGGCGGATCATGAAGATGCGTTCGGGGAGGCCTTGCACCTGCGGCTTCACTTTTTCCATGCCATTAATAACGATTGGACCGGCGGCGCCGCCATTTACCTGCAGAGCGGTGAAACCGTGCGGATGCGGGTGGTACCAGTAGAGTCCCGGCGGCTCGTTGGTGGGAATCTGGACCTGATACTGGAAGGTTTGTCCGGCCTGGATGAGGGTGTTGATGACGTCATCCTGATGGCAGACGGGCGGAACGTTGAGGCCGTGAAAGTGGATGTTCGTGGTGTTGAAGTCGACCGTGGTGCTCTTGCAAGGGTTCGCCGGTTCGTTGGAAGACATGCCTGGCATATCGGCATGCTTCATGATCTTGGCCGCTGAGTAGCGCAGGCTGAGGTCGGTGGGGGTCGCAACGTTCAAGCCGTCGGTAAACGCGATGTTGAGCGTGTCGCCAGGATTCAAGCGCAGGGTCGGGGCCTCGACTGTGCTGCCATTGGCCGCTTTGTAGTCGAAGCAATAGTGCGTGAATCCCGCAGCGTCTACACCGTTGTGCAGGGCGAGCGCGAGGGTGAGTGCGCCGTTGCTGCTGCTGAGGTTCAGGCCATCCTGCACGATGCTGCCGGGACTTGGACGCTGAGGACACTCCTGCAACTGCGCCGCGGCAGGAAGAAAAGCCCAGCCTACGATTTGCACTGCCAGAGCCCACTTGAAGAACTTGCTCATGATTCCCACTCCTTGGTCGTTGGTCCTTAGTCGTTGGTCGTTAGCAAAACCACAGCAAAATCCGCGCGCTTCACTTGCACATTAGAACGAGCGCGCCGGATAGACTCCGATGCTCAAAAGAGTCGCGCTGTCTGGATCCTGCACCGGCGACGAGGCTTCTTCCGTCAACGTGCAGGTGGTGCCGGTGGTAGCGATGTCGATCACCGCGATGGTTGAGGGATTGCCGAACTCGGCCAGATAAAGAACCGATCCCGTTCCGGTGGTGAGTTGTGTCACCGGGCTATCGAGGAAGGTCCAGCTATTGTCGAAGCCGTGGAGCTTGTTGGAAATGCATCCCGGAGTGATCACGCCGGTGGTCGCGTTGAAGAAGGCCGCGGTGGCACGGCCGGAGCCGCTGTTGGAGATGTAGAGCAGAGTCTCATCGGGACTGAGGTAGACGCTGGCGGAATTTCCCGCAGGGCCAACATGGTAGAGAACGGTGGTGGTGAGTTTGCCGGACGAAATGTCGGAGACTTCGACGTCGGTGGTGGTCGATTGGTCGCCGAAGATGGCGTAGTGGCCGTCTTGCGTGATGTCGACGCCGACGGGAAAAAGATCTTTGGCCTGGCCGGTGGATTCCTGCAGGTCACCGTTGGAGACCGGAATTCCGGCGGACGCGTTGAAGGACTCGATGGATCCTTCACCGTAGGTGACGACGAGCAGATTGCCGTGCATGGCCATGCCCTTCACGTTGCCGTTCTGCAGACCGAGCGGCGAAATGTCGCCGAGGAAACTCAGAGCGCAGCCGGGAAGGATGGCGAAGGTGGCGATGGTATTGGAGGTGGTGAAGCTGGCGTAAAGATAGGTGCCGTTGTTCACCAGTCCGATGCCGTTATCCATGGCAGATTCGGTGGAAGAGCCGGAGAAGTTGCCGATGTCATGCAGGGTGTTGATATCGACTCCGGCAATTTGACTCGCGCCGGCGATCGACATATAGGCGCACGCATCGCCGCTGGGCGGCTGATAAATGCTGACGCGATTGGCGGCGAAATATCCTCCGCCGACGCCGGCACCGCCGAGGCTCACGCGCGTCGAGGCTCCCAATGTGCCGTTGGAGGCGATGGGGAAAAATGTGCCGCCGGTCGCGCCGCCTTTGCCGGGTGAATCGTCGTTGGTGATCAGATAGCTGGTGTTGCTGGGTTGGCTGGAAGATGCAGGCCCGTTGGAACCGTGTCCGGTGGATTTGGGGCTTTGATTCGCAGCAGCAGGGCCCGCGGCAAGCAAACTTGCCGATAGCGCAAGAGGGACAGCAAGAGTCAGAACCATGCGGAGGGATTTCATTATGTCTCCGTTTCGGGTTGGCAGAAAACAGGATTAGTGCTTCGGAACCAGCAGGGGATTACTAAGCTCACAACAGGATGAAGCCAGTGCGCGCGGCTGTCAAGATGAATGAAATTGCAGCTTTACAACGATTTACGCTAGTACGGAGAGGCTTGCTGAGCGCGGGAAGCGCGGGCAAAAAGAACAGGCGCTGTACTCAGTTAAGAGGACAGCGCCTGCGTAGTTTTATTTACTACTCAGTTATTTGATCGTACTTAGTTGATCGTGACTTTGGTTCCAGCCGACGGGATGCCATTGGCAACGACGTAGATGGTCGCTGCGCCGGTGGCGATACCGGTGGTCGGAATGTCGAACTGAGCGGCAACGACCTTCGATCCGGTCTGCACGCCCGGGGTCCAGTTGTGCGTTCTGCAATACACAACCGCGCCCGTGGAGTCGACGATGCGAACGATCGGGAAGTTCGTGTTGCTCTGGTTGTCATCGCCGTAAGTCGCACCCTGCGACATGCCGGTGAACAACGTACCCTGGATCGCGTTGTTCTTGCTGCCGTGGGTCAAGGTGGCCTTTACGGTGGTGATGGTTGGAGTGCAGGTTGCGCAGGCGGCTCCGGCCGGCGTGTAGATTTCCACGTCAGACGAGAAGTCGGTGAACAGAATCTGACCGGTCGGCAGAACCACCGTGTCGCCGACATACGAAGAGTCGATGCTGGCGTTCGGCGGATTGCTGGTGGCGTTCAGCTTGGTTCCATCCCACTCGAAGAACTGGCTGCCGGTTTCGAAAATTCCCGGGCTGGCGTCGAGCAGAACGTTGCCGTTGGGCAACAATGCTGCGGGACCGTCAGCGATGTCATAGCTGCCGGGGAAGTTCGGACCTGCGGTCCATTTTCCGGTGCTGCTGTTGTAAATCGCAGTGTGGCCAGCGCCGCAAGCGTTGGAGCCAGTCGCGAACACGGTGCCATCCGGGCGGAGAACTGCGGGGCCGACTTCATACGAAGCAGCGCCCGATCCGCCGCAAGCGGCAGCCGAATCCCACAGTTGTGCAACGGTGCTGCCGGCGCTCGTCCAAGCTCCGGTCGTGGGGTTGTAGATTTCCGAGTTGGTTCCGGTGGCGTTGTAGCTGTCCACATAGGCGTCGACGGTGAGGACGTCGCCGTTGGGCAGCAGGGTCCAGCCTTCTTCGTCGTTCCAGTCAGCCTTGCCGGTTCCGGTGGCAGTCCATACGGGCTTGCCGCCGACGACGGTCATGATGGCTTGCTGGGTGTTGCAGCAGTTCGCCTGCATCAGGTTGCCGTTGGTCAGCACGATGCTCTGGGCGTCGCCGATTGACGACCAGCCAGCCGGGATGGGCAGCTTGCCCCAGGTGTTGGTGGCGGGGTTGTAGTAAGCGGCGAGGTTCGTCCAAACGCCACTGCCGTTGTTATATTCGCCACCCATGACGGTGACGTAGCCGGCGAGCGGAAGAACTTCAGAACCGAAGTACAGCGGATTGTAGCCAGCAGGCGCGGTGCCGGCGGCGACCCACGTTCCGTTCGCATAGTTGCCTGTGCTGTCAGGAATCAGGCGATACCAGGGATCGGAGTGAGTTTCAAAGAAGAAACTGTTGACGAGCACGGAACCATCGCTCAGCAGCATGGCGTGAGCAACGGCGGAGGGAGGAGCGGCTTTTACAGGTGTCCATGTACCTTTTGTAAACGGTGCCTGGGCGATCGCGATGCTGGCACAAATCAGCAGCGCGGGGAGAACGATTCCGAGTGTTCGGAACACCTTCATAGAGTGACCTCGCATTTTTCGATTGTTCGAAACGGCATTAATAAAGAGGACTTCGATGGATCCACCGAGCACAGATCAGGAAAGGAACTACTCCCCAGAAGGCGTTCCAATCAGAAATCCTAGAGCCGCGAAATTATACAGCTCGTCACCACGGTGTAAAACAGCTGTCAGCAAAAAAATTACAAGAAATTTTTGTTATGTAACGGGACGCGCAACAAGCGAGCGGAAAGTTTGCAAAATGTTGCAACATTATTCGGAGAGTTGACGGAGCGATAGTGTCGAAAGACTCTAAATATGGCTTCCAGCAGGCGAATTCGGGCGCGTGCAAGGCAAAAGCCTTGTCCGTTTCACGCGGTAAATTTTTACTTTGTCCGTTGATGAGTTTGGTTCTCGAAGTGATTTGTCACAAGTTATTCTTCGTCGATTTGTTCTTCTTCTTCCGGCATCGCTTCGACTTTGATCTCTCCGATATTGGCTTGGCGCAATGAACGGTTGAGAGAGGTCAAATCGGAATTCTTGAATTCCTGCCAGCGCTTCGTTACATCTTCTTCGTCGCGGGTGAGCGCGGTGATGGCGGTGGTTTGCGTACGCGTGGGCGCGGCATCCGATCCCCATAGCATTTGATAGAGCGTGCCAGCATCGCCGTTGACGCGGCTGAGCGTGGCCTTTGTCGATGCGGGCGCGCCCGG
>Ga0209006_10005404_pt1 | contig 11600 bp, 7 predicted proteins | sample JacPin_JW_Ref_O2_FD_188567 | JGI IMG/M metagenome (GOLD analysis project Ga0209006, IMG submission 188567) | Forest soil microbial communities from Algoma, Ontario, Canada - Jack Pine, Ontario site 1_JW_Ref_O2 (SPAdes) (version 2) | ecosystem: Environmental > Terrestrial > Soil > Boreal... | reverse complement strand
AGCACCCGCATGCTGGGCTTCTCGAACAAATCGCCGGTGAAACCGTCGGGATCGCTGTAGCCGGTCCAAGGCTCGAGGCAGAGGAACGGCGCGCCGGGCCGCGTCCACAGCCCGACGTGCTGAAAGCTCTCATATTCCATCGTGATCGAAGCCCCGGAGGCGTCGATAAACGCCAGCGACTTGCTCGCACAATCGAGAAAGCAAAGCGCGTCGCGTTCGAACAGCGCGTCGGACAGAGGCAGATTGCGGCCGCAAAGGGGGACCGGGCGTGCAGTGCTACGAATAAGTCCGCCGAGCGCGAGTTCCGGAACCTGGGGTCGTTCCGCCTTTTCGAATTGAACCAGCGCGCCCTCGCGTCCCGCCGAGCCCAGCGGCCAGCGAAAACCGGGGTGCAACCCGCAAGCGTAAGGCGCGCGCCGCTTGCCGGGGTTGGCGACTTCGATTACGATTGCGAGCGCGTCGCCGGTCAGCCGGTATTCGAGCGCAAGCGCAAAAGCGAACGGATAGGTCGCGCGCGTGCTTGAATTGTCGCTGAGCGTCAGCCGAGCGAAATCAGGCGTCGACGTTTCGACCGCGAAGGTCTCGAAACGCGTGAAGCCGTGGAGAGCCAGCGGATACGTAACGCCATCGACCCGCTCCTCCCCGTCGCGTGTCCAGCCGACGACCGGATAAAGGATCGGACTGATGTCAGGCCAGATCGCGGGGTCGCCCGGCCACAAAAGTTCGCGTCCGGCGACCCGCCATGTTCGCGCCTCGGCGCCGAGAAGCGCGATCGTCGCCTGGGCGTCGCCATGAGTCAGTGTGATTTCCGTCATATCGTAACGCCCTCGAAAGCCGCAGCAGCGATAAGGGCATCCTTGACCCCGGGCGCGCAAGCAACGAGCGGATTGCCCTTGGTGAGACCGTCGCCGCGCAAGAAATCATTCACGTAGCCGCCAGCCTCGGTGACCAGCAGGATCCCTGCGAGACAATCCCACGCATGGATGTGGTGCTCGACGAAGCCCTCGCTCCGGCCGGCCGCGACATAAGCGAGCGCCAGCGCGCCCGAGCCGGTCCGCGACGGCGATGCGCCGGTGGCGGCGATACGACGCAAGAGGTCGACGTATTGGTCGGGGCCCGCCCGCGTGTTCCAGCCAACCTCGATTGCGGAGCTGGCGAGTTCGCTCGCGGGCGACGCCCGCATCAGCGCCCCGTTGAGCCGCGCGCCGCCGCCGCGCCGGCTTGAGAACAATTCGTCGCGCATCGGATCGTAAATGACGCCGACCTCGACCTTGTCGGCGACACTGGCGATCGACACGCAGAAATGCGGGACGCCGCGAGCGAAGTTCGCCGTGCCATCGATCGGATCGACGACCCATGCCGCGCCGCCCTCGCCAGCGGGGCGAGCTTTGCTCTCTTCGCCGATGAACCCGTCGCTCGGAAATATCTCGAGGAGGCGCTCGGCGATGAACGCCTCCGTCTCCCCATCCACTTCAGTCAGAAAGTCCTGCGGACCCTTGAAGCCGACCGTGAACGAATGGTCGAGGAAACGCCGCCGCGCCATCGCGCCGGCCTCGCGGGCGACCGCCTGCGCCGCGAGCAGCCGCATGTCGATGAGCGTGGAAGCGCCCTTGATCATCGTATCTCCGTCAAAAATGGCTGTAGGCGCCGTGCTCAAAGACGACCGGATTGCCGTCAGGTCCGATGAACTTGGGTGGCCCCCGACCTTCGATCGCTTCGCCGACGAGCGTCAACGGCACGCCCGCAGCCGCGGCCGCAGCCTCGAAGGCGGCCGCCGATTCACGCGGCGACGCGGCCAGAAGCTCATAGTCGTCGCCGCCCGTCGCCGCAACTTCGAACAGATCATTATCGGCTGCGATCGCCGCGCGCGCCGCCGGCGACAGAGGCAGACGATCAATCTGCACGCGCGCGCTGACCCCTGAGACGTCCAGCATCTTGGTGAGGTCGCCGACAAAGCCGTCCGACACGTCCATGCCGCCGCTTGCGTGCGCGGCCATCGCGCCGATCAGCCCGAGACGCGGCTGCGGAATCAGATACCTCTCGAGCAGGAACGCCTTGTGCGCCTGTAGAATGTCGGGACCGCGCCCCAGCCGAACCTTGAGGCCGAGCGCAGCGTCGCCAATCGTGCCTGTGACATACAGGCGATCGCCGGGCCTGACGCCCGTCCGTCTGGGCATCCGCCCTTGCGCAACCGCGCCGATCGCGGTGACGCTCAGCGTCAACGGGCCCGGCGTCGCGACGGTGTCGCCGCCAAGAAGAGGGCATTTGAAGTCCGTGACGTCGGCGCCGAGACCCTCGACAAAGGCGGCCAGCCATTCGTCACTCCAGTCGGAGGGCAGCGCGAGCGCCAGGAGAAATCCGAGCGGCCGAGCGCCTTTGGCCGCAAGATCGGAGAGATTCACGCGCAACGCCTTGCGGGCGATTGCCCCAGGGGGATCGTCGGCAAAGAAATGGACACCCGCAACCAGCGCGTCGGTCGTCAGCACAAGGTCTTCGCCGGGCGGCGGTCGCATCAGCGCCGCGTCGTCGCGCAGGCCCAAGCCCGCGGGTCCCGCCAGCGGGGCGAAGTATCGGGCGATGAGATCGGCTTCGCCAAGGCGAGAAGGCATGGGAAGCGCAAATCCGGAGGGGGCGCGCCAATGGCGGCGGAGGCCGGTCTGTTAGCGCATTCGAACGTCGGAGTCGCCTATAACTAAGCGACAAAATGGACCTAAGCGGGAAGTTGAGCTTGGATGGACCGGCCCGCCTTTTTCTCGACCTGTTGTTTCCGGTAAAAGCGCCCCATCCGCCTTTGACTTTCGTCTTGGGCCAATCGCGTTGAAGGTTGCCCATGACTCTGGAAAAGGCGCGCGCGCTGGTCGCAGCCGGCATGTTTTGCCTCGCCGCCGCGCTTGGCGGGGGCGCCCGGGCGGCTGAGATTTACCCGGGCTGCGCTCAACCGGGCCCCACGGGGAAGGTCTGGTACATCGATCCGGTCAACGGCAAGACGCCGGCTGCCGGTGGCGATGGATCGCAGACTGCCCCCTGGAACTCGTTGACAGGCGTCCTCTCGTTCAAGTTCCCCCCTGGCTACACACGCCCGCTCCTGTCGAGCGTCCCCTACTATCACGTCGCTGAGGGCAAGCGCGTTTACGTTGCGGACCAGCTCGGGAGCCCGCCCGTCCACCCCGGCGACACGATCGAGCTGATGGGCGGCGATTACGGCGACATCGTCATCGGCGATTACTTGCAACAGGTCGTCAACCCGAGTTTCGTCACAGTCGAGGCCGCGCCCGGACAGACTCCGGTATTCTCGACCCTGTACATCCGCTCGACCAACAAGTGGGTGTTCAAGGGCATCCAGGTACAGAGCCTGCTCGGCACGAATAACAACAAGCTGTCGCTGGTGACCGTTACGGATCAGGGAGCCGCACTCCCGACCTCCGACATCATCCTGCAGAACATGCAGATCAGCTCAGCCGACAGCACGGATGGATGGAGCAAGGAGCAGTGGTTGGCGCGGCTCCGCGTCATTGGGATTCTCGCCCAGGGCAGCGATCATGGAGCCAACACAACTTGCGTTTCGGTGACCGACTCTCACATTTCCAAGGTCATATTCGGCGCGGAGGTTATGGCGAATAATATGCTGTTCTCCGGCAACGAGATCGACCGCTTCGGCGACGACGGGATCGACTACGCCGCGAGCAATCTATTGATAGCAAAGAATTACATCCATGACGACCTGGACCTTGGGAACGGGGCGCATATGGATGGCATGCAAGGATACCCCGGCTCGTTCAGCAACGTCGTGATCGATAGCAATCGGATCATCCGGCAGACCGATCCGAAGCTGCCATTCCCAACGTATCTTCAGGCTATCGACGCCTTCGATGGCGATTGGACGAACCTGACCGTGACGAACAACGTCGTCGCGACCAGTTCCTGTTGGGGCATCTTCTATGGGAGCGTGCATGGCGGCAAGATCATCAACAACACGGTGGTGGACGACGGCACCGACGCGGGCACGAAAAACCCAGCCGGAAAAGTCGTATGTCGCCCCGCGATTACTGTCGGCGACAAGACCCATCAAGGCTCGCCGTCCAACGACGTGATCATCCGAAACAACATCGCCAACCACCTCACTATTTATAACCTCAATCCGAATATGACGATGGATCACAACATCTGCCTTGGCATTGATGGGAAATGCCAGATCATCACCTATGTGAACGGCAAGCCGGATTGGGGCACCGTGAAGCCGGGCATCTATCGCGACCGCAACATCATCGACGGACGCGGCCCCAGGAGCATGTTTGTGAATTTTGATCCCGCGAAGTTTGACTTCGACCTCCGGCTGAAATCCGGGGCGCCGGCGATTGGAGCCGGCAATCCTGAAGGAGCCCCGCCAATCGACGTTACTGGTGCGCCGCGCAGGAGTCCGGTCGATGTCGGCGCCTACCAACTTAGCCCGGGCAGGTAGGCGCGGCGCTGCCTGCAGCGTGACGAGGGTGAGAGTTGCGCTCGCCACCTGGCGCCCGTAAACGTCGCCGCAAACCTGGCTGAAGGAACGAGTTTGACCGACGCGTTCGAACCGAAATCCGACTTCCTGCGGGTGATGCAGGAGCGTGGTTTCATCCATCAATGCTCGGATTTCCCCGGTCTGGACGACAAGGCGCGCTCCGGATCGCTCGTCGCTTACATCGGCTTCGATTGCACCGCGCCGTCTCTGCACGTCGGCTCGCTCGTGCAGATCATGATGCTGCATTGGCTGCAGGAAACGGCGGGCAAGCCGGTGGCGCTGATGGGCGGCGGCACAACGATGGTCGGCGACCCGTCGGGGAAGGACGAAAGCCGCAAGCTCCTGACGATTGCCGAGATCGAGGCCAACAAGGCTGGCATCCGCAAGGCCTTTTCCCATTTCGTCCAGTTCGGCGACGGCAAGCACGACGCAATCATGCCGGACAACGCGGACTGGCTCGCCCAGCTCAACTACATCGATTTCCTCCGCAACGTCGGGCGCCATTTCTCGGTCAACCGCATGCTGGCCATGGATTCGGTCAAGCTCAGGCTGACCCGGGAGCAGGAGCTCTCCTTCCTCGAATTCAACTACATGTGCCTACAGGCTTATGACTTCACCGAGCTCTACAAGCGCTACGGGGTGACGCTGCAGATGGGCGGCTCCGACCAGTGGGGCAACATCGTCACTGGCGTCGATCTCGGCCGGCGCATGGGCCTCGAGCCGCTCTTCGCTTTGACCTCTCCCCTCATCACCACGGCATCCGGCGCAAAGATGGGCAAGACCGCCGCAGGCGCGGTCTGGCTCGATGAGACAATGCTCGCCCCTTACGAGTACTGGCAGTTCTGGCGCAACGCGGATGACGCCGACGTCGGGCGGTTCCTCAAACTGTTCACGCTCATGCCGCTCGACGAAATCGGCCGGCTCGAAAGCCTGGCCGGCGCCGAGATCAACGAAGCGAAGAAGGCGCTGGCCAATGAGGCGACCGCGCTGCTGCACGGGCGCGCCGCGGCTGACACGGCGGCAGCCACCGCACGCAAGACCTTCGAGGACAAGGAACTCGCCGAGAGCCTGCCGACGGTCGATGTGCCGGGAGCGGAGTTCGAAGCCGGACTCGGCGCGCTCAGCGCCTTCGTCCGCGCGGGCCTCGTCGCCTCGACCGGCGAAGCGCGCCGCCAGATCCGCGGTGGCGGCCTACGAGTGAACGACGCAACGCTTGGCGACGAGAAGGCGCTTATCACCCGCGAGACGCTGAACGCCGGCGGAATCGTCAAGCTGTCGCTCGGCCGCAAGAAGCACGTTCTTCTTCGAGCGGTGTAACCTAGCGCGCGGGCCGGCGCGTCGTCACGGTATCGCCTGTCTCAGCTGGCTCATGAATACCGGCGCCCCGGGACGTTGTCCCGTCGATGGCGCTGAGGATGCGATGGAAGATGCCGGGCGCGATCGCCGACAGCGGATTGACGCTGACCGCGGGGTCGCTCATCGACCCATGCACCCGATAATTGATGCCAAAAACACCGCCGTTCTCCCCGCCGCTCAGCAAGAGCCCGACGAGCGGGATCTTCGTCAGCATCGTGTTCACTGAGTAAGCAGGCACGAACGAGCCGCTGAGGTCGACTTGGTTATGTTGAAAATCAATCCCGCCTTGCGCAGTGAGTCCAACGTTTGGATTGTAGATAACCGCGTCCTGAATCGCGAGCTTCCCGGGGCTACGCTCGAACGTCGCCGTCATCTTCTCAAAAGTCACGCGCGCCGCATCAACGTGAGCGGCTCCCCCATCAGGTGAATGCTGCGGCGCAGCGCTGACCAGCTGGCGAAACGCTGGTTCGTCGCGCAGGACGAAGTCGGTGAGCGTGGCCTGGCCGGCGCTCGCTTCGCCACGGGAGCGGAGAAGCAGATTGAGGTCGCCGCCTTCGAGATGCGAATAGAGATTGGCGAAACGGAGAAGCGCGCCGGCATCGGAGGTCGCGATGCGTGTTTCGCCGCCGCTTCCACTCGCCACGACCGCGCCCGCGCCGATTCTTCCGTGTAGAGCGCCGAGTCGCGTTTCGCCGCCGCGCCGTGACGCGGTCAGCTCCATGCTCGTGATCGCCTGTTTGTTGGAGCCCGTGACGGTCGCGATCTTGGCGTCGAGGTCGAAATCCTTCGCAGCGGTTTGCCCGGACGACGTCCCCTCCAAAATCGACTTCACGAAGGCGCGGGCGTCGAGCGAAGCGCCGCGCGCCGAAATCTTAAGCGAAGACTCGCCATTGATGACGTCGACCTTGAAATCGTCGCCAGCCGCGATGCGCGCCTGAGTGATCGTGGCGCTCTCAATAGCGCCGGCGGGGTCCATTTGCGCCGACCCCCGGAACATCGGCACGCCGAGTTCGATGGCGATGTTGCTAAGCGAAGCGCCGTCCGGCGAGGGCTTGACGAGGAACGTCGCCTTTCCCGGCTTTCCAGCCGGCTTCGAGAGCCCCGGAACAGGATTGTCGACGCCTGCCGGCGTGAGGTCGATTTCGACCTCCGCGCTGGCGCGGGTCAGGGGCGCCTTGAGCTTGATGGGGAGCGATCCGGTCAACCACGAGCCTAAGTTGATCCCGCGCTTGGCGCGCCCGGCCGCGTCGAGAGCGAACGTTATGGTCGCCGACCCTTCGTCGCCAGGAGCGCGCGCGACCTCGACATGGGTCGGTGTGCCAAGGACCTGGCCGTCGCCCGCGATCTTCAGCACATTGCGATCCGCCTCGAAGGAGGCTGTCGCCGACTCGAGCTTCTCGTCGGCGAGGAACTTCTCGATCTGCAGATTGTCGAGCGCCCCGCTGGCGTGGAACTGGGTGTCTTCCGGACGCGCGGTCTTGCCCAGCTTGAGAGCGAGGACAAGATCGCCCTCCGCCTGCCCTTTGACGGTCGTGGGATCGAGTGCGAGGCCCGCCTGGCGGCGCAAAGGTTCGCGCATCAAGAGATCCGCGAGCGAGTCCGCCGTTCCGGTCATGTGCGCCTTCGAGGAGGCGTCGACGATCGCTCTGGGCGTAATATCGGGGACATTGAAAGCGAGGTCGCTGGCCTGAACCCGCCGCGAAGGTGACAGCACCATGGTCGCGTGGTTTCCCGAGACGGTGAACTCATGACCGGTGAAGGATCCCGTCCCCTCATCGGTTATCATGATCGGCAAGCCGGGCATGAGATCGACGCCGACGTCGTGGGTCGTAAACTCCCCGGTCAGGCTTTCGCGCGGCAAGCCGCGTTTATGCGCCATCGCGTCCATGTCGGCGGCGGTCCAATTGGCTTTCAGCGATCCCTGAAGCCGCCCGCCGTGCAGATTCTCGGCGCACCATTCGCGGACGTCGGGATTGATGAATTGCGGCCACAGACGAATGAGATCGGCGGTGGCGCTCGCGCCGACGTCGATGTTGAGCTTGAGGGAAGCGCCATCGCCGTCCGGCTTGGTCTCGGCTTTGACCGCCACATCCACAGTCGGTCCGCGCGCTATCAGGCGATCGAGGATGAACTGCGACGTCGTCTCGAGGAAGCGGGCGTCAGCAACCATGGACTCGACGGGGACCGGATTGGCGCCGGGCCGTTCTGGACTGAATTGCGCGTCGCGCGACTCGAGATGCGTCGTCCAGACCTTTGCGCTGTCGGTGGGCGGCGCCATCCAGCCTTGGGCGTCGACATGTGTCAGCCCGGCTAGAACCTGAAGCCTGTCGACGCGATAATGCCGCGCATCCTCATCCCACGCTACGGCGCCGCTCGCCTCGTCGATGAAGAATGGCGCCGCATCGGGGTTGTTGATGCGCACGCGTCCGGCGCCGATGGTGAACTGGCCGGTAAACGCGCGCAGCGCCGAGTCGGGGGCGAGTTCAGCGTCGAGTTTGATCGCAACCGGCCCCTCCGCGGTTAAAGGCGGAGGCTTCTTGTCGAACGTCTGAAGGTCTGCGAGGCTCAGATCATGCGCCTGGATGGACAGCGTCCGCGCGTCCCCCTCCGCAGCTTGCGCCGCAATTGTCCATGGTCCCGCTGGGCCGGTCGCGGAGAGCGTTGCGCGCGCGCTTGAGCCCGAATGATCGAAGACGACGGCGAAATCATTGTAGACGACGGAGCGCTGCGTCGCTTCGTTGTCGATCTCGAAATGACCGTTAGCGAGGGTCAACCGGTCGAGCGCCTGTGTGGCGCCAGCCATGGCTTCGACGGCGGCGCCGACGAGAGCGGCGAGTCCGGTACCGCCTGCGCCCGCTGACACCGGGCCGGGGAGAGGGATCGGGGTTGCGCCCGAATCGCTTGCGACTGCAAGCGACAGCGCGCCGTCGGCGGCAACGCGCAGGCGTAGGTCGAGGCCCTCGAGCTCGAGCCGCCGCACCCGAATGTCGAGGAGCGCCGCCGCGAACGGATCGAGGCCAATTTTTCCGCTCGGCGCCGAAAGAACTGTTCGGCCAGCAGCGTCGCGCACCGTCAGGCCCTTGAACCCCAGACCCACGCCCCACGAATCGTGCATGAGATAGGTGGGCCCGAGAACGATGGCGTAACGGTCGCCGACGCGCTCCTGGAGAGAGGTTTGAATCTGGTCGTGCATGCCGACCAGCCGAAGCGGTCCTCGCGCGAGCAACGAGGCCAATGCCAGCCCGCCGACGATAAACAGGGCTGCGATGAACTCCACCGTCCGGAGACAGATGTGCGTGATCCGGCCGGCGCCAATGCGGCGCCAGCGCGAGCGAAGGCGAGGACCCTGCGCATCCGCCGCCATGCCGCGCACAGCGGCCCGGGCGCGAGCCCGTGTCGTCATGCTGTATCTAATGACCAATACCGATCATCCTCCGGGGCGCGAGCAGATTAACCGCAATCTTCGTTGATTCGAAGGCCGCAAGCCGACTTGACGTTGGGTCGTTAGCCTGACCGGTTGAAACTGCGGACCTGTCAAGACAATGTCCGAAGGTGCGGCCGCGTTCCGGGATCCGGGCAGTGGTCGCATAATGAGACAAAACGAGGGCGATAATGGTTAAGGAACTGATTGAGGCCGATCAGGCGCCCGATTTTGAGCTGCCTACCGACGGCGGCGGCCGGGCTCATCTGAAGGATCTCAAAGGCAAGGCGGTCGTGATCTACTTCTATCCCAAGGACGATACCTCCGGCTGCACCGCCGAAGCCATCGACTTCAATGGCTTGCGGGCAAAGTTCGCCGCGGCTGGCGCCACGGTCATCGGCATATCCCCAGATAGCGCTGCGAGCCACGAGAAGTTCAAACGCAAGCACGATCTGGAGATCGCGCTCGCCGCCGACCCGGAGCGCTCGGCGATCGAGGCCTATGGGGTGTGGAAGGAAAAGAGCATGTATGGCCGCAAGTATTTCGGCGTCGAGCGCTCGACCTTTCTCATTGACCGCAATGGCCGCATCGCCAGGATCTGGCGCAAGGTGAAAGTGCCGGGCCACGCGGACGAGGTCCTGGCGGCCACGAAGGCGCTCTGAACTCGCCGGGCGCGTAGAACCTTCGCTTACCCCGGCGAGACGCGATTTTGCGATGCATTAACCTTAATGCGCTTAGCTCTGCGGTCGAGCACGCCCGCTTTCGCCGGGCTGGAGCGCTGATTCATGTCGTCGCGAGAGGGCTATCCGGAGGCGAGGCCGCCGGGGTCATATTATTGTCTTTCGCTCTCCCGGGGCGAAGTCATACGCAGCGTTCGGCTCGGGCGGGTCGGCGTCGGGGCGCTTGCCGCGCTCGCGCTCATCTTGTTCGCCTGGACCGCCGCCCTCACCGTCTATGTCGGCTTCCATGACGACCTGATAGGGGCAATCCTCGCGCGGCAAGCGGAAATGAAGGCGGCTTACGAGGACCGTCTGGCCGAAGCGCGCGCGCTCCTCGATGAAGCCGCCAGCCGGCAATTGCTCGAGCGGAACGCCTTCAACGGCAAACTGAACGAAGTCATGTCCCGACAGGCGCGCCTCGAGCAGCGCGGCGCGATCGTGGCCGCGCTCGCCGGGACGGAGGCGCGCAACGCGCGTGTGGCTGCTCGGCCCCAAGCCGCAACTTCAAACCGCGCCGACGCCCTCAGCGCGATCGAGGCTCTCGGTCCGTCGACGGCGCCCCGCGCAAGCGTGGACGACGCCGCGCGCGCCTACGCGCCTCTTCCCGGCCCTGGCGCCGAGCCTCGGGCCGTCAAGCCTCATCCGATCGATGAATCGGGCGAGACCCTCAGCGCCCTGCCCTCGGACGCGCCGTTCACGACGGCGAGCATTGGAAGAGCGGCAGACAATCTCGATCCCTCGGCGCGCCTTGCGCTCCTGGATCCCTCGCTGGACCGGATAGAGAGCAACCAAACGACGGCTCTATCCGCCATCGACCGCGCTGCGGAACGTGCCGCGTCGCGCAATGCGGCGATCGTCGCCGAGACCGGACTCGATCTAGCGAGGCTCGTTCTTCCCCATGGCGAGGGCGGGGTCGGCGGCCCCTACATTCCAGCCGAGCCTGATGCGAACGCGCCTGCGCTCGACCCGCCGCTCGCGCGCGTCGCGCGCGACGTCGCGACAGCCGAGCGCCTCGAGGCGCTGATGTCCTTCGTGCCGCTTTGCATGCCGCTTTCCGGTGATCCCAGCGTCACCTCGGGCTTTGGCTATCGCGCCGATCCGTTCCTCGGCCGTCTCGCGCTGCATCCGGGCGTCGATCTTGCCGAAGCTTACGGAGCCGAGATCCACCCCGCCGCCTCCGGCCGGGTGGTGCATGCCGGGCCCGCGGGCGGCTACGGAAACATGGTCGAGATTGATCATGGCAACGGGCTCGCCACCCGCTACGCGCACATGTCCGACGTGCTCGTCGAGGAAGGCCAAGAGGTCGACAAGGGCGCGGTCTTAGGCAGACTCGGTTCGACCGGGCGCTCGACCGGCCCGCATCTGCACTACGAAGTGCGCGTCGACGGCGAGCCCGTCGATCCCGAGCGCTATTTGCGCGCTGGCGCAGATCTCGCCGCGGCGGAATAGCGCGACGAGCGGTTCCTCTTTCGGGGGCGCGCCGCTAGACAGGACGCATGGACGTTCTGCTGTTTCGCGCGCTGAGCCTGCTTGGTCTCGCGATTCTGGTCGCGCTCGCGGCGCGCCGCCTGCGTCTGCCCTATACGGTCGGCCTCGTGCTGGCGGG
>Ga0209006_10005403_pt1 | contig 11600 bp, 19 predicted proteins | sample JacPin_JW_Ref_O2_FD_188567 | JGI IMG/M metagenome (GOLD analysis project Ga0209006, IMG submission 188567) | Forest soil microbial communities from Algoma, Ontario, Canada - Jack Pine, Ontario site 1_JW_Ref_O2 (SPAdes) (version 2) | ecosystem: Environmental > Terrestrial > Soil > Boreal... | reverse complement strand
TCATGATAATAAATATATTAACTTACTACGAAAACAAATGCACGAAACAGAATGGGAGAGCGACGAGAGGAGAAAAAAGATGCAAGGACATCTCGTTCAGATGTCCTTATATGCTTCCTGAGCGAGAAGCCTCCGGCTACTAAACATTCCGGTAAAATCGCTTACAAAGCCCCTGCTCTTATCTTGCGAATCACAGGCTCTTCTTAGATGGAGCCTCCACCTAGTTAATCGTGCTAACGAAAACTTGCAAAGAGCGGTTTCAAGAATTTTGTTGCAGAGCTAGTATCGAATCGCTGGCATAGGTTCTGCACGGATAGATGCAAGGTCAGCGGCTTGATCCAATGTGTCGTCGATTTCACCGATGAGGACACTTGACGTAAATCAGAGGGAGAAAGAGTGGATTTCTGTGAAAAAAAAACGTACATCATGTCACCTTTGACCAGATATAAGCCCAGAGGGATCTCTTCTACTCCTGCTTCCATACTATAAACTCGTTCTTTTGAGTCCGAGAGGACCACATTCGATTTTTGGTCAAAGCCTGCCATCACGCCCTGAATAGGTTCGGCGATGAGTTGCAGTTCTCATCGTGACGAAAAGTAGATTAGGGCACACCACAATGGCTCGTCCGTCTTGGAGAATAAGGAGGACGCGGCCTAAATGAAGTCCTTTAGTTGACCACGGATGAGAACAACTTGACCCAAACTCACGGTCAACGTAACCCTGCAAGCTGGACATAGCGCGGCGCCCGGCAGTGCTGGTCGAATACCTTGGTCAAAGTCTGGGCTCAGACTTTCTCGTTGTGTGAAGTGAAGCACGCACTGCACAGCCACCCCTTAGCCGTTTCAAATTTCAAGCTTGGACTCACATTCAAGCTTGAACTCACATTTACGCTCAGCGTTTCGACAAATAGTAATCCAATCCACTCCTTAGTGAGTGGTTTACCGCCTTTTCGTCGCTTTGACAATGCTAGGATTGACCATCTTGATCACCAGATTTCATCTTCTCATCAACCTCTTTTTTAACTTTGGAGATGGGCGCCCAAGACGAGAAAGGATTCGAGGACCTTTCACAGCATTTGGAGGTCAAAGAAAATTCTGATCCACCACTTCCTTCGCCTGTATCAGCAACATCCCCTAAACCTGCCAAGACCAAGCTTTCAGCAGCGGCGATCATTCCTGTGTGGATCGTCCTCAGCTCGTCGGTTATTATCTACAACAACTACCTGTATAATACTCTTGAATTTCAGTACCCGGTGTTTCTTGTTACATGGCATCTTGGGTTTGCAGTTGCGTTTATCCTCTTTCATCTATCCTGCTATGGCTGACTCGAATGTGGCCAGGCGATTGGCACGCGCGTCCTACAACGGACTACACGCTTACTTGACGGAACGAAAGATGTCCATTTGTCAAAGGATATGTTCCTTCGATCGATCCTGCCCATCGGACTCTTGTTTTCCGGCAGTCTCATCCTCAGCAATACGGCTTACCTTTATCTTAGTGTGTCATACATTCAGATGCTAAAGGTTCATTTCACCGAATGGCAACGGAATCCACCCCTAACCCATGACATTATTTCAGGCATTCACTCCTGTCGCTATTCTTCTTATTTCATGGGCCTTCCGTATCCAAGATCCTAACAAAAAGCTCGCTGTCATTGTACTCATGATATCCTTCGGAGTCGCCATGGCATCACACGGAGAGCTTCGATTCAACCTCATCGGTTTCTTGACGCAGTGTGCCGCTGTTGGGGTATGTCACTATATCACGCTGATACAGAATCAAAGTTATGATGACGCGCGTCACCACCCTAGTTCGAAGCCTCTCGCCTTGTGATGATACAGATCCTTCTTCACGGTCTCAAGATGGATCCATTAGTATCCTTACATTACTACGCCCCCGTCTGCGCCATTATCAACGTCCTGTTCCTCCCTTTCACAGAGGGCCTAGCACCTTTCTACGAGCTGGCAAAGATTGGCCCCTTTGTGCTTTTTTCGAATGCTCTCGTTGCATTCTGCTTAAATGTGGCCGCAGTATTCCTAGTTGGTGCTGGGAGTGGGTTGGTGTTGACACTGGCTGGCGTTTTCAAGGTGCGTACGATCTAATAGCGCTTCTATTATGGTGTTTACTATCTCTTTTTCGTCTCTAGGATATTCTCCTTATCACTGGTTCATGTTTGATTTTCGGATCACAAGTCACCCCTCTCCAAGTGATTGGTGGGTCCGTTTTTGATTCCGGTTGTATCCTACTCATATTGCCCCCTTCCTTACTCACGCAGGATATTCGATCGCTCTAGCGGGCCTTATCCTGTTCAAAACCTCCGGCGGCAAATAAATTGGGTATGAACCCACACCAGGAGATATAGACGTTTCCGGACTTTCCCACACTGCGTAGCGCATTATGCCCAATTTCCGTTCACTGGTTTACGATTCTGGACATCTCAGGGGTCCACATAGATCTCGCAATATTGTACGTTTGTCTGATGGATGCATTATCTACATGATTTATAATTTGGACTTTCTTGGAACGAAAGCTGGGACTTATAATAGAGTCAGTATATTATCTGTATGCTGAACAAGATGCTTCGAACTTGATATATAGTGAAGTACTGGCTCCATGGTGTCGGGGATGCCAGAGCCAAGCTGGGGACTTCATGGCAGTGTTGCAGAAACTAACTGTCCATTTTGATCATGTTACAAATCCCCTACGGCACAAGTAGTTGTTGTATGTCTCTAATAAGCTATTGTATAGTCCTCTAATTTGCTGAGATGGGCGGGAAAGCAGGCTGTGAGCAAGAATGTGTGAGTAATGTGCATGCACAATGATGATTACTGCCTCAGCAGATCTCGTATTGCATCGACTACCGCTTGCGGGTCGACCACTACTTCCCCATTATCGGTTGGATCGTGGGGTCCTGGTGAGGCAGTCCCTGAATATGGTCTGTGACCGGAGAATGTTCGTCACGGCACCGTTCCCGGAGAACGCTAGAAAAGACCCACCGATCATTCCACCACACGAGATGGAGCGAACCAACCGCATGGGCCAAGATTTGATTGTCTCTGCGAAATGTGCCATATGGGAAGATTTCAAAGAGGGTCGTGTGCGAAGACGGTTGCATGAACACGAAGTCAACGAGGTGCATGCCGTGGACCCCTAGCACAACCTGAATCCAATCAGTGTCAGAATTCGAAAACCCTTCCAGACAAGGCCATTTACATACCGTCGATTTGACAATGGCAGTCATCCTCTCATTCCATGGCGTTGTCGAGGACACGACATTGATCTCGTATCCATATCTGCGCCCCATTTTTTGCAATGCACGAATTAATGCATTGTGATCGGCCTCTCGAAGGTTCGGCCCAGAACTCTCATCCTGTGTCGATAGATATGTCACGACCTTTTTCTTTCCCTTTTTCCCGATCTCCTCTTCCAAGTTCAAATGCATCATCAACGTTCTTCGGATCGGCTCAAACCAATACTCAGACGCCCCGATGCTTTCAAAAGGAGGTGCAAGAGCGGGAATAAGGTCGGACTCAGTCGCCGCAGCACGTCTGTCGGAAATAACGACTCTTTCAAAAATAAATGGGACCTCCATAGACTGATAGCCGTCCCAGTCTGCTTGATACATTATCCCGAGGCTAGGGAAGGCGGCTTTCGCTAAGTATGGGTGGAAGCCTGTTAGAGAACGAGTGCGGACGAAATCTGTATCGTCAGGGTCCGGTCGAGGGTCAGAGAAAACAGGGATTTTAGGGAAAAGGAGTCGCCGAGGAGGCTGAAGAATTGTGCGTCCGAAAGCATCAATAGACGGATCGAGCGAACTATAGGTCCGCCACAGCGAGATGAGTGTTGAATTGTCTGGAAGTAGAGAATCGTTTAAATCTCTCAGGAGATATAGAAAAGGACACCAACGAGGGATGGCATCGTTCGAGATAAAAGTGACACCAATTATCCTGTGGACGGCGTTAGGTGAGAATTCATACGTATCCAAAAGAGCACGCCAGTTTATGGTAAAGGAAGGGAAACGGAAATGTCAAGTGCTTACTTTCCACCATAGTTTCCAAGGACTAAAGCAGCCTGGTCTGTGGACAGAATTTCAAGATTTATCCCCTGTGGAGAGACAATTGATGATATAGGAGGAAAAGGAGCGGGATCATCGGTTATAAGATATGCAGAATGATTAAACAGAATCAGTCCATCAAGAATTGTATAGCCTGCCGTCCAAAGCGAATAATGTTCAGCGACATGGATAGTTCTGAAAACAGAGTGGACAGGAGCAGGATGCATCGATCTCACCTGGGACATGCTTGATCAATGTAGTAGTCGGAACTTGGTCCCCCCATCGATTCAGGACATCACTAGCTATGTCCTCCCCATGGACGGGTCCTGTCTCATTCTTCCCCATCCATTGGGCGCCATATCTATTGGATCCTTTTCTCATGGCCCTCTCAGCGCCATCACCAGAAACGTGTCCCTCGTCCCATGGCCAGTCACCGAATATGATATCCTCCAACCGATCTCGCCATCCTGGGGGTCTCCTGCCGTCTTGACTGATGACGGATGTACTCGAAAGTCCAAGCCTGCGAAAGACAGCGTTGTGGGGAGAAAGAGTAACGTCTAGGTTGTATGCAAAGATAAATATGGAGAGGGAGAAGAGGACGAGGGTGATTTCTCGTCGCGTTGGTGGGGAAAGCCACCCCAAATGCATTTTCGAGTCCTCTTATAAAAGGGTACTGCCAGCACGTGATCAGAAGTATGTCTTCGCCTCGCTCGTCGCGCTGGTTGCGTTACATCAATGAAGGAGCCGTAAAGGCGGAAGCAAAAGGGGAAACGGTGGGCGAACCAATTCCCCTTCTGCAAAGACCACTTGGTGTCAAAGAGCCTCCTAGTACAGTTCAGAAAACATGGGCGGACAAGCGGAATGAGCTGATGAACCAGGATATTCGTATGGCTCAACGAAAGCATCTGTGCGCCAATGATCGGTCTACAACATTGATTACCCGTCGTTAATTCCAATTATAGGTTAAAGGAAGCTACCAAAGGCTACTTCACAGATCTCAACGCGACTAGAAGGCATGGTGGAAAGACGTGGATTGCACCCACCGTTATGATTCTGGAAGACGTATGTCTCCGAGTATATCTTAGCGGAGTCGTCGCTTTGATATATTAGCCAGAAAGCGCTCTATTTTCCGGACATCGTAGGGAAAAATTTAGAAAACGGGGAGAAGCTGCATACGACAGATATATGTGCCGGTCGCATATCTGTCATTTCTATGCTTTCTACAAAAGTCTCAGAGGCAAGTATTTGCCTCCAATCGTTGATGTTGTGCTGAATATCCTGTTTGCCGACGGTAGTATCATTCTAAGGGTTTTGTAATGCCCACTAACCGCCGATATTCATCCCATCCCTCTTATCAATTCATACAAATAAATCTGCAAGAAAATCTACTCAAGGCCGCTCTCGTCTCCCTCTTCGCGTCGTCTCTTCGTTCTGCGATACCTCCGTCTCTGTGGTCCAGATACCTTGTATCGAGCCAAAATATGGAATACACTCGAGAACCACTTGGCATGGTCAATAGTCGCGTGGGATATGTGTACCTCGTAGACGAAAATTTGAAGGTAAGATGGGGTGCATGTGCTGATGCAAAGGAAGAAGAAGTACAGGCATTAGAGAATTGCACTGGTGTGCTGTTGAATCGATTGGATAGCAAGCTGAAGGCAACTACATAAACTACATACTTACATGTTTGTACGTGTTATTGACGTGTCCCAAAAAATACTTTTGTGCCAACGAAATTGCTGAATCTTTAAATCGTAATGGCGTCTCAACCGTTACCTCCAGGCTGGGCTGAAGAATGGTTAGGATATCATCCTTTGTCCAATACCCATAGCTAACATCATTAACAGGGACGTGACCAATCAGCGTTACCTCTACATAGGTAATCCCAGTGCACAACTTCACCGAAATTTAATTTTCACACCCTCACAGAAACTGCTACTGGGCGCACGCAATGGGAACCTCCTTCTCAAGGTCTTATCGCACCCATAGATCATGCCCCATCTGTCTCATCCCCACCCGCGCATGGCCATACAAAACGCCGTCAATATGCCGCAGGACAGACTCAAGCGTATGCTGGGAACGCGGATGGTTTCTCTGAGCCTAGTTATGCCGCAAGTGGCCCACAACAGCCACCCATTCCTAGTGGTCAACTCTTCACACCCGGGCTCGCCGCCGATAATCAGTTTCAGGCCCAGCAACAGCAGGGACAACCCCAACCGTATTATGGACAGCCAACCGAAGGTGACTATGGTGCGGGTCCAGGATATGGTCAACAGCCTGTATATGGTCAACAGCCAGGACCCGTCGGTGCTCTGACCGACCAGTTTGGGCAAATGGGCGTCGCAGGAGGAAAACCTTACCAGCTGGTCACAACCAATCTGCTCACCTCTCCCCCAGAACCACGCGAATTACTGCGTCCCCCACCAGAAATTCGACTACCTCCTAATGCATGCATATCGCCCTCCCCACTAGCTAATGCACACTATTCGTACCAGCGCTCAACTCTGAACGCCATTCCTACTTCTTCGTCTCTTCTGAACAAGCTCAAAATCCCGCTAGCTCTGATCATCACTCCTTATCGTTCCTTACGTGACGGTGAAGAACAAATCCCTGTAGTGACGGACACAGTCATTGCACGTTGCCGACGATGCAGAACGTATATAAACCCGTATGTGCAGTTCGTCGAAAACGGAAATCGGTGAGTGCCTGTATTCATGATGTGTAGTCTTGGAGTGTGTGAATGACGCGACCCGTTAGTTGGCGATGTTGTATGTGCCAGATGACGAACGAGGTGCCACAGTTGTTTGATTGGGACCAGGTTCATAACCAGCCAGCAGATAGATGGGCGCGTGCGGAACTGAACCACTCCATCGTCGAGTTTGTGGCGCCAACGGAGTACATGGTGCGCCCTCCACAACCAGCGGTGTACGTCTTCTTGATCGATGTAAGCCATACTGCCGTTCAATCTGGCATGGTCGCCACTGCTACACGTACAATCCTGGAGAACTTGGACCGTATTCCGGACGAAGATGGCAGGACAAAAGTGGCTATATTATGTTACGATGTTTCGCTATACTTTTTCTCTCTACCGGTAAGCCATTCCTGACTTCTCCTGGTGAACTCGTTGTTAAGGGTTCATTCCTTCAGCCTGGAACAACGGAAACGACGATGCTCGTTGTGTCAGATACCGATGACGTTTTCTTACCAAAACCCACAGACCTCCTTGTAAACTTGGCTGAATGCCGATCATCCTTGGAATCACTGCTAGGTCGCATCAATGACATGTTCCAGGATAACCTCACCGTAGGAAGTGCGCTGGGCCCCGCGTTGCAGGCTGGATTCAAACTCGTGGTAAGTCTTACGAGATTCCATTGCGATTGTCTAATACGAAGTCGAGGTTCCCATTGGTGGTAAAATCATGGTCCTCTCTTCATCTTTGCCGAATATTGGTCCCGGTGCTCTGAAAAACAGGGAAGACCCCAAAGTTTTGGGCACCACCAAGGTTCGTGCCAACTGCCTGTCGGCCATATAGTACCCTAACCATGAACGACAGGAATCCGGTCTTCTGCAATCGGCATCGTCATTCTACAAAACATTTTCTATCGAATGCTCGAGAGCTCAGGTGTCAGTCGACATGTTCTTGTTCAGTGCTGCCTACCAGGATGTCGCAAGTCTTGGTGAGTTCAATCACTGGTCATGAAGAATCTTCATTATTCATCCATCACACTTTTAAGCATTCCTCCCTCATTACACTGCCGGCCAGACGTACTACTATCCAGCTTTCAATGCTGCACGCTCGGAGGATGCTCTCAAATTTGCACACGAGTTTGGCGAGGTCTTGGCGATGCCCATCATGTTAGAGGCTATCATGCGGGTCCGTGCTACCAGAGGTCGTGTCATCCTATCCTTCGAACCTTGACAGCGTCCTAACCTTCTTACGCAATCCAGGTATTCGAATGGCATCTTTCCATGGGAATTTCTTCGTCAGGTCGACAGATCTTTTGGCCATGCCCGCCGTTCCTCAAGATCAATCGTATGCCATTGAGATCCAGATTGAAGAAACTATCACGACCCCATTCGTGGTTTTCCAGACCGCCATCTTACACACCACCTGTTACGGTGCGTTGTTTTGATTCTGGTTGATACATTGCCATCTCATTCTTTGGTGGACAGGTGAACGTCGTATCCGTGTCATCACAACTGCGCTTCCATCCTCTGTCAACCTGTCAGAAATTTTTGCCTCGGCTGACCAGGTCGCTATTGCCACTCTTCTCGCAAACAAAGCTGTCGAGCGTTCTATCACACACAAGTTGGAGGACGCCAGGGAGGCTGTGTTCCAAAAACTAGTAGATATCTTGCAGAGCTATAAAGGAAGCATGACCGCTGCCGGCGCGGGTGCCAGCGCCCAGTTGGCGATTTCGGACAATTTGAAGATGTTGCCGGTATTGGTTCTCGGATTACTCAAAAATGTAAGACCGTTTCGGAATGTGCTAAATTCTCGGTTTACGCGTCTCGTTTCAAGGTTGGCATCCGCCAAAGTGCTCAGATCCCGCCCGACCTTCGCGCTTATGCGCAGGCCCTGTTGACATCTATGCCATCACAGCTCCTGATCCCCTATATCCACCCTGCGTTCTATTCCCTACACAATATGCCACCTGACGTGAGTGCCCATCATCTTATTCAAGACTTCTTCCTAAATTCGCATCACACCGTCAAGGCCGGAACCGTCGGCGAAAGTGGCGTCATCATGCCTCCACCCCTACCACTTACATCTGAACGTCTCGAGAGGCACGGCTTATTCCTCATTGAAGACGGACAGACTATTTTCCTTTGGGTTGGGCGTGATGCTGTTCCTCAATTGGTCAGGGACGTTTTTAATTTACCGAGCTATGACGTTCTTCGAGGGGGCAAAGTAAGCCTACTGTCCTTGACACTCCTGATCTCCAGTTGTTGGCCTGACGCTTTCTGCTGTAGACCACCCTTCCAGTCCTAGATAACCCATTCTCTCAACGAATCAACGCCATCATCCAGAAGACTCGAGAAATGCGTCGTGGTATTTACTACCCACATCTATACGTGGTGAAGGAGGATGGCGAGGCACCTCTTAGGTTGTGGGCTTTGAGCTGCCTCGTCCAAGATCGGGCAGACGTTTTGCCTAGCTATCAGCAATTTATCACACAAGTAAAAGACAAGGCAAGTCTAATCAATCATCAGGATTCACTGTCGCCTCGCTAAACGTTGTTCTGTAACGTATAGGTTAATGGTGCTGGGAGTTATTAGTTGTTGCATATCATGACTGGACGCCACGTCCCTTTGTCGACTTACGATTTAAGCTTGATATGTCACTTTGAAACGATGTAGACTTTGACTGTGATTCGTTATTTAAATAAATAATGTGGTTAACCCTCCGCCGATTCCCACATCATGCATGACTATATACGGCTTGGTGGCCCAGCGCTTGTTCGGATGGACCATAAGCAAGCGCTTAAACATGACACAGCTTACAACTCCCAGCTTGCCCAAGGATCGAATGTCCGACACTCAAGCGAAGAGTGTTTCGGGCGTGGTACCTTCATTTCCGTCTGAATTACCTGGCAAGAAGTATCGGGACAAACTACGTGTTCAATTCGCTGCTCTCTGCTTCACTCTCTTTCTTGAGGGCTGGAATGACGGATCAACTGGCCCACTTCTGCCAAGGATTCAGAGGGTGTATCACGTATGTTCAAGTCTGTTCTGGAATCATTCAACAAGACATATGAATTCCATCTCACTAGGTAGGATTCGCAGTAGTTTCTCTTCTATGGGTTTTCGCGTGTATTGTAGGTATCCATCCCTGCATTATCATTTCCTGCACATACAGAGTCACCATTCCCCTTCAGGGTTTCATATGCGGCGCCGTAATAAATGTACCCCTGTCGGATAAGTGGGGATTTGGAAAAGTATCGTCAAATTGACTTGCGCTACTACTCATGTATACTCACTCTGGTCCCACTGTAGGTGATTGTTCTAGGTCTGCATCAATACGTTCACTCTATCGAAATGGGTTCGAATAAATGAATTGAGATAGGCTCCATATGCCAAATGTCTGCATACACGCTTCAGGCACCAGCGCTTCCGTTTCCGGTGTTCGTGCTTTCATATACGATTAATGGCATGGGTATGGCACTTCAGGTTGGAATTCATGGGTTCGCAAGACTCAGGAGGATCCCTCATTGCTGAAAGTTATCTAGGATGCCCAAGCCAACGGTTACATTGCTACACTCTCAGACAATGCCGAGTCAAAAATGGGGATTTTGCACGCCGCTTACGGTATGTATGTTTAACTACTTGAGTGAAGTAAGTTTCTTAAATACCCCAAGGTGCTGGTGCCTTAGCTTCCCCACTAGTTGCTACGCAATTCGCACAACGTCACCGGTGGTCTTTCCACTACTTAGTCTCCCTTAGTATCGCATCAATTAACACGCTGTTCCTGATCGCTGTGTTCCGTTTTAAAACACAAGACGGTAGCGAATTACTTTCGATTGTTCATATAGTACGCATCCAACTCATATGTCCGCAGAATGCCTTTCCCAGATTGGTCAGGCAGCCAGGGACAGAGGTGTGAGCGAGAATAGTAAATTGCGCCAGATTTTGGGCCTTAAAACTGTCCATTATCTCGCCTTTTTTATCCTTGTATATGTTGGGGTGGAGGTAACTATCGGAAGTGCGTGTGAAATCCATCTTATTGTTTGCCTTCATGACGGTATCGATGTTCAATAGGTTGGATTGTCACATATATCATCGACGTCCGCAGAGGTGGTCCATCTTCCGGGTGGATATTTACCGTGTCATCTCACTCGTCGTAACTTAACTTTGGCTTAGGTACATATCCTCCGGTTTTTTTGGAGGTGAGATTATTCTGCAGAAAAACCTTATCTTGACCGTCCCTTCCAGGTCTCATGCTAGGCCGGGTGGGGCTCTTGTGGGTCAACCGTAATGTTAGTCGCACAGCTCCATAGTCAGAGTTAACCTGACCTATGTCATTCTTATAGATCGGAGAGCGACGTGTTATTTTCGTCTATGCCTTACTAGCCATTGGGTGTGTATCACTCCTCACAATCGATCACATGGCTTAAACTTCCACAGAGTAGAACTCATTGTTTGGTTAGTCCCTTCTATGATCGGAGATGGAGTAGCTGTGTCTGTGGTCGGTGTCCTACTCGGACCCATCTATCCCATAGCGATGAATCACGCAGGTCGAGTTCTGCCTCATTGGCTCCTCACGGGATCGATCGGATGGATCGCTGGCCTTGGTCAGGCTGGATCTGCTCTTCTTCCATTTATCACGGGGGCGTTAGCTTCTCGGCTTGGGATTCAATGTCTGCAACCTATGTAAGTTACTCCACAAGTCCTTTATCAGCTTTGGCTGAATGCAACTGTTCGTTATAGCTTAGTGGCGATGATGGCGCTTATGCTTGTGTTGTGGGCTCTCGTTCCCGTCAGTTCTCGTCGTGGGGATTGAATATAGCATCGATTTAACTAAGAAATCCAATGGCGATAAGTAGTGT
>Ga0209006_10005402_pt1 | contig 11601 bp, 8 predicted proteins | sample JacPin_JW_Ref_O2_FD_188567 | JGI IMG/M metagenome (GOLD analysis project Ga0209006, IMG submission 188567) | Forest soil microbial communities from Algoma, Ontario, Canada - Jack Pine, Ontario site 1_JW_Ref_O2 (SPAdes) (version 2) | ecosystem: Environmental > Terrestrial > Soil > Boreal... | reverse complement strand
AACGGCCGGACGCAATGTAAAAACCCAGCAGGAGCAGGGCGATCAGAATTCCTGCAACGAGGACCAATACTCGAATTATGGATTTTGGGGGTTTCTCAGACAGGTCGGTGGGCACGTCAGCATCATAGCCAAGCCGGCAACCGTTTGCTAGAAAGTGGTGAACCAAGACGCGTAAATCTGCGCGCCAGGTATGCGCTATTGTTTCTTGATTCTTACTGCTTGGCGGCGTATAGGTAGGCCAGCAGTATCAAGGAGCCGCTTTTGTCCTCCCTTCAGAAGTACATGTCGCAATACGACCACGAGCATACGAACCGGTGGAATAAATTGCTCCACGGAGTGGGCATTCCAATCATTTTCGTGGGGATTATTCTGGCGATTTTTACGCTGTGGCGCGTGGGACTCGCGTTTTTTGTGCTGGGATGGATCATGCTGTTCGTGGGCCATTTCATCGAGGGCAACAAACCGGCATTCTTTCAAGGATTGATCTATTTCCTGGTGGGACCGGTTTGGATCGCCAAGGAAGTCAAAGACGCGCTGTTTGGGCATTCTCACCGTTCTACTGTTTCGCGTTAAACAAGTAACCCTTTCGCACAGCCTCTTGATGCGGCTCGACCCGTCCTACCTGCGGTGCTACCCTTAACAGACACCCCTCTTGGAGGAATGCGTGACGGATTCAGCAGCATCGTTCGACCCCGACGCACAGAAGCGCCGCAGCACGCGCATCGTGCAGGCCGTTCCTATTACGGTCACGGGTGTGGACGCGCTGGGTCAACCGTTCAAGGAACGAACCACAACCGTGATGGTGAATTGTCACGGGTGTAAGTACCAGTCGAAACATTACGTTCCGAAGAATTCGATGGTCACGCTGGAGGTTCCTCGTCCGGAGGCCGGGCAGAAGCGAACCACGCGGGGACGGGTGGTCTGGGTGCAACGTCCCCGGACGGTTCGCGAGCTATTCCAGATAGGGCTGGAATTTGAGGTTCCGGGAAACGTCTGGGGCATAGCGTTTCCACCTGAAGATTGGTTTTCTTCGCCGTACGACGCTGGGATTGAGGGCTCAGCGCCTGCTGGCGCTCAGGCAAAATTATCAGTGGCGCCGACGAGCGCCGTCCCGGGACTTGTCGCACCGCGGGACCCGCATAAGGCGGACGCGCATCCTTCAGCCGCTAAGACTCCGGGGGCAAGCGCTCCTACAAAACCGGCAGCGCCGGAACATCCGGCGGCGGCGCATCCCGGGGCGGTAGGCTCGGGAACGCCGGCAACACCGAAAACACCGCAGGAGTTTTTCGTACAGAAGCCTGCTGCCCAGACGGTAGTTTCGCCGCCAGCTTCGGCGCCGACTTCCCTAAGCACGCTGACTCCTTCAGCAGATGACGCCAAGATTCATGTAGTGCCGCCGACGTCCGCGGAGCTGCAAGGGCCGCTAGCGCGCCAAATGGCGCAGATGGTGGACGAAGTTAAAGAAAAGCTGGACAAGTCATTACGTCGAGGAGCGGAAGCAGCGATCACGGAAGAAATGGCGATCGCGCGACAGCAACTTGACGCGCAGCTTCACGAAGCGATCGAGCGAGCCATTAAGGTTTCGATGGAGCGCGTGTCTGAGTCTTCGGTGAAAAGAGTGATCCAGCAGGCCACCGAGCGCACAGCGGCCATTGTGGAAGAGGCGCGCAAGGCCACTGAGGCGTCGGCGATTCACATCGACGAGAAAATTCGGGAAGCCGTGCAACAAGCGGTAAGCGGCGCGGCGGAACAAGCGGCACAACAAGCAGCCGAACGGGCAGCTCAACAAGCCGCGGAGCATACGGCGGCGCATAGCCTGAAGCAGGCAGTGGACGAAGCTGTGGACCGCGCTTTGGTGGAGCGCGCCGCATCCACGCCATCACTGGAAATTCTTTCTTCACCTGAGGCGGCCCAGCAACATCTGGATCAATGGCGTAGGAGCCTGGAAGAGACTGCGCAAGGTGTTCGAAACTCGACGGTGGAGCAATCGCAAGCGGAGTTGGCGGCTGCGAACGAGCGCTGGAAGCATCAATTCGAAACGGGCCTGGCGAGTGCGGCCCGGCAGTTTGACGAGAAGTTTATCCAGGCATCGCACAAAATCGACGAGAAAATTTCCGAAGTGTCGCAGCACACGATCGCTCAAGCGGAACAGAACATTCGCGAGCGTAGCGAAAGCCTGCGACATTCCCTGGATGAAGCGATCGACGGCGCAGCCAGCACCATCGAGTCACTGGGAAACAGCCTGAAGCAAGAACGCGACCGGGCGGAAGAGGCGAAATCCCAGCTTCAAGGTGCGGCAAAAGTCACGCTGGAACAGACGCGGCAGCACCTCGATGAGCTTCTGGTGAAGCAGCAGCAAGAGATCGGGCGTACGGTGGATCAAGTTATTGCAGAGCGCGACCGGGCGGAAGAGGCGAAATCCCAGCTTCAAGGTGCGGCAAAAATCACGCTGGAACAGACGCGGCAGCACCTTGATGAGCTTCTGGTGAAGCAGCAGCAGGAGATTGGACACCGAGCGGACAAGGTTATCGCCGAGCGGGTGCAGCAGATCGAGCCGGCGTTGGATGCGTCCGCGCAGAAGGTTCTGGCGCGCGTTTCCGCGGAACTCGATCAGAGAATTACTCCGAAACTCGAAGCGGTGGAGGGTTTAGCTTCCAGGCTCGACAATGTGGAGAATCAGGCCGCTAATCTGCAGAATCATATTCGCGAACAAATGCGCCAGGCTACGGAACAGGCGGCGCAACTGCAACATTCAATTCGCGAGCAGGCACAGCAGTCTTCGCAGCAGGTGATTCAGGAAACTATTCAGCAGCTTCGCACTGAGTCTTCGAAAGTCCCTACGGAAGTGGAGGAAGCCTGCCGCGCTTCCCTTTCAAAGATTCAAGAAGACTTGCAGCTTAAGAGTACGGAGACGCAACACGAGACGTACGAAGCGCTTTCGAAGGCTTCCGAGTGGTACCAGAAAAAAGCGCAGACCACGATGCAGAGTTCGCTGGAGAAGGCGGTGGAGCAATCCACAACGACGCTGCGAGATCGGGCGGCGGAAGTTTCCAGCATGCTCGCTTCCGAGCTGGATCACTACCGGCGCACGTATGTGGAGCACAGCACGGCGCAAATTGAAGATGCGGCGAGCGAAGTGCTGTCCCGTGAGAGAGAGAAGCTCAACGAGAGTTCACAGATCGCCACGGCTACGTTTTCGGATCAAGTGCAGCGTGTCACGACCGAGTCGCTGAGGCGGTTTGAAGTGAGTTCGCGGCTGGCGCTGGAAAAAGCACGCTCCGATATGGAGTTTAACCGCGAAGGGTCACTGGCTGAGTTCCAACAGAAAATGGACGAGCGCATGATGGAAGGAGTGGAACAGGCGCGGACGTTCCTGCAATCGCAGCTCGCGCCGCTGATCGAAAGCTGGGAAGAGAAGCGCGAAGTTGAGAAAGAAGAGTGGAAGCTGCAATTGAAAAAGTCCACAGAGGAATCGATCGAAGAATACAAAGCGCGTTTGGAGAATGCTTCAAACTCGTGGTTGCTGGCGTCTGCGACCACGTTGGGGCAGCATTCGCAAGCGATGCTCGATACCATCGGCAAGGCCGCGGAAAAGCGGCTGCGCGAGACTTGTTCGCAGGTTCTGGCGGGCATGGGGGACACGTTGAAGGAAAGGCTCCTCGGGATTTCCACGGACTTCAACACCGACGAAGATCAGCAGGAACCTCCCAAACATAAGAAGTAGTTTTTAGTTCCTCACTTTTTAACCCAGTTGCGACATATGGTGCGATTTTGCGCGATTTCGGTCTCGCGCCGCCTCCCGGTATAATGCTTTGCATGTCGAATCAGGCTTACTTGAGTATTTGGTGCAAGGATTTTCCGGAAGAGTTGATATTGGAGAGGTTTGAGAAATTTCTTTCCACTGTTCCCTTCTCCGCCAAGAAGCCCGGCTTCAATTATCTGGAAATTCGCGCGGTGGATTGGACGGAGTCGCCGGTTTACGAGCAAGACTTGAGATCGGTTCCGTTGGATGCCGCGAGCATCATTGAATTGTGCAAACCGTATGTGCACAACGATTGTTCGATCTCGGTGCGTTCACAATGGGATTTGTGGGTGTACGAAGGAGATCCTGCGCGGTGGCAATCTGAGCCACAAGCGCTCGAGCTCCTGTGTTACGGCGAGGATTTCGACGAGGGGATTTGGCGGGACGACGGCCATTTGGAAGTAAATTTTGGATTCGAGCATCTATTTACCGGACATGCGGGGCTGCTCGGCATCCGGCAGATCGCGCGTCCCAAAGCGGAAAGCCCGGAGGAAGAACGTTTCCTGGAAGCCATGGCGCGTCCTGAAAACCTGCACAATTATTACGAGAAGACGCGCGAAAACATAAAAAAGCTATTTGACTGGGTGCGGCGCGTTGAAAAAGCTTTGCCGGTGGAGAAGCTGCGGTTGTGGTCCGAGGGGGAGGAAAACTTTGAAGCTCGGCTCGAAGAAATTCTGGCGGTTCGCTAGCTTGGTTGCGATTCTGGCGACGCATGGCGCGACCGGCTTGATGAACTCAAAGCGTCCGAACGAACTAACGCTGGCCGGAATGCGTCCAGGGCACGATAAGATTGCTGCGCCGCAGAAGAAGTTCCGCGAACTGGATCGAGACGAATCCGTGACGGACGAGCTGGTGTGGGGCGATATTTGCACGCATCGCGAGCTTCGCGTTGAATTGAACGCAAGTAAAGTGGTGCAAGTTGTGACGGTGGACGACAATTACAAGCCTGAAATTGCGGCTAAATGCCTTCCAATCGTGATGGCTCCCAGCCGTCTGAAGCTGCTGGCGACAGGCCACGAGTTGCAATTAGGCGATCCGTGCGATCGCGTTGGCGAAATATACGGCAAGCCTGAATCCGAGAGCCCTTCCGTGAGAGGAAGCGAACAGCTAGAATTGTGGTTGTACTCATTCGACTGGGCTGGTGCGGGCGTGCCGCAGGTGATGGAAGTATCCTGCAACGCTGCGTCGAAAAAAGTTGTGGCTATCACGCTCGCGGCGTCAACGCTTTGATCTCGCTGCGCAGGGAAATCATGAAAACATTCGGAATCATAGCGGTTACCATCGCGGCTCTCACGATGCTTTCTTGTGGAAGCTCGGCTCCTGTGCCAGCGCCTGCTGCCGCCAAGCCGGAAGCAAGCGCTCCGGCGCCGACGGCTGCGCCAGCCATTCCGCCAGACCTGCAAAAAACGGCGGAATCGTCGTTGGGCTCGGAGACGGAAGTCTTAGCGTTCGGCGATCTTTCAAAGAGCGGCCCACAGCAAATTTTCGCTATAAACCGCCTGAAGGCGGCTCCGCCAGGAATTTCGGCGGAAGGCACGCTGGTTACTCGCGCGGTCATACTTGAAAATGAAGGCACCTCTTGGAAACAGATTTTTCTTTGCGATGAACATCTGAAAAATACGAAGGGATTTTTGGGAGGGACGCCGCTGGCTCCGGTGAACGGCTGGCGGTTGCAATTCGAGCAACACGAAAAGGGTTTGGAAATGTATTTCACGCCGATCATGTCGCCCAAAGGCGAAGGCGGGCACGTATTGCCGGTGGGAATTCGTTGGAATCCGAAAGTGAAGCGTTACCAATCGCTGGACAGAACGTTTGAAAATTTCCTGGGCGAGCTGCCCGCATTGGAGACTCCGGAGTCGCAGATTCGATAATGAGCGCGATCGCACAACCCGTGGTTGCTACGAAACTTCGTCCGCAACAGAAGGTTTCCGGATGGAAGGAGATGAAATCGCTCGTTCCCTATGTGCTGCGCTACAAGGGGATGACGGCGCTGGGGCTTCTGACGCTAGCGCTGATGGGACTAGTTGGAGCGCTGCCGCAACTGATTATCGGCATGATCACGGATCTTCTACAAGGATCGCCACAGACTCTTTCCACATTGGGCGGATTTTCACGTCGGCTGCTTGCGCCGCTGTTTTCGCTTTACGCGCCGTTCAGCCGGCACGCTCTGGGGATTTATTGCGTAATTCTGATTGTGGTGATGCTGGCCAAGGGATTCTTCTCGTTTTGGACGAGATGGATATTGATCGGAGTTTCTCGCGAGATTGAATACGACTTGCGCAACGATTTGCTTGCGCGGCTGGTATTGATGGAGCCGGAATTTTACGTGCGGAATCGCACCGGTGACTTGATGTCGCGAGCTACAAACGACCTGAACGCGGTGCGCATGGTCCTGGGGCCCGGGATCATGTACAGCGCGACGACGATTTCCACTATGGTGCTGGCGATTTTCTTCATGCTGAAACTTTCGCCGGCGCTGACGGCGTGGGTCTTGATTCCGGTGCCAATCGTGGCCATCGTCACGCGATATTTCGGACAGATTATTCACAGGCTTTCGGAGCAGATACAGGCTGCGCTAGGAGTGCTATCCACGCGCGCGCAGGAAAACCTGACTGGTGTGCGCGTGATTCGGGCGTACGCACAAGAAAAACAGGAAGTGGCAAAGTTCGATGAAGCGAATCGCGACTATGTGAACCGCAATATCAAGCTGATCAGCACATGGAGCCTGTTTTTCCCCGGACTTTCGACGCTGATCGGCATGACGGTTTTGATTTTGCTTTGGCTAGGCGGCAAGCAAGTAATCGATCATCGCGTGTCGCTCGGGACGTTCAATGCGTTTTACATGTTTTTGATTCAGCTGGTGTGGCCGATGATTGCGCTCGGTTGGGTCACGAACATTTTTCAGCGCGGCGCTGCGTCGATGGGGCGGTTGAATTACATCATGAACGCTGAACCGGGGATTCGCGATGCGTCGGCTCCGGCGCATACTCCGTCAGATGCTTACAACATGAGGCCAAATGGGGATGCTCCGCCGGCGCAGGAAAAATCTAAAATTCAGGGTGAGATTGAATTTCGAGGCCTTACGTTCACTTACCCGACATCGGGTTCGGAAACGCAACCCGGAGAACCGGTGCTTCGCGACATCGACTTGCACGTTCCAGCAGGTTCGACGCTGGCGATTGTGGGGCCAACTGGAAGCGGCAAGTCCACGCTGGCGGCATTGATCGCTCGTTTGTGGGAGGCGCCGCCGGGGACGCTGTTCATTGATGGACGCTCGATTCGCGAATATCCGCTGACGGAACTTCGCAGCGCGATCGGGTACGTTCCGCAGGATACGTTTTTATTCAGCGAGACGATCAGCGAGAACATTTCGTTCGGCGTTACCGATGCGGTAGAGGAACAAGTCTTCGAAGCGGCGGAAATCGCGAGCATATCGGGCGAAATCGAGAGTTTTCCGCAGCGGTTCGGCACCATGGTGGGCGAGCGCGGAATCACTCTTTCCGGCGGCCAAAAGCAGCGGACCTCTTTGGCGCGCGCCGTTCTGCGCCAGCCCAGAATATTGATACTGGATGATTCGCTGGCAAGCGTTGACACCGATACGGAAGAACGAATCCTGCGGCGGTTGCGCGAAGTGATGCGCCAGCGAACGACGATTTTGATTTCTCACCGCGTTTCGACGGTCAAGAACGCGGATATGATAATCGTTTTGCGCGACGGGTACATTATCGAGCGCGGCACACACGACGAGTTGCTCGCGCATAATGGCTATTACGCGGATTTGTACCAAAAACAACTTCTCGAAGAAGAGCTTGCACGCGAATGAGCGATTTCCGCGAAGAAGAGAAGTTAGGCAAGCTTTACGACTCGGCGCTGACGCGGCGGCTGATGAAATATTTGCGCCCGTATCGCTGGCAGGTGGTTGCGGCTGTGTCGATCACACTGGGCGTAACGGCGATGGAAATCGTGTCGCCGTACCTGTTCCACGTGGCGGTGGATAAATACATAGTCCCTGGTTTCAATTCTTCGATTAATCCTCATACAGCGCTGATGGGGCTGCTGTGGGTGGTGGCAGCGTCGGCGGGGGCGCTGTTGGGCAGTTTTGGACTGCAATACGCCCAGGTGCGGATCATGCAGTGGGTTGGGCAGGAAACCATGTACGACCTGCGCAAGGAAATTTTCGAACACTTGCAGCGACTGCCGATGAGCTTTTTTGACCGTACCCCGGTGGGGCGATTAGTAACGCGGGCGACGACCGATGTGGATGCGTTAAACGATCTTTTCGCTTCCGGCGTGGTGGCCATGCTGAACGATTTCGTTCTGCTCTTTGCGATGGCCGCTATTTTGTTCAAGTGGCATCCATTTCTTGCGCTTGCCACATTGTCACCTTTGCCGTTCATGATCTTGCTGACCTATTTCTTCCGGAATAAAGTGCGCAACGCGAACCGGCGTATCCGCACTGCTATTGCGCGTATCAACGCGTTTTTGCAGGAACATATCAGCGGCATGGCCATCGTGCAGCTTTTCAACCGCGAATGGAAATCGCGCAGACAATTCGAGGAATTGAATCGCACGCACATGGAAGCCTACAAGGAAGCCATTGACGCGTTTTCGTTCTTCTATCCCGCGGTGGAATTTCTCAGCATGGCTGGGCTTGCATTGCTTTATTGGGTGGGGGGGCTCAGAGCGATTGCGGGCGCGATCCCGATTGGCGTACTACTTGCGTTCATGTTGTACGCTCAACGTTTTTTCCGGCCGATTCAGGACTTGAGCGAAAAATTCAACATTTTGCAAACGGCTATGGCCGCTTCCGAGCGCATCTTCAGGTTGCTCGATGAGCCTTTTACGATTGTGTCTCCGGCTGAAGTGCATTCGCTACCATCTGCGCTCGGGGAGATCGAGTTTCGGAATGTTTGGTTTGCCTACACGGGCGGCGCTACGCCCGAGGAGAAGGATTGGGTGCTGCGGGATGTGTCGTTCCGCGTTGATCCGGGGCAAACACTTGCGATCGTGGGACACACGGGGGCCGGCAAGACCACAATTATCCAACTTCTGTTGCGGTTCTACGATATTCAGCGCGGCGAGATTTTACTGGACGGTGTGGACATACGTACGATGGACCTGCAGGAGTTGCGGCGGCTTTTTGGGATTGTTTTGCAGGACCCATTTCTTTTCACCGGCACCTTGGAATCCAACGTCAAGCTGGGCACCGAAAGAATTACGCGCGCCGCTACTGAAAGCGCGTTGCAAGAAGTGGGACTTGGTCCCTGGCTTGAATCGCAACCGCAAGGCGTGGAAACGCCTGTTACCGAGCGCGGCTCGACGCTTTCTGTAGGCCAACGGCAGCTCGTAAGTTTTGCTCGCGCACTGGCTCACGATCCAAAATTTCTGATTCTCGACGAAGCCACTTCGAGCGTGGATACCAAAACCGAACTGCTCATACGAGAGGCGCTCGACCGGCTGCTGCAGGGGCGCACGGCGGTGGTGATCGCTCATCGCTTAAGCACAATTCAACATGCTCACCGCATTCTCGTGTTTCACAAAGGAAAGTTGCGCGAACAAGGTTCGCATCAAGAGCTTCTGGGTCTGCGCGGAATTTACCATCGTTTGTACCAGCTGCAATACAAAGAGCAGGAGTTGGCTGCTCCGGTGGGCGGTGGGGGATCCGGATATCCGCATGCTCTGCCCGCTGATGATTAGGGGCTGGCCGCTCGATTGATGGCTGCAACCTTGCGAAGTCACCAGCTTTCCTTCATCCTGCCATGCGAACGCGCCTGCAATTCCCATGCCTGAAAAACAAATTCTGATTTCAGCTGGTGAAGCCTCTAGTGACATGTATGCAGCGCGGCTGGTGACAGCTTTGCGCGAGCGCGTGCAGGCGCGATTTTTCGGCATGGGCGGTCCTCGCATGGCGGAGGCTGGAGTCGAGCTGATTGCCGATTATCATGAAGTGGCGGTGGTGGGCATTGCCGAGGTGCTGCACAAAATTCCTTCCGTGATCGGTGTGCAAAATCGTCTGAAGCGCGAAGCCCTGCGCCGGCATGCCGCACTTGCCATTCTTGTTGATTCACCTGGGACGCATCTCGGCGTAGCTCGGCGGATGAAACAGATCGGGGTTAAGGTTGGTTATTTTATCGGTCCTCAGGTTTGGGCTTGGCGTGCCGGGCGGGTTCGTATCGTCAAAAGGCGCGTCAATCAAATGGTGGTGATATTTCCGTTTGAGGAAAAGATTTATCGTGATGCGGGCGTGCCGGTGACTTTTGTCGGGCACCCGCTGGTGGACGTTGTGAAGGCGAGCATGACGCGCGCGGAGTTTGCGGCTCTTCACAATCTCGACGCGAACAAGCCCATCGTGACTATCTTGCCTGGTAGCCGTCCGTCCGAGATTCGCCAGAATTATGGACGCATTATCGAAGCGTGCGAGCGTTTGCATCGGACCAATAACGAAATACAATTCGTCCTGGCCGCAGCTCCAAAGCTTACCTCGGACTTTTTCTCGCCGTATGCCAGCTCGGCGGTTGAAATGAAACAAGTGAGGGGCGCCACTTATGATGCGCTGGCCGCAGCCGATTGCGCCATCGTAGCCAGCGGGACCGCTACCATCGAGGCTGCCCTGCTGGGTACGCCGATGGTGGTGATCTACCGCGTTAGACCTCTCTCCGCTTTCATACTTCGGCGAATGATACGGACGCCTTTTTTCAGTATGGTGAATCTAATCGCGGGAAGGCGCGTGGTGACGGAATTGATACAGGACGATTTCAATCCGGAAGCGGTTGAAAGCGAAGTTCGCCGCCTGCTGGAGTCACCGGGCACGACTAGCGAAATGCGAGCGAGCCTGGCGGAGGTACGCGCGAAGCTTGGGCCGGGCGGCGCGATCGAACGTGCTGCGGACATTTTCGCGCAGATGTTGTAACCTTTTTTGGCAAGTTGGCACGGGCAACTACACGCGACGCGGATGTATCAAACAGAAGTAGAAGGTACCTTCTAGAGAGGTTTTCTTGCTCAAAACCTATCGGCTGCTAATCCCGCTGACTCTGTCGCTCCTCTGCGCAGCCGTCGCGACAGCACAAACACCGCATCGCTTTCCTTTTCGCGCGGACCATTACGACGTGCAAGCGCTGCTTCATCCCGAGGACCAATCAATTTCCGCGCTGGCTCGCGTGGATTTTATCGCCAACGAAGTTTCTCGCACCGTAGTCGTGGAGTTGCATCAGGATTTGAAGGTCAATTCAGTCAAGGTTCCGGGGGGGAAACCGCTGGAATTCGAGCGGGATAGAACTTATCCGCTCTTGCTGACCATCGGCCTGCCGGATGCGGTGGCTCCTGGAAAGCCTGTGACGCTTGAGTTCGATTACAACGGGCCGATTTCCAGCGAAGATGACAGCCCGACCAAAGGCGTGCGTTTTGCTTCCATAGATAAAAATTCCGCATACTTGCTGCTTCCCGCGCGATGGTTTCCGCTGACAAATTATCCAGCCAACCGCTACACCGGGACGTTCAAGATAATCACGCCGGACAACATGTACGTAACCGGTACGGGCAAAGCAGATCCGCCGACGATGCAGGCGGGCATCGGAAAAGGTCCTGGGCAGGCTTCTTACGTATTTCATTGCGATCGTCCAGGCCCGGTGGGCACTTTCGTGGCAGGAACGTTACAGTTAAATCCGGTGCAAGTGGAAGGGCTGACAGTCTCCGTATTTACGCCGCCAGTTCAAGCTTCCACGGCTTCGGCGTACGCAAATTCGCTGGCGCATATCGCATTGTATTTCACGGACGCGTTTGGACCGCTGCAGGAGAACGCG
>Ga0209006_10005401_pt1 | contig 11603 bp, 10 predicted proteins | sample JacPin_JW_Ref_O2_FD_188567 | JGI IMG/M metagenome (GOLD analysis project Ga0209006, IMG submission 188567) | Forest soil microbial communities from Algoma, Ontario, Canada - Jack Pine, Ontario site 1_JW_Ref_O2 (SPAdes) (version 2) | ecosystem: Environmental > Terrestrial > Soil > Boreal... | reverse complement strand
CTCCTGGCAACCTGCTGGTCTCGCTCGAGGCGCCCAATTCGACGCTCTACAACGAGTATCCCGGCAACCAGGTTCCGAACAGCTTCTACGTCAACGGTGGAAACAGCGCCTCGTCTTCCAGCTACTTCACCCTGAGCGGGACCAGCATGGCGACCGGCGTGGTCAGCGGTGTGGTCGCCGATCTGTTGCAGAAGAGTCCTGGCCTGACTCCCGACCAGGTAAAGGCCCGCCTGATGAAGACTGCGTGGAAGTCGCTCCCGGCCTTGAGCAGCACCACCGATCCGACTACTGGCATCACTTATACCGATCAGGACGACGTATTCACGGTCGGCGCCGGCTATGTCGATGTCGAAGCCGCCATCAGCAGCACTGACGTTGCCAAGGGCACGGCGATGTCTCCCTTAGCCACGTTCAATGCCGCCTCTGACACCGTTGCGTTGAGTCCGAATCCGTCCTCAGTCTGGAATACTTCTTCCACCTGGTCCTACGCGACAGTCTGGGGAAGTTCACAATTCGCCACGGGCACGTCCGCGTCGGCGCTGACCGCGGGAGCGGCAAGCAGCAGCAGTGCTCTCTGGGGCAGTAACGCCATGTGGGGCAGCAATGCCATGTGGGGGAGCAATGCCATGTGGGGGAGCAATGCGATGTGGGGCAGCAACGCCATGTGGGGTTCGAACGCCATGTGGGGCAGTAACGCGATGTGGGGAAGCAGCGCAGTAGGCGGCGAACAATAAACTCCAGTCGTGCTTAAGAATGAAAAAGGGCCGCGACTCAATCGCGGCCCTTTTCTTATTCACACTCTCTCACTCTGTCATCCTGAGCGAAGTTCTCGTCCGCGATAGCGGACGAAAGCGCCGTCGAAGGATCCCTATCCCCGAAACCAACGCCCGTCTCAACCAATCCTCAACGCCAAGGCCCGCCCCCTCACCGCACATCCCCATCAATCCAATACTCCCGCCGCGCCTTCACCACCAGGTGGGAACCCACCTTCGTCTCCACATGCAACGCGTGCGGCCCAGGTGTAAGCGCCGTGGGCCGAAAGCTGAGCACATAGTAATTCGGCACGTCATTGGAAACTTCAATCAGATGGGCCTTCAGATCCTTGGCGTTGTGAAAATGAAAGAACTCGCCCCCAGCCAGATCCGCAATGGATTCTGCGGTCTTGTTGCGCAGGCCGTTCCGTGCCGCCAGAAACATCATCGTAGCCAATCGCACCGGCGGAGCTAACTGGCTGATGCAGTCCAGCACCTGCTTGCTGTAGTGACCTTCGTATTCCGGATCGGCGCCTTCGCGGCTGAAGCATCCGTGCGCCGGCCCTGGAGTGTCGTTGTTTAACTTCGATGCTTCGTACGACACCGCCGAACGCGTGCTCGAAAACGCGAAGCTGTACATGGCCGTGTTGGTGTTGCTGATGAGGCGCAGCGCTTCATTCAGCGTTGTCGAACTTCCCTGGTCAATGGTTTCGCTGAGCAGCAGAATGGCGCGCCGGTAGTTCGCTGGTTGGGTCCGCAGTTGCGCCACTGCGAAGGCCACGGCATCCAGAATAGCAGCGCCGGGATCACCTTCTCTCAGGTTTGAAAGCTGCTGGGAAACGCCGGCCATCTGCGCTGTGAAAGGGGTCAGCAGATGCGGCATGCTGTCGAAGCCAACCAGGGCCACGCGATGCTCAACGTTTCCGACCAGCGCGTCGAGCATTGAATCCAGGTGCTGGTAGTCGCTGAGGTGCCCAGCGCCTGCGCCACCGGTCTCGACTACTATGGCCAGGGCTAACGGCTGCGAATCCGTGTCCGGATCGATCGTGACATGTTGCGGCACGCCATTATCGGTGACGACGAAGTCGTCGGCTGTAAGTTCAAAGATGACTTTTCCTGACTTGTTCGTGACCAGCGTCGGGACCATGACCAGCGTCGTGTGCACGGTCAATGAAGGCTGAGCAGCCTCGTTCTGTTTCTCTTTCTCTTGCTCCTGGGCGCACAGACTCGCAGCAGCAACCGCGAGCAGTAGAGTCAACCCACGAACACACCTCTTCATCGTCACTCCCGGACTAGAACGCGCTCCCGCCGCCTCCGCCAAATCCACCACCAGAAAATCCTCCGCCCCCGCCACCTCCACCACCAAAGCCGCTGCCGCCCGAACTCGCCCGCGGAGCCGATACAAATACCTGATGCATGTCCGTCGCCATGCTATGCATCGAACTGGAAAAGAAAATCGGATTAAACCCGGAGTACACGCCCCCCGGCCCCACATACCACTGTGGCGGATCTTTGACGATCCCGGTAAACGCCTGCGCCCAGTGGTGCTCTACTCCGAGCGCCATTGCGTAGGGTAGAAACTTCTCGAAGGTAGTCGGTGGCATCAGCCTGAGCCGCTCGCCGTCCACGCGGTTCATGAACTCCTGAAAACCGAGCACCGCAATATGGACGCGCGCTCCCTGGACCGTCTTCGCCGTCATCACCCGCGCAAACAGCCACCAAATCAGCGCCGAAAGCGGGACGCACACAATCAATAACAGAGCCGAGTCGAAAAAATTAGCCCAGCCCAGGTACTGCAGAATCCCGAACGGCGCCACAATCGCAATCGCCGCCACCACGCTGTACCCGTTGGCCGACTCCGGATCGAGAAGGTAAATTCCCTTGTTCTTCAGCGCCGCCATAATGTCCTGCCGGATGATCGGCACGGCAGTATAGAAGCGGTTCTTCAGGTCGGAGAGCCGGATGTCTGTGCCCCCGTTGAAAATGTTTTCCAGCATGACTCGCTCGTGCGGCGCCAGCCCCACATCGTTCCACTCCGCCATCGGCTTCAGCAGGTGAAACACATAATCCTTGTGCGTGAAGACCAGCCCCTTGTCGGCCGTCTCCTCGATCTTGATATATCCCCGCACCGCCAGATCGACAATGGTCGATGTAATATCCCGCGGATGAATCGTGTCGTCGAGCAGCGTCCCCGCCTCCGCCGGAGATATTCCCGTAGGCGGCTCATACATCGGCGCCACCGACATTCCGGGGTCGGGATCGCGCCCCTTCACCCACCACACCGAAAACATCACCACCAGCGTGACCACTGGCAAAAATAAAACCGGATTGCCGCCGACGAACCAGAAAAACTTGGTCAGTGCGCTGGGCCCTTGGAGAATGTCCTTCGGAATATAAACATCAATCGTCAATCCGCCGCGCATGGGCAGCGGATTGTTGGTCTCAAACAAAGTCTCGGCTCCGGCGACCTTGGCGGCCGCATCACGCTGCTTCGAGCCATAGACTCCGGTAAACGCCTGCGCGCTCAGTGATCCCGCAGCCACCGAAGGAAAATGCACGGTCGCCGCGGCATGATCGATCGGAACCGGCCAGTCGTTCCCAGTAACGTTCCAATAAAATTCGTCATGGCTGTCGAAGAAGCGTGTGCCATTGCGCACGTCGTAAACAATCTCAACCGTGCGCGTCGCATCCACCGCGTCCGGAATATAAATCTTCAGGTCGCGCGCGCCGTTCGCGGTCGATAAATCGTACTTGAGTTTTGTGCCGGCGCCATCGCTGATGCTAGTGATCTTAGTGAATAATTCGTAGTTCGTTCCGCTGGGTCCGGGATATTCAATCGGTATCGTGCGATGAATGCCGTGCCACTCGCCCACAAACACCAGTGTGATGCGCTCTTCGACGACGGCACTGCCGTCCTTCGCGACGGTAATCGTGTCCTGAAAGTCGCGCACTCGCCATGATTTCGCCCACGCCGAGCCCGTGAAGGTGCACAGCAAGAAGACCGCGAGAAGACCGAAAAAGGTCGAACGAATCAGCTTCGAGATTTTCAAATTATCCAATTTCTAAATTACCAAATTGCTAAATTCCCTAAAATTTCACCTGAACCGGCTCGCGATCCGCGTCGGTAGTCTCGAAGAACTGCCGCGGCGTGAAGTTGAACATCCCCGCGAGAATGTTGGTCGGAAACGACTGAATCTTCGTATTCAGGTCCCGGACTACCGCGTTGTAATACCGCCGCGAATTCTGAATCGAATCTTCCGTCTGGCTCAGCGATCCCTGCAGTTGCGTGAACTGCTCCGAGGCCTTCAGTTCCGGATAATTCTCCGCCACGGCGAACAAGCTTTTCAGCGCTCCGGTCAGTTGATTCTCGGCCACTGCCTTGTCGGCGGGAGATGTCGCCTGCATGGCCTGCGAACGAAACTTCGCGATGTTCTCAAACGTCCCTTTTTCGTGTGCCGCATATCCCTTCACCGTCTCCACCAGGTTCGGGATCAGGTCGTGCCGCCGCTTCAACTGCACATCAATATCCGACCACGCCGAGTCGCAGCGAATCTTCAACTGCACCAGGCTGTTGTACATCCCAATCAACACCACAGCGATAATTACGAGAATTACAAGAAAGCCGATGCCAATCATGAGCGCTCCTCGGAGAAGTCAGTACTCAATACTCAGTAAAAACCTGGAGCCCGAAAGCTCCTTAACTGAGAACCGAGAACTGAGAAACAGCGAACTCAGACTTTGAAATCAATGGGACGTTAACACACGCCAGGCGCTCCGGCAAACGCGTCCGGCGCGCTCGATTCGCATTCTGCGATAGGAAGTTTACAAGCCAGGAGGACGGAAAAACTAAGAAAGGAGCGAGAACGGCTAAAGCCGGCTTACGGTGGATGCGATCACGGCGCGGCTGAAGCCGCACCTTTCAAAACTGAGTACTGCGTACTGAGCATCCTACTGCTGAGGTGCGAAGTACCCCTTGCGCGCCCGAACCTGCAGGTCTTTCTTCGCGGTGGAGATCTCGATCGATCGATAGCGCCCATCCTCGTCGAAATCAGCAGGTTTGTAGGAGACGACGTACTGGCTGCGCAGCTCGTCTTCAATTGCCGCGAACGAGCGCGTGATGTCTTTCACCTTGAAAGGAAAGAAAGCGCGTCCGCCGGTGGCTGCGGCCAGTTGTTCCAGCACTTTGTCGCCGCGCATCACCAGGCCGCTGTCGTCGGTGGAAATGGCGTAGATGATAACCTCGGCGCGCTGCGCCATCTCAATGGCCTGGGCTTTCGAGATTTCGCTCTGGTTGTCTTCTCCGTCGCTGACGATAATGATCGCCTTGCGTAGCGGGTGCTCGGAACGGTCTTTCAGGAACTTGTCTTTGCACGCTTTATAAACCGCATCGTAAAGCGCTGTCCCGCCGCCAGCGTGCAGTTTCTGTATGCCCGCCGAAAGCGCGTCAACGTTGTCGGTAAAATCCTGTGCCATCTGGCTGTGAGTATTAAAGCCCACCAGGAACGCCTTATCGAAACCAGTACGCAGCGTGTGCTGCAAAAAACTGGTCGCAGCCGTCTGCTCAAAATCGAAGCGGCCGTCCACCGATCCGCTCACATCGATAAGAAGTCCCAAATGCAGCGGCAGATCGGTTTCGCGGCGGAAGTTCAGAATCGCCTGCGGCGGCTTGTGATCATCAAGAATTGTGAAATCCTGCTCATTTAAATCGCGCACAAACTTGCCATGCTTGTCGGTGGCGATAAACAGCAGGTTGACCTCATTCACCCGGGCGTGCAGGGTGATCATTCCCGCCTGTGGGTTATCAGCGTTTTCAACTGCCGCTGCGCTTACCGGTGCAGTCTCCGGCGAACTCGAGCCATAGGCGCTCAGTCTGGGCGCACCCGCCGCGTAAATTGCCTGACCCTGCGACTGCGCACCAAAGCAGAAGGTTGCCAGCAAAAGCGTCAGCAGGCGAAATTTAGAGCTCGTGTACTTCATGCCGAAAGAGTCCAAATTTTTCATTCAAATGCCGCCGCAACACACTTCCAAACTACTCGCTGCACGCCAAGTGCCGAAATACCCGATTCCATCCAGTCCGCCGTCTGACTGACTTTAGGAGCGTGTGGCGCAAGTGCCAAGTTACAAAAGGAGCACACGTTTGGTCATGGCAAAAGGCCCGCCTGTTCTGCCACTTGCCTCGCTTCGGCCACAAGTCTGCCGCGCTCCACTACGCGCAAATTCTCATCGGAAGCGAGCCCCGATTCGCGTCCGAAGCGAAGATAGTACTCCGCACGCACCCGCTTTTTACTTAAAATCTTTCCTGAGGAAACCTGCCTTGGGGGTGCACTGATGGGGAAGCTGATAAAGAGATTCATGACCGCCTTGTTTGTCGTCTTCTTACTGCTGACGTTGGCCTTCGCCGACGACGAACGGGAAGAAGATCGCGTAAGAGATGCCGGTGTCGTAATGAAGGAAGTCCTGAATTTCCCCGACAACATTCCTCAGGACCTCATCGACAAAGCCGAGTGCGTCATTATTTTGCCCTCGGTGAAAAAAGGCGCGTTCGGTGTCGGCGGCAGCTATGGCCGCGGAGTGATGCTATGCCGTGGCGGCGAGCACTACAAAGGCAAATGGGGCGCACCGGCGCTGTATGCGCTTGAGGGCGTCAGCATCGGACTCCAGCTCGGCGGCCAGGCCACCGACTTCGTGTTGCTGGTGATGAACCCGAAAGGCGCGGAGTCGCTGCTGTACAGCAAGGTCAAGCTGGGCGCCGACGCCTCCGCCGCGGCCGGCCCCAAGGGATGCACGGCCGAAGGCGCCACCGACATCGTTATGAACGCCGAGATTCTTTCCTACTCGCGCAACAAAGGCCTGTTCGCCGGCGTCTCGCTCGAAGGTTCGACGCTGCGTTCAGACGGCAACGCCAATGAAAAACTCTATGGAAAGAAGCTGACTGCAAAAGAGATTATTCGCTTAGGAAAAGTCGGGATTCCGGCCTGCGCGCAGCCTTTAGTCTCGCTGCTTGATTCCAAGTCGCCGGAGAACAAGTCGGATCCGAAGTCGCTGGAGTGAAGTGCGGACCGTATTCTTTGTGAAACTCTGTGACCCCTGTGGTTAAACATTTGCCAAACGCCGGTTTTCCCAGCCCGATCCGTTGCGCGTGGGCCAGTGGCGAACTGTCCATTCGCTATCACGACGAAGAATGGGGCGTGCCGGTTCACGACGATCGCAAGCTCTTCGAATTCCTCATCCTTGAAGGCGCACAGGCGGGACTGAGTTGGGACACAATTCTCAACAAGCGCGAAAACTACCGCAAGGCTTTCGACAGGTTCGATCCCGAACGCGTCGCTCGCTATGATCGGCGCAAGATCCAGAAACTGCTGCGCGATCCCGGCATCGTCCGCAACAAAGTCAAAGTTGCGTCAGCCGTGGGCAACGCCAAAGCGTTTCTGCAAGTGCAGAAAGAATTCGGCACTTTCGACCGCTACATCTGGCAATTTGTGGGGGGCAAGCCGCGAGTAAACGCCCGTAAGTCGCTCCAGCGGCTTCCCGCCAGTACTCCGGAATCCGACGCTATGAGCAAAGACCTGAAACAGCGTGGCTTCAAGTTCGTCGGAACCACCATCTGCTACGCCTACATGCAGGCCACCGGAATGGTGAACGACCACGTCGTGGACTGCTTCCGCTATACAGCGCTGGTCAGATGAAACAAGGGAACTAAGAGCTCTTAATCGCAGAGGTTGCAAAGGAAAGGCCGCGAAGGTCGCAAAGAAAACCTAAACGCGCTAACCCTTTCCGCTTATTCTCTTACCCTCCTTCTGATCCTCGCTGTTTTGATTTTCCTTCCTTTGGTTTCTTTCCTTTGATCTTCTTTGCGCCCTTCGCGGCTTTTCCTTTGCGCCCTTTGCGGTTAAAGGCTCCTGGTTGTTCCCTTGCACGCGGTCAATGCCGACTGAAACTTCCGGCCACCAGATAGACCAAGATCAATCCCAGCAGCAGAACCGCCCCTTCCACCCGCGTCGACCACGCATGCAGCCCATTGAACTGCATCCGAATAGGATTATCCAATGGCACCGCCGAGAAGTCGCTGACCTGGGCGCGCAGCGTGTCCATACGCGGAATGATCCAGAACTGCGAGAGCAGAGTGAGCCCAAGCATCAAGCAGATCAGCACGTGCCGCCCGGCGAACGCGTGCGCAGTGCCTTCGGTGAAGTGGCTGTAGAGCAGAGAACTTCCCAGAAAGACGATCCCCGAGAAGATCGCGATCCAGTGCAGTTGGGCCAGCGCACGTCCAACGATATTCCCGGCCAGATGAGTATTCGGCAGAACGCCCGGAGCAAACAAGGTCGGCGCCAGCACAAACGCGAAGAAGATCAGCCCGCCAATCCAGGCCACCAGCGACAAAAGCATCAAAAAACGAAGGAAGGACATGACGCCAGGATTATAGTCGGGTCGAAATCAAAATCACCGCCTCGGTTTTTTTCGGCGCAGCCAAAGTTCTCTACGAAAAAGGTTGTTCCGCAGAATGTTCCAGGGAATCCTCGGGATGCGATAGAAATTCTTTAACCAGAACCATGCCCAGAACTCGATGTATTCCCATGCCAGAGGAGTCAGTGCGCCCCAGTCGAGCCTGCTTTCCGGCTTCTTATGAGAGAAATATCTGAGGGTTTTTCCGTCCCACGAGACCGACAGTTTTGGTTCGTACCTGAGAGTCGATAGCCGAGGCATGGAATCGCCGACCTTACAGAACAAAGGCTCCAGCAGAAACCACTCTCCATTCTGACAATACTCCACCCATGCGTGCCCTTCGCCGTACCGCCCGCACGACCCGCCAATGAATCGCGCATCGTAACCCATGTTCACAAGCTGTCTCCAGGTCCAAAGGGCGAAGTCTTCGCAATCGCCCTTCTTCCTCGTTTCGAACTCCTCGGGCGCTTGCCAGTAGTCGTCCTTGCCGAATAGCTCTTTGTCGGAGACGTATTGGCACGTGACGAGAAACTCTCGAACCTCGCGCATGGTGCCGCATTTGACCGTGAGGGGTTTGCTCACGTATCGGCCCATCGGGAATGTAGGATGTGGTCCCTTGCGTCGAAGGAATGGTTGCGATACCTGTTTTCCAGTGGAGTCGTAAGCTTCCGGAATGATTTCTGCGATCACGGAGATCGCATTCTCTCACGTCAGCAAAGAAGAACAACCACAGAGGAACAGAGGAACAGAGAGGACGAAGAGGAAAGGGAACTGAGAACCGAGAACTTAGTACTGAGTACTGGCAACTGCTCCTACACCGGCACCGGAACGCTCTCGATCATCTCTTTCAACACTTGATCAGATTGCTCAGACTTCCGCAGCGTCGAAGCGTAAAGCCCGCTGACAGTCACGCGATGCGCGAAGACGGGGACCACCAGCGGCTTGAAATCCTCCGGCGTGCAGAACGTCCGGCCTTCGAGAAATGCCATAGCCTGCGCGGCGCGATACAAAGCCTGCGATCCGCGCGGCGAAACCCCGAGCGACAAGAATTCCGACTCCCGCGTCCGGCGCACAATTTCCAACGCGTAGGTCACCAGCGATTCATCGACACGAATCAGTTTCACCGCCTGCTGCATTTCGAGAACATCGGCGCCGGTCAGCACCGGGCGAAGGTCGTCCAAATGCGCCACTCCCGCTTCGGATCGCAGAATCTCACGCTCCGCCTGCGCGTCCGGATACCCCATGCGCACCCGCATCAAAAATCGGTCCAGCTGCGACTCCGGCAGCGGATAGGTCCCATGATGTTCCACCGGATTCTGGGTTGCGATCACCAGAAACGGTTGCGGCAGTTCGTAAGAGTGCGCGTCGACGGTGACCTGGCCTTCATTCATGGCCTCAAGCAGCGCAGACTGTGTTTTCGGAGTGGTGCGGTTGATTTCATCGGCCAGCAGAACATTAGTGAAAACCGGGCCGCGCTTGAATTCGAACTGCTGCTCCAGCGCCGAATACACCGAAATTCCCAGCACATCCGAGGGCAGCATGTCGCTGGTGAACTGGACCCGCTGAAACGTACAGTCGATGGCGCGAGCCAAGGCCTGTCCAAGAGTAGTCTTGCCGACTCCGGGCACGCCCTCGATCAAAAGATGTCCGCGCGCGAAAATGCTGACCAGCGCGAGTCGAACGACATCGTCGTTCCCACGAATCACACGGCGCAACGCTTTTTCAAGGTCGACAGCTTTGGAAGAAACGGCGATGGCGGTCTCAGGCGACATTCTATGGATTCTACTATCTGGGTCCCTGAGCAGCGGAGTTACCTACGTCACAGGCGGGCTGTCAGCTATCAGCCGTCAGCTCTCAGCTAAAAACCCCAGGTCCCTCGCTTCGCTCGGGATGACAAATTCTTCTGAAGACAAGTTCTTCTTAAGAACGGAATCGGACTTCGCACTTGCACCGCCTCTGGCTGAAAGCTGATAGCTTACTGCGTAAACTCCGCCGCCCGCCCTGTCAGCCGTTCAATCCGCTTCGCCGTCGGCGGATGGGTCGAGAACAGGCTGCCGAAATTCATGCCGAGCAGCGGTTGAATAATGAACAGATGCGCCGTCGAGGGGCTGGCCTGCATCGGCAGCCGCCGGGCGTAGGCATCGATCTTCTGCAGTGCGCTGGCCAGCGCATAAGGATTGCCCGTGAAATGTGCGCCGGTAGCATCCGCCTGATATTCGCGCGAACGCGACACCGCCAGTTGAATCAACGTCGCGGCGATCGGAGCCACGATCAGCATAAAGAGCCCGGCCAAACCACCGCCGCCGCGGTCGTCCCGGTCACGCCCGCCAAAGCCGCCGAAGAACATGGCCCAGCGTCCCATGCTGGCCAGCATGGTAATCGCGCCGGCGAGCGTCGCGACCACCGAGCTGATTAGAATGTCGCGATTGTTCACGTGCCCAAGTTCATGGGCCAGTACGCCTTCCAGTTCTTCGTCATTCAGCAAACCCAGAATCCCGTGAGTCACCGCGACCGAGGCATGTTGCGGATTGCGTCCGGTAGCAAACGCATTCGGCGACTCGCTCGGAATCACATAGATCTTCGGCATCGGAATGCCAATCTTCTGCGTCAGCCGTTCCACCGCGGCATAAGCCCGAGGCAGCTCTTCCCGAGTGACGGGCTGCGCGCGATAAGTGGCCAGCGCGATCTTGTCGGAATAAAAGTACGAGACGAAGTTCATGGCAGCGGCAAAAGCCAGCGCCAGAAACATCCCATTCTGTCCCCCAAAGTAGCGCCCAATCGCCATCAGGAGCAACGTCATCAGGGTCAGCAGGAACGCGGTCTTAAACATGTTTCCCATAGGTTGTCGGATCGTTGTTTCGAATCTACTCCTTAGATGTTGCGCGCGCCGAGTAGATGCAATCCCTGGATTTATGCAAAAGGGCGATTGATGACTTCGTTGGTCTCAATTGTTTCTGACATGGGTATCCTCTTTTCCAGCTTCTAGCTCTAGGAAAAATTGAATTTTGAGGGGAGCTCCTTCCGCCTCGAAATTGGCGGACGAACGTTTTTTTTTGCGAATACCCGCTCGTCCATATAAGCGACGTTCCCCGTTCAATTCCCTCTGAGCAGAACGAATTATGTTGCGGGTGACATCAAATTCTGAGGGCATCCCAGCAACCGACAAATGGGTGCCCCATGTCTCGCTGCTTTTGCGAGACATGGGAACTCACTCAAATGCGCCAGGATTGGAATCTGCCGAAATTCGACTGCGCCTGGATTCGAATGCACCTTGTAAGGGAGCGGCTGCAAGCCATTGCGGAAAAAGCCGATCTGTTTTTTGGTTCGCCAGTCTGCAGCACCGCCGCCACTGATGTAGACTTCCTCCTGCTACGGAATGCGAATGGAGATGGGAATGAGATTCCT
>Ga0209006_10005400_pt1 | contig 11603 bp, 8 predicted proteins | sample JacPin_JW_Ref_O2_FD_188567 | JGI IMG/M metagenome (GOLD analysis project Ga0209006, IMG submission 188567) | Forest soil microbial communities from Algoma, Ontario, Canada - Jack Pine, Ontario site 1_JW_Ref_O2 (SPAdes) (version 2) | ecosystem: Environmental > Terrestrial > Soil > Boreal... | reverse complement strand
TCCACGCCGTCACGATGTCGCCGACGATCAGGCCCGCGCGCGCCGCCGGGCCGTCCGGATCGATGCTGGCGACGAGAACGCCCGCGCGCTCGCGCGAACGGATCGGCTGCAGCCCGGCGCCGAGATAGCCGCGCCCGACATAGCCCTTGGCGAGCAGCGCATCGACCGCGCGATCGATGGTCGCGCGCGGGATCGCCAGCACCCGGCCGCGCGGCCCGGCCACGACCATGCCGAGCACGCGGCCATGCGCGTCGGCGAGCGCGCCACCCTCGGCGGCCGGGCTCAGCGTGAGATCGAGCCGCAGCAGCGTGTCGATTGAGCCGCCGCGCTGGCTCATCCAGGCGCCGCCGACGAAGGCGACACTGCCGAGATTGGCAACCGGCGCACCGCGATGATTGCCGACCGCGAGCACGACGTGCCCCGGCCGCAGCGATCCGCTCTCGGCGATTTCGGCGACCGCCAGCCCGTCCGGCTGGAAGCGCAGCACCGCGACGTCGGTCGTCGGATCGCGGCCCGCGAGCGTCGCGGCGACCTCGCGGCCGCCCGGCAGCACGACCGTGATGTCGTCGTCGCGCTCGAGCACTTCCTCGGCGGTGACGATTACGCCGGAGCGCCAATGGATTCCGCTCGACCACGCGCGGCCGGCGCGCACCGCGACGGTCGCGCCCGCGACCCGCTCGACCAGCGCGGCGGCGTGGTCGGACAGCGCGACCAGGGGATTGTCTGACATGTGAAGACCTCCAGGTTGGTACATGTGGGCGCTATCGCACGGCGCCGCGAGGGGTCGCTACTGGCCACATGGGCGGGTCTGGCGTAGAGAGGGCGCAACAAGAGCTTCCGGGGGAGGACGAGCGATGCGGCGGCTGGCGCTGATTTGCTGTCGGATCTTGTGCGTGGCGGCGGGATTATCCGCCGCTGCGGCGCGCGCCGACGATTTTCCCACCCGTCCGATCCGCGTCATCGTCGGTTTCGGCCCGGGCTCGGGCGCCGACATCACGGCGCGCGTGGTTGGCGCGCGCATGGGCGACATTCTCGGGCAACAGATCGTCGTGGAAAACAAGGTCGGCGCCGGCTCGAGCCTGGCGGCCGAATACGTCGCCCATTCGTCCAAGGACGGCTACACGCTCTTTCTCTCGACCATCTCGCAGCCGATCAACGCCGCGGTGCTGCCGCATCTCAATTTCGACTTCGCCAAGGATTTCGCGCCGGTCGTGCTCGTCTCCACGATCCCGAACCTGCTCGTGGTCAATCCCTCGCTCGGGGTGAAGAACGTGCAGGAGCTGATCGCGCTCGCCAAAACCAGGCCGGACGGGCTCACGTTCGGCTCATCCGGCGTCAACACCGGCACGCATCTGTCGGCCGAGCTGTTCAAGGTGCTCGCCGGGGTGAAGATGGTGCACGTGCCCTATGGCGGCAGCGCCCAGGCGATCACCGACCTGCTCGCCAGCCGGGTCGATCTCGTGTTCACGCCGGCCTCGACGGTGATCCAGCTCGTGCGCGACGGCAAGCTCGTCGCGCTCGCCGCCACCGAGCAAAAGCGAATCCCGATCGCGCCCGACATCCCGACCATGGCGGAAGCCGGGCTGCCCGGCTTCGACACCGGCCTGTGGTTCGGCCTGGTCGCGCCCGCTGGGACGCCACGCGCCGCGATCGACAAGATCGCGGCCGCCGCCAACGCGGCGATCAAGACCGATGCGGTGGTCAAGGCGCTGCGCCCGCAGGGCATCGACCTCATCGGCGGCGCGCCGGACGAATTCGGCCGCTATATCGCGAGCGAAATGGCGCGCTGGAATAAGGTCGCGCAGGAGGCGGGGCTAAAGAAGTAACCGTCATTGCGAGGAGCATCGATCTTCTGCCTCGCGCGCACGTCCTCGAGCATGACGCTCAGCTTCGGCCCGCGGTGGGTCTCGATCAGCGCCTTCTTGACGCACCCGTTGTCGCGATAGCTCCTTGGCGAACTGGCCCGCGAAGGCATGGCAGATCTCGGCGGCGGCCGGCGCCGCGGCGAGCGCCGCCGCAGCGGCGGCAAATGCGAACAATTGGCGCATCTCGATGGCTGATCCCGTGGCAGGCAATGCGACGATACACCGCCGGTGCGGGCCGCCGGAATCGCGCCGCGCCGGACGGGCGCCCGGCGCGTATCGCGGCGAAAGCCTGCCCCCGGCTTGATCGGGGGTGGGCACCGGTCCGACGACAAAGAAAAGATATGCGCCGAACAACGAATCCAGCCCTACGCCCGTCATTTCACGCATGCGCGTCATGCTGTTGCCGTGATCTTCCGCGCATAGCCGGTTCACGAATTGATCATGTTGGGCTGCTCAACCTCCCGGGCATCCCGTGGGGACCTCGATGCCCATGCTCCGCCGTCTCGCCGCGATCGGCCTCCTCGCCCTGCCGTGCCTGCACGGCGGGCCCGCGCGCGCGCAGCTCTCGATCGTGCCGAACCAGGTCGCGACGGACGTGAGCATCTCGTGGGAAGTGCACAACCGATTCCGCCTGTTTCGCGACGAGAAGGATTTCAATCGCCATCTCGCGGCCGAGAGCGGCCGCACCATCCTGGCCGCCGAGCAGACGCTCGCGCAGGAGACCGACGGCCGCGGCTGGGCGCGCGACATGGTCACGCGGCTGTGCGTCGACGGCGCCGGGCGCGTGCTCGACACCTGCGTGCGCGACGGCACGCGCGAGTCCTATCTCGACCCGGTCGACCATCGCGTGACCGTGCGGCTCGCCGGCGCGGTCCCGACCGACGCGAGCTGCGCCTGGTCGTTCGACAACGGCGAAGGCGCGCCGCAGACGCTGACGGTCGGCTGCGGCGAAGAGGTCAACCTGCGCGCGCTGTACGGCCGCACCACCAAGGTCACGGTCGACATCACGGCGGGCGGCGCCACGCGGCGCACCTCCGACGCGATCGAGGTGCGCGACCTCCTGATCGCCGGCATCGGCGATTCGATCGCCGCCGGCGAAGGCGATCCCGACCGGCCGGTCGCGCTGTCCGACGACGGCTTCTGCTTCCGCAACTTCCTCGCCACCGGACGCAAGGACTATTTCCGCCCCGGCCGTGTCGGCTTCACCGGCGACAAGGCCTGCGACGCAGCGTCGAATGCCAGCTCCAGCATGGCGGAGTGGGCGCGCCTGTCGGCGCGCTGGATGTCGTCGGCCTGCCACCGCTCGCTCTACAGCTACCAGCTGCGCGCCGCGCTCGGGCTTGCGGTCGAGAACCCGCACCTCGCCGTGACCTTCCTGCCGCTCGCCTGCACGGGCGCGACCATCGAGACCGGCCTGTTCGGCGTCCAGCGCGCGCGCGAGCTCAACTGCGGCGACGACAACAGCAGCTCCTGCCCGACCACGATCCCGGCGCAGATCACCCAGTTGCGCGTGACCCTCGAGCGCGCCCAGCGCACGCAGCCCAACCGCAAGCTCGATCTCGTGTTTCTCACCGTCGGCGCAAACGACGTCTATTTCTCCGGCCTCGTCGGCGACGTGATCATCGACTCGACCGCGGAGCGGCTCCTCGCCCGCCGCGGCGGCGTGATCTCGAGCGTCGAGGACGCGCAGTCGCAGCTCACCCAGGCGCTGCCGGGGAATTTCGCCCGGCTGCGCGCAGCGCTCAAGCAGCTGCTCGGCGGCCGGCTCGACAAGGTGGTTTTCACCGCCTACGGCAATCCGGCGCTCGCCGCCGGCGGCGGCGTCTGCGCCGGCGGGCGCGACGGCTTCGACGTGCATCCCTCCTTCAACGCCGATGGCGAGCGCCTGCGCAATGTGACGCTGTTCGTGCAGAACAAGTTCCTGCCCGCCATCAAGGCGCTCGCCACCTGCACCGGCGGCGTCGTCTGCGGCCCGGGCGAGAGCATGGCGTTCGCCGACGCGCATCAGGCCGCCTTCGCGCAGCACGGTTTGTGCGCGCGCGCCGACAGCGATCCCGATTTCGACCGCGAGTGCTTCTTGCCCGACGGCAAGAGCTTCACCGACAACCTCGTCGACGGCGCGACCGACCCGATGACGTGCGATCTCGGCGCCAGCGAATTCCGCGCCTATGCGTCGCGCGCGCGCTGGATCCGCACCGCAAACGACAGCTATTTCACCGCAATGACGTTCCCCGAAGGCCTGCCCTCGACCATGCAGCCGTCCGACCTGCACGACGCGACCTGGGGGATTCTCTCCGCCGTCTATGGCGGCGCCGTCCACCCCACCGCCGAAGGCTATGCCGCCATGGCGGACGCCGCGCTCGGCGTCGCCCGCGTGGTGCTCAAGCTCGGCCCGGCCGTCCAGGGTGTGACCGAGAAGGCGCTGCCGCCGGTGGATGCGCCGCAGGCGCCGGCGCCACCCCAGGCGCCCGTGGCGCCGCCACAAGCGCCCGCGGCCGCGGCGCCGCCGGCGCCGCCGAGCGACCAATACACGCCGGCCCCGCCGCCGCAGTAGAGCCCAGCGGCGCGAAGCAGGCTATGCTTGGTTCATGAGCGCCTACAGCGAAGCTGACGCGAGGAAGCGGCTGCCGGAACTGATCGATCGTGTGCTGCGCGGCGAGAGCGTGACCATCACGCGCCGGGGCAAGCCGGTTGCTGAGTTGCGGCCGATCGCCAAACACCCCCGAAAAATCTCGGCGGCGGCGCTCGACTGGCTGGCGGAGCGGCGGGTCGGCGCGAAGCGACCGCATGAGGATGCGGGCGCCCTTATCAGCCGAACGCGACGAATTTGAACGCTGACCGGGCGGCCGGCACGGTAGAGCGGTCCCTCAGCTCACCCCGAGCTTCTTCTGCAGGCTGGTCGACGACGTCGTGTACTGAAAAACGAGCCGCTTGTCCGGGAAGACGTAGTGATACGCCTTCTGCGCCATCAGTGCGCCCTCGTGGAAGCCGCACAGGATGAGCTTGAGCTTGCCCGGATAGGTGTTGATGTCGCCGATCGCGAACATGCCCTTGATGTTGGTCTCGAACGCCGCGGTGTCGACCGGGATGAGATCGTCCTCGAGCTTGACGCCCCAGTCGGCGACCGGGCCGAGCTTCATGGTGAGGCCGAAGAACGGCAGCAGGGCGTCGCAGGCGACCATGTAGGGCTCGCCCTTGTCGGGCTTGGCGTGCGCGGCGGTGAGCTGGCCGGCGTCGCCGACGAGCGAGGTCACCTGCCCGAGCTTGAAGTCGATCTTGCCGTCCGCCAGCAGCGCCTTCATCTTGTTGACGCTGTCGGGCGCGGCGCGGAACTGGTCGCGCCGGTGCATCAGGGTCACGTGCCTGGCGACCGGCTGCAGGTTGAGCGTCCAGTCGAGCGCGCTGTCGCCGCCGCCGACGATCAGGAGGCGCTTGTCGCGGAAATTGTCCATCCTGCGCACCGCGTAGAACACCGAGGTGCCCTCATAGGCCTCGATGCCCGGCACCGGCGGGCGCTTGGGCTGGAACGAGCCGCCGCCCGCCGCGATCACGATGATCTTCGCCTCGAACTCCTTGCCGGCGTCGGTCTTCACCCGGAACAGCGGCTCGCCGACCTTCTCCACCGTCTCGACCATCTCGCCGAAATGAAACACCGCGCCGAACGGCTCGATCTGCTTCATCAGCGCCGCGGTCAGCCCGTGGCCGGTGACGTAGGGGATGCCGGGAATGTCGTAGATCGGCTTCTCGGGGTAGAGCTCGGCGCACTGGCCGCCCGGCTTGTCGAGGATGTCGATGAGGTGGCACTTCATGTCGAGCAGGCCGAGCTCGAACACGGCGAACAGGCCGCACGGGCCCGCGCCGATGATGAGGACGTCGGTCTTGATCGGTTCGTTCACGGCTCGCATTCTCTCGCAACCCTTCGCGACTTTACATCTTCGCCCGGCGCAGGCCGCCCGGCGGCTGACAACGATCCCGGCGCGCTCAATGGATTTCCGGCGGCTTGTCTAGCCGGGGAGACGGCATCGGAAAAGGGGCGAACGGATTTTGTTCGCGCCGACGATGAACGCTCTTCAACCCCCCGATTTCAAGAAAGAAATTGCCTTCCGGCCAGTCGGCAACCGAACCGCCCGGCTCAGGCCTGCCGCTCCGGCACCGTCACGACCAGGCCGTCGAGCGCATCGGTCACCTTGATCTGGCAGGACAGGCGCGAGCTCGGCCGCACGTCGAAGCCGAAATCGAGCATGTCCTCTTCCATCGGCGAGGGCCCGCCGACGATCTCGCGCCATTTGTCGTCCACGTAGACGTGGCAGGTCGCGCAGGCGCAGGCGCCGCCGCATTCGGCCTCGATGCCCGGGACGCCGTTGCGGATCGCGGTCTCCATCACGGTCGAGCCGACCTCGGCCTCGACCGCGTGAGAAACGCCGGAAGCGGCGATGAAGGTGATTTTCGGCATTCGGTGCGCGCTTGCGGGATGAGCTGCCGGCCCGGTCGGCCGGCCGCGCATCCTATATAGGCTCGCGGCGCAGCGCGCCAGTGTGCGATTTCGGCGAAAACGGGCGCGGGTTCAGGCGATCAGGCCGCGCCGAGGATGTCGGCGATCGCTGCGTGCGCCTCGCTCGCCGCCGCCGCGAGCGCCGCGACCGCGCGGGCAAGCTCGGCGGCGGGCGCCGCCTCGACCGCCTCGGCGGCGCGCGCCATCGGCCAGGCCCCGACGCCGCGCGCCGAGCCCTTGAGGGTGTGGGCGAGCGCGCCCACACCGGCCGCATCGACCGCCGGCATGCGGGCGATCAGCAGGTCGATCTGGCGGTCGAACAGCGCGAGCACTTCGCGCTCGAGCCCATGATCGCCCAGCGTCATGCGATAAAGATGCATGATATCGATCGCCGGCTCGTCCGCCGGCACGCTCCGCTCGACCGTCGCGCTCGCGTGGTGTTGGTGCATGCTCGCCATCCCGAAGGCTCTTTTTCGGCCTTCTCTATTGACGTTCACTCTAGGCTTTAGTCGGCCAAGGCGACGTAAACGCGCCCCTGCCGCCGCCGTGCGGATCGCAGCCAAGCACCACCATGGTTAAGCGATTGTTAAAGCGACGCTCCCCCGCCATCGCGCGCCTGCGGCGTGCGGCCAAGCACTTGGTAGCCGGCTGCGGTCAGCCGGCACACCAACCATTCCGGCTTGATCGGGTTCCGTGTCCATGGCTCCGCCCAGCCGTGCGCGATGCAGGCCTGCACCGTCTTCTTCGGCACCTCGCGGCCATCGCGGTCGAACAGCGGGAGCTTGCCGCCCGGCTGGTCGAGGCCGCGCTCGAGGTAGCGGCGCTGCGCCCCGCTCGGCCGCACGGCCGCCGCATTGGTATCTTCATCATGTCGCGATGGAGACGCGGGGGCATTACTCAAGTCCATGCCGGAACTTGCGGATTCCCGCTCGTGTCCACCCGCGCTCATGCCGTCACCTGTTAACGATGATTAAAAAGACGTTACCAAGACGGTTTATTTGGGCCAGCCCAATGGTAGGATATCAGAGTGGCAGGGGGGAGTACGAGCGGCCAAAACCAAGGCCCACTGCCACATGATCGACCATCAAACGCCCGTGGCGCGACCTCGTCCAGTTGATGACAGCGGGTCGCCGTCCTGGTTCAGCGTACGACGAGGCGACGACCGACATGGCGAATAGTCCGAAGAAATCCAAGGATCCGACCGAGGTGGCGCTGTCGGCCATCCAGGATGCGCTCGAGATGCGCGCGCCGGAGCCGCGGGCGGCCCTTGCGGCCCAGCGCGAGCCCGGACGAGCGCCCGCCGACGAAGACCTGTTCGACGAGCCGGCCGGCGGCGCGCGGTCGGACGACCGCTCGGTGCGCGCGGCCTCGAGCCTCGCGTCGAACCTCGCCGCCAACGACGATCGCGCCAGCATCGGCCAGATCCTGCAATCGCTGCAGCGCCGCCCCTCGCGCACTCCCTATGTGGTGGCCGGCCTCTTTTCCGCCGCCTGGATCGTCTGCGCGCTCGGCCTCGCCTACGGGTATGAGGGCGCGTTCGCCTCGCTCGTCGCGCAGGGCGGCAGCGCGGTGCCGCTGCTCGCCGGCCTCATCGCCGGCTTCTTCGCGCCGGTCGTGTTCTTCTTCGTGCTCGCCCACATGCTGGCGCGCTCACAGGAGCTGCGCATCATCTCGCAGTCGATGGCGCAGGTCGCGGTGCGGCTCGCCGAGCCGGAGACGCTCGCGCGCGACTCGATCGTCACCGTCGGCCAGGCGGTCCGCCGCGAGGTCGCCGCCATGGGCGACGGCGTCGAGCGGGCGCTCGCCCGCGCCGCCGAGCTCGAATCCCTGGTCAACAACGAGGTCACGGCGCTCGAGCGCGCTTATAATGACAACGAGCTGCGCATCCGCACCCTTCTCGACGGGCTCGCATCGCAGCGCGAGACGCTGGTCGGCCAGGCCGAGCAGGTGCGCACCGCCATCACCAACGTGCATCTCGACCTCTCGCAAGACATCACCTCGGTGAGCGAGGCGGTGGCCGACCGCGTCAACGAGGCGGCGCAGCGCATCGCGCGCGCGCTCGCGGAAAAAGGCGAGCACATCACGGTCGCGCTCGGCCATGCCGGCGACTCGATGATCGACGCGCTCGGCGAGCGCGGCGGCGACCTGCTCGACCGGCTCGAGCGCACCAGCCGCGAGACCACCGGAGCGATCGAGGCCGCGAGCGACCGCCTCACCTCGAGCCTCAACTTCAAGACCGACCACCTCAACGAGGAGTTCGTCGAGATCGCGACCAACATGCAGCAGATGATGTCGTCGCGCCTCGACCGCGTCGCCGACGGTTTTGCCGAGAAGGCCGCCTCGATCGTCGACCTGATGGAACAGCGCTCGCACACGCTCACGCAGACGATCGTCGAGACCTCGAGCCAGCTCGCCGAGACGATCGCGACGCGCGCCGACGAGGTCAACAACACGCTCAAATCGACCGGCGACTCGATCGTGCTCGATCTCAGCCTGCGCGGCGGCGACGTGGTGTCGAAGCTCGAGCAGACCGGGACGCGGATCACCGACTCGATCGTGGCGCGCAGCGAGAAGGTCACGCAGACCTTCAGCGACAGCGCGGAGGCGCTCGCCACCCAGATCGGCTCGCGCAGCGACGCGGTGCGCGACATGCTGGCGCAGCGGCTTGCGGCGTTCGAGGAGATGTTCACGCACGGCGGCGCGGAGCTCGCCGAGCGCATCGGTCGCGACTCGACCACGCTCGGCAACCTCATCACCCGCCACGTCGGCGAGTTCGACCGCACCGTGCGCACCTATGGCGGCGAGCTGGTCGAGCGCCTCGGCCAGCGCACGCAGGACCTCGGCGAGGCGATGAAGTCCTATCTCGACGGCTTCGACGGGCGCGTCACCACCAAGGCGGTGGAAGTGACGACCTCGCTCGACCAGCGCCTCTCCCGCTTCCAGGAGGCGCTCGACAGCCGCACCCAGAGCCTCAACGACGCGCTCTCGACCCGGGTGATGGACATCGCCAAGACGGTCGCGGAGGGCGGCAAGGAGGTCGTCGCCGCGCTCGACAAGCGCATCAGCGACGTCACCATGACGATCACGACGCGCGGCGGCGAGCTTGCCGACACCCTCGGCGCCCGCGTCGACGACCTCGACCGCGCGTTCGGCACGCGCACCACGCAGCTCGCCGAAAATCTCGACAGCCGCATCAGCCGCTTCGAGGAGCTGCTGGTCGGCCGCGCCGAGACGGTCACGCGCGAGATCGAGACGCGCAGCAAGAGCGCCGCCGACCTGCTCAATGCCCGCATGGAGCAGCTCTCGGCGACGATCAAGACCAATACGGGCGAAGCCGCCCATGCGCTCGAGACGCTCACCAACTTCGCCAGCCAGGCGATCCGCGCGAGCGCCGGCGAAGCCGAGCGCACCGTCACGGGCGCCGCCAGTGCATCGAGCGAGAGCGTGCGCGCTGCCGCGAGCGCGTCGAGCGAGAGCATGCGCGCGACCGCGGGCGACGTCGAGCGCGCGCTCACCTCGCTGTCGACCGGCGTGAGCAGCGTGCTCAAGCAGAACGCCGACGAGGTCGAGCGCGCCCTGCTCGGCGTGAGCTCCGAGGTCGCGCGCAACTTCGTCGGCCGCGCCGACGAGATCGCCGCCGCGGTCAGCAAGCGCTCGGGCGAGCTCACCAAGATCCTCGACGAGAAGTCGAGCGGCCTGCTCGCCGCGATCTCGAGCAAGACCGAGGAGTTCACCACGCAGGTAATCCGCGTGACCGACAACGCCGTGCAGTCGATCCAGTCGACCGGCTTCGCCTTCACGGGCGAGATGATGGACAATTCGCAGGAATTGGCGCGCATCATCAACGACGCCGGCGCCAACGCCACGACAGCGGTCACCCGCACCATGGCGGAAATGACGCTTGCGGCGAAGACCACGGTCGACGAGTCGACCGGCACGATCACGCGCTCGATGCGCGAGCTGCAGCAGACTGCCCAGTCGGCGGCGGGCGAATCGGCCGGGGCGATCACCCGCTCCGTAAAGGAGCTGCAGCAGACCGCCCAATCGGCGGCGGCCGAATCGGCCGGGGCGATCACCCGCTCCGTAAAAGAGCTGCAGCATACCGCCATGACGGCGGCGACCGAATCGGCCGTAGCCATCACACGCAGCGTGAGCGAGCTGCACGACAAGACGCAGAGCGCCGTCGAGCAGTCGCGCCAGACCGCGACCGTGACGGTCGCCGAGATGCTGGAGACGCACGGCATGCTGCGTGCCGACACCACCGCGATGTTCGAGCGCCTGCGCGAGGGAAACAGCCTGCTGCAGGACGTGCTGAGCGGTGCACAGGACAACCTCGGCACCATCGAGCACCTGCTGTCGAACCGCGTCACCGAGTTCGTCGGCACGATGAACCAGCTGCTCGACCGCACCGGCGACACCACCGGGCGGATGGAGGAGCACATCAACGCGTTCTACGGCGTCACCAACAAGACGCTGCGCGACCTGACCGACCTCGCGACGCAATTCGACAGCCATGGCCGCGCGCTCGCCAACGCGGTCGAGGCCATCGACGGGAGCAACCGGCGCGCCGACGAGACGCTCGGCATGCGCCGCGCCGCGCTCGATTCGGTCGTCGCCGGCCTCGACAGCCGCACCGAGGAGCTCGATGCGCGGCTCAAGCGCTTCTCCGGCCTGCTCGATGAATCGCTCGGTGCCGCCGAGGCGCGCGCGCGCGACATCGCGCGCGTGGTCGCGGACTCGAGCGCCGAAGGAACGCGCGCCATCGCCGAGCAGCACGAGGCGGTGCGCATGACCTCCGAGCAGGAACGCGTCCGCACCGGCGACGCGCTGCGCTCGCTCTACGAGCAGGCGACCAACGAGGCGCACATGCTGTTCCGCGATAACGCGGGCGACGCGCAGAACATGCTGCAGGAGGCGAAGGATCGCTTCGCCGAGATCGTCGGCGGCGTGAAGCAGATGGCGGCGGAGATGCAGCGCGAGCTCGACGCGACGCGCGCGGAGCTGCGCCGCGGCATCCTCGAGCTGCCGCAGGAGACCGCGGAGAGCGCCTCGCAGATGCGCCGCGTGATCGTCGACCAGATCGAGGCGCTGGCCGAGCTCAACCGCATCGTCGCCCGCCACGGCCGCGGCATGGACGCCCAGCAGTCCGAGCCGGTGCGGCGCGCCCATCCGGAAGAGTCCGTGGTGGTGAGCATGGGCGGCGGACGCGCGCCCCGCTCGGTGGCGCGCGGCGGCGACATCACGGG
>Ga0209006_10005399_pt1 | contig 11604 bp, 8 predicted proteins | sample JacPin_JW_Ref_O2_FD_188567 | JGI IMG/M metagenome (GOLD analysis project Ga0209006, IMG submission 188567) | Forest soil microbial communities from Algoma, Ontario, Canada - Jack Pine, Ontario site 1_JW_Ref_O2 (SPAdes) (version 2) | ecosystem: Environmental > Terrestrial > Soil > Boreal... | reverse complement strand
CAAATGGGGACCCCTGCTGGTTGCCGTAGTGCTCGCCGCGATGCCCGCATTGGCTCAGGAAGCCAAGAAGGCGGCTCCGCCAAAACCCGCACCCAGTCCCTCGGAGGCCGTCCTCGAGTCCTGGAATGATATCGGTAGAAAGTTGGTAGCCATTGCCGAGGATTTGCCGGAGGACAAGTACGATTACAAACCGAATCCGGACTCGCGGACTTTTGTGGCGCAACTGATTCACGCTTCCGCGTCCATGTATTACTTCACAGACCCCGCGCAGGGGAAGAAGCCGCACTTGCCCGATGATCCGAAGCGCGACGAGCTGCAGACCAAAGCGCAGATCGTGGCCTTCGTAAAAAAGTGCGTGCAGGACGGCGCCGAGGTGATTAAGGCCAAGGGCGACAAGGGCATGAACGAGAGCGTTGCCGCCGGCGGGCCGCGCCTCACTCGTGTTTCTGATCTAGCGTACGGTTTGATCGAGCACTCCGGCGAACACTACGGCCAGCTTGTCGTCTATTACCGGAGCAACGGGCTGGTGCCTCCTGAATCGCGGCCTAAGAAGTAGAGAGCTAAGTAAGGCATTTCCAATCCAAAGTGGAACGGGCACGGGGCCTCGTCCTCGTGCCCGTTTTGATCTTTGTTGGACAGTTCTACGAAGTTGCGACACCAGCGGCGCCACTCTCGAGCAGTGCGGTCAGTTGTGGGGGGGCACTCGTCGGCGGCAGGCAAATTTGCCCCGCGCAAACAACCGCCATAGCCTTATCGGCCGGGAGATGCGGCAGCGTTTCCTTGAGAGCGCCGGCAAGATTCACGAGTGAAGCGCCCGGCGTCAGCCGAAGGACGGACTTGCCAAAACGGTAGACCCTGTGCGCTGCGGCTTCGAGAGCCTGAGCGGCGGGATCATCCGCGCGGCCGGTGATGACAACCTGCAACGGATGGCGGGCAAAAAGCGTGGCGGCAAGGCCGTATGTCGCGGCAAACATCCCGTATTGCGGGGCGATTCCCGCGAAGGCTTCAAGCGTCTTCTGGGCGAAGTTGTAATAGCGCTCGTCGCCGGTGAAGGCGTGCATGCGAATCAACGCAATGGCCGCGACGGAATTAGCTCCCGGCGTAGGCGAATCCTGAAACGGCTTGCGGCGAACGTCGAGGCCGCCCATCGGCGCGGCGTTCGAAGGCCGGTCGAAAAAGCCTCCGCCTTCGGTATCGCCATAACTCGCGATCGCCAGGTCCATCGTTTTCTGCGCGGCGGCAAAATAGCGGGGATCGAGAGTTACTTCGTAAGCGTCGAGCAAAGCCAGCACACTGAAAACTTGATCGTCGAGCGAGCCATCGAGCGCAGGTCCTCCCATTCGGTGGCTGAATCCGCGGGATTCGCTCCAGACTTCCTTCAACATTCGGTCGAGAGTCTTAAGGGCGAAGGCGCGGCAGTCTTCTGCAATCCAAGTTGTGCCGACGATTCGAGAGGCTTCAAGATAGGCCGAAACGAACATCGCATTCCACGAAACGTACATGGTCTTATCAACGAAAGGGGTAGGTCGTGCGCGGCGAGCCGTCATCATTTTAGCTTCGGCATCGAGCTTGGTGCGAATGACTTGGTCTTCGTCCTGGCCCAGAATCTGGGCGATCTCGGAAAAGTCACGAGCGATCCAGAGAACATTCTTGGCGGGATTATGGTGCATCTCGCCATGCGGCTCGACGTCGTAGTACAGCTCGATTACTCTCGACTCCTCCGGCGTAAGCACTGCTCGCACCTCGTCGAGAGTCCAAGTGAAATAATCGCCGTCGTCATCCAGTGAATAGTCCGCGTCCTGGCTAGCGTAGAAACCGCCGTTTTGCTGATCGGAAAGAACCTCGTTGATCCACCGAACCATGCCCTCCGCGACTTCCCCAAAAACGGAGAATTGGGGATGCCAATTTGCGTCCAACTTGCCGGAGCTATTCTCTTTGTCATTCCAAGAAAAAAGTGAGGCGTGAAGGTAGTTCTTCAGCAGCTCGGAATTGTCATAGCTCATTTTTTCGAAGTGCGGCACGAGCCAGCGTTCATCCACCGAATAGCGATGAAAACCTCCTGCGAGTTGGTCGTAAACGCCGCCGCGAGCCATTTTTTCGAGGGTCGTTTCGATCATCGCTAGCAGATGCTTTTCTTTGGTCTGCTGATAGCGCTCCAGGACCAGATCAACTGCCGAGGCGTGCGGGAATTTAGGCGCGCGGCCAAAACCGCCATTCTTGATATCAAACTGCTGAGTGACCGAGGCGATTTGCGCATCGACGACGCCGGCGTCGAACTCCGCTCGCGCACCGGTGAACACTTCTGCCTGAGCGACGGCATCGGCTAAATGATTTGCTGCCTTTACAAGATCGTCTCTCTTATTCCGGTACGAATCCGCAACTGCCAGGAGAATGCGCCGAAAACCGGGCCTCCCCATTTGATCTTCCGGCGGAAAATACGTGCCGCCAAAAAATGGTCTTCCGTTGGGCAGCAAAAATCCTGTCAGCGGCCAGCCGCCCTGACCGGATATAGCACTGACCGCGGATTGATACCGCGCATCGACGTCCGGCCGCTCGTCGCGGTCCACTTTTACGGCGACGAAATTTTCGTTTATGATCTTGGCGATCTCCGAGTTTTCGTAACTCTCGCGATCGATCACGTGGCACCAGTGGCACCACACCGCGCCTATGTCCAGAAGAATAGGCTTGTCTTCCGACTCTGCGCGCGCAAAGGCGGAATCGCCCCATTCGTGCCAGTCGATAGGCTGGTGCGCAGCGGAGCGCAGATACGGGCTCGCGGAGTCCTTCAAGCGGTTTTCACGATGAGACGACAAGATAAATCCTTTCAATTGGCTGCGCGCAGCGGGTAGGCCCTGTTATTACGGGAGCGCATGTGAATGTGGAAAAGTAAAACCAGTCAAAACCCAGGCTACTGCACGACGTCCCCAGGGCCGAGATCGCGCGGGTCGAGCGGCTTGCGCCCGGCAAATCCCTCATCCTGCCGGTGATAAAAACGAATGCGGTCCTCGCCAAGCTTCCAGCAGAGATAAACGTCTTCGTTATCGATCACGGCGGGAAAATCAAGCAAGCCCACATCGAGGTCTTTAATGACGCAGCCGGTTTCGAGGATGCGGTTGAGGGAAGTCTTCAGCGATTCGGCGAGTTGCTGATGCTCCACTCGCAACGCCGCCAGCTTTTCGTAAGGAACGATCACGCCGCCCATCATCATGATGCGCGCGGAAACCGCCGAAAGATCGTTTTCCAGGCCGGACAATTTCTTACGACAATCCATGGCTTCCACTAGAAAGGGTTCAAGCTCCCGCCGCGCGCGTTCCGCTTCGGTGAGCGTGAAAAGCCGCTGCTCCGGCTCGGATGTGTCGTCCTGTCCCTCTTCGTCGTCTTCGTCCGCCATCGTGGGTCCGTTCTCGCTACGCCTTCTGTGCTGTGCTGAATTCGATGCTAACGCAATCTGATGTTGTGGTCGAGCGCAATGCGTTTAGGCCGTTTAGGCAGGGGTGCCGCAGTGGAAGATCGCACTATCCGCCGATAAACACCATGGTACGAGACGGAGGCACGAAATCAGGGGAGTTGATCCGGTGCCCTTCTTCTTTTTCATCAACGACGGAACGAATGTAGGTCGTCACATCGTCGTCCGTCGCTCCTTCGCGGAGCAGCCCGCGCAGATCGTGATCGTCCTTGCTGAAGAGGCACGTTCGCAGCTTTCCGTCGGCCGTCAGACGGATGCGCGAGCAATGGCCGCAGAATGGCTGCGTCACTGGCGCAATCAGTCCGATCTCACCGGGAGCGCCGTCAGCGAAGCGGTATTTGCGCGCCGTCTCGCTCCGCTCGTGCGGGATTTGAACGAGCGGCCACCGCCCATGGATGCGCTGATAGATTTCCGCGGCCGGCACGACGTGACTGCGCGCCCAGGTCCGGTCGGCGTCCAGCGGCATGAACTCGATGAAGCGCATGATCACGGCGCGGTCTCGGGCGAATTCGGCGAATGATTCCACCTCGTCGTCATTGAGATCGCGCACCAGCACGGCGTTGACTTTTACGGGAGCCAAGCGCGATTTCTGCGCCACCTCGATGCCATGCATAACGGTGCCAAAAGACTTTGTCCGTGTGATGCTTTCAAACCTGCCGGGATCGAGCGAATCGAGGCTGATATTGATGCGGCGCAGCCCCGCCTGAATCAGACGTTCGCAACGTTCGGCCAGCAGATGGCCGTTGGTGGTCATGGAAAGGTCTTCAACGCCGAGCGCATGCAGGCGCGCGACGAAATCTTCCACGCCCGCCCGGACCAGCGGCTCTCCGCCGGTGATTCGTATTTTGCAAATGCCCAGGCTTAGAAAAATGCTCGCGAGCCGGTTCAGCTCCGGCCAGGAGAGAATCTCGTCGTGATCGCGGTAATTTTCCGGGTCAGCCGAGCGGCAGTAGACGCACCGGAAATTGCAGCGGTCCGTGATCGAAATGCGCAGGTCGGTGATCTGCCGTCCGAATTTGTCGAGAAGAGTCATGCCACATTTCTAGCTGGACGCGACCGCCTGAATTCCTGTCCCTTCCCCAAAAACAAAATCGCCCGATCCAACTACTTGGATGCGGGCGCGCGACGGAAATATGTAGTTTTCCGCCTGGTACGCTCCTTTCCAAGTTCGGGAGGCCCGGGCGTTTCCACCCAAACCCTCAGCTTCGCGGCTTCCAAAACACCACCGCGGAGGCTTCGTCCCTGCGCCCTAGGCTTTCTCTCCCGTAGGCCGCAGGGATCGGAGTTCCCCCTTAGTCTATGCCTGTGCCAAAAAGAGTGCAATTCTGTAGAACCAGGCCGTCCCAACAGCTCAGAGAACAGCCCCTACCGTTTCTACTTCTATAGCCACGAGCCAAATGAACGTCGTCACGTGCACGTGGACGGAGACGAACCATCGGCAAAGTTTTGGCTGATTCCGGTGGCGCTCGCCCCGAAACTTTGGGTTTAGTGTGAAAGAGCTGGCTCGAGTTAGGATCTTTAGTGGAAGCGAATCGAGACGAGCTCCTAGGGGCTTGGAATGGGCATTTTGGCGTTGAAAGCCGATGAGCGCGCGGCCGGCGTTGGTCTTTTATCCGACTCGCTCAGCATCACCTTAAAGGATGGCAGAGTAATTAGTGTGCCTCTCACCTGGTGCCCAAAGCTCCTCCATGCCGCCCCGGAACAACTCAACAACTGAAAGAGCGCCGGTGGTGGCTATGGCATCTACTGGCCCAACCTCGACGAAGACCTGAGTACCGAGGGTCGTCTACGAGGGACGCCTGCACCAAGACATCCTGCACCCCCCTGTGACATCCGCGATTCCTGGCGCGCAGTGTGTGATAGAGTTTTTGCCACGCCATGCGGATCTTCGTTCTCGGGGCCGGAGCGACCGGCTCCCTTCTGGCAGAGCTGCTCTTGCGTCAAGGACATACTGTCTGGTGCGGCGACCGTGACCCGGCTCGTGCGCGGCGCTTTCTAGGCGAAAAGAGCACCATCGCCGTTGCCAAGGTGAACGCCAGAAACATGCTCGGCATCGTGCGCGCGGCGCGCGGCTGCCAGCTCATCGTCAACGCCTCGGCGAGCGTCTTTAATCTGATTGTTATGCGAGCCGCGCTTCGCCTGCGCTCGCATTATGTGGACTTGAGCTCCCACCTCACGCGCAACCCTTTCAAGGCCGAACAATTCTCCTACGCGAAACGCTTTGAAGAAAAAAATAGAACGGCGCTGATCAATACCGGCGCGGCGCCCGGCTTGACGAATCTCCTGGCCAAGCGGGGCGCGGAGATGCTCGACGAAGTCCATTCCGTGCAGATCCGCCTTTACGAAAGCACCGAAAGCGACGACCCGATTTCGCAATGGTCGCCGGAGGTCTCCTTTGATGAGGCCATCTCGAATCCGCGCGTCTATCGCAACGGCAGATTCCTCATGGAAAGACGGTTCGCCGAGCTGGAGAAATTTCGCTTTCCCGATCCAATCGGATACGCCAATGTCGTCCTCGCCGCGCAGGATGAGGTCGCCACGTTGCCCTACGCGATTCCCATGCGGAACATGGACGTGAAAATCGGCGGAAACGAGTTCGACCGCCTGCGCCGCTGGTACAAGCAGGGGAAACTATCGAAATCGCGTGGCATCGTGCGGCACCGGTTTCCGCAGACGGCGTCGCCGCGCGCGATCGCCAGCCTGATCCGCCAGGGCCTCTTGCAAAATGCACGTTTTTCGGCAGCGGTGCTCGTGCGCGGCGTGAAACGCGGCGCAAAGCAAGATCAGCATCTGCTGATTCGCACCGACGCAATTTTCCCGACGCTATACCAGATCCGCCAGCAGGGCCGGTACGCCACGCCGGTCGCTTATGCCACCGCTCACGTCGCCGCGCTGTTCATCAAATATTTTCCACGCGAGACAGCAGGGGTCTTTGCTCCAGAAATGCTGCCTCTTGAAATGCGCCGCGCGATCATCGCGGGAATTCGTGCTCACAGCGTCAAGATCGCGCACAAAACAACCTACATCAAGCAAGACGGTGAGAACGAAAACGAAGTTTGATTTGCACGGCTCGCTGGCTGCCTGCTATGGTCGCGCCTCGAAAACCAAGTTGAACGGTGTTTGTGTGGCGCGACGGAATCGCGTGAAGCCGCCGCTCGTCACGACTTCGCGTAAGCGCTTCTCTCCCGCCTGCGCGCCAAGAGCCAACCCCACTTCCTGCGACAACGAGGCCGGCGTGCACAAAAGCGTGGACGCTCCGTAAAACGCGCGGCCGATAGGATTGAGATTGTCCTCCAGCTTGTCGCCGGCAAACGGCTCTACGATCATCCAGGTCCCGTCCTTTTTAAGCCTGCCGTGCACGTGCGCCGAAGCGCCTGCGGGATCGCCCATGTCGTGCAGACAATCGAAGAAGGTCACGAAGTCGTAGTCTTTGCCAGGAAACGATTTTGCGCTGGCCACTTCAAACTTGATGCGATCGCCCACGCCGGCATCACGCGCGCGTTGCTTGGCGGTCTCGATGGATTTGTCGTGGTAATCGAATCCGAGAAACTCGGACTTCGGGTACGACTTCGCCATCAGAATCGTCGATGCACCCAAACCGCAACCCACGTCAGCGACGCGCGCCCCACTTTTCAGTTTTTCATCCATGCCCTCGAGCGCCGGAATCCAGGCGGCGATCAGATTCGCGGCGTATCCCGGGCGAAAGAATCTCTCCGTGCCGACAAACAGTTCGGCATCGTGCTCGTGCCAGCCCAGTCCCTCCCCTGTTTTGAATCGCTCGGCAAGCGCTTCCTCCGCCTTGATCGCCGCGAGCGCCGCTTGAAACGCACCCGGCATGAATGCGGGGCTGTTGTCGTCCGCCATCGCGAACGCTTGTTCCTCGCTGAGGTGAAATTTTCCCATTGCGGCATCGTACGTTACGTAACCGCCGGCGGCCTGGGCGCTAAGCCACTCACGAACGTAGCGCTCAGCAGTCCCCGTGCGTTTCGCCAACTCGGCAGGGGTTTGTGGTCCGCCCGCTGCCAGGCCTTTGTACAAACCGAGTTTGTCGCCGATGCGAACGAGCGCGGCGTTAAACGTCGCGCCAAAATCGACGAGCGCTCTCCCAAGAAACTCATTAAGCTTATCCGGATTGATAGCCATCGATTCCTCCGTCAGGCAGAAAATTGGCGGCTGGGAAATTGCCTCGAATTTTAGGCTGTCGGACCGGGCGAAAGCAAGAGGCTTCAGCAGCAGCGGTTGGGCCGGGAATAGCGGCGGTTGATTTGCTCGACGTAAAACTCTTCGGCACTGAGCGTAGCTCGGTCCGCATCCTGCCTGCCTTTTGCGCACAGATAACGCGCATACGCAGCATCGCCGCACCACTCCCGCAAGCCGCGCCAGAAGTGGCGGAGCGAACGCATGGCGAATTTTGCGGCGCGCTGTATCAATCGTCTCCGTCCTCCGTGCCAGTGAATCCTGCAGCCCACTGCGTCGCAACGTACGGCGCCTCGTGCAACACTGCTTCACGGCGCTCGCTCAAAATCGCGTACCACTGCGCGGCCGCTTCGACGAGAAGCACAAGGATCATCAGGGCGAGTACTCCCGTCACCGCAGCATCCAGTCGCTGGTTGAAAATCAGCCGCTGCGTCTCTGCAATCTTCGCCGCTGGAATTAGCCCGGCAGCGATTTGCGTAACGAGCGAGTTCGCTTTCGAAAGAAAGCCGAGATTGGGATTCGCATCAAAGATTTTCTGATAACTCGCAGTCATCGTCACCGCGACCAGCCATACCATGGGCACGAGCGTAACCCAGATCCACCGGAGGCGCTTCATCTTCAGCAAGATCGTTGTGGCTACAACGAGCGACACTGCAGCCAGCAACTGATTCGCAATCCCAAACAGCGGCCAAAGCGAATTGATCCCTCCGAGCGGATCGACAACGCCCTGATATAGAAAATAACCCCACATCCCGACGATGATCGCGCTGGAGAGCAATATCCCCGGCATCCATCCAGTCCGTGCGAACGGTTTCCAGATGCGTCCACCAAGTTCCTGCACCATGAAGCGGCCCACGCGCGTCCCCGCGTCCAGCACGGTGAGAATAAACAGCGCTTCAAACATGATCGCGAAGTGATACCAGATGCTCAGCAGTCGCTCTCCTCCGATGGTGCTTGAAAAAATCTGTGCCATCCCGACGGCCAGCGAAGGCGCCCCGCCTGCGCGGTTGAGCAGGGTCTGCTCGCCCACGGAATTCGCAAGCCGCGTCATCGTTTGCGCGTCCAGATGGTATCCCCACGAACTAATCGTTGCTGCCGCGGCCTCCGGCGTGCCACCCACAATGCTCGCCGGACTGTTAATCGCGAAATAGACGCCCGGCGGCATCGCGCATGCCGCGATCATGGCCATGACGCCTACAAAAGACTCCAGCAGCATCGCGCCATAACCGATCACACGCGCATGACTCTCCCGGAGAATCATCTTTGGCGTGGTACCCGAAGAAATCAGCGCATGAAATCCGCTGATTGCACCGCAAGCAATCGTGATGAAACAGAACGGAAATATTTTCCCCGCGAACACCGGCCCCGACCCATCGATGAATCGCGTGAGCGGCGGCATCATCATATGGGGCCGCACAAACAATATTCCTGCCGCAAGCGAGAAAATAGCCCCCGTCTTGATGAAAGCGCTCAGATAGTCGCGGGGAGCGAGGAGCAACCATACCGGAAGAACGGCGGCCGCAAAACCATACCCGATAATCAAAAAGGCTAGCGAAACGCCACCGAACGTGAACGCCCGGGCCCATGACGGCGATGCCGCAACCCACTGCCCCGCCACCACCGCAAAAAGTACGAGAGCGATGCCGAACAAAGACGCTTCCAGGACGCGCCCCGGCCGTATAAATCGCAAATACACGCCCAGCAGGAGAGCGATGGGAATCGTCATCGCCAGCGTAAACGTCCCCCAAGGCGAAGACTTCAGCGCATTCACCACAACGAGCGCAACGACCGCCAACAAAATCACCATGATCGCCAGCACCGCGATCTGCGCGATGAATCCGCCTCGCGCGCTGACCTCTTCGCGCGCCATCTGTCCGAGCGTTTTCCCGTCGCGCCGGATCGAGCAGAACAAAATAATGAAGTCCTGTACGCATCCTGCCAGCGCCGCTCCGGCAATTAGCCAAAGCGTGCCCGGCAAATAACCAAACTGGGCTGCGAGCGTTGGCCCCACAAGCGGCCCCGGCCCGGCAATCGCAGCAAAATGGTGTCCAAACAAAACCCACTTGTTGGTAGGAACGAAGTCGCGCCCGTCGTCGTGAATCTCCGCAGGCGTGGCGCGGGAATCGTCGAGCGCCAGCAAACGCGCCGCGATGAACGCTGAGTACAAGCGATACGCCACCATGTAGCAGCACACGGCCGCGACGACGAACCATGTGGCGTTCAAGGGCTCGCCGCGGTGCAATGCGATCGAGCCTAGAGCTCCAGCTCCCGCGCTCGCCACGCAAACCCAGACGATAAGTTTGAGAACGCCCTTCATTTTCCCGAGCTGGTTCCTGAGCTGGCTCGAATGAATTGCGCCGTGTCCTGTTTCAATTTCGCCAGCGAAGGCATGTGTGCGTAAACCATGTGTCCCGATTCGTAGTAAGCCCCGCTCAAATGGCCGCGCAAAGAAGGATCGAGCCCAAGATGATCAAACGTGTAGTCCGCCGCGAAAAACGGCGTGGCCAGATCGTAGTAGCCCTTCGCCACAAAAACGTGCAGAAACGGATTCTGTGTCATCGCGCTGCGTAAGGTCTCCCCCACATCGACATAGCGATTCTCATACGGCTTGTAGCTCCACGGATACACGCGCCCGGTCAAGACTTCGTAGGGCAGATCGCTGTCGAATTTCAGATCGCCGCGCACGTAGTCATTTAGCGTCGCCGTGTACGGCCCGATAATCGCCGCGATGCTGGGATCGTACTCCGGCGTCTCGCCGGCGGCGTCCTTGTCGATTCCGGTGAAGCGCCCGTCGATGCGCCCGACGGTGCGCCGCTCGCTGCGCAGCAGCTCTTTCGTGAAGCGCTCGATTTCCACCCGCATGTTGGTCCGCTCGATGTAGTCCGCTGAAAGTCCTGTCAGCCGCGCAAGCTTCTGCACGATTTCCACGTGTTTCGCGTTCGCCAGGGCATCGCCTGCCATCAGCGCCGTACTGTAGTCGCCTTTCGCAAAATCCTCGGACTCCGCGACGGCTTTGCGCAAATCCCCCTGCAGATCGGCCGGCAATCGCTTGTGATACCACGCAATCGCCGTGTACGTCGGCAGGTAAAGGATGTACGGCAAGTCGTTGCCGCTATTGAAATCCGCGGTTTCGAAATTCAGAATCGTGGAAACCAGAATGATGCCGTTCAAATACATCCCGTACCGCTGCTGCAGATAACCGGAAAGCCCCGCGGCACGCGTCGTCCCGTAGCTCTCGCCCGCAAGAAATTTTGGCGAAGACCAACGCTTGTTGCGTGTCGCGTAAAGCCGGATAAAATCGCCCACTGACTGCACGTCTTCCTGCACGCCATGAAATTGACTCGCGGATTCGCCCGGCGCCGGCCGGCTATAACCTGTCGATACTGGGTCGATGAAAACCATGTCCGTCACATCCAGAAGCGATGACTCGTTATCCACGAGTTTGTAAGGCGGCGGCAGTAGCGCTCCAGCGTCGCCCATCTCCACGCGCCGCGGACCAAACGCTCCCAGATGCAACCACACGGAAGCTGAACCCGGCCCGCCATTAAACGTAAACATGATCGGCCGCTGCGCCACGTCGGTTACATCGTCTCGCGTGTACGCCATGTAAAAGACGCTCGCCTTCGGCTTCCCTTCTTCGTCTTTCATCACGAGCATCCCCGCCGTCGCGGTGTACTTGATCTCCTGCCCGCCGATGCGTGCGGAGTGTTTCGTCTGCACCACTTTGTCTTCCGGCACTGGCGGGGTTTTCTTCTCCGCCTCTTTCGGAGCCTCGGCAGTTTTCTCACCCGGCTTTGGCACCGGAGGCGCGCTGGGTACCGGTTGCTGCGCGAACGTGAACGAAGTGCCGAACAAAATCAATGCGACGCAGCTCAATCCCAGAATGCGAACTTTCATCGGCGATACGCTCCCCTTAGTCGACCGGCGGAAATGGCCAATCA
>Ga0209006_10005398_pt1 | contig 11604 bp, 10 predicted proteins | sample JacPin_JW_Ref_O2_FD_188567 | JGI IMG/M metagenome (GOLD analysis project Ga0209006, IMG submission 188567) | Forest soil microbial communities from Algoma, Ontario, Canada - Jack Pine, Ontario site 1_JW_Ref_O2 (SPAdes) (version 2) | ecosystem: Environmental > Terrestrial > Soil > Boreal... | reverse complement strand
TAAGGCTTCCAAAGATCGCGAAAAATGTAGATTGGCCGTCGTTCTGGTGGGTCAATGGGTCTAGCACTGCTGCTGGCCAATTGGCGCGACTGAATATTCGGTGCGCTTCGCCGCCGGTCAGTGATCCCTTGGCGAGCAACGCCGCCGCTATGGCGCGGATGGCGGGCTCGCGCTTGACGCATTGATGGTGCGACGCGGCACGAACTGGATAGAAGCAAATAGCGTCAAGCTTTCATGTCTTATGTGCGACACCGCACGGATTTGCGGAAGTAGTACGTGTGAAATCTTCCACACGTATTGCGATAGGGCACTGATACATTGCATGTGTCAGTATGGCGATGGACCGCTAATAATCATTGATAAAAATGGCGGTGAATCTAAATGCCAATGCAGAAAATACCGGTTGACGCGATCTACATTAAAGCCCACGCGCGCGCATACCACCGGGCGAGCGAGGCGATAGTGCTTCGCGCCAAGGGCGAACTCGCTGCGGCCAGGGTGGCGAGCAAAAAGGTGCGGCTTTGGCTGCAAAGAATTGCGAAGTTAGAGATGCGAGGCGAGCCAAGCGTCTAGATCAATCTGCCATCAATGCCAGCGCCGCCGCAGGCCAACTGCTACGGCTAAATATTTGATGTGCCTCCCGCCCGGTCAATGATCGCCTTTCGAGTAGCGTGTTTGCAATAGCGCGGATGCCTGCCTCATGCTTGAGAACCAAGGCTATTGCGCCAAGGCGCGCGCGGATGAGCCAAGGTGCAGCATCATCGGTTGCGAACTTCGCAAGCTGCCGCGCGTCGCGCTCATCGAACGGCGGGCGAGCTATTCGCGCATGCCGTGGCTTGCTGTGGCGGTCCCGCTGGCGCGAAGCTGCTATGCGGTACAGATTTCAAATAACATCCAATGGCTATGAGGCATCGACCGATGCGGGCACGCGCCATGTAGTGACTGTCTCGGCTTCGCGGGACTCATCAACGATCCACTCCCAAGGGCTGCCTGCTCGCGGGGCGGCCTTTTATTTGGCCTGCGGGCGATCCGCAGTCAAGAATTTCAGCGCGAGTACTCTGCGCGGCCAATGCTCGGCCTTCTCCTCAGAGTGAGCGGCCGTGGTTGGCATTCCCGTTTTGCGTAGCGCAAGGAATTGCTCTCCCCATGCTTGCGCCTTTTGGCTGGCTTCCGCGTGTGCGGCGATAGCTCGCTACCTGTATACTTTCTCTGCGCGCAAGCCATTGTCTGGCTTCGCCAGTATGTAAATAATATCGTCAAGCAGTGCCGGAAACTTCGCTAGCGTCCGGTGCCAATTGTCACAACCAAACGAGGGAGAGACCAACCTATGTTTCGCTATAAGACATCCTATCTGTTCCTGCTGCTGGGGCTGATCGCGCCCGTCTACAGTTATGCCGTAACAAACTTCTGCATCGCGGTTAGCGGTGGATTCGGCGGCGGTGGCACGACTTTCGTCGGAAGAGACTTTGCTCTGCCGGCGGATGGCCAGTGCCTTCCGTGGTCGGGCTTCACGAAGACCGCTTCCAGCGTGATCTTAATAACGAGCGGTGTCGGGTGTCTTTCCAGCAATGGCAAAGTGCTGACGGTCAGCGTGTCGAGCGCCGACCCGCCGTATCTCGGCTCGGGTCAGGTCGGCTCGGATTACATCACATTGTGTCCGAGAGGAACCAAAGCATGCCCGCTTGGCGGCGGCGAAGACCAGGGTGCCTTCGGTGGGACCGCGGAACAGGAGACTTGCACGGCCGCCCTAGTGACTCTTCCGCCGACGCACGACTAGCAACTGAACAACCGCTCACGGCGCCCGTGCGGCCACACGATAGGCCAGCGCTTGTGCCATGAGCGGTTTTCCCTAGACCGCGGTCGTTAGAATCGCGGGAGTTCTTAAACGTGCTCAGACGGGCGCACGCCTAGCGCGCGGCAGTGGGACACCGCGCCAGCCGCGCCAAACTCATTCGCAATGTTATCTGGTTTAAGCGGCGAGCTGTCGGTCGGCTAATAGCCGATCGGTTTCTCTCATAACCACCGGGTAGTCACGGTGCTTGACCGTCCAAAAGCTGGAAACGCACTCATGCGAGTGTTTCGGTTACGCCGTCACGTCGCACGCCGAGAATTGGCGATGATTGTGGGGCAGGTCGTCGCACATGGGTCAGCTGAGTCTGCGGCGCTCGCATTAAGCATACTAGGTGCGTGAGCTCGATGAATTCATGAAGGCGCACGCGATCCAAACGCAGAAATAGCGTAAGCGTCATCCAGAGGCCGTCTTGCTCCTACACGGCGTCAACGCGAACCTCCTGCGCCGGTGGGTGGTGCAGTACGGCAGGCCATGGGCGAGTTTGACGGGCGATGCGCGAGCCGAAACGGCACCGGTCACTTTGCTGCCAGTGACGACGCAGATGCAGGACGTACCGCGCGCGCTGAGCTTTTCAGAGCCATGCATTGAGATCACGCTGAGTGCTGCAACTGTCCGCGTGCGCGGATCGGAACGGGTCGAGCGGCTGTATGAGCTCGAGAAGCTGCATATTCGGCGCAGACGTCGCAAGAAGACTCCTGTGTCGGATCGTCAACCGCTGATCCGTCCGGGTCGAGCCAACGGCATCTGGTCGGTGGACTTCGTGTTTGACCGTGTCGCACCGAGCCGCACTTTGAAGTGCCTAGCGATCGTTGACGACGCCACGCACGAAGCGATGGCTCTCGTGTCCGAGCAACCATCGGTGGTGAACATCTGACGCGCATCCTGGACGGCATGTGCTCGCAACGCGACAAGCCGACGATGATCAGCTCGCACAACGGCGCGGAGTTCACCGGAAAGGCGATGCTGAACTGGACACACCGCAACGGCATCGCGCTGCCACTGATCGAACCGGGCAAGCCGAACCAGACTGCCTACATCGAGTCGTTTAGCGGACGACTGCGCGATGAGTGTCTGAATGAACACTGGTTCAGGAGCCTGGCTCACGCCCATACAATGATCAAGACTTGGCGACGTGAATACAACGAGGAAAGACCCAAGAAGCCACTCGGCGTGCTGACGGCCGCCCAGTACGCAAAGAAGTTGACCACCATGGCCGTTACAATGCCGGAGGACTTCAAAGCCCTTCGCTACTGAAGGCGGGGGGACGTCGACCCCCATGAGATGAGTGTTCCGATGTTGCGATACAATAAATCGCCGCGACCGTAGGATGCTCAATATGTTGCGACGAAATTCGAATGAAAAGTCACGGAACTCGAGTTGACTCGGGCTCATAAAGGCGTAGTTTCCCTACGACAATAAGTAACTAGTCTAAGTCGGTAGCCGCCATAAGTGTTATCGGCGCGCGGTAAACAGGGGAGCTTTGCCGCGAGATTCATTTGGACAACTTTAATCAACACCGACATGTGGGGGAGCGCAGGCCAATGAAAACTCATGATCAGTCCCGTTTGGGCATCATCAGGTTCGCATCGAGAGGCATATCAGTCGCGTCATCGTTAGCCAAGCCGAAACGGGCCGCGAGCCTGATTCTGGGCGGGCTCGTGGCATCATTGTTCCTCGTGGGAACGCCCCGGGCGGTGGCGCAGTCCGTAACTCAGGGCACCCCCAACGGGGGGTTCTTTAGCTTCTCCCTGGCAAGCGGCGCCAGCACTTCGCCGGTCACGCTGCCCCTGAATATCCCTTGGCATGTGACCGCTGCTGTAACCACCTCCGACAACGAAGGTGTTGCCGAATTCGAAGCCATAACGTCGGTGGTAGGCGGAACACCTATTTTGGAGTGGGTTGGGCTCAGTTCGCCGGCTTCCGGGGCCCTCGGCAGTGGCGACTCTGCCGGCGGAACAGACCCGGTCGTGTATGTCGATTACGCAAGTGAGGTCGTTATTTCAGCCTCCTCGACCACCAACTCCTTCGTCGTGACCAACAACTCGGGGCAAACTCAGACGGGCTATGTCACCTGGATTGGGTACAGTACCGCGCTCCTAGAACCAACCAACACTGCCCTCGGGAACTATGCGCTCAGTGCGGACATCAGCAGCACCAGCAGCACGGGCGTATACAACACCGCCACCGGATTTGCTGCGGGGTATGAAAACACCACCGGTGACTACAATGTCGCGACGGGGGCGTATGCGGGCTTTTTAAACGAAAAAGGTAACAACAATACCGCTGTCGGTTACGCTGCGTTGTATGCGAACTCGACCAATAACAACACCGCCGTCGGATACGCAGCTCTGTATGGGAATAGTACCGGCACCAATAACACGGCAACCGGAGTCGAGGCGCTCTACCAGAACGTGAGTGGCATCGGCAACTCCGCCTACGGCCAAAATGCACTCTATGCCAATACCGGCAGCCAAAATACGGCCGTCGGACAGGGCGCGCTGAAGGCGAATACGAACGGAGGCAGCAACATTGCCGTCGGGTACCAAGCAGGCCTGAACCTGACGACGGGCAGCAACAACATCGACATCGGCAGTCCGGGTGTGGCGGGCGAGACCGGAGTGATACGCATCGGTAAAATCACCGGCACGACCTCGACCCAGTCAGCCGCCTACATCGCCGGTGTCTACAACGTGACCACGTTGACCAGCGGGCTGCCCGTCTTGATTGACTCGAAAGGACAACTCGGCACAACGTCGTCCTCGGAGCGCTTCAAGACCGCCATTACGCCAATGGGATCGAACACCGCGAACCTGCAACTGTTGCGCCCGGTCACATTTCACTACAAGGGCGATCCGCAGGAGACGCTGCGATATGGACTGATTGCCGAGGAGGTTGCAAAGGTGTATCCGGAGCTGGTGGTCCGCGATGAGTCGGGCCGAATCGATGGGGTGCGCTACGACGAGCTTGCGCCGATGCTGTTGAATGAAACCCAACAGCAGGCCGCGGAAATTCGCGAGCTTACGCAGCAGGTCGCACGGATGCACGACGCACTTCTGAAGCTGCAGGCCAAACATGAACGCGTCGCGCAGCGCTAAGAGAATCCAGTAATCGCGCCAGTGAGCGCCGCGTCTTGATCGTAAGACGCGGCGCTCGCGATCTGTCATCTTGACGCATGGCGCACTGGTGACGGTCTCACGGAATATCTTGTGCGCTTCCCGGCCCGTCAATGATCCCGTAGCGATTGACGCCGCCGCAATGGCGCGGATAGTTGCCTCATGCCGCACCACAAATGCCAGCGCGCCCAGCCGGGCGCGGCATTTCTCAAGGCGAAACCCGAGCCTGCTACCTGACCTGTGTACGTTGAGGCATCGACAGCCCGGGCTGCCCACTTCGCGCACCACCCATCCCCACTATCGCGCCGGCCGCCTTGGGTCCGACCAACGCCTTGTTTGGGTCGAACTAACGTCCCTAATGCAGGAGTGAGTCGATTGAAGTATGCGGTTTAGGTAGTTCTCGACGATGACGCTATCGCGTCCGCGGGTGGTTTGGCGCCCTTGATTACAAGCCACAGCATAATTGCCAGCTCTCCAAAGAAGGCAGGCTGGGAGTAGGTGAACACCGTCGCCTGATACTGCGGCAAAAGTTCGCCCGTGAGGCTCAGTATGACATAGGCAATGCCGCCGATTCCGAGCCAGCCTCCCAGAAATCTCGGCAGAAACCCCGATCGATACACCAGTAACGCTAACGGAAAGAGCCATACGCCCCATAGGATTTCGGCGGCGGTGTTTTGAAGATCGCGTAGCTTGAGGAAAAGCATGGCCAGTGCATCGCGCTGAGGCTTGTCGAATACGGAAAGGAAATCGGCGCCGCGTACAATCATCAGCGTCGCCGCGTCACTCACGACACCGACAAAGTTGACGACTGCCGGCATCACGCCCCCGAAGATCACCACTAGAACCGCGAGGTTCTGATTCACACTCCTGAACAACCGGTAAAGCGCGAGCACGAGAAAAATCAAGATCACACCGCAGGCTAGGTCGCTCACGATGCCGATTCGAAACAGCCATTCGTGAGCGGCAATGTTGTTGATTGTCGCACTCGCATTCCCGTCGACGAAAAGTTTGCTGGGAATATAGATAAGACGCACGGGACCCACGAGGGTAAGTAGCAAGTACCAGAAACCGGCCACTCTTCCGGGATTTTGCGTCGTGTCCATGTTCTCCCCCTCGTTGAACCGCCCCATTGTAAGCGTCAAGCTGGAGATACGAGGAGGCTCATCCAAGCGCTTCGTCGCACGGTCAGCTGAGTCCGATCGCAGGCCGGGCGAAGATAATCGGATGGCGCAGATGAGGAACCTTAGGCAGGGAGCGGCACGCGCACTGAGCGTCACTCCGCGGTGGGCTGTCGTGGCGGTGAAGTGAGGGGTAATTCCTGGAATCCTTGTCCCACGTAGGGAAGCCGTAACGATCCATTCGACGAGCCGGCGCCCAAACATGCCGGTGCTGCAGCTGGCTACGGGGTCGGATCGCGTAGGAGCTCGCTCAGCCGATCGGGTTCGACTGGCTTCGTGAAGTGATGATCAAAGCCCGCGGCACGGGCGCGAGCCTTGTCGCTGTGTTGGCCCCAGCCCGTGACCGCAATCAGCTTAATGCGAGATGCCGGGGCGGCCTCGCGAATACTTTTTGCAACTTCGTAGCCGTTCAGGCCCGGCATTCCGATATCGAGGAGGACGAACTCCGGATTGAATTCCGGGACGACTGCTAGCGCTTCACGACCATCGTGCACGACGACAACATCGTGGCCCTCCATGCGCAGCAGCATGGCGAGGCTTTCCGCGGAGTCCTGATTGTCGTCCGCCAACAGAATCCGGCGGACAATGAGAGCGCCCACACTCGTGTGGCCGTCCTGCTTCGCACGTCCTGCCGCACTGAGAGTTCCGATAGGTAAGTGCACGGTAAATTCGCTCCCCTGGCCGAGGCCGCCGCTCTTTGCAGAAATGTGCCCGCCGTGCAGCTCGACGAGTCCCTTAGCAAGCGCCAGGCCGATCCCAAGGCCTCCATCGGAGCGGTCTTGAGGCGATACAACCTGTGAGAACATCTGGAAAATTCTGGGCAGGGCTTCCGCAGCGATACCGATGCCGTTGTCGATTACATGGATCATCACGCTGTCCAGGGTCGACCGGGCGACGACGCGTATGACGCCTTCGGGATCCGTGTACTTCGCGGCGTTGGTTAGCAAGTTCGACAGCACTTGAGCAACGCGCAGCGGATCGACGCTTAGGTAGGTCCGCTCGCGGGGAATGTCGAGCGAGAGCCGGTGGCGCTTTGCATCGAGAGTAGGACGTGCCGTTTCCACACCCGCCTCGACCACGGCGGAGAGTTCCGTCGCCTGCTTGCGCAGTTGCAGAGTGCCGCGCGTGATACGCGAGACATCCAATAGATCGTCGAGCAAGAGCGACATGTGCTGCACTTGGCGAGTGATCACATCGTGGCTCCAGAGCTTCTGAGCCTCGCTCGCCGTCGCCATTTTGGAAATCAAAGCCGCCTGTCGTATTGGCGCAAGTGGATTGCGAAGTTCGTGCGCGAGCGTCGCCAGGAATTCATCCTTACGCCGGTCGGTCTCGCGCAATGCGGCCTCCGCCTGTTCGCGGCGCGCGATCTGTGCTTGTGCGCCCTCGTATAGGCGCGCGTTATCGATTGCAACCCCGGCCTGGGCGGCGAGGCCCAGCACCAATCGCTCCGAACGCGCTGAAAACACGTCCGCTTGGCTATGACCCAAAAAGAGCCCGCCAATGACTTCGCCAGACCGAGACAGCACTGGAACTGCGAGATAACTACGGATCAGCCGCCGTCCGGAGGGTGTTTGCCTCGCGTACTCGGGCTCTTGCGCGATATCTGCAAGGCGCAGCACGCGCTCGCCGCGAAACGTGGGATCGATAGCCGGCCCACCGCCTGGCAACCCCACTTCAGAAAAGGCCTCGCGCGCCAGGTCCGATGGCGCGTACAAACAGGAAGACTTGGCAGCGGCGCCATCCTCGTTGTAGCAGAATGCGGCGACGGTCGCGCCGCTTAGTTTCCCGGCTGCGTCGGTGAGGTTTTGCAGCAGCCTTGGTAGGTTGAGCTCCGCACCGAGACCGACTCCCGCTTCATTCAGGAGCTCAAGAATCCGCGTCTCTTCCCGCAGCGCCGCTTCGGCCTGACGGCGTACCGTCACGTCGTGGAAGACCATGACTGCGCCTAAAAGTCGTCCGCTTGCGTTGCGGATGGGAGCGGCGGTGTCATCAATCGGCGTTTCTTTCCCATCCTTTCCAATGAGCGCCGTGTGATTGGCGAGACCCACGATGTTGCCGTCGCGCAGCACGACACGCACCGGATTCGGCGCAGGTTCGCGGGTTTGCTCATTAACGAGGTGGAACACGTGCTCGAGAGGCTGCCCAGCCGCCTCGGCCGAACTCCACGCAGTCATGCGTTCAGCGACCGGATTTAAGAACGTGACTTTGCCGTCGACGTCGGTCGTGATCACCGCATCGCCGATGCTCGACAGCGAGACCTGAAACCACTCGCGCTGCTCAAGCAATTCCTGTGTTTTGCGCTCGAGCGCTTCGTTTGCCGCCAGCAGCTCGCGCTCCGCACGGCGCCGCGCATTGAGGATACTCTCGGCATTTTTCAGCGCGACGGCGCGCAGTTCGTCATCCTCGGCGTCGTCGCTGAGCACTAATCCGCCCCGAGCGCTTTCGCCGCAAGCGCGGTGCCCGCGACGCGCGCACGGATCTTGGCAAAGGCAATCTCGCGAGTCGTCGACGTGTCGTCACTGAATGGAGAGAATCCGCAATCGTCGGTTGCGCCAAGCTGGGATACGGGAATGTATTGCGCCGCTTCCACGATGCGATCACGTACTTCATCCGGCGTTTCAATCCGCGGATCGATTGGGTCAATCACGCCGACGAATACGCGATGTTCGGGTTTCATGTGATCGCGAATCATCTTCAGAATACGTACCCGATCGGCCTCGCACGAGAGAGCGATGTAGAAATTTCCCACTTTCAGCTCGAATAGGCTCGGCAGTAGATCGGCGTAATCGACGTCCGCACTGTGGGTTGAATCGCGGTCGCCGCCGGGACATGTGTGCACGCCAATGCGTTGGCGATCGCTTGAGGAGAAGCGCGATAACGCTAGGTTGTTGAGATCGACGAAGCTGTGCAGCAGATTTCCCGACGGGTCGAGCTTGACCGCCAGGCGTGCTTCGGTGAAGTCAACTTGCACTTTGTACGCGCCTCTTTGCAGACAGCGGCGCACTTCAGTTTCGTGCTCGCGCAACAGATCATCGATGAATTCCTCGCGTGCGTAGCCCGCAATGCCCCCGGGCGGGTAGAGAAGGCTGAGCGCAGACGGCGAAATCACCGCCTGTTTGAGTGGTACGTGTGCGCACTGCAGGGCAGCGTCCAGATAAGCATCGGCATAGCGCTTGTAGCGGAAGGGACCCGCCGTCAACCGCGGCATCCTGCGGGCATGACCTGCGGCGAAGGGTATTTTGAAACCGTCGGGCGCTGTGTTTGGAAGTCCGTGGACACTGTAAGTCCAGAAGTTGTGATATTTCCGTTGCTCGCCGTCCGTGATGACCGGTGAACCGGTGGCCTCGAACTGCTGAATGGTGTCGCGAACCGCCTCGTCGTAGAGCGGATCCAGTCGGGAATCGGTTCCATCACCTAGGGCGCTGACGGCCTCAATCAATTTGACGGGTCGCGGAATGCTTCCGATCGGCTCCGTGGGAATCATGGGGGGTCCTTCTTCGCCGTTCGGGATGACCCCGATGACGATAAGGCTCCAATCTATCACGCCAATAGCTTAACCGGTGACTTAGCAGCGTTGCAGCGACATGCGTCGTCGAAATCGGATGTCGATGAAACCGGGCGAGGCCGATTGAAGTTCGACGGCAGCGGCGAGGAAACCGCAACCTACAAATTGCTCATGTGACGATGCCATCGCGCTGCACACGCGGAGATGCGTGATGCTCTGGCGGCGGGAGCTTGAGTTTCGCAGTGCGCGTCACCTTCTGGCGCGCATTCGTCGCGTGAGGCATGCTGGTGTCTGCGCGAGCAGCGCGCATGAAGCATTCTGTGAATGAGTCACGCGCAACTTACGCGCGCCGGGCGATGAGACCGCGCGCAGATCATCGAGGCTGGAGTTTCCGCGATGTCCCCGATCGTTGCGACGACGCTTCTTCTTATCGCCTCAAACGTCTTCATGACGTTCGCCTGGTACGCGCACCTTAAGAACCTGAGTGAGCGAGCTTGGTATGTCGCGGCGCTCGCCAGCTGGGGCATCGCGCTGTTCGAATACCTGCTGCAGGTGCCCGCCAACCGGATCGGCTATACCGAACTGTCGCTCGCTCAGCTCAAGATCCTGCAGGAGATCATTACGCTTTGTGTGTTTGCGCCATTCGTCGTGTTTTATATGCACAAGCCCTTGCGGCTTGATTACTTGTGGGCGGCACTGTGTATCGTCGGCGCTGCGTACTTCATCTTTCGCAATCCGAGCAACGCCTGAAGGGGGTGCCTGCGCGCGGGCGCACACGGCGGCGCGCACCTGGATCGTTGGCGTTATTCCGTGCGCGCGGCGACGGCGGGAGCACCGCTGGCACGTAAGCGCTGCTCGTCGCGCACTTCTTCGACTGTGAGGCCCGTATTGGCCGCAATAATATCGACCAGTCTGTGCATGGGATCACGCGGCAGTCCCACCTCGTGCAGCCGTTCCCAGATACGGATGCGCGTATCGGGCGTCTTTAATGTGGAGGACTGCTCCTCGAGCTCCTCCTGTCGGCGCCGGGCAGCCTCGGCCTGCTGATGAGCAATGCGTGCGCGGTAATCCGCGATCGTCTCCGCGCCGATCGGTGGCCCCGAAGCGGCGAAATCACTCATACGTCTGTCTTGCGTCATGACCTTCTCCGCCGGATAACCCCGGTACGGTATCACGGACGCGGGTCGGGCCTTGGCGATTCGCGTAAACCTGCGTGGCGCCGGGCGCGGACTCGTCATAATCAGCGCGTGCCCCCCAGATGCGGCCGAACAGCACTCGTCAGTCGGCAACCACGTGCGCATCCTGCAAGAGCGCTGCGCCTGGCTAATCAGTCGCGTCTACACAACGAGCGCTACTTAATCGAATGACTGCAGCGCGCCGTGTCGCTCTTGAACAGGTATCGCTTCTATCGCAGGATCCGCTCCTCCCCGCCAGTGGCAGAAAACCGATGATCTCGACGCCGCGACGCAACTGCGCCAGAGACCTGAAATGCATCATGGCGCTGCTTTTCGCGGCGGTGATCAGCGCTCAGGCGGGCACGGATCCGCTCAGCAGCGAAATACCCCAAAAATTCGCTCCCAGTGAGGGTTCGTTCGACTACGTCAAACGCGTCGCCATGATCCCGATGCGTGACGGCGTCAAGCTCTACACGCTCATTCTCATACCACGAGGCGCACAACGCGCACCCATTCTCCTCACCCGCACACCCTATGGCGCAGACTCGCGGATCGCCCGAAACCCAAGCGCCCACCTCGCAAAGGTCATTGACAGTAGCGACGTCGCCGATGAAGCCGTTATCCAAGGCGGCTACATCCGTGTCTTGCAGGACGTGCGCGGCAAGTACAAGTCCGAAGGCGACTACGTCATGAATCGGCCGCTGCGCGGTCCGTTGAATACCACCGATGTCGATCACTCAACGGATACCTACGACACGATCGAGTGGCTTGTGCATAACAT
>Ga0209006_10005397_pt1 | contig 11605 bp, 3 predicted proteins | sample JacPin_JW_Ref_O2_FD_188567 | JGI IMG/M metagenome (GOLD analysis project Ga0209006, IMG submission 188567) | Forest soil microbial communities from Algoma, Ontario, Canada - Jack Pine, Ontario site 1_JW_Ref_O2 (SPAdes) (version 2) | ecosystem: Environmental > Terrestrial > Soil > Boreal... | reverse complement strand
CAGGGTGATGCGGCCGGGATACGGCAGCGCTTCATATCTGAGAGCTGCAAACCAGTTTACATCCTTGGCGCGATGCAGGAACTTCGGTATGGAACGTCCACGAGCTCTCAGGACGCCATATAGGAGTTGTCGACCTTGGCCGACGATCGCGTCTAGACGCTCTGCGAGGTCATCTCTCAAGTAAATACGGCGCTGCGGACCGAAGACCAAGCGACCTACATGCTTGCCGAATGATGCCAATTTTCTCTTCGCCCGCGCCAGTAAAGTACGCTTCTGCGCCGAAGCTCGAACACCATTCATCAAAAACGTATCCAGCATTCCCAACAGCTCAACTTCCTGTCCTACCGCGTGCAATTGCTGTGCGATCTCGAATGCTAGTAATCCCCCGAATGAATAGCCAAGCAGGTAATATGGACCGCGAGGCTGAAGCTTGCGGATTTCCTCGAGGTAGTACGCTGCAAGATCCTCCATCCGGAGCAACGGGGATGAAGACTCACTGACTGAATATTCCACGCCCCAGATAGGTTGATCGGGATCAAGGTGTTTTACGAGGTCACGAAAAACGAGCACGCTCCCCTCGATTTCATGAATCAAAAACAACGGTGGCTTGGTGCCGTTGGGTTGAATCTCGATCAAGGAATGGAACGATGGCGGGGCGGTCTGGTTGCGGACGAGCGCGCACAGTTTTTCGATCGTAGGAGTCGAAAAAAGGGTTGCGAGCTTCAGGTCGACACCGTACTTCTTCTTCACTTTTGCGAGCAGCCTGACCCCGGTCAGAGATTGCCCCCCCAGATCGAAGAAGTTGTCCTGGTTACCCACGGCGTCGACGCCTAGCAGTTCCTTCCACCAGCGCGAGAGCGTTGCTTCGACCTCCCCGTCCGAACCATCGGACGGAGTTATGACGAGTCTCTCTGGAGCCACAGCGGCATCACGCAGTTTGCGGCTATTCATGTACGCAACGAAGTCGGATGGAAAGACGACGACGCTGGAATTGCGCGGGCTGGCGATAACACGTTCGAAGGCCAGGACACCTTCGTCCGACGAGATCCCATACGACGTTAGCAGCGTCTCATGCGCCTTGATCACGTCTAACTCCGGAGTGTTCTCTGGTTCGGTGCCGTTTGCAGGAGTTGGGATCTCGAGGAGAGAGACGTCACGGATCTGGCGGACCGAGAAATCGCGAACCTCAACTATACCATTGCCGTTCCGATCCAGGATGGAAATGTCGAATGTAGCTATGGGGTTGTCGATTGATGTACCCGCCTTGCTGCGTGCATATGCGTAGCAACTAGCCGGGAGCGGACCCGAAATCGAAATGCTGCCGTATGAAATCGGCACATACAGGTAGCCGGCCGCCTCGTTGCCCTTGATCAGGAACATCGCAGAGCCGGTCGCCATATCGAGCAGTGCGGGATGCAGCCGATAGGTGTCAACTTCGGTCGCGAATTCAGCGGGGAGTTCCAGCAGACTCAAAGCCTCATCGCGGCCGAGCCACACCGTCTTGAGGTTACGCCATCGCGACCCGAAGTCGATGTAGCGTTCCTGCGCCTCGTTTCGTGCCGGATGATCCAGCCCGAGTGTGCGAGAGCTACAGCGTCGGCGCAGGCTGTCGATATCATAGTGAGTTCGCTCGGACGAGATGATGGCGGCTGTCGCACCGGACGCGCACTCGACCCAACGACGCGAAGAACCTGACCGGGTCTTTGCGGAAAATCGGTAGCCCGCGCCCTCTTTACGCATAAGGAGGCGCACTGGCTGCGTCGAGTCCGGCTTCACCTTTAGAGGGTGACTGACGTAAAAGTCGCTAATCGACAACGCCGAGGCACCGGTCATATTCGCCAGGGCCGCTCGCACCATTTCGAGGTATCCCGTGGCAGGGAAGAGTCCCGTGTTGCCTCTTAAGCGGTGTTCGTTGACTATCCAGTCGTTCTCCAGACTCAGAGTCGTGGAATAGGTGCTTAAGCTTTCGCCTTCATGCTTCGCGTTGCCTAGCAGGGGATGTACCGAGCTTTCGTCTGAATGTCGATTGAAATCCATGGCCATCATCCCTACATCAGTCCATAGGGGCCATTGGATCGATACGAAGCGAGAACTGATTGTAGACCGAGACTTAGCGAAGGCGTCGAGGAAAGCGTTTGCGGCTGTGTAGTCCACCTGGCCCGCCGGTGCCAGGTGTGAACTGACGGACGACATCACGATAAAGAAATCGAAGGGCTCATGTTGGAAGACCGACTCGAGGACCAATGTGCCGCGAACCTTCGGAGCCAGAACGCGCGATGCGCTCGCACGATCCTTTTGCAACAACGGAGCATCGTCCACGATGCCGGCAGCGTGAATAATCCCGTTGATGCCACCGAATCGCGCGCGAATCTGCTCCGCGATTCGTTGCATCGCCTCGGGATCGCCAACGTCACCCGTAACGACTATCACTTCGGCGCCAGCGCTTTCGATTGCGCGAATTTTTTTTATCTGTCGCGCGGTCACATCACGTTCGCCGTGACAATCCGACCATTCGTCCCATGATTCCCTTGGCGGAAAAGCGCTGCGCCCTACCAGTACGAGGTGGGCCCGAACCGACTTTGCGATCGATTCCGCCAGGGTCAGGCCAATTCCGCCAAGGCCGCCGGTGATCAGATATACGCCCTTGTCACGAAGAGCGATCGCCGGCTGATTTCCAGTTTCGCGAAGTTTTGCGAAAGTCTGCACCCAGCGCAGGTTCTTGCGATATGCGACGGGCGAGTCGCTCGCCCCGCTCTGAAGCTCTGTGATGACCTGCTTGGCGGCCACCTTCAAATCGTCGTCACTTATATCCACGTCGATATTGCGGCAGCGAACGTTGGTGAGTTCTTTAGGAACTACGCCGCACGGACCAGCCAGCAGCGCGCGAGTCGGTCTCAAAATTGGTTCTTTTGCCACCTGGTGCAGGCTGTTGGATATCGCTGCAAGCTCGATAATACCTTCGAGGTCGACAGCTCCCAGCGCCTGACTGAGGGACAGGAGACTGTAGAAGCTCATCGTCTCCGCCTCGGCCAGATCGCCGAGCGAGTCCTTGCCGGGCAGGGAATCGCAAACTGACCATAGATGCACGATCATGCGCGGGAATTTTCTCTGCGCGGTGATCTCCGAGAGTAGCCTCACATAGTCAGCCGGGTTCTCGGGGTCGATCTCGAACCGGTCTGAAGCGAGTCGCGCAAAGCTCCGCCCGGGCTGCACCACGATGCATTGCTTGCCGCGGTGCCGAAGCAATTGAGCTATTTGGGCGCCGAGAGCCTTCGAGTCCTCGAAGATGAGCCACGGTCCAACATTCTGTCCGCGCTCTTTCTGAACCAGATCGGCGCGCGTCCATGACGGAGAGAAAAATCCAATCTCGCGGACTTCGTTCGCCGGCTCGGCTGACGAAGTGACAACCGATTCGACCTTGCGTCCCGGTTCGATCCAGAAATGCTGGCGTTCGAACGGGTAGGTCGGGATTGGCAGCCGCCGGCGCTGTTCGTGAGCATGGTAGCCTTTCCAATCAATCTTTTTTCCCGCCGCCCACAATCTCCCGAGCGCGCGCGCAAGGAATTCCTCGTCACTGGTACCGTCGTTTCGCGTCCGGATCGAAGAAACTACTTCATGCGAGGCCGAGAACTCGGGACTCTGCTCGCACAAGGCGCTCAACGTATTGCCGGGACCAATTTCGAGAAGGATCGCATCTGCGGTCTTCAGCGCGACGGCGATGCCGTCCGCGAATCGAACAGACTGGCGCAGCTGTCTGGCCCAATAGTCGGCATCGGTCGCCTCGGCGTCGCTAATCCAATTTCCGGTCGAGCTTGAAATGTATGGAATCCGGGGCGGCGCGAGGTTGAACTTCCGTACGAACTCCGCGAACTCGTGAAGAATTGGGTCCATCATGCTCGAGTGAAAAGCGTGCGAAACCCGCAAACGGTGATACTCCATCCCCTTGTCTGCCAACGATTTCTCAAGGTCACCGATCGCGTGGTCCGGACCTGAGATCACGCACTGCTCATCACCATTGACGCTCGCCAATGAAAGCTTTCCGTTGAGTAGAGGAATGACCTGGCTTTCAGGCAGGGGGACCGCCGTCATCGATCCGCCGGGCATACTTTGAATAAGGCGCCCACGTTCCGCGACGATCTGCAGACCTGTCTCGAGCGAGAAGACACCCGCGATGCACGCCGCGGCCAACTCTCCGACGCTGTGGCCGATCATCGCTGTGGGTTCGATACCCCACGAGGACCACAGCCTGGCCAGCGCGTATTCAATAACGAATAGAGCAGGCTGCGTAAGCCGCGTCTGATTGAGTAACTCGGCGGCGCCGCTTGATGCGGTTTCAGATGGGAACAGAATAGTACGCAGATCGACCCCAATGGAGGGAAACAGATATTCCGCGCAGAAATCGATCGTGGATCTGAACTCCGGCTCAGATTCGTACAACCCGCGACCCATCGAGACGTACTGCGATCCCTGCCCTGTGCAGAGAAAAATCACCGGACGCTCATTCTCGCGGGCTGAATTTGAAACGACTCTTCTCGGATCGTCTCGGCGGAGCATATCGGCTGCGCTCATCGAGTCATTGCAGATGATCGCGCGCCGATGCCTGAAACCTTTGCGGCCGAGATGAGTGGTGAATGCCACATCCGCAAGGTTTGCCGGATTATCCTCCAAGTGGTCCGCAAGGTTTTGCGCCATCGCGTCCAGGGCAGTCGGTGTCTTCGCGGACAGAGTCACCACTTGCCAGGGACGCGAAGGACCCGAAGCGATTGCACACGGTGCTTCTTCCAGGATCGCGTGCGCGTTGGTGCCGCCAATCCCGAGTGATGTCACTCCGGCTCGGCGCGGTTTGCCATTGCTTTCCCAATCGCGAAGCCTGGTGTTCAAGTAGAAGGGGCTGTGCTCAAAATCGATCAGCGGATTCGGTTGTGAAAAGTTAAGGCTGGAGGGTATCTGCTGATGTTCTAGCGCGAGCACCGTCTTGATGAACCCAGCCACTCCGGCGGCAGCGTCGAGGTGTCCGATGCTCGCCTTCAGCGAACCGATAGCGCAAAATCCGTTGCGTTCGGTGCTCGCGCGAAACGCCCGCGTGAGAGCGGCTATCTCGATTGGATCGCCGACGGTGGTGCCGGTTCCGTGAGTCTCGATGTATGAGATCGAGTCGGCCTCGACGTCTGCGACAGTAAGCGCCTCCGCGATCGCATCGGCTTGGCCCGCAACGCTCGGCGCCAGGTAGCTGACCTTGCGGGCGCCGTCGTTGTTGATTGCGGTTCCACGAATCACCGCATGGATGCAGTCGCCATCTCTGACCGCGTCCTCGAGACGCCGCAATACTACAATGCCAACTCCGCTACCAAAGATGGTTCCACTGGAAGCCGCGTCGAATGATCTGCAGTGGCCGTCGCGCGACAGAATTTCGCCCTCGCGATAGAGGTAACCAAGCCCGTGAGGTATTTCGATAGTTACTCCACCCGCTAACGCCATATCGCATTCATGATTCAGCAGACTTTGGCAGGCCAGATGGATCGCGACCAGGGAGGTGGAACACGCAGTCTGCACGGCAAGACTGGGACCCGTCAGATTGAGTTGATAGGACACACGCGTCGCGAGCACGTCCTTGTCGTTGCCAGTTTGCTTCAACAGGAACAGGCCCGCGCTCGCGACAAGTTCAGGGTTAGCGAGGAGGTTGTGTATCAGGTAGGTATTCATGCCCGATCCGGCATAAACGCCGACTCGTCCTGGGAATTCGTCGGCAGACCATCCTGCATTCTCGATCGCTTCCCAGGCACACTCCAGAAAGAACCTATGCTGCGGATCCATGATCGCAGCGTCCCGCGGGCTCAATCCGAAGAAGGCGGCGTCGAAGCGATCGATATCGTCAAGAATTGCCGCTGCCCTGATGTAGTCCGGATTTTCAAGCTCGGCACGGGTCACGCCCGCCGCGATCAATTGCTCATCGCCGAGTACACTGATTGACTCGATGCCGTCGCGGAGGTTGCGCCAGAATTCAGTCAAGTTGCGCGCCCCGGGGAATCTACCGGCCATCCCGACCACGGCGATCGATGGCCCAGCGAAAATGTTCTCAGGTTCCTTCATTCCGTTTGGTTCGAGACGGGATGGGTTGTCGCCCGCGTACGCCTAAGCAGTGCCTGTCGCCGAGCCCCACCCCGATCTCGTTGGTCCATCGAATTTTCATTCCGGCCGTTCGCGCCGCTCAGGTGAGCAGCGAGCGCTGCAATAGTCGGGTAAGCAAAGAAGTCGACAAGAGGTATCTCACGCTTCAAGTTCTGCCTGAGACTTGTAGCAACTTCCGCCACACTGAGAGAGTTAGCCCCGAGGTCGAAGAGATTGACCTGCAAGCCCACGGCATCGATACCTAGGGCGTCCTGCCAAAGCTCGGCGATGACTCTCTCCAATTCTGTGCTCGCGTGGTCATCCTTCCTGCTTTCTTCGATTGAGTTAAAATTCGGAGCGGGCAAGGCCTTGCGGTCAGTCTTTCCGTTGGGAGTAAGCGGCATCGCGTCCAGGAAGGATATTGCCGAAGGAACCATGTACTCCGGCAATTTCTGGCGCGCGAACACCTTCAGTTCCAGGGCGTTGACAGTAAGGCCCAGTTTGGCAACGACGTATGCGACCAGCTGTGGGTTGTCGGCCCGATCGCGTCGAACAACCACCACCGCTTCGTGCACCGCGGGATGAGTGCCTAGAACCGTCTCAATCTCGCCTAGCTCGATCCGGAAGCCGCGAATCTTTATCTGTTGATCGGTTCGTCCAATAAACTCGATCTCGCCGCCGTCGCGGTACCTGGCGAGATCGCCGGTCCGGTAGAGTATCCCGCGCCGCTCAGGTTCAAATGTATTGAAGACAAATTTCTCGGCCGTCAGCTCGGGACGTCGCCAGTAGCCGCGGGTAACTCCCGCGCCGCCGATGAGTAACTCGCCCGCGGCTCCAACCGCCGCCAATCCGCCCTGTTCGTCGACTATGTAAATGCGGGTGTTAGCTATAGGTCTCCCGATAGGAACCGAATCAGATGATCTTGCCAGCTTGTGAGTGGTCGACCACACTGTCGTCTCGGTCGGACCGTACATATTGAAGATCTCGGCGTTTAACACTTCGCCGAGCTGATTTGCCAACGACAGTGGCAGCGCTTCACCGCCCAGAAAAAGTTTTCTAAGCTGCTTCATCGCTGCAAGCGTTTCAGGGAAGCGGGTCAGCGCTCTGACGAGAGTCGGGGTGCATTGGAAATGAGTTACGCGATGCTTGGTGATTTGAGACGCGATCGAGTAGTCGCCGGTTGCCGCCAGACCGTTCCTGTCACTCTGCAACACTACCGTGAAACCGCGACTGAGGGTCCATAAGAGTTCCAGCACGGAAATGTCGAAAGAGATGCTGGTCACGGCCAGCCAGACCCCTTCTTCGACGCCGACTATGCGGTCCATCCCGGCGAAAAAATTCAGCACGTTGCGATGCTCGACCATCACGCCCTTCGGCGTTCCCGTCGACCCGGAGGTGTACATCAGGTAAGCGAGCGAATATGCCGCCGGATTTGAGCTGGCGGATATGGCCCAGTCGGTCGCGTGATGATCCATGTCGGGCTCATCAAGGCTGACGACGATCGCGTGCGAATTCCCAAGACGATTCTTGAGACGCTGATGAGTGAGAATGACACGCGTATCGCTGTCCTCGAGCATGAAGCGCACACGCTCAGGCGGGAACCCTGGATCGAGAGGAAGATAGGCTCCGCCCGCTTCGAGAACCCCTAGCATCGCCGCCACCATGTCGATCGATCGCTCCATGAAGATGGCGACTACAGTCTCCGGACCGACCCCCAGCACGCGCAGACGGCGGGCTAGTCGATGAACCTTCTCGCGTAGGCCCGCATACGTCAAAACCCGATCGCCACAGATAATCGCGGTTTTCTCGGGTGTTCGAAGCGCCTCCTCGTCGAAGAGATCGTGGACCAGCTTCCCGCAATCGAACTCGACCTCAGTTCGGTTCCATTGGTCGAACCTGCAGTGGTCTGGCGCTTTCAGCGAAACGGCCATCGTGCCATCGAAGGGAATAGTCGTCGTCATGGGGCTCGGCTTATGCGCGGCTAACGAGATTATTTTCCAGGAACAGACAATCGATTCCGGTGCTGAGAAAAGTCTCAACCGCTTCATGCGGGGTGTTTACGATCGGTTGCCCTTTTACGTTGAAGCTCGTATTCAGCACAATCTCGCGGCCGCTAACCTGCCCAATCGCTTTCAGCAGGGAGTGGAACGCCGGGTTGTCATGCGCCGCAACGGTCTGCACGCGCGCCGAGCCATCGACATGGGTGATTGCGGGCAGCGTCGCGCGATACTTTTCGCGGACGTTCACCGTGGCGATCATATAAGGCAGCGCCGTCATCGCCGGAACGTCGAACCATCGGTGGACTTCTTCGATCGAGACAGCGGGCGCGAACGGCCGAAAGCCTTCCCGCTTTTTGACCATCGCGTTGACCCGATCGCGCATTTCCGGATTCGACGGATCGGCCAGGATACTGCGGTTGCCAAGCGCACGCGGTCCGTACTCCATTCTTCCCCGATACCAGGCGACGACCTTTCCCTGGTGGATCATCTTTGCAGCCCGGTGACAGGTCTCTTCGACGGTTCCCAACCGGGTAACCTCGATTGCGCCGGCGAATGCCTCGAGCGCGGCGTCGACTTCGCGCGAACGATAGCTCGGACCGAGGAACGGTACCGAGAATCTCTGGTTGATGACCTCGCCTTTCAGTGACGCGCGATGCAGTGCCGCGCCGAGTGCAGCGCCGTCATCGCCAGCGGCCGGCTGCACGTAGATTTCGTCGAACAGGCCCGAGCGCGTTAACTTGCCGTTGGCGCTGCAATTCAGCGCCACTCCCCCAGCCATCGCGATTTTGCGCAGTCCCGTACTCGCGCCGAAATGTCCGCATATATGAAGAATCGCGCGGTTCAGAGTCGCCTGCAGGGCTGCCGCGACGTCGCAATGTATCTGCCTAATCTCGTCGCCCGGCTCGCGTCGAGGCGTAAGGTTTCGCGACAGCCAGTCGCGCGTTTGCAGGTAATTTTCGCGCTCGTCCCGGGTGCGGTTCAGACGGAGGATTGGAATTCTTACGGTGCCGTCCGGACGGCATTCGAGCATCTGCTGAAAAACGCCCTCAAACTGCGTCGGATCGCCGTACGGCGCGAGTCCCATGATCTTGTATTCGTCGGAATTAAAATCGAACCCGAGATGATAGGTCACCAACGAGTAGAGAATGCCCAGCGAATCGTTGGCCGAAATTTCGCGCAGCTTTTCTAATTTTCCGCGACTGCCGTGAAAGACCGATCCGCTTTGCGTTTCACCCATCGCGTCGAGCACAACCACCAGGCACTCATCCCACCCTGAAGTGAAGTATGCGCTCGCAGCGTGGCTCAAGTGATGATTTACCTGGTGAACACGCTCGCCGGGAAATTCCGGGCAGTGCCGGTTAAGCTGCGTGAGCAGCGCTTGCCTGGAAAAAACCTCTTCGTAAAGCATCGAGCTGGTCGCGTCGAGACTGAAAATCTCACCAAACGGAGCGTAGTCAAAGCAGTGAGCGATCTCGTCGACGTCGCCGATCCGCAGCCCAGCCTCCTGCAGGCAGTAGCCGATTGCTTGAATGGGAAAGTCGCCGCATTGCTTGCGCCGATTGAAACGCTCCTCGGCCGCAGCCGCCACCACGACTCCATCCACGACGAGCGCAGCTGCGGCGTCGAATCCCTGCGAAATCCTGTAGTCCCGTTCCTCCAGACCCGGCCAGTGTGCCCGCTTGAAGCGAACAGAGTTGGCAAGCCCGCTCAAACCCAGAATTGCGCTCATCGCTATTCCTTACAGTTCCAAGCGCTATGATGTTGTCGATCCGGCAATCACTCGTTTTCTTATCTTCCGCGCTTTCGTTGCAGACGAGCGGCAGGATTCACCTAAAGCGCTCTTCGGTGGGGTGAAAAGCACCGCGCCAGGGGCGTGCGCCGGTCGCGAAGAACCTCTGGAACAGATGTGCGCTCGTCATAAATCGCTCAGCTCAGGAGCCGGTGTATGGTCTCCGCGGGCGATTCAAGATTCTGCTTCCGGGAGGAACTTCAGCCAACGCCCCTATCCCGCGGCTGCTGATTTTTTTCTCAGGCAAATTGCAGCAGCCAGCCCATACGCTTTGGTAGAAGTCGGCCTTGTCGATGCGGTCGCGGTCGAACTCACCGTGGCTGATGTCGCTGAAGCCGTGAATCCCGGCGAGCTGTCGGCGTTCGTTCAGTCCGAACCTCGCAGCGCAGGGGACCCGCCGCGCATCGATCCGCGGAGCAGTTCTGCCAGGCTCTCAGGTCTGTCTTCCCATTGAAACTGGATGTGGCGGAACAGCCACCGATCCTCGCTTCGAGTCAGCACCGCCGCGAACCGAATCGCGCGCGCCGATGAGGATCCAGTGCCGACTGTCCCAACGGTGGTCACCCACGCCACATCGTTGTCGGCGGAAACCATCGCGTTGTTTACGTCAATCCGGACGTCGCCCCAATACCGCCAGTCATTTGCGATGAAGTCCCCCACTCGCTGGTGACCCTCAATCCATTCGCCCGAGTCCGTGCCCAACAGCAGGATATCTCCCCCTTTCGGAAAGAGCTGCTCCATGAATGACGAAATGATTGCGGGGTTCCTTTTCGAATAGCCTGATTGGAATGCTCTTAGCGACACAAGGACTGCCGCGCGAACCTGATCTTGGGCATCTCCCTTGTGACTCAGGTTGTGTTCGAGAGAGCCGCCACCTATTGGTCGGCGGCTTAGATGCCAGCCAGCAAGGAAGCCGCCGGTCGCTAGGCCGAGCCCGAATAACGCGGAAACAAGGACTCGTGAACGAGTCAATCTCGAGTTCGCAGCCATAATCGTTCCAACTTTTCTCGCGGATTTCGTTAGCCGGGCCGTGTTCGCGATCGAATATGAACGACTTATCGAGCGAAGACTATCGCACCTCTGGGTGATGATACGAAAGCGCTATCGCGCGCGCGTGACGTTTTTCATGGGGCCGGTGCGAAACGCAACTTATCCCGATTGCTAACGACTGAATCCCCGCGGAACTCTCGCCCCTCGTGATGTGAACATCCTCCGTAGCCGGCCACAGGTTAATTCTGCTTGTCCTTACGCCCTCAAGCGCTGATGCTGCCCGCTATGCTTACAGAGGTTTGTTCATCTTTTTATTTTTCTCCTCCCTCAACGGACTATCTGGCAAGATTCACAGAAGGCACTTATCAGCGCGCTGAAATGCGCTCGGCGAAAGCTCGCGCCGGTCGCGCAGAACATCAAAATCCTTGTGGGCTAGCCAAAATAGCTACGCATTAAGCGGAGATCAGCAGAAGGAGACACGACGTCGAAGCGGACAGCGGCTATTTGCCGCTGGAAAAATCAGCCTCGGTGAAAATACCGCGCCGGCGAAGGCCTGCTAAAAGCTGGTCAATGTGGTTATCCGGAACCGTCTCCGAATTCTCGCTCGGCGTGCTTCTTTATCGGGCGCATTCGAACCACGCGGGATTCCCACGCGAATGGGCGCTGATTCTCGCAGTTTTATTCGTGGGCTTGGCGACGATAACGAAGCTGGATAGAT